>Ga0105047_10012240_pt1 | contig 13824 bp, 6 predicted proteins | sample MAT04_FD_78384 | JGI IMG/M metagenome (GOLD analysis project Ga0105047, IMG submission 78384) | Freshwater microbial communities from Lake Fryxell liftoff mats and glacier meltwater in Antarctica - MAT-04 (megahit assembly) | ecosystem: Environmental > Aquatic > Freshwater > Ice > Liftoff...
CCCGGAACACGCGTCCCGCAGAGCCGGTGGCTAGCGCCAGTCCGCTCACCTCCGTGAGCGACAGGGCGCTAGCCCTCGGCTCCCCACACCGTGACCCACCACACACGCTGCTTCCCCGGAACACGCACCCGCAGAGCCGGTGGCTAGCGCCAGTCCGCTCATTTAGAACACTGGCGGTTCGATCCCGGCGAGCGTCGCGGCCAGCCTGAGCTTCTCCATCACATCTTGCGGGAGGCGAATCCCCTCGGCGAGTGCCTGGCGGCGGAGGCCCCACTCGCGTTCGCCGGGCAGCAGCACGCGGTCGACACCCTCGGCTGTCAGAGCGGCGTGGATCTCGTCGGAGATGTGCTGGATGCGAGCGGCGAACTCGGTCGGTTCGGCGATCGCAGCCACATCGATCACGATGAACCCGGCGTTGTGCCGCGAGGGAATGCTCGCCTCGTCGAACATCCAAGTCCCGACCTGCCACGTCATGGCTCCGCCGGGGAGGACTGCCGACAGGATCTCGGCCCACAGACCCAGGCCGTAACCCTTATACCCCGCCATCGGAGCCAGCGACGCCCGCTTCGGATAGAGCGTGCCATCGGTCGTCGGTTGCCCGCGCTCGTCGATCAGCCAGGTCGGCGGGATCGCCTCGCCCCGCTGATGAGCGGCGTACACCTTGCCCCCCGCGACCGCAGCTGTGGCCATATCGAGGAGGATCGGATCGCCGCCCAGCACGGGGATTCCATAGGCATACGGGTTGCTCCCCAAGACCGGCCCGCGCGAGCCCGGCCCGGCGACACTGGGGATGTCATTCCCGACGACATGGCAGATGAACCCGGCCCGTGCCGCTTCGGCAGCGAAGTACCCGGCTGCTCCAATATGGCCCGAGTTCCGCAGGCCGACATACGCGATTCCGACGGTGCGGGCCTTCGCGATCGCCGTCTCGATCGCGAACATCCCGCCCACTTGCCCGAGTGTCGAATCCCCGTCAATGACCGCCCAGCCCGGCCCTTGCCGTTCGATACGCGGAGTTCCGGCGACCTTGTACCCGCCGCCTTTCAGCCGGTTGATATACCCACTGAGCAGCTTCGTCCCATGGGTGAAGACTCCCATCGAGTCAGTCGTGACGAGCGCATCGGCCGTCGTCTCGGCTTCCCGAGTGGGCATCCCGATGTGGGTCAAAGCCCGACCACAAAACGATCGCAACGCATCCACGGAAATGGGCATAGGAGAGTCTATAAAGGAGGAGAGGCGTGCAAAGAGGAGAACGATGAAGAGCCGGAATCGACGGATTATGGTCAAAAGCGGATCGAACTCTCAATGGGGCACAGCATGCAAAGTGACCCGTCGTGAGCGGCAAGACGCCTTTCCGCCGGTTCCCCTGACCTGACGCTGAGAAGAACCGGCGGTTAGCACTTTGACGCACACGGCATCGAACATACCGCTATAATACAGTGTCGGTGACGTAACGGTTGTGGCGTCACCCGTGGAGATGCCCTCGGCGGTGCGCCACCGGGGCGCTTCATAACACCGGCGTTGGCCGTGCGCGTCTCCATCTTCGGTGGAAAATCTCCGGCCCCCTCCCTCCACAACCACGCTTCCTCTGAAAACCGCATCGCCAGTGGCGGAGAGGGAGCAGAGTCGAGCCAGCATCGACGTCTGGGCTCGACACCTGCATTCCCAAACGGGAGACCCTCGTTGACAACCATTACCATAACCCATTAACTTTGACCGATGGATTCGAGGCGCGCACTCAGTGAAGCTCTAAGTGTCGACACGTTCCCTCGTTTCGTTGTGGGCCTAGCGGAGAAGAGATGACATCGCCGAAAGACAATCTTCAGGGGGGTGTACGGCTGCAAGCACAGCTGCTCTTGGCCCTCGCTGTTTTTGGACTGACGCTTTGTCCGTGCCCGGTTCAGGCAGAGCCCCGCGCTCTGAGCTTTAAGAATGATGTGCTGCCGGTGCTGACCAAGGCCGGTTGCAATATCGGAGTCTGTCATGCCAAGGCCGGTGGGGGGCAGAATGGTTTTCAGCTCTCGCTGCTGGGTTTTGAGGTCGTCGACGACTACGAACATTTAGTGAAAGAGAATCGGGGACGCCGGTTCTCGGTCGGGGCTCCCGAGAAAAGCCTGCTCCTGAAGAAAGCGAGCGGCCAACTTCCCCACGGCGGGGGCGTGCGACTGAAGACCGACTCGGCGGGCTACGCCACACTGAGTCAGTGGATTCAGCAGGGAACCCCGTTTCAGGTCTCCGGCGAGCCCCAGCTGGTCTCTTTTGAGGTGTTGCCCGGGAAAAACTCGGTCCCGCTCCTCGGTCAGCAACAGCTCCAATCGTTGGCTCACTATTCCGATGGCAGTGTCCGAGATGTGACAGCGATCGCCCTGTACGAGTCGAACGACAAGGCGATGGCCGAGGTCAGCCCCGAGGGCTTGGTCAAGGTGTCCGACATCTCGGGCAAAGCCGCGGTGATGGTCCGATATCAAGGGTTGGTCTCGGTCTTCAGTGCCGCCATTCCACTGGGGGCCGTCGTCGAGAGCGTTCCGCCGTCGAAGAACTTCATCGACGATTTCGTGTTTGCGAACCTCAAGGTCCTGGGCATTCCGCCTTCTCCGCTGTGTGACGACGCAACCTACCTGCGGCGGGTTTCGCTCGATATCGGGGGGCGGTTGCCCACCGACGAAGAGACCAAGGCCTTCCTCGCCAGCCCCGATCCGAACAAACGAGATTTGGTCATCGATGACCTGCTGAGCAGCTCCGACTACGCCGACTTCTTTGCCGCCAAATGGACGACGCTGCTCAAGAATCGCCGCGATGATGCCAGCGACTTGGTCTCGAATTTCGCGTTCCATGCCTGGGTCCGAGACAGCTTGCTGGCGAACAAACCTTACGACCAGTTCGTGCGTGAGCTGCTGGCCGCCACCGGCACGGTGATCGGCAACCCTCCGGTCGCCTGGTATAAGCGAGTCAAGGAACCGAAGAACCAGATCGAAGACGTGGCTCAGTTGTTCCTCGGAGTGCGGATGCAGTGTGCTCAGTGCCACCATCACCCGTTCGAGCGCTGGAGCCAGGACGACTATTACTCCTTGTCGGCGTTCTTTACTCAGGTCGGTCGCAAGCCCTCCCCCACTCGTGGAGAGGATCTCATCTTCCACAAGCGTGGGATCGCGACAGCTACGAACATCAAGTCGGGCCTGGCTCTGAAGCCCGCCGCACTCGGCGATGCCATCCCCGCCATCGCACCCGACGAAGACCCCCGGCTGAAGCTGGCCGACTGGATGAGTTCGCCGCAGAACCCCTTCTTTGCCAAGGCACTGGTCAATCGCTACTGGAAGCACTTCTTCCAACGGGGGTTAATCGAGCCTGAAGATGACATCCGCGAGTCGAATCCGCCGACAAATCCCGAGTTGCTCGCTGCCTTGGAAAAGCACTTCATTGAGAGCGGCTTTGACCTGAAAGAGATGGTGCGGGTGATCGCTCGCTCGAATGCTTACCAGCTCAGTGCGATTCCGAACGCGAACAACGTCAAGGACCGCCAGAATTACTCCCGCTACTACACGCGTCGCTTGCAAGCCGAAGTGCTGCTCGATGCCATTGACCGCGTGACGGGAAGCTCGACCGACTTCAGCAACCTCCCCGCTGGCACGCGCGCCGTCGCCCTGCCCGACAACAGCTACAACCGCTCATCCCCCTTCCTGCGAGTCTTCGGACGCCCCGAAGGCGAGAGCGTTTGTGAGTGCGAACGGGTGCAGTCGTCGAGCCTCGCGCAGAGCCTGCACCTCATTAACGCAGCTGACATCAAAGCGAAGCTGGCTGACGGGAATGGGCGAGCTGAGCGACTGGCCAAAGAGGAACGCCCCGTTGAGGAGAAGGTCCGCGAGCTCTACCTGGTGACGTTCTCGCGCGAGCCGCGTACGGACGAAATGAAGATGGCCATCGACTACCTGTCTCAAACTCCAGTCGGGGCTGATGGCATGCCGGTGGACGCCCAACGGGCCAACCGCGAGAACCTCCAGGATCTAATCTGGGCCATGATTAACTCGAAAGAGTTCTTGTTCAACCACTGAACGATTCCCACTGCCGGCCACACATGACCCACCTTGATCACCAATCAGATGTTCTCCAGAGGCCGGATATGAAACCTTCCGTCATCCGCAGGTTGCTGATTGCCGCAGCGTTCAGTGTCGCTGTCTTCGGCGGGCCACAGACCGGCCACGCTCAATCGGTTGGGCTTCCCGCCCCGCGTCTGCTCACGACGATGCCGATGGGCGGCACTGTCGGCACGCAAGTGGAAGTCACCATCACGGGCGAGAATCTGGATGACGCCGATGAGCTATCATTCTCCGATCCGCGTGTGACAGCCACTCGCAAGTTAGATGCGGCGGGGCTGCCAGTTCCGAACCAGTATGTCGTCGCCATCCCAGTGGACTGCCCGGTCGGTCTCTATGAGGCCCGCGTCCGCACTCGATTGGGTGTCTCTTCATCGCGTGTCTTCTCTGTCGGCACTCTCCCGGAAGTGCTCCAGAAAGCGGGCAATACCTCGCTGGCGACCGCGATGGAGTTGCCGCTCAACTCACTCTGCAATGCCGTGATGTCGGGACGCTCAGCGGACTTCTACGTCTTTGAAGGTCGCCAAGGGCAGCGAGTCTTGGTCGATTGCGCCTCGCGCGGGATCGACTCCAAGCTAGAAGCGGTGCTGGTCATTGCCGATGCAGCCGGTCGAGATTTGGTGGTCGAGCGGCGCAGTGGAGTACTCGACTACATCGTTCCAGTGGACGGCAAATATATCGTCAAGGTTCACGAGCTGACTTACCAAGGCGGCCCCGCGTTCTTTTACCGCCTGGCCCTGCGCGAACTCGCTGCCGATGCGATCGCCGTGCGACAACCGGCGACTCGCAAGGTCAGTGCCTTCTCCTGGCCCCCTGTGGGGCTGCCCGAGCTGGCCGCACTCGCCGAAGTCGAACCGAACAACTCCCGGACTCAATCGCAGAAGATCACCCTCCCCTGCGATATCGCGGGGAGCTTCGCTCTGGCAGCTGATGTTGACATGTTCGAGTTCGAAGCGAAGCAAGGCGAAGTCTGGTGGGTCGAGGTCGCTTCTGAACGGCTCGGGCTCTCCACCGATCCGAGCATCCTCGTGCAGCATGCCGCAGGCACGGGCGGTGCCGAACAGCTGACCGACGTGGCGGAATTGACCGACATTCCCAGTCCGGTCAAGGTGTCGAGCAACGGCTACGCCTACGACGGCCCTCCCTACGATGCCGGGTCGCCCGACATCATCGGTAAGGTCGAAATCAAAGCGGACGGGCTGCATCGACTCCAGATTACCGACCTGTTTGGAGGCACTCGCACAGACCCTCGCAACATCTATCGGTTGGTGATCCGCAAGGCGGCACCCGATTTCGCGGTGGTCGCGTGGGCTCAGCACATGGAGCTTCGCAACGGTGACCGCAACGCTCTTTCCAAACCGATCGCTCTGCGCGGTGGAGGGACCATGGCACTCGAAGTCGTCGTCGTCCGCCGAGACGGCTTTGATGGCCCCATCGAGCTAGTTATGGAGGGCCTTCCCGAGGGCGTCACGGCCAAGTCGCTCAAGATCGCTGCGGGCCAGACTCGGGGTTTGGTGCTGGTCACCGCGCGGCAGGATGCTCCGCGTTCATTCGCCAATGTTACATTCACCGGTCGGGCCACGATCGATGGGGCGCTGGTCACTCGGCCTTGCCTGCTGGCCTCCTATGCGTGGCCGATTCCCGATTCGTGGGGCGAGATCCCCAGCCCCCGACTCTTGGCCGATGTTCCCGTCTCGGTCAGCGGCATCGACTTGGCCCCCATCACCATTGCCCCCGCCAGCCGCGAGGTTCGCGAAGTGACCGTCGGCGAGAAAGTCACCGTGCCCTTCGTGCAAACTCTCCGCAGCGAATTCCAGGGAGCCACGGCGGAGCTCAAGCCGATCGGAGCCGGATTCGAAGCCGCCTCCAACCTGGCTTTGACGCTCACAGCCGACAAAGCGGAGGTGGTCCTCGACTTGGCCGCTCTCAAGATTCCGCCCGGTGACTATCTGGTCGCCTTCCAAGGCAGTGCCGTGACGAAGTACCGCCACCATCCCGAAGCTGTCCCAGCCGCTGAGGAGGCCAAACGCCTCGCCGAGGAAGTGGTCGCGACCCTCGACGCTGAGGCGAAGAAACTCACCGAAGTCGCCACAGCGGCATCATCCGAGACCAAGGCCGAAGTCGATAAATCAATGGCCGAGATCGCCGAGAAGCAAAAAGCCGCAGCCGCCGCGCTCGCTGCAGCCGTTGAGACACTCAAACAAGCCACCGCCACCGCAGAGCCACGCGACATCGTCGATATCGTCGTGTCCGAGCCAATCGCCCTACGCGTCAAACCCGCGGAGTCCAAATGAGCCAGCCCACCCACGCCACGCCCTTCTGTGCCGGCCCCTTGATGAATGGCCCCCTGGGCTTCGGCCCGACGGGGCGCCGCAGTTTCCTGCAAGCCGGGTTGGCGGGTTTCGCCAGCCTGAGCCTGCCCAGCATTCTGCGTCTGCAGGCCCAGAGCGCCCTCCAGGCGAGCGACTCCGCCCCGACCAATCGCGAGAAGACCGCCGTCATCATGGTCTGGAAGCCGGGCGGTTGCTCGCACATTGACACCTATGACCCCAAGCCGAACTCGGGTAGCGAGTACTCCGGTCCGTTCAGCACCATTGCGACCAAGGTTCCGGGGCTGAACTTCACGGAGTTGCTCCCCCGTCAAGCGGCGATTGCTGACAAGTTCACGATCCTGCGATCGATGAAGCAGACCGCCGGAGGCCATCCCGCCGGTTCAATGCAATTGCTCTCGGGCGACCCCGACACGCGCGATAAGCCGAAGCCGCGCTATCCTGACTGGATGACGGTCGCGAACTACCTGCGGGCGAAGTCCGGTACGCGGCAATCGCCGCTCCCGATGTATGTCGGCGTCAATCCCCCGCTGGAGTACAACGGCCCCGCCTATCTGGGCGATGCGTATTCGCCGTTCACCGTCTCCGGAGATCCCAACGCTCCAACGTTCTCGGTCCCCAACATCGGCCTCACCGATGCGGGCGAGGTCCGGCGTCTTGATCGCCGATCGACGCTCCGCCAGAGCATTGACACCCTCGATCGCGCGGTCGATCAACTCGGAGAACTGGCCGCACTCGATGAGTTCGAAACGCAGGCGATGACCCTGCTGACGAACCCCAAGACCAAGGAAGCCTTCGACCTCACCAAGGAAGACGACCGCACCCGCGACCGCTATGGCCGAAATTCTTGGGGCCAGCAGCTGCTGCTGTCGCGGCGGTTGGTCGAAGCCGGTGTGGAAGTCATGACGACCAGCATGAGTGGGCCCCTCTGTGGTCGCGTCGGGAACTGGGACGATCACGCCGTCAACATGAACGTCTTCGAGGGGCTGCGTTTCCGCTCAGCTGCCTACGATCAGGCAGTCTCTGCTCTGATCGAGGACATCTACGAGCGGGGCCTCGACAAGCGCGTCCTGGTGGTCGTGACCGGCGAGTTTGGACGCACCCCCAAGATCGAGCACTCCGCCAGCACCGGAGCCGGTGACGCCAGCGCGCCGGCCGGCACCTTCCAGCCCGGACGCGACCACTGGCCGCGCGCCTTTTCGAACCTGTGGGCGGGCGGCGGGATCCAACATGGCCGCTTCATCGGAGCCACCGACAAGAAGGGCGAGGATGTCACCGAGCGGATGTGCGGCCCCGGCGATTTCCTCGCGACGATCTACCACCACCTCGGCATCGATTCCGCACACACCATGATCCAGGACTTCAACGGCCGCCCCACCCCCATCGTCGACCACGGCAAGCCAATCCCCGAATTGATGGGGTAGCCTAAATCGTCAGAATTCTGACGAGCGATGCGAACAGGAATGCCACCAGATTTCTTACGAAATCTGCTACGAATACTCTATACCCGCTTCGCGCTGCGGGGCGGTTTTCGACACCGGTTGACCTCCCCTTTCCCGGTGCGGTACAACCCCGGCTGCAAATCGTTGGCGACCTGCTCACCATTCGTAGCGGTGGGCGCGGCGGTTTGATGCGGTGTTCAGGACTCTCTCGTTCCATGCAAGTTCAACTTCCCGACGGTACTGTCAAAGAATTCCCCGCTCGCTCCTCCGCTCTCGATGTCGCACGTTCGATCTCCGAGCGGCTCGCCCAGGCGACTATCGCCGTGCAAATCGGCGAGACCGTCTGCGACGCCTTCCGACCGCTCGAAGATCTCTCCACAGCCGACCCGATCCCGGTCAAGTTAATCACCAACAAGGACCCGCTCGCCCTCGGCGTGTTGCGGCACTCTTGTGCCCACATCATGGCCCGCGCGGTCATGCGGCTCTACGAAGGGGTCGGCCTCGCCTTCGGCCCGACCACCGGAAACGGCTTCTACTACGACTTCGATCTCAAACAAAAAATCAGCGAGGAGGACTTCCCCCGCATCGAGCAGGAGATGGCCAACATCTGCTCTGAAGCCGAAGCCTTCGAGCGCTTCAGCCTCACCCGCCCCGAAGCCGTCCAGCTCTGCAAAGACCTGAAGCAAGACCTCAAAGTCGAGCACGTCGAAACCGGCCTCGCCGCGCACGAGACCCTCAGCTTCTACCGCCAGGGCGAATTCGTCGACCTCTGTCGCGGGCCGCATATTCCCGATGCGGGCAAGATCAAAGCCTTCAAACTCGTCAGTATCGCGGGCTGCTACTGGAAGGGCGATTCTAGCAATAAACAGCTGCAACGCCTGTACGGCACCGCGTTCTTCGAGAAGAAGGACATGGAGACCTACCTGACCCAGATCGAGGAAGCCAAGCGCCGCGACCACCGCGTCCTCGGCAAGCAGCACGGGTTGTTTGCGATCTCGAACGATGTCGGCCAGGGGCTGTGCCTGTGGTTGCCGAAAGGAGCGATGATCCGCTCGACCCTCGAAGAGTTCATCAAGGCGGAACTCGTCCGTCGCGGATACATGCCCGTCTACTCGCCGCATATCGGGCGGGTCGAGATGTACGAAACCAGCGGGCACTTTCCGTACTACCGCGAGTCGCAATTCCCGCCCCTGTTCGGACATCCCGCCGGGCAGACGGTCGACTACTGGAAGCAGAAACTCAGCGAGGGGAACCTGCGTCCCGAGGACGAGGCCAAGCTCCGCGCATCCGCCAACGTCTGCGGCTGCGAGTTCCACGACTACCCGGCGAGCGGCACCTCCGAGGAACGACAGGCCTACCTACACAAGTGGGAGAAGACTCAGGAACGCTACCTGCTCAAGCCGATGAACTGCCCGCATCACGTCCAGATGTACAAAGCCGAACCGCGCAGCTACCGCGACCTGCCGGTGCGGCTGGCTGAGTTCGGGACCGTCTATCGCCACGAGCAATCGGGCGAGTTGAACGGCATGCTGCGAGTCCGGGGCCTCACTCAGGACGACGCCCACTTGTTCTGCACTCCCGAGCAGGTCGAGGAGGAGTTCAAGGACACGCTCAGTCTCGTGCAGTTCGTCCTCGCCTCAGTCGGCCTCACCGACTACCGCGTCCAGCTCTCGACCCGCGATCCGAAGTCGGACAAGTACGTTGGTTCATTGGAGCTGTGGGAGCGAGCTGAGAACACCCTGCGCAAGGTCCTCACCGAGGTCGGGTTGTCCTACACCGAAGGGGTCGGCGATGCGGCCTTCTATGGGCCGAAGACCGACTTCATGGTCCGCGACGCCATCGGTCGCGAGTGGCAGCTCGGCACCGTCCAGCTCGACTATAACCTGCCCGAACGATTCCAACTCGAATACACCGGAGCCGACAACGCCGCGCACCGCCCCGTGATGATCCACCGCGCCCCGTTCGGCTCGATGGAGCGCTTCTGCGGCATGCTGATCGAGCACTTCGCAGCTGCGTTCCCGCTGTGGATTGCTCCCGAGCAGGTCCGCCTGCTGGGCCTGAACGACGATATGCTGCCCTACTGTCAAGAGATCCTGACGAAACTCCGCGCTGCTGGATTCCGCGCGAAGATCGACATGCAAAGCTCGAACATCAAGAAGAAAATCCGCGACGCCCAGATCGATCTGGTCCCCTACATGCTGGTCATCGGAGCCAAGGACCGCGACCAGAACGGCGTCTCCGTCCGCGACCGCATCGAAGGCGACCTCGGCTTCATGACCACCGAAGCGGCCCTCGCGAAACTCATCCACGAACGCGACAACCGCGTCATCCGCCAAGTCCAGAAGTCCACCGCGACGACCCTCTCCGCCGGGAGTGACGAGGCCAAGGGGAATGAGTACTAACCGTAGCAGAAGTCGTCAGACTTCTGCCGGACCTTCTCGTCGGGTGGCACCGGCGGCCCAAAGCGGCCGCCAGTGCCATTCCATGTTCTCCGACCTCGACTCCACGACCTCGTTGACAGTGCCACCCCGCCGGTCTGTGGCGTTTAGGGCTTAACCGGCACTCCGAGTTCGTGAAGTATAAACGCATACACGTCGACGCGCTGTGCGATCTGCTCATTCAGCGCCGTGCCCGCGCCGTGCCCGGAATCGGCACTGGTTCGCAGTAACACGGTCGATGACGGCCCCCCAGCGGCCTGAAGCAGCGCGGTCATTTTACGGGACTGCATCGGATCGACGCGGGGATCGTTGGCACCGGTCAGGAACAAGACGGGCGGGTAGACCATTCCGGGGTGAACGTGGTGGTACGGGGAGTACGCGAACAGCGCCTTGAAATGCGATGCATTCTCGACCGTGCCAAACTCGGGGATGTTGAAGGCACCGTTCGGCGACAACTCCACTCGCAACATGTCGTAAATGCCGACATGCGAGACGACGCATCTCACCATCTCGGGATGCTGCGTCATCATGGCCCCCATCAGCAGTCCCCCATTGCTGCCGCCCTCGATGGCGAGCTTCGGCTGCGAGGTGTATTTCCGATCGAGCATGTGCTGGAGCACCGCAGCGAAATCATCGAAGACGTTCTGCTTCTGGGTCAAGTGGCCCGAGGTGTGCCAGTCCTCCCCGTATTCGCCACCGCCCCGCAGGTTGGCCACAGCCAGTACGAATCCATGATCGAACAAGATGCGACTGATCGCGCGGAAGCTCGGCTCGATACTGATTCCGTAGCCCCCGTAAGCGGTCACTAGACAGGGGTTCGTGCCGTCGAGTTGGACGCCCTTTGGAATCAGGATGCTGACGGGAACCTGGGTCCTATCGCGGCTGATCGCGAACTCGCGTACGACCCGGACATCAGACAGGTCGACCACAGAGGGTGAAGTCAGCGGCAGCTGGACCGTCTCGTTCTGCGCGGCTCGAAACAGGTACTGCGAAAAGGACACGGTGAAAGATTCCGCTCCGAAGAAGACCTCGTCTCCGCCGGCCGGAATCAAATCTCCGACCGAGGCGACCTCCGGAACGGCGGGCCCTGGCAGCGGCTGGCCGTCGAGCGTGAAGCACCGGAACGTGGAGGGCCCGCCCAATTGGTAAGTGACGTAGAGCCGCGAGGCTGTCGGCAATACGGTCTGGCGGCTGGAGCGGTTATAGAACTCGGTGACGATCGTGTCGGTCCCCTCGGGAATGACGACGTTCGCTTGAGCGAGGTCCGGAGCCTTTCCATCGAGTCGCAAGACCTTCCCGCGCGGGGCTCCCTTTCTCGACACGACATAGAGATCGCCTTGCGGACCCCAGGCCGCTTGGACCACACCGTCCTTGAAGCCCGCGAACTCGGTCCACTGTCCCGTCTCTGGCGATCGCAAGGTGTGGGCGAATTCACCGCTGTCACCGAACTGCACCGTGGCCAGGACTCTTGCCGAGTGAGGCTCGACTTCGATCTTGATTTCAGCGATACGCGGCAGGTCGGTGCCCAACTCCATGCGATCGTCAGCGGCCGGTGTTCCCAGTTTGCGAAAGTACAACTGTTGATAGAAGTCCATGTCAGCAGCGGGACGCTCCGCCCCACGGGGGTAGCGCGTGTAGTAGAACCCGCGGCTGTCGGGAGCCCACGCCAGGTCACCTCCGGCGGTTCCGCCATTGACGCGCGGGACGACCACGTCCACGACCTTTCCTGTCTCGACATCGAGCAGTGCAACATCCCCCGATTCGCTCCCGGCTTTGGACAGAGAGACGGCGATCAGCGTTCCGTCGGGTGATGGGACGAACCAGTCGATCGCCGTTGAATGGGTGGGGTCGAACTCCGCCGGATCGAGAAGGGTGCGAGATTCTTCGGGCTGGTCCGGCGATGGCAGCACGACCAGAAACGGATGCTGCCTGGGCGGTTGACGTCGCAGCGCGAACAGGCGGCCATGACTGAGCACCAAGTGGCTATGTGAGGTCGACTCAGCTGCCATGATCTGTGTCAGCTTCGTCTGCAGCGGCGCGACACCGGGAAGATGATCGAGGACACCACGAGCGTGGACATTCTGGGCATCGCTCCAGGCCTGAACCGCTGGGTCGGACCAGTTCTCCAACCAGCGGTATTCGTCGATCACTGAAACGCCGTGATGAACATCGACAACAGGCATGGGCAAAGTCTCGGGAGGGGCACCCACCACCATCGAAGTGAACACCAAGCACATCAAGGGCAAACAGCGAAGCATGATCGGTTCCAGGGGGAATGAATGGGTGTTCGAGGAACTCTGATGCCTGGCCGTCCGGACTTCAAGACAGTCCAAGTCTGGGAAGGTCATGCGGGACATGACCTTCCGGGCTCACCGGCAAGAACCCCCTGTGCTACCGCACAACGGTAGGCCCCAAAGCTCGCCAACCGATGGCCACCCAGCCGCTCCCAGCCGCAAGGCCAAGTATGGAGGCTCTTCGCCCTGAAAGGGCAGCCCCCTGTCAGCCCAAACGGCGCAGCCGTGCAGCGCCGCGTTAGGTCTCTGCAACCACAGGAAAACCAGCCCTGAAAGGGCGGCCCTTTCCTCGCGAGAGTGCCGCCTCTTCAGGGCTTGAAACCAATTGGGATCGCTTCCTGGGGCGTCGCTACGCTGCGCCCCAGGCTGACAGGGGGCTGCGCTTTCAGGGCGAAGCCGGTTGAAAACTTTCACACCACTGGCCTCGCACTCCATTGGAAGACGCTTCTGCTTTGGTCTCGGTGATCGGTGGGTACTGCTGGGCGGAGCATCTATGATGGCTTATGTTTGACCAGCGTGACCCAACTAGCCATGATGGGACTCAGTGTTTTGGTGACAATAGAGAGGCTTGTGCAGATGACGTTCCTTCGTGCAGTGGTGTCAGTTCGCCCCCGGATTGTTTCGGCAGTGATGGCTCTGGTGCTCCTTGGTGAGGGAGCGTTTCTCGCTCAGCTTCCGGCGGATGAGCCACCGGCGGACCTCCAGGAGGTCGGTCGCTTGCCGCCGGTGGAAGTGGCAGATGTGCAACAGACGTTTGCTGTCGAGCATGGGTTTAAGCTCGATCTGGTCGCTCACGAGCCGATTGTGAATGACCCGGTCGACGGGTGCTTTGACGAGTTCGGGAACCTCTACATCGCGGAGATGCGGGGCTACCCGTATTCCGAAGAAGTCCGCAAGCAACAGCCGTTGCCACTGGGACGCAAGAACGCCTGCAAGGTGCGTCGCCTGGTCGATGCCGACGGGGACGGCGTCTTCGAATCGAGCACGATCTTCGCCGAGGACATGAGCTGGGTGGTCAGCGTGTGCTGCTATGACGGAGGGGTCTTTGCACTGGCTCCGCAACACCTGTACTACTTGAAAGACACGACCGGGGACGGAGTGGCTGATGTGCGGCAGATCGTGGCCAGCGGGTTCGGTCGAGACAATGTGCAAGGCATGGCTAACAACCTGAAGTGGGGACCGGACGGCCTGATCTACTTGGCAGCGGGGATGGTTGGCGGCGAGATTGC
>Ga0105047_10012241_pt1 | contig 13823 bp, 8 predicted proteins | sample MAT04_FD_78384 | JGI IMG/M metagenome (GOLD analysis project Ga0105047, IMG submission 78384) | Freshwater microbial communities from Lake Fryxell liftoff mats and glacier meltwater in Antarctica - MAT-04 (megahit assembly) | ecosystem: Environmental > Aquatic > Freshwater > Ice > Liftoff...
CGAATCCGGCGACAAGGTGCCCGCCGATCTGCGGCTCTTTCATGTCCGCGACTTGCAGGTCGATGAATCTGCGCTCACCGGCGAATCCGTGCCGGTGGAAAAACACGGCGACACGCTCCCGCTCGACACCATCCTCGCCGAGCGGCGCAACCTCGCCTACGGCGGTTCGCTCGTCACCTACGGCCGCGCCGAGGGGCTGGTCTGCACGACCGGCGACGCGACCGAGATGGGCCGCATCGCCGCGCTCATTTCCAGCGCCACGGATCTCTCGACGCCGCTCACCAAGAAGATCGCGCACTTCAGCAAACTCATCCTCTGGGCGATCATGGCGCTCGCCGTGGCGACCTTTGCGCTCGGCCTCTGGCGGGGAGAAAAGCCGGTCGAAATGTTCATGGCCGCGGTCGCGCTGGCCGTGGGCGCGATCCCGGAAGGGCTGCCCGCGGCGGTCACGATCACGCTCGCCATCGGCGTCTCGCGGATGGCGAAGCGGCGCGCGATCATCCGCAAGCTGCCCGCCGTCGAGACGCTCGGCAGCACCACGATCATCTGCTCGGACAAAACCGGCACGCTGACCGAAAACCAAATGACCGTGCAGGCCATCTTCGCTGGCGGCGTGCTCTACGAAGTGACCGGCGGCGGTTACGAACCGACGGGCGAAATCCGCGCCGACGGCCAGCCCATCGACGCCGCTCCGCGCGCCGCGCTCACCGAATGCCTGCGCGCCGGACTGCTCTGCAATGACTCGCAGCTCGTGCAGGAGAAAGGCCGCTGGGCCGCGCAAGGCGATCCCACCGAAGCCGCGCTGATCGTCGTCGCCGAAAAGGCCGGGCTCGCCCACGCGGAGACCAGCGCGCAGCACCCGCGGCTCGATGTCATCCCATTCGAGTCCGAGCACCAGTTCATGGCCACGCTGCACGGCGGCGGCAAGGAAGGGCATATCATTTACAAAAAAGGTGCCGTCGAACGCCTGCTCAAACGCTGCGACACCGCGCTCGACGACCGCGGCGAGGCCGTCGCCTTCGACCACGCCGCAGTCACGCGCGCCGCCGACGAAATCGCCTCGCGCGGCCTGCGCGTGCTCGCCTTCGCCCGCCGCCTCGCTCCGCGCGAACAGCAGGACATCGAGCACCGGCACGTCGCCGACGGGCTCACCTTCCTCGGCCTGCAAGGCATGATCGATCCGCCGCGCGCGGAAGCCATCGAGGCCGTGCGGCAGTGCCGCGCCGCGGGCATCCGCGTGAAGATGATCACCGGCGATCATCTGCTCACCGCCGCCGCCATCGCGCGCACCATCGGGCTCGAAGGCGCGGCGGATCGGTTCGCCGTGAGCGGACGCGAGCTGGAGAAAATGGCCGACGAGGAACTCTCCGGCGTGGCCGAAAACGCCGCCGTCTTCGCTCGCGTCGCGCCGGAACAGAAGCTCCGCCTCGTCCGCGCGCTCCAGGCCCGCGGCCACATCGTGGCCATGACCGGCGACGGCGTGAACGACGCGCCTGCGCTGAAGCAAAGCGACATCGGCGTCGCCATGGGCATCACCGGCACCGACGTGGCGAAAGGCGCCGCCGACATGATCCTGACCGACGACAACTTCGCCTCGATCGAAGCCGCCGTGGAGGAAGGGCGCAACGTCTTCGACAACCTCACGAAATTCATCGTCTATACGCTGCCGACCAACATCGGCGAGGGCCTCGTGATTCTCGCCTCCATCATGATCGGCGTGGCGCTGCCCGCGCTGCCCGTGCAGATGCTCTGGATCAATCTCATGACCGCGCTCCTGCTCGGCCTGATGCTCGTCTTCGAGCCGAAGGAACCCGGCCTCATGCAGCGCCCGCCGCGCGATCCGAAGGAGCCGATCCTTACCTTCCCGCTCTTCATGCGCACCGGTCTGGTCTCTCTCATCATCCTCGCCGGAGCGTTCGGCCTCTTTGTCTGGGAGCAGGCCCGCGGCGCCACCCTCGCCGAGGCCCGCACCATCGTGGTCAACGTGATCGTGGTGGTGGAAATCTTCTACCTCTTCAACTGCCGCTCGCTCACCCACTCGATGCGCTCGCTCGGCTTTTTTTCAAATTGGTGGGTGCTCGCCGGCGCTGCCGGGATGCTCGGCGCACAACTCCTCTTCACCTATGCGCCCTTCATGAACCACCTCTTCCACACCGCCCCGCTCCGCGCCGAAGCGTGGCTGCACATCTTCGCCGTCGGCCTTGTCGCCTTCGCTGCGGTGGGACTGGAAAAATGGGTCCGCGCGCGGGTGGAGCAGCGTAAGAAGACGGCGGCCGCAACCGGTGCGCACGGCTGAGGAATAGCGCGAAGGACGGGGGCCGGAGACATCGGCTTGCGTAGATCGCCCGACCCGCGATTGAATCGCGCCGCACTTCACACCTTGACCGCCCATGCTCACCTCGATCGTCTTCCTCATCCTCGGTCTCGTCCTGCTCTACTTCGGTGGCGAAGGGCTGGTGCGGGGCAGTTCGGCGCTCGCGCTGCGGCTCGGGCTCACGCCGCTTGTGGTTGGGCTCACGGTCGTGGCCTTCGGCACCAGCGCGCCGGAAATGGTCGTCAGCGTGCAGGCCGCACTGGCCGGCCAGGGGGCCATCGCTATCGGCAACGTGGTCGGCTCGAACAGCCTCAATATCGGCCTGATCCTCGGCCTGACCGCGCTCATCTATCCGCTGAATGTGCAGCTCCAAATCCTCCGGATCGACGCCCCCATCATGGTCGGCGTCTCCCTTCTCGCCGCCTGGCTGCTCGCCGACCGCATGATCGGCGGCGCTGAAGGTGCCGTGCTCGTGGTCGGGCTGCTCGCCTACACCACCTTCACCGTCCTGTTTGCCCGGAAGTCGAAACCGTCCGCCGCAATCGAGGCCGAGTATGCCGAGGGCGTGCCGAAGCCGCAGGGCGGCGTGGGGCGCGATCTGCTTTTCGTGATCGGCGGGCTGGTGCTGCTCGTCGCCGGTTCGCGCTTCATGGTGGATGGCGCGGTCAGCCTGGCGCGCGGCTTCGGCATCAGCGAGGCGGTCATCGGGCTCACCATCGTGGCCTTGGGCACGAGCATGCCGGAGTTGGTCACCTGCCTCGTCGCGGCCATGAAAAAGGAGCCCGACATCGCGCTCGGCAACATCATCGGCTCCAATATTTTCAACGTTCTCGGCATTCTCGGCACGGCGGCGCTGGTCCGGCCGATGACGGGCGAAGGAATCAAGATGCTCGACCTTTACGTGGGCATCGCTTTCGCCATCGCGCTGCTGCCCATCCTGTGGAGCGGCCGCAAGATGCAGCGCTGGGAGGGCGGTCTGCTGCTCGCAGGATACGTTACCTACGTGGTGTCGCTTTGGCCGAAGTAGGAGGCGCGGCGCCAGCGGGACCCTTCGTTGGAGCGGTTTAAGGAAAGGCGCAGCCAATGTAGAGGCGGCTCTGTCCCGCGAAGCGGGACGTGCCGCCTGTGGAGACTCCAGGCCGGTGCCAGGCGGCACGGCCTTCGGCCAGGGCCGCCTCTACAACCGCCGTCCGCAGAGAACGGCTCGACGACCCAATGGCCGAGGAACGTGGCGGCTTAAAACCGATATGTCGCCCGCACGCGGAAGGTGCGCGGTTCGGTCGGGTGGAGATGGATGTCGTCCACGCCTTCGCCGGCTTCGCCCTGAAGGCGCGAGGTGTAGAAGTATTCGATGTCGTTGTCCTCGCGGTCGAAGAGGTTCAGGCATTCGAGCGCGACTTCCCAATGCCTCTGCCGCCAGCCGATCTGGCCGTTCACGAGGAAGGACTGTTTGCCCTGCACCGAGTTGTCTTCGATCAGCGGACGCTTCTCGAAGGCCCGCGCGCGCAGGCTGCCGAAGGGGCCGGTTTCTTTACCGAGCGTCACGCCGCCGCTGAACATCCACGGCACGCTGCTCGGGATGTAGTCGTCTTCCACATCCTGGAAGCGCGCGTGCGTGGCCGCGAATTCCGCATCGAGCGTGAACCACTCCACCGGCCGCCAATACGCGGCGACTTCCACGCCGTAACGGCGGGACGAGGCGCCCGGTTCGTTGGTGCCGGCGTCGCCGACATAGACCAGTTCGCTGTCGCTATCGAGCCACCAGAGCGCCGCGGTGAGGGTGAGCTTCGGGATGATCTGGGTGCGCACGCCGACCTCCGCGCCGAAGGTGCGGACGAGCGGATCGACGGTCTGCACCGGATCGCCGCTGATCGGATCGACGGTGGTGTTCACGCCGCGCGCGTCGTTCGAATGAAAGCCGGTGCCGGCATTGAGGTAAAATTCCGTCTTCGCCCACGGGCCAAGCACCACGGCCAGTTTCGGGCTGATCAGGCCGGCGGTGTCGTCACCGCTGTTGCGCGCGTCGTTGCTCTCCGTGTCGAACCAGAATCCGTCCGCGCGCATGCCGACGGTGGTGCGCAGCCACGGCGTCCAGCGCGTGGTGGCCTCGGCGAAGATGCCGATGCTGCCTTCATAGACCTTGTCCTGTCGTACGGTGGCGAAGCGGTCGCGCTGGCTCGTTTTATAGAGGCCGATCGGGTCGATGAAGTCGTGCCGGGTTTGCACGCCGATGACGAACGACGAGGGCGCATTAAAGAGCTGCCGGTTGTTCCATTCGCGCGCGACTTCACCGCCGAAGACCCAGCGCTCTTCCGCCTGCTGGAACTGGTCGCCGCGCTCGGGCTCGTCGAGGAAGTAGGTGAAGTTCGAGTAGAGATCGAGGTCGTAGTAGAAGCCGTACACGTTCCCGCGCCACACGTTGTCGCCGCCCGGCGCGACTGCGGGCGCTTCGATCGCCGATTTGCCATCGGTCTTGCCGGGCGTGACGGGCAGCGGCGCGCCGTCCAGGGTGCGGCGGAAGTTGAGTTGCAGGCTGTAGCGCTGACTTTCGCCGCCGGTCGTGGGATCGACGAAACCAAAGCGCGCGATGCGTCCATCGCCAATCGCGCGCTGCGGGATCTGATCGCTCGACTGCCAGTCCGCGTGGTAGCCCATGAAGGTGACCGCGACGTGGTTGTCGGCGTCGCCCTGGAAATACCGCGCGAAACCATTCCAGCGGCTGAACTCCTCGGGCAGCACCCACGGGCCGTCGTAATAGTTGTATTCCAGCGCGAGCGTGAGTTTGCCTTTCTCGCCGACGTTGAAGGTCTCCGCGAGCAGCCCGCGCCAGTAATTATTTTCGCCCCAGGTCAGGCTGGCGATGCCGTGTGGCAGCTCGTTGAAGAGCTTGAAATCCGCGCTGCCCGCGCTGGAAAGATCGCCGTTCTTCGCGGCATACACGCCCTTCGTGTAGTCGAGCCGCTCGACGAGTTCCGGGATGAGGATATTGAGATCGGCATAACCCTGGCCGTGAGCGTGGGTGCGCATGTTCACCGGCATGCCTTCGATGGAAATGGCGAAGTCCGTGCCGTGATCGAGGTTGAAGCCGCGCAGAAAATACTGGTTCGCTTTCCCGCCGCCGGCGTGCTGGGTGAGGATCAATCCTGGCACCGTCTCGAGGATCTCGCCGCGCCGGAGATAAGGCCGGGCCTGGATCTCCGCGGCATTGGCCACGCCCGTAGTCGCGGAGTCCGCGAGGCCGAGCAAGTCCGCCGCCTTGCCCGCGACGGTCACGGTTTCCATGGTGAAGGGCTCGTGGGCGGCGGCGGGCAGGAGGAGCGCGATGCTGCCGGCGAGCGCGGCGCAGGTGATACGGAGTGGAATGGTTTTCATGGTTCTCAAGGGTTGGCGTTGAGCGGGGGGCCAAATGAAAAAGCCACCCACTTCGGACTACGGACTTGCGTCCGCCATCGTCCGAAATGGGTGGCTGGACGGAGGGTGTAGGGAATCCGCCGCGCGGGGTCAAGGGCGGGAACGTAGGCGGGACTTCCCAGTCCCGCGGGTGGCCGCAGCGGCTCTGGGAAGAGCCGCCTCCGTTCATCGCCGCGCCGCCCTCAATACGTTCCGCGCGTCACGCCAAGTTGCGCCTGCGCCTTGAGCGCGCGCCACAATTCCTCGCCCTGCCGCTGACCCGCGAGCAGCGCCTGATAAGCACGAATCGTCCGGCACGTTTCCTCCGCATTTTCTTCCAGCAACTCGATGCGGAAATCGCGCAGCCCGGCCTCGGCGAGTTGGGTGAAAAACCGCGCGCCGGTCTGCGGCACGGCATTGAAGAGCGTATTGCGGCAGCCCACATCGGCGCGCAGCGGATGCTCCATGCCCACACGATCGCGCAGGCTCACCCGATGTTTTTCGCAAGGCCGTCCGCAATCGAGAAACGTCGTGCCCTTCGACATGAACGCCGCAAAGACGCAGTGCTCCATGTGAAACATCGGCATGTGCTGATGCAGTGTGAGTTCGAACCACTGCGGCGGCGCGGCGGCGAGCAAATCGAGCACCTGCTCGATGTTCAGGTCGTAGCTGATCGTCACGCGCTCCAGCCCGAGTCCGATGAAGTATTGCGCAGTCAGCGGGTTGGCGACATTGAGCGAAAAATCGCCGATCACCCGCAACGGAGGGACGCGCTCCTGCGCGTTCCCTTGCTCCGTTGAAGTATCGGACGCGCGGGAGCGCGTCCCTCCGAGGAAGTGCGCAATCGCCCCGAGATTGCGGATGAGCACGCCATCCGGTGCGGCGTTTTCGATCAGCTTGAAGAAGCCCTGCTCGCCGGCCTTCTGGATGCGCGGTGTCGCGAGGAAAATCGACGCGCCCGTCCCCGTCGCCCGCACCGCTGCGACCGCATCGGCATAACGCCGGATGTCCTCGAAATCGACATAGACCTCGGCCACGCCCGCCGCGAGCGCTGCCGCGAGTTGTTCCGACGTGCGGCACAACACCCGGAGGGATGCGCTCCCGCGCGTCCCACTTGATTCGCGAGCGGGCAGCATGGCCAAAATCTCTCCGACTGAACGCCCACTCTCGGCGCGCGTCGTTTCGCGCGCCGCATCGAGCTGAAAAACGAGTTCCCGCCGCAACCGGTTCATTTCCCCAATCGGCAAAATCACCTCTCCTTCGAGTTCGTTGCGGAGTTCGCCGAGTTCGTAACCGCTTTCACCAAACCGTCCCAGATGCTCGCGCAGCTTTTCTTCGGTCAAAGGAGCGGTGCGGGCCGTTTGCAGGAGAACGGTGGAGCGAATGCTCTGGGGAGCGCCCTCGTCCCGAGTGCTGGTCGTCGCGTCCCGCTCCGACGAACTTCCGCTGACGCCTGCACCGAGTTCGCCGTCCACCTGACCCGCGGTGTTCCGGGAAGTTCGCGACGGCGGGACGCCGTCGCCAGCCCGCGAGACGCGTGCGCGCCCCAGCACCTCCATCTCCCCGCCCGCGGAACCGCGCACCACGAGATCCACGGCGACCCGCCGCCGCGGCTCGATCCGTCCGGCGAAGCTTTGCCGGAGCCGTTTCTCCAGCTCCGGATCGTCCGTCTTCCAGATCCGATCCCCCGCTTTGAGCTGCGCGAAATCGATCCGCTCGCGCTGAAAGAAAACACGCCGCCCCTGGATCTCGTAAATCCGCCCACCCTGCTCGGCGTTGGTATCGCCGCCGGTATCGAATACCAGCCCGTCGCCCGGCTTGAGCGGCACCGCCGCCGCGAACTCCACAAAATCGCGCCCCACGCGCTCGATCCGTCCGGCAAACGGCCCGCGCTTTTTCCCATACCGCGCGGCCACGAGTTCCTGATGATTCACCCCGTGCATCCACCCGGAATACAGCCCGCGGGAAAACGTCATCTCGAGCTGATACCGATCCGCCGCGCTGGCCTGAAACTCCCGCGCCGCCAGCGCGGCGTCGATCGCCTTGCGATAAACCTGACACACCGCCGCGACGTATTCCGGCGACTTGAGCCGGCCTTCGATTTTGAAACTGACCACGCCGGCTTCGATCAGCGCGGGGATTTCATTCACCGCCGCGAGGTCCTGCGGCGAAAGGAGGTAGCGTTTGTCGCCGAGATCGCGCACCGCGCCATCGACCACGAGTTCGTAAGGCATGCGGCAGGCCTGCGCGCATTCGCCGCGATTCGCACTGCGCTGGCCGAGCGATTCGCTGGTCAGGCATTGACCGGAATAAGCCACGCACAGCGCCCCGTGGACGAAGACTTCGAGCGGCATGATCTCTGTCGAAAATTTCTGCAACTCCCGGAGCGAAAGCTCTCGCGCCAGCACGGTGCGTTCAACGCCGAGCGCCCGGGCGAATTCCGCGCCTTCCGGCGAAGTGATCGTCATCTGCGTCGAAGCGTGGATCGGCAACTCCGGGGTGATGTCCGCCGCGAGCCGCACCAGCCCAACGTCCTGGACGATGAGCGCATCGACGCCCGCGCGATTGAGCAGCCGCAGGTATTCGGCGGCATCGTCAAGTTCACCGGTGAAGACGAGCGTGTTGAAAGTGACGTAAGCCTTCACCCCGTGCCGGTGGCAGAACGCGACGATCTCAGGCAGCTCCGCCTCGGTGAAATTGTGCGCCCGCAGCCGTGCATTGAAGCGCGGCAGGCCGAAGAAAACCGCGTCTGCGCCATTCGCCACCGCCGCGCGCACGCAGTCCCAATCGCCAGCGGGCGCGAGGAGTTCGGGATGTGGAGGCGGCGGCATAAGCGGGGGCCAAACAAGCCACGAATCCGGCGAATGGCTACGCGCATTTTTCCAGCCGCATCCTGCGGCTGCGTTTCTGCGAACCGGGCGTAGCTTTGAAGATCATGACTGCCGAACCCGCTGCTCCTCCCGCCCTCGACCCTGAAGCTGCGCTGGCGGCGACCCGAACCAATACCGGCTCAACCGTCGCCGAACTCTCGCAGCGCGCTCCCGTGCTGCTCGTCTTCCTGCGCCATGCCGGCTGCACCTTCTGCCGCGAAGCCCTCGCCGATCTCGCGCAGCAGCGGGCGGCTCTGGAGAAGGCGGGGACGCAACTCGTGCTCGTGCATCTCGGCGATGACGCGAGCTTCGGCGCTTTCGCGGCGGGTTACGGGCTCGGCGACGTGCCGCGGGTGTCCGATCCCGAGCGGGCGCTTTACCGCGCGCTCGGCCTGCGCCGTGCGTCGCTCGCAGAAATGCTCGATCCGCGCATGTGGTGGCGCGGCCTGCAGGCGGCGATCCTGGAGAAACATGGTTTCGGCGGCGTGCAAGGAGACATGGCGCAGATGCCTGGCGTCTTTTTGATCAAAGAAGGGCGCGTGGTGACCGGCTACGCCCATCGCAGCCCGGCGGATCGTCCCGATTATCTCGAACTCTGCCAGCTTCCCCCGCGCGCCGCGTGACGGACCTCGGAGGGACGCGTTCCCACTTCTTCGGATGCGCCGGACGCGCCGGAGCGCGTCCCTCCGACGTCAGCGGTGGCTGTTCACCTTGCGCAGAAACGCTTCCCACTTCGGCCCAGGTTGCCCACCGTCCATGAGGATGCGCGGGCAATTCTTCTGGTAGCCTTTGTAGTTTTTCTGCGGCCAGTGGTAGTGCGGCACGACGTGCGAGAGCGGGATGCCTTTCTCGCGCATCAGCCACGCGGTGAGGCGTGCAGCGCGATCCACGGCTGCGGCTTGCTGGCGCGGATTGCGAAACTCACAAATCTCAATGGCGATGCTGGTGCGGTTGCCAGGGCCGCTGTGATCCGCGTGCTCACCCTGGATGTTCAGCGGTAGCGATTGGATCGCGACTTGGTCATCGACGCTGAAATGCCAGGTGAGGTAGCCGGTGCGGTTCCACTTCGAGCGCCCGCGGAAGGCGCCATTCACCATGCCGCGCGCGTGCTGGAGCGCCGTCGCGCCACGGTTCGCCGTCGAGTGGATCGTGATATACTGCGCCCGCATCGGAAACTCGATCCGCCGCCCGACGCGGCCTTTCGGCACGATCATCTGCTGCAAATTCACCCCGCCCGGCGCAGCGCCCTGGCCCGACGAACCGCGTTCCGGCGACGAACAACCGCCGAGCAGCGCACCCAGCAACAATGAGATGACGATGAGTTTTTTCACGGGTGGCGACGCTACGAGCTTCGCGCGTCGGGCGCAATCGCCAGCGCCACCAAAACTCAAGCCAGCGGGTCATTCTGAGCGGAGTTCCGTCGTGGGCCGAGGAGGCGGAAGGGACAAGCGGCGGTTGGTGGACGGGCGAGCAAGGTGGGAACGGAACGCAGTCGAAGAATCCAGCCGCTCCACCACCGACAATCGCTCAAAATTCCACGGGATTCTTCGACTCCGTGACCTTCCGCCTGCGCCCGCAAGGTCACTCCGCTCAGAATGACCCACGGGTGCGGACGTAAAAACGCTCAGACGTTCGCGCGGTTCAGCGCGCTGAAGATGGCTTTGATGGGGGCGAGTTCGATGTTCGTGTCCACGCCTGCGCCCCACCTGGTTTTGCCATCCGGCAGCTTGATCTGGATGTAGGCGATGGCGCTGGCTTCGGCGCCGGCGCTAAGCGTGTGCTGGCGGAAGTCGGCAATCTGGAACGGCGCGACGCCGTCCTGATGCAACGCGTGAACGAAGGCGGCGATCGGGCCGTTACCCTTGCCGACCAGCTTCACATCCGCACCAGCGAGACGGGCGGAGGCGCGGCAGGAGAAGGCACCGTCCACGCCATCGGCGTGGAAGTGAATCAGCTCCCACGGCGCGGAGCGTTCGATGTATTCGCGGAAGAACATCGCGCGAAGTTCGGCGGCGCTCACTTCCCGCCCGAGGCGATCCACTTCGTCATTGGCCAGCGGGCCAAACTCACGCTGCAAATCCTTCGGCAGTTCGATGCCAAATTCGCTCTCCAGCAGATACGCCACGCCGCCCTTGCCGCTTTGCGAATTCACCCGGATGACTTCGCGGTATTCGCGGCCGAGATCGTTCGGATCGATGGTCAGATACGGCACGTCCCACTGTTCGCGACCGCCGGCCTCCCATTCGGCGAGGCCTTTTTTGATCGCATCCTGGTGTGAACCGGAGAAGGCCGTAAATACAAGTTCTCCGGCATACGGCTGACGCGGCGGCACGGTCATGCCGGTGCAACGCTCGTAGATTTCGACCAGCGCATTCATGTCGTCGAACTGCAGCCGCGGGGCCATGCCGTGCATGTAGAAATTCAGCGCGACAGTCACGATGTCGAGATTCCCGGTGCGCTCGCCGTTGCCAAAGATCGTCCCTTCGACGCGATCAGCGCCCGCCAGCAAACCGAGTTCCGTCGCGGCCACGCCGGTGCCGCGATCATTGTGCGTGTGCAGGCTGACGATCAGCGACTCGCGATTTTTGATGTTCCGGCACATCCATTCGATCTGGTCGGCATAGACGTTCGGCATCGCGACTTCGACGGTGTCCGGCAGATTCAGGATCATCTTCCGTTCGGGCGTCGGCTGCCATACGTCCATCACCGCTTCGCTGATCTCTTTCGCAAACTCGACTTCCGTCGCGGAGAAACTCTCCGGCGAATATTGCAGCATGACCTCCGTGCCCGCGAGGCGCGGCAACCGCTCCTGAATCCACTGCGCGCCTTGCACGGCGATGGCCTTGATTTCGTCCTTCGATTTGCCGAAGACCACGCGGCGCTGCGCGGGCGAGGTCGAGTTGTAGAGGTGAATGATCACGCGCTTCGCGCCGACCAGCGATTGGAAGGTCTTTTCGATCAAATCTTCGCGCGCTTGGACGAGGCACTGGATGGTCACGTCGTCCGGGATGTAGCCGTCCTCGATCAGGTGCCGGTTGAAGGCAAACTCGGTGTTCGAGGCCGACGGGAAGCCGACTTCGATTTCCTTGAATCCGCATTTCACCAGCGCTTCGAAGAGCTCCAGTTTTTGCGAGACGTTCATCGGCACGGCCAGCGCCTGGTTGCCGTCGCGGAGATCGACGCTGCACCAGATCGGCGCGGCGGTCAGGGTGCGGCTGGGCCATTGACGATCTGTGATCGGGATCGAGGGAAAGGGTCGGTATTTGCTGCTTGGTGGAAAAATCATCTGTCGAAAAAGGTTGGGAGGCGGAATGAGAGAGGGACAAGACCAGCCGCCGCTTCCGCCCGGAGCAGCGCCAGCCGACGAGTTAAACGAAGAGAGCTCCGCGGCCCGAGCGCAGGAGAGCGCCCGCGGCGAATGCGCGGAGCGACGTAAGTCGGCTGGTCAGCAGGTGACGCATGAGGGCAGTGATCGTAGCCGGGTCTGCGCGGTTGGCAACTTCACAGTAGGCGGCTCTTCCCAGAGCCGCTTCAATTCCGCCGCGACCAGCGGCTCTGGGAAGAGCCGCCTACGTTGCGGAATTGAACGTCGCGTTTTCGGTGGCGCGGGCGTGTTACGTTACTGGCATGATTTCGTCCGCTCTCCCGCTGCTCCCGCCACGCGCGGAAATGGAACGCGCCTTCCGCGAGCACGATGCCAGCTACCTCGGCGTCTTCTTCGCCGCGGTGCGCACGACCGGCATCTTCTGCCTGCCGACCTGCACGCCGCCGCGCCAGCCGAAGCCGGAGAACTGTGAATACTTCGCCAGCGTGCGCGCGGCGGTCTGCGCCGGCTACCGGCCCTGCAAACTCTGCCGCCCCACGGAACTCGCGGGCACGCCCCCGGAGTGGGTCGCAGCCCTCATGCGCCGCGTCGAAAGCGAACCGGACGCGAAGCTGCAAGCGGCCGATCTCCGGGCGGTCGATGTTTCGCCGGAGCGGGCCCGCCGCTGGTTCATGGAAAACCACGGGATGACGTTCACCGCGTGGTGCCGCGCACGCCGGCTCTCCGCAGCCTTCACCAAAATCCGCGAAGGCGAAAACCTCGACGACGTGACGCTCAGCCACGGCTACGAATCGCACAGCGGTTTCCGCGAAGCCTTCGCGAAGACTTTCGGCGACGCGCCCGGCCGCACTCGCGACGGTGCGTGCCTCTTCACCACGATGATTGAAACGCCGGTCGGCCGCTTCCTCGCCGCGACGAATGACGCTGGCCTGGTGATGTTCGAGTTCACCGATCGGCGGATGTTGGAGCGGCATTTCGAGACGTTGCGCCGCCGTTTCCAGTGCCCGCTCGTCCCCGGCGACCACTCGCACCTCGCGCAAGTCCGCTGCGAGATCGTGGAGTATTTCGCCGGCACCCGCCGCGACTTCACCGTCCCGCTCGCGCCTGCCGGCACGCCATTTCAGGAAAAGGTCTGGGCCGAACTCCGCCGCATTCCCTACGGCCAGACAATCAGCTACGAAACCCTCGCCGAGCGCATCGCCCAGCCGACCGCGCTGCGCGCCGTGGCCACGGCCAACGGCACCAACCGCCTGGCCATCCTCATCCCCTGCCACCGCGTCATCGGCAAGGACGGCAGCCTCACCGGCTACGGCGGCGGCCTCTGGCGCAAACGCCTCCTGCTCGAACTGGAACGAACCGGACGGCTGCCTGGTTGACGAGCGGGGGCGACCCGTTTTTCTTTTCCCGCGCGGCAAGTCGGCCTAGCTAAAGACGCCTCCACCGAAGGCGAATCATTATGAATCCGACTCCTGCCGTGGATAATTCCGCGCCTGCGGAACGTCCGGGCGCACCTCGCGACAAGAAATTCAGCGAGCACCTCAAGACGTGGATCTGCAAACTTGCGGACGAATCAACGCACGCTGCGCCACGCCTTCGACAGCCTGATGTCCGTCGGCAATTCGCAGGACGAAGTGCCGCTCATCGTGCGGCTCGCCGAGAACCCGGAGTATCATTTTAGCGGCCTCGGCTTCTTCAAAGGACGGGTCACGCTCGAGCAGCACGATGACATCCACATCATCCTCGGGCGCGGGCTGACGCTGATGGATGAAGCGTTCGTGCTCGGCTTCACGATGGGCTCGACGTGGCCTGCCCCCGGTTTTTGATCCACTCGCTATGAGAGTTTTTCGTGGTTTTCGGGTTTTGGGTTGGGGGTGATGGGGTCGGTGGGAAGGGCGCAGCCTGGCGGCTGCCGGAGCGTAGCGGA
>Ga0105047_10012242_pt1 | contig 13823 bp, 12 predicted proteins | sample MAT04_FD_78384 | JGI IMG/M metagenome (GOLD analysis project Ga0105047, IMG submission 78384) | Freshwater microbial communities from Lake Fryxell liftoff mats and glacier meltwater in Antarctica - MAT-04 (megahit assembly) | ecosystem: Environmental > Aquatic > Freshwater > Ice > Liftoff...
GCCATGTGCTGCCCGAGCCGGGCGGCGCGCCGCTTGACGAGATCGTCATCGACGACCATGGCAGCCGGGTCTGTGCGGCCGTTTGGCACATTTACCGCCACGCGATTAACCGCTTTGGCGCGGCGCCCACCTTGATCGAGTGGGACACCGACATTCCCGCGTTGCAAGTGCTGCTGGACGAAGCTGCGTTGGCGCGTGAGGTAGGCGCACAGCAGCTGACCAGCCGCGCGCCTGCCACGGGCCGAGCCGCTGCACAGATGCCTGCGCACAAGGTGCTGGCATGAACCGGCTGGCCGCGCAGCAACAGGCTTTGCTCGCCAGCCTGTTCGACTGGCCGCCCGATGTTGCTATCAACAACCTAGCTGCCTACGCAGACAGTACCTGGGCTAGAGGCCTAAAAGTCTATCAAGCCAATGGCCACGCGCTGGCGCAGCGGGCGCTGCAGGCGGCGTATCCGGTGCTGGCGCAACTGCTGGGCAGTGAGAGCTTTGCCGCTTTAGCGCAAGATTTTTGGCACCAGCAACCGCCCCAACGCGGCGACATCGGCCAATGGGGCGAGGCTCTGAAAGCGTTTGTCCGCAGCAGCGCGCAGCTGGCCGAAGAACCGTACTTGACCGACGTAACGGCGCTGGAGTGGGCGCTGCACCGCTGCGCCAGCGCGGCCAACGCCACGCAGGATGCCGCCAGCTTTGCGCTGCTGGGTCAGCACGGTACCGATGCCTTGCAATTGCGGCTGGCGCCGGGCTGCGCGGTGCTGACCAGCGACTGGCCGGTGGTCAGCATCGTCAACGCGCATCTGCAGCACCGCCCGACGCTGGCCGAGGCTGGCCAGCTGCTGCGCGAAGGCGTGGGTGAGTGCGCGCTGGTTTGGCGTGTGGGCCTGCGCGCGCAGCTGCGCCAGGCCTGGCCGGGCGAAGCATGTTGGTTGGGCGCGCTGGCGCAGGGGCACAGCCTGGGTGCTGCGCTGGCCGCCGCTGCGCAGCTAGACGTGGACGCCTGGCTGCCCATGGCTGTGCAGACGGGGCTTTTGCTTGGCGTGCGCCTGATACCGCTGGATCAAGCCGGTGCGCCCAATGTCAACGCTGGTGACAGCGCTCTGGTGTGATTTGCTGGCGCACAGCAGCAGATCACACCTTGCTTTTATTTCAATAGCTACCAGCACTTTACCTGTAAGGGCTAGAGCCATATTTGATACGTAAAACAGGAGTCCCGTCATGGCCAACATCATCACCCCGGCAAACACAAGTGCCGCCGCACCTGGCTGGCTTTGCTTGGCGCTGCGGCCGTTTCACGGGCTCAACGCCCGGCTCGACGCGCTGCAAAGCGTGGCAGCACTGGCCACGCGCGGTTTTGTGGCCGAGGCATTTTTCAAATCCGGGCTGACCAAACTGCACGACTGGGACACCACGCTGGCGCTGTTTCAGGACGAATACCCTGTTCCGCTGCTGCCGCATCAGGTGGCGGCCGTCATGGGCACCGGGGGTGAACTGGTGTTGCCGGTGCTGCTGCTGCTGGGCCTGGGTGGGCGCTTTGCGCCGCTGGGCTTGTCCTTCGTGAACTTGGTGGCGGTGGTGTCGCTCAGCGAAATTGCCCCGGCCGCGCTGCAGCAGCATGTGACCTGGGGGGTGTTGTTGGCTGCGCTGGCCTTGTTTGGCAGCGGGCGCTGGGCGCTTGACAGCCTGCTTCTGCGCCGCTGGCCAGACCTGACGCGATAAATGCTATTTATTAAATAGCGGCTTAATCAATTTATACGAGGGCTACAGGCTGATTAGGCATTAACAATTGTACCAAGCCTGCCAGGCTGATCGCCTGCGCACCGTGGCGCAAGGGGAATTGCTCAACGCCGGGGTACACCACATAGCGGCGCGTGATGGCCAGGTCGTCGCAGGCGATGGCAAAGCCCTTTTGTGGACTGGGGGCGCTGGAGCGTTTGACCTCCACGGCGATCTCGGGCGTGTTGCCGCATGCCAGCACCAGATCGATTTCGGCACCATCTTGCGTGCGGTAAAAGTAGGCGCCATAGCGCGGCCCGGCCACGTGCATCAGGGTCTCCAGCACCATGCCCTCGTAGCTGTGCCCGGCAACCGGGTGACCCAGAACATCGTCCAGGGTTTCAAGCGCCAGCAGGGCGTGCACGATGCCACTGTCGCGCACATAGGTTTTGGGTGTTTTAACCAAGCGTTTGCCCGCATTGTTGCTCCAGGGTTGCACGCTGCGCACCAGTTGCAAACTCACCAGCAAGTCAAGATAACGGGCAACGGTGGGCACTGACACGCCTAGGGCCTGCGCCAGTCGGGACTGCGCCAGCAATTCGCCCTGGTTGTGCGCCAGCATGGTCCACAAGCGACCCACGGCAGGGGCTGGCAAGCGCGGCGCGAACATCGGCACGTCGCGCTCCAGGTAGGAGCGAATGAAATCTCGCCGCCAGTCCAGGCTGACCGTGTCGGTGGCAGCCAAAAGACTGTCAGGGAAACCACCGCGCAACCACAAGGTGTTGGGTGGGGCGGCATTGCCCACTTCGCCCTCGGTTAGCGGTGCCACCTCCAGATAGGCCACCCGTCCTGCCAAGGTTTCAGACGCTTGTTGCATCAAATCCAGTGCAGCTGAGCCCAGCAGCAAAAAGTGCCCGCTGCGCAGTCCTGCTGCGCGCCAATCGTCGATGATGCCGCGCAACACCTCAAACAATTGCGGCACACGGTGAATTTCGTCTATCACCACCAGCTTGCCCTGCTGGGCGCGCAGGTAGCTGTCGGCATCGTCGAGTTTGCGTCGATCCGCCGGGCGCTCCATGTCGAGGTAAAGCGGCTGACCAGGCCAGTCGGCGGCGATGGCGCGGGCTAAAGTCGTCTTGCCCACTTGGCGCGGGCCCAGGAGGACAACCGCGGGCATATTAGCCAGCTTTTCACGGATGGCAAACTCGATAGCCCGCGGGATGATGGAAGGCTTCATCACCGTTATTTTAACGCAAAACGTTCAAATAACGGGGTTATTATTTTACTCCGCAAGGCGTGTCACAAGGCCCGCGCGCTAACCCCGCTCGTACCACCCCTTGGAGCGATTGACCACATTCACCACCAGCAGCATCACCGGCACCTCAATCAGCACGCCCACCACCGTGGCCAACGCGGCACCGGAGTTGAAGCCAAACAGGCTGATGGCTGCGGCCACCGCCAGCTCGAAAAAGTTCGACGCACCGATCAGCGCTGACGGGCAGGCCACCGAATGCTTTTCACCCACCGCCCGGTTCAGCCAATACGCCAGGCCCGAATTGAACAGCACCTGGATCAGAATCGGCACGGCCAGCAGCGCAATCACCAGCGGCTGGCGAAGAATCGCCTCGCCCTGAAACGCAAACAGCAGCACCAGCGTGGCCAGTAACGCGGTAATCGACCACGGGCCGATCTTCGCCATGGCCGCCTCAAACGCCTGCGGCCCTTTGGCCAGCAGTGTTTTGCGCAGCAGCTGCGCCAGGATCACCGGGATCACGATGTACAGCACCACCGACACCAGCAGCGTGTCCCATGGCACGATGATGCTCGACAAGCCCAGCAAAAACGCCACCAGCGGCGCAAACGCCACCACCATGATGCTGTCGTTCAGCGCCACTTGCGTCAGGGTAAACAGCGGGTCGCCACCGGTGAGGCGGCTCCAGACAAACACCATGGCGGTGCAGGGTGCCGCCGCCAGCAAAATCAGCCCGGCAATGTAGCTGTCGATCTGGTCCGGCGGCAACCAGGGCGCAAACAGCTGGCGAATGAACAGCCAGCCCAGAAACGCCATGGAAAACGGCTTCACCAGCCAGTTGACAAACAGCGTGACGCCGATGCCTTTAACGTGCTGGCGCACCTCGTGAAGGGCGCCAAAATCAACCTTCACCAGCATCGGGATGATCATCACCCAGATCAACAAGCCCACCGGCAGGTTGACCTGCGCCACCTGCATGCGGCCAATGATCTGAAACACACCGGGCAAAAACCGCCCCAGGCCAATGCCAACCACGATGCACAGCAGCACCCACACCGTCAAATAGCGCTCAAACACGCTCATGGGCGCACCGGCTGCGCGTTTGCCGGTCACTTCACATTGGGCACTCATGACTCAGGCCTTGGCCAAGTCGCGGGCTGTGCCCTGCAGCATGGTCTTTTGCAGCTTTTCAACAGGCAGGCTCACCAGCAATTGCAGCCGCCGCATGAGCGCGAGCAGCGTCTGACGAAAGGCCTCCAACTTTTGCGCATCAGTACCGTCACCAGCAGATGGGTCGGCGTAGCCCCAATGCGCGGTAGCTGGCTGGCCGGGCCAATAGGGGCAGACTTCACCGGCGGCGTTGTCGCAAACGGTGATCACCAGGTCCATGTGCGGGGCGTCGGGCAGGCCAAACTCGTCCCATGATTTGCTGTGCAGGCCGTCGATAGAGATGCCCGCGCTTTGCAGCATCTGCAGGCCCAGCGGGTTGGGTTGCTGGTTGTCACGCGGGCTGCTGCCAGCGGAAAAGCCCTTGAAGCGGCCTTTGCCAATGTGGTTCAGGATGGCTTCAGCCAGAATGCTGCGCGCCGAGTTGTGGGTGCATAAAAACAGGACATTGAGAGTTGCTTCAGGCATGCTTGGGTTCCTGGAAGTTGGGCAAGAGCTTGTGTTAAAAAATTGGTTTCTTTATTTGCGCGTTTCTTCAGAGAGCCGACGCACCTTCGCTGCAGTCCACGGGCGAGCAGAGTTCGCCACATTGTTCCGGCTGGCCGCTGCAACACTCCTCGGTGAGAAAGGTGATCAGTTCCTGCACCACGGCCAAGTTCGCGCGGTAGCGCAGGAAGCGCCCTTCCTGCACCACGCCCAGCAACTGGTTGTGCGTCAAGGCCTTCAGGTGAAAGGACAAATTGGTCGGCGCAATGCCCAGCGCACTGCCAATTTCGCCGGCCACCAGCCCTTGCGGTCCGGTCTTGACCAGCAAGCGGTAAATGTCCAACCGTACGGCAGATGAGAGTGCTTCAAAGATAGGGGTGGCTGAGGCGGTGTTCATATTTCAATAATACAACATTTATTGAATAGACAGAACGATACCGAATGCTTGCAACGTGAGCAAAACCACGATTTGATGCGCAGTCTGGGCCGTTAGACCCTCGCTGACACAGCTTTGACATTTTTTTGTCACACTAAAAAAGTAAACTGCTGTTATGAACAACGGTACTTTCCTGGCAGCCATCGACCTGGGCTCCAACAGCTTTCGGCTTGAAATCGGGCAATACGACCTCGGCCAGATCCAACGCGTGGACTACCTGAAAGAGACCGTGCGCCTGGGCAACGGCTTTGACGAGGAACGCAACCTGTCGGCAGAGGCCATGACCCGCGGCTGGGATTGCCTGGCACGTTTTGCCGAACGCCTGGCTGGCTTCAGCGCTGCGCAGGTTCGTGCCGTGGCCACGCAAACGTTGCGTGAGGCCAAGAATCGTGACGAATTCATCCAACGCGGTCGCGAAATTCTGGGTTTTCCGATCGAGGTGATTGCGGGTACCGAAGAAGCGCGGCTGATCTACCAGGGCGTGGCGCAAATGCTGCCGCAAAGCACCGAGCGGCGGCTGGTGATCGACATCGGCGGGCGCTCCACCGAACTGGTGTTGGGCCATGACTTGCAGGCCACCCAGACCGCTTCTTACAGGGTGGGTAGCGTGGCCTGGTCGATGAAGTACTTTCCCAAAGGCGAGTTCACCGAACAAACCCTTTACCGCGCCGAGATCGCCGCCCAGGCGGTGCTGGACGAAGCCCTCACCAGTTACCCGCGCAGCCAATGGGACACGGCCTATGGCGCCTCCGGCACGGTGGGCGCGGTGGCCGACATCTTGCAGCTGGCCGGTTTTCCTGCCGGGCAGATCAGCCGCGAGGGGCTGATCTGGCTGATCAAATGCCTGCTGCGCGCGGGCAACGTCAACCTGGTGGCGCTGGAAGGCCTCAAGGACGACCGTCGCGCCGTGCTGGGTGGCGGTGTGAGCGTGCTGCACGGGCTGATGAAACTGCTGCGCATTGACACGCTTCATGTGGCCGAGGGCGCGCTGCGCCACGGCGTGCTGCTGGAGATGGTCGAGCGCGACGCGCACAACACCGACGCGCGTGACAGCTCGGTGCAGCGTCTGGCACAAAAGTTTGCGGTGGATGGCACGCAGGCGCTGCGCGTGGCGCGGGTGGCGGGCCGCTTATTAGCGCAGATACTGCCAGCCAGTGCGGATGCCACCAACCTGCAGGCCGCTAGCACCTTGCAGCGCAAGCTGGGTTGGGCCGCGGCGCTACATGAGATTGGCATGGCCATCTCCAGCAGCGACTACCATAAGCATGGCGCCTACATCCTGCAAAACGCCGACACGTTGGGTTTCAGCCTGCCCGAGCTGCACCGCCTGGGCCTGCTGGTGCTGGGGCATCGCGGCAAGCTGAAAAAGCTGGAAGCCGCCTTTGAAGAACTCAGCTTCGTGATGCAGCAGCTGGCGCTGCGCTTGGCGGTGATTTTGTGCCACGCCCGGCAAGACCCGCAAGACGAAAAGCTGACCCTGGGCTACAGCGCCAAACGCCAGCGCTTCACACTCACCGTGGATGAGGTCTGGGCCGGAGATTACCCGCAGTCGGCGCACCTGCTGCGCCAGGAAAGCGTTGCCTGGCAAAAAATGCTTTGGGGTTTTGAGGTGCTGGTGCAGTAGCAGGAGCACCAGCCAGGCGGGCGCTCAAATCAGCTCCGGGCTGATCACGCTCAGCAGCGACACCTGCACTTGGTCTTCACGCTGGCGGCTGCGTAGCCACCATACAGCGCCTTTGCGCAGATCGCAGGCGGCTTCATCCACGCCCAGCAGGCGCGCGGCGATCTGGCCGAGCATGGGCTGGTGGCCCACCAGCAAAACCGCGCCTTTGTGCGGTGGGCCGTTTTCAGTGGTCCATTTGATGAAGGCCAGGGCCTCCTCGGCGCTGGCTTCGGGCGCCAGTTCATCACGGAACTTGAACTTACGCCCCAGCGCGCGGGCGGTTTGCTCGGCCCGGTGCGCCGGGCTGACCAGCACGCGGGTGCTTTCGGGCAACTGCCGGTCGAGCCACTTGGCCACGCGCGCGGCCTGACCTTCGCCCTTATGGGTAAGCGCGCGTGACAAATCATCACAACCCGGCTCGGCATCAAACGCCTGGGCGTGTCGCCAAAGTATCAAATCCATAGCTTTCTCCCTTTATAGCGTCAGGGCCTGGCTGAATAAAGTGCCATCAGCTTGGCCTGCGCGCCAAGCGCTGCCTTGCCCTTGTCCGTGCTGCGGACGCGGCTGCCAGGCATCTGGTGATAGTCGCCGTCGGGCGCCATCATCCAGGCGTCGACGTGGTCAGCCAGAGACATACTCAGGCATTCGGTAACGATGCGCTGGCGCAGCACTGCGTCTTCCACCGGCCAGGCCAGCTCTACACGGCGAAGCATGTTGCGATTCATCCAGTCGGCGCTCGATAAATACAGTGCCTCAAGGGCACCCGTCTGGAAGTAGAACACCCGCGAGTGCTCCAGAAAGCGACCGATGATGCTGCGCACCTTCACGTTGTCGGTAAACCCTGGGCGCTGCGCGGGCAGCATGCAGGCGCCGCGCACGATCAAATCCACTTCGACGCCAGCCTGGCCCGCGCGCACCAGGGATTCCATCAGTTTCTCATCAGTAAGGCTGTTCATCTTCAGGGTGATGCGCCCCGGCACACCGCTGGCGGCAGCTTTGGCCACCTTGTCGATCCAGTCGATCAGGCTGCGCTGCAGGTGAAACGGCGCCATGATCATCTTGCCCAGTTTAGGAATGCGGCTCTGATTGGCCAACAAGCTGAACACGGTTTCCATGTCAGCGGTGAGCTTGGGGTTGGCTGTGAGGTAGCTCAGATCGGTATAGAGCCGGGCGGTTTTGGGGTTGTAGTTGCCGGTGGACAGGTGCGCGTAGCGGCGAATGTTGTGCCCCTCGCGGCGCGACACCAGCAGCATCTTGGCGTGGGTTTTCAAGCCGACGATGCCATACACCACCTGCGCACCCACGTATTCCAGTTTTTCGGCCCAGTTGATATTGGCTTCTTCGTCAAAACGGGCTTTCAGCTCCACGACCACGGTGACTTCCTTGCCGCGCTGCACCGCCTGGTGCAGCAACTCCATCAGCACCGAGTCGGAGCCGGTGCGGTAAATGGTTTGTTTGATGGCCAGCACCTGCGGGTCAAGCACGGCCTCGCGCAAAAAGGCCAGCACGCCGTCAAAACTCTCGTAGGGCTGGTGGATGAGCACGTCGCGCGCTTGCAACTGCTCAAAGATCGGCATGTTGACCGACAACTGCACCGGAAAACTCGCCTCATATCGTGGCCAAAACCATTTCGCCTGGTCGAGCTGATCGATCAACTGGCTTAGACGCACCAGATTCACTGGCCCGTGCACCCTGTACAGCGCCGAGGTCGGCAACTCAAACTGACGCAGCAGCAGGTCAGACAAATGTTCCGCGCAACCCGCAGAAACTTCAAGACGCACCGCCTGGCCGTAGTTGCGGTGCACCAAACCTTGGCGCAGCGCGGTGCGCAGGTTTTTCACGTCTTCCTCGTCCACCGACAGATCCGAGTGGCGCGTCACGCGGAACTGCGAAAAATCGCCCACCACGCGTCCGGGGAACAGGTCTTTGAGGTGCGCGCGGATGACGCTAGAGATTGACACAAACAGAGTGCGTTTGCCCGACAGCTTCTCGGGGATGCGGATGAAGCGCGGCAGGCTTCGCGGCACCTTGACGATGGCAATGTCGATCTCGCGGCCAAAGGCATCGTGACCTGACAGGCGCACGATGAAATTCAGCGACTTGTTGGCCACCTGCGGAAACGGGTGCGCCGGGTCCAGACCTACCGGCAGCAGCAGCGGACGCACCTCGCGCTCGAAATACGACTTGACCCAGCGCTGCTGCGCCAGGTTGCGATCGCCGTGGGGAACCACCCGCACACCCTCTTTGGCCAGCGCAGGCATCAGCACATCGTTGTACAGCGCGTATTGCACTTCCACCAGCAGGTGCGCGGCGCGACTCAGCGCCTCTTGCGCTTGCGCATCGATGGCGCTCAGGGCCGCTTTGGGCTTGGCCAGGCTGGTGTACAGCGCGGCGCGTACCTCAAAGAATTCGTCCAGATTGGACGACACGATGGTCAGGTAACGCAGTCGCTCCAACAGCGGCACATCGGTCTTTTTGGCCCAGTGCAGCACCCGCGCGTTGAACGCCAGCAGGCTCACGTCGCGGTCCAGCCAACTGGTGTCTACCGGCTTGGGGGCCGGGAGTGGTTTGGCCTTCGGCTTCGGCTTCGCTTTGGCGGAGGACGCAGCGATGCCAACGGCAGCGGCGACGGCGGAAACGGGCCCGGGAGCAGGACCGGTTTCAGCGGCGGGAGTGGGAGCGGTGTCAGTCATGCGAGCCTGAAAAGGTTATCCAAAGAGTGTGACAGTTTGGTATGTCATTTTGATGACAAGTGTGTGTCGCTGGCAAGTGCTAACCACCAAACCTCATCCCGCCCAATGCCCCATCGTGAAGGCTTCTTCAAACACTGAATAGCCCGCCCAGTCGCTGTGGGCGAAGGTCAAGCCACCGTCCTTGATCGGGTTGTAGTATTTTGTTGATAGCTGCTCGCGCATATTGGATAAGGGCCAGAGGCCAATTTGACCATTATTTCTGGGCACGGGAATGGCCATGGCGTGGCCGTAGCGGGTGATGTCGATGCGGGTCGCTTTGGCGGCCAAATCCGGGTGCGGCGCAGACAGCTCGACCACGATGGCATCGCGCCAAGTGGCCCAGGGCGTGGCCAGCAGCATCTGGCGCCCGGGCAAACCCAGATCACCCAGCGCGCGGTAATGCGTCAGCACCGTGGCGCCGGGCACGCTTTGCAGGCGCTGGTGACCGGCGTCCACATAGCCCAGGCCGGGGGCGGTTTGCGGGCTGCCGTAGATGACGTTGTCCCAGCTAGGCGGCGCGCCCGGGCGGTCGTCCAGCACGGCCTGGATGTGGATGTTGGCCACCAGCCAGGGGGCGTACACCGTCTGCGCTGCCGCCGCGCTTAGCCAGTTGGGCGGGTTTTCTACGATGCGCGCGGCCACAAAGATCGGCAATGCAACGACAGCGCGCCTAGCCTGCCAGCGCTCGAAGGTCTGGGTGGCGCTGTTGAAGGCATCGACCTCCACACCGTGTTTGAGGTTGGCGATGCGCAGCACCACACGTCCCGTGTGCAGGCGACTTGCCAGTGGCGCAGCCAGGCGGCGGGTGAGCCAGGCGTTGCCTTCGGGCCAGGTGAGCAAGCCCTCTGGCTCGCCGGTTTCCATGCCAGGCACCGAGAAGCCGTGGCGGCTGGCAAAGTAGTGAATGCCCGCCCAGGCCGACACCACGGCGATGCCCGCGCCGTAATCGTCACGGCAGCAGTAGTCCAGATACCAGCGCAGATGCGCGTCGCTCAGGCCTTGCTGATTCAGATAACCCTCGAAAGTGATAGCTGCCAGCGCTTTCTGCATGAGGGCTGGAGGCCTATTTCTTATAGGAATAGTCCAGTGCGCCTGCTGCTGCAGCGCCGCCACCAGGGCAGAAAACTTCTGGTATTGAACTAGCGTGGTGGCGCCCACATCGTGCGATGGCAGCAAGCCTTCTTGCCAACTGCCTTTGAAAAACAGCCGCTCCTGTGGGCTGTGGCACAGGTGGCGCTCGTCATAAATCCAGCGGCCGGATTGGCGCGTGCGCAGGCCGAGTTCTTCCAGCAGGTCTTGCACCTCAGGCGCGTTGTCGCTGGGTAGTGGCAGGTAATGCGCGCCCAGCGGGCACGCCATGCCAGCCACCGTGCCGCCGCGCGCATTACCACCTGCCTTGTCTTCCAGCTCCAGCAGCGCAAAGTCTTCCACGCCTTTGAGCCGCAGGGCGCGCGCTGCCGCCAACCCAGCCACGCCGCCGCCGGCAATCAAGACCTCGGTGCGGTAGGTGACCGAAGGCGCGGGCCAGCTGGGCGCGCCGCCAGAGGCCTGCAACCGGTGGCCGCGCGAGTAGTCCACCCCGTTGAAGCCACCACCGATGTGCTCTGTGTTGCCCGATCGATGGCAGCCCAGCAAGGGCAGCGCGGTACCGACACCGGCCAACAGGAGACTGCGACGGTCAAAAAACATGCAACGTGACGTCAAGCGCCTTCAGGCGTTGACAGGCACAGTTCTACGCAAATACTCGTGGAACAGTGGCACGGTAAACGCCGTATCACCGTGGGTGGGGCTCCAGACAATGCCCTTGCGGATCAAACCGGAGCGCACCGGGGCCTGGCTGCTGACCGTTTTGCCCAGTTGCATGGCTATGTCGCCCGAGCGGTGTGGCCCGGCTCCCAGGTCGGCCATGGCACGCAGGTAGCGGCGCTCGCTGGGAGTGGTTCGGTCCAATCGGACTCTGAAAAAACTCTCGTCCAGCGCGGCAATAGTCAGCTGGGTAGCCTGATGAACTACATCCAGGGTAATGGGGCTGGTCTGTGCCAGGTCCCAGGTGCATTTGCCCCACATTTGCAAAAAATAGGGGTAGCCCTGGCTTTTGTCGATAATTTCAAAGGCAGCGTCTTCGGCGTACCGCACCCCCAGTTTTTCGGCCGGTTTTCTCAACGCGCTCATTGCCTCCTGCTGGCTCAGTTTGTCCACTCTGGGGTAGTCAAAAAGCCGCTCTGAATAGGACTTGGCCTCGCCCGCCAGAGCCAGGAGCTGTGGCAAGCCCGCAGCCACCATGGTGATGGGCAATTTCAGGTGCGCGCAGCGGTGCAGGGCGGAGATCAATGCGGCAAATTGGTCCTGCTTCACATACTGAAGCTCGTCAATGAACATCACCATGACAGTTTTGGCCGCCTTGGCCGCCTCACCGGTTTGCACCAGCAGGGCGGTGAGGTCGCTTTCGAGCTCGCCGTTGTCGGCCAGACCTTTTTCAGGTTCGTAGTCAATACCGACCTCGATATCCGAAAACTTGATCTTCAGACTCCGGGCAAAACCTGCCAGCGCTTTAAGGGCACGTTGGGAATCTTCTTTGGCGGCCTCAACCGTGCTCATAGCCAGCAGGGCTATGCGCAGTTCGGGGGCCAGCATGGCTGGCAAGGATTTGTTTTCAGGTGCTTCGATGCGCAAGGTCCGCATACCCAACCCCTCCGCGTCAAAACGCATGCGGTCCAGCAGCACCGTTTTGCCCACGCCCCGCAAGCCCACCAGAATCAGGCTCTTGGCTGGGTTGCCGATTTTGAGCCGCTCAATGCAAATGCGAACGCGCTCGCGCAACCCGTCGCGCCCTGCCAACTCTGGCGGCGGCGCGCCAGCACCAGGCGTGTAGGGGTTGGTGATGGGGTCCATTTATACAAACCTTACAAAAGTTATTGCCAATCAATAATATCTCTAATTTATATAGGACATGACCCCAAGCTAAACGCCCGTTGACGGTGCCGGGTAAATGACCCGCAGCACCTCAATCTCATCCACCCGACCCGGCATCACCAGTTTGAGCACGTCGCCCTCAAACGCTTTGAGCAGCGTGCGGGCGATGGGCGAGATCCAGCTCACTTCGCCCGCTGCGCTGTTGGCCTCATCAATGCCGACAATTTTGACGGTGCGCTGCACACCCTCTTCGTCCACGTACGTGACGTTGGCGCCAAAGTAAATTTGCGTGTTGCCGTGGTGCAGCGCGGGGTCGGCCACCACGGCGATCTCCAGGCGCTTGATCAGAAAGCGAATGCGCCGGTCAATTTCGCGCAGACGCTTCTTGCCGTAGTGGTAGTCACCGTTCTCCGAGCGGTCGCCATTGCTGGCGGCCCAGTGGACCACCTCGACGATCTTCGGGCGCTCCACTTCCACCAGCTCCTTGAGCTCGGCGCGCAGGGTGGCGAAGCCTGTGGGGGTGATGTAGTTTTTGCCTCCGGCGGGCAGTGGCGGCAGGCTCAGCTCGTCGTCATCGTCGTTGTCTGACTCTTTGGTGAAGGCCTTGCTCATGGTGTGTGGGTGCTTGGGGAAAGTGGGTGCGCGCAATGCACCGATTGGCGCGATTGTTTTGCTTGCCCCACACTGTAGCTGTCGGCTCGCCCAGTCAGCGCGCCGATCACCAGCTTTTAGCCATGTTGGCTGGATTAGTCGAGAAGGCCGCGCTCCTGCCCCAGCATCACCCGTGTCACCAGTGTCACACCCAAAGGCGTCACGTGAAACCGCTTGGCGTCTTCCAGCGGATCAAGACCAATCTGGGTGCCGTCGGGAATCGTGCAGTTTTTGTCAATAATGCATTTTTGAAGGGCGCAGTGCCTGCCAATCTGCACACCTGAGAGCACCACGCAGTCTTGCACCAGCGAATAGCTATGGATCCGCACATTCGGAAACACCATCGACCGCCTGACGGTGGCACCGCTGATGATGCAGCCCCCCGCCACCATGGCGTCCAGCGCCACGCCGCAGCGCTGCGCGTCGTTGAAGACAAATTTGGCGGGTGGACTTTGCGGCTGCCAGGTCCAGATGGGCCACTGCTTGTCGTACACATTGAGGTGTGGGTCCACCTGCACCAGGTCCATGTTGGCTTCCCAGTAGGCGTCCAGCGTGCCAACGTCGCGCCAATAGGGGGGCTTGCCAGGCTCACCCACATGACTGTCCTCGAACCGGTGTGCGTAAACGCTGCCTTGCGCCAGGCAGCGTGGCATCACATCCCGAAGGAAGTCATGGCCTGACGCGCTATCGGCGGCGTCTTGCTGCAGCTGCTGGTAAAGAAATTCGGTGTTGAAAACATAGATGCCCATGCTGGTCAGGGCCGCCGACTGATCGCCTGACTGATCACCGGGCAGGGCGGGCCCGGTGTGAA
>Ga0105047_10012243_pt1 | contig 13822 bp, 11 predicted proteins | sample MAT04_FD_78384 | JGI IMG/M metagenome (GOLD analysis project Ga0105047, IMG submission 78384) | Freshwater microbial communities from Lake Fryxell liftoff mats and glacier meltwater in Antarctica - MAT-04 (megahit assembly) | ecosystem: Environmental > Aquatic > Freshwater > Ice > Liftoff...
GAAGCACCTGTGCGCGTGGCTTCGAAAAAACCCGCCCCGTCCCGAGGCGAGTCTCGCCGAACATGGCGCCGGACTCCCCCGTCTTTGCCCCGGACCGGAGCCGATCGGGGCGCCAGGCATGCAGACACTCACCGTAAGCGGCCTGTGCGAATCGTCCACGAACCGTGCACCGATCGGAACGTCGAGCCACGCGCTTATCGGCGTTGGGGACCCTCCGCCCCGCACCGCTCGCAACCCTTCTCCCATCCGGTCAGCGACGCCCCTCGATCTGACCGGCGCCGTCGCCAGCGGCCGCACCGGCGCTGAGCGGCGTGATACTGAAGCTGTAGTTTCCCGAACCAATCAGTACGCGCATGCCGCCGCGCTCGGCAGCGGTCTCGCCGAGACCCGGGATCGAGGTCGCTGGTCCCTTCCCGAGCGGCTGGTCGCCCTCTCGGATCTCGTAGTCCTCGAAAGCCCCCTCCGCGAGCGGCAGGAGGATCGATGCCGTTGAGTTGGGGGGAATCGTCAGGTCGATCTCGACTCGGCCGCCGTTGCGCCTCCACCTTGACGCCAGGACGCCGCGCGGGGTCTCCAGCTCGCAGTCGACCCAGTCGATGCCCTCAACCAGGATCGGCTCGATGCGCACCTCGCCGAAGCCGGAAGCCTCGTCGACCACGGCAATCCCGCCAAGGTAGCGGTAGAACCACGAGTCGACGGCGCCGTACATCGGGTGGTTGTGCGAGCCCATGCCTGCGAGGACGCCGCCGGTGACGTGCTCCCACCGTTCCCAAATTGTCGTGGCGCCCATCTCGATCATGTAGCCCCAGCTGGGATACGTCCGCTGCGTGAGAAGGCGCAACGCGACGTCGGCACGTCCGAAACGGCCGAGCACGTCCATGACGTATTTCGTGCAGAGATTACCGGTGGTGAGATGGAAGTCGTGCTCCTCGATGTCGCTCACGAGAGCTTCGAGCACGGCTCCCCGGTGCTCCTCGGGCACGAGGCCCAGGTAGAGCGCGAACCCGTTAGACGACTGGTTGCCGGGCCCGTAGGAGGCGCGCTCGGCATCGAAGTACCGAGCGTTGATGACACCTCGGACCTCGTCCGCCTCGGCCTCGTACCGTCCCACGTCCTCGTCCCTCTCCAACTGGCGGGCGAAGCCCGCCATGAGCATCAGGTTCAAGTAAAGGAAGCCGGTCGAGATAAGGCCGCCCGGGGTCAGTGCCGACACCGCGCCGGAGCCAGCGCTTCCGTCGACGGCCTCGCTGATCGGGGGTGCCCAGTCTCCGATCTCTGATTGCTCGATGATCCCTTCAATGCGAAGGGACGCTAGGTAGGACACCCATCGGGCAAGATTCTCGTACCCGCGCTCGATCAGACGGGACTCCCCGTAGTGCGCGTGCACGAGCTGCGGGACGAGCAGGAAGCTGCTGACGACCGGGTCGGCCGGACGGTGCCCATACCGCGCGTGCGGTGCCGTATCCGCGATCGCCCCGGTCACGTCGCCCTGCGTGTCGACGATGTCGTCGAACCACTTGCGGTAGAGCCGGGCCAGCCCGAAGTTGTGCACGGCCTGCTCGGCCCGCACTGTCATGTCGTTAAGCCAGGCGAGTCGCTCGTCGCGCTGAGGGCAGTCGGTGGGGAGGCCGTGAAGGTTGCTGCCCTCAGTCCACACGACGTTGCGGTGGATCTGCTCCAACAGAGGGTCGCTGCAGCGGAATCGTCCGATCTGCGGCACCGCGGACCGGACGACGCGTCCCACCACATCGGCGGGCGTGAGATCAGGGGTGTAACCGTCGATTTGCGCGTATCGGAATCCGTGGTAGGTGAAGTGCGGCTCTAGCCAGCGCGGCTCCTGCCCGTCGAGCACGTAACGATCGGTTGCCGTCGCCGTCCTCAGGTTAACGGTGTTCACGGCGCCGTCGTCGCCGAGCAGCTCGCTGTGGCGCACCGACACGGTCTTCCCTGTGTCGCCTACGAGCCGGATCTTCACCCAGCCGGCGAAGTTCTGCCCGAAGTCGACCACCTGTGAGTCGCGGCTCAGCCGGGTGATGGTCACGGGTGACAACTCTTCCACTACGCGAATCGGCTCCATAGCTTGGGTCCGGAGGACGCCCCCGGGAGGCTCGACCGGCGTTGCCGCCCGCCAGCGGGCACGGGAAGCGGCCGTGTCGAATCCCGGCTCCGCCCATCCCGGCAGCTCCCGGCGCAGGTCGTAGGTCTCCCCGCCGTAGATGCTGTGGTCGCCGATGGGGCCGTCGATGGTCGCCATCCACTCGCCCCGCCGGCTGACAATCGACATGGTCTCGCCATCGGCAAGCTCAAGATGTAGCTCCAGGATCACTTGGGGCTGGAGCTGACTGGGGACTGCGCTCGGCATGGGCTCGAACCAGCCGTTGCCGAGGGAGACGCCGATGGCGTTGCGCCCCGGGCGTAGGTTCGCGCCGACGTCGTGGGTGGCGTAGAGGGCCCGCGAGCGGTAGTCCGTCCACGCGGGGTCAAGCACGGAGTCTCCGATGCGAGAGCCATTGACGAACAGCTCGTAGTAGCCGAGGCCGCTGACGTAGACCCGTCCGCGCACCACCTCGCCGTCGATGTCGAACTCGCGCCGGAACAGCGGGGCCGGAACGCTCGGGGTCATGGCGACGGCGCCGATCCACTCGCCCGTCCACTCGGACGGCGAGACGAATGCCGTCTCAAAGAAGGCGAGAGCGCTCGAGGCCTCATTTCCGTCCGACGTGCGGACCGTCAACTGCCACAAGTAGCGAGTACGGCTGACAAGCTGCGCTCCGTCGTACTCCACCCCGAGCTGGCGAGAGCTCTCCATCCATCCGGAGTCCCACACCTCGGCCCCGGGGTCGACCGCCACGGTGATGCGATAGGCCACCTGTCGGACGCCACGGCGGTCGCTCCCAAGCCGCCAGGAGAAGCGGGGCCGCTCCTCGTCGATGCCGAGCGGGTCCGCAGCGTGGTCAGTGAGCAGGCCTGTGACCATGAGTGGCGAGTCCCCGCCGTCCGCGGTCCGGCTCATCGTGCGGGGCCCACAAGCGGTCGCAGCGTATCGCGGGCGATCTCGAGTCCTCGCTTAACACGGTCGGGCGTTCCGCCCCAGACAGGATCTTCGTGCTCGACCGCAATGTGTCCGGAGAACCCGCCCTCTTCCAGGGCGTCAATTACGGACAGCCAGTCCACTTGGCCTCGGCCGGGTACCCGATAGCGCCACCACCCCACGTCCCACTCATTCGCCCGGCCGATGGTGCGGCCGAATACGCCGTATCTGGTCCGGGCGGCGGCGTTGATCTCCGTGTCCTTCGCCTGCGCGTGCAGGACCCGGTCGACGTACGGACGAACCGCGTCAGCCGGATCGATGCCCAGCCAGAGGAGGTGGGAGGGGTCGTAGTTGAGGTAGAACCCAAGCTCGAACATCCACTCCCAGAGTTCCGGGGAGTACGCAAGGTTGCCGGGGTAACCGTCAGGATGCCAGCCCTCCATTGGGCAGTTCTCTACGACCAGGGACACCCCGCGGTCGGCGGCGTAGGCCACGAGGGGCGGCAGCACCCGCTCGGCGTCGGCCAAGTTTTCCACTACCGAGGCGGACGGGTTGCGCCCGATGAAGGTGCCGACGTGGGGCACCCCGAGCAGCACGGCCGCATCGATGCAGCGGCGCAGATGCTCGTGGATACGAGCACGGATTTCAGGATCGCCGTGCAGGTTGTTCTCGTAATAGCCGACCGCGGAGAGCTCTACTCCGGCATCCGCAAACAGCGCGGAAACGTCGTGCGCAGCGGCCGCGTCCATCCCGTCGACTTTTAGATGCGACGGACCTGGCCCATCGGTCGGCCATGCCGAGACCTCGAGAGAGTCGTAGCCCGCGCCGGCGGCCCACGACACGACCTCGGCGAGGCGCGTGTCGGGCATGCAGGCGGTGACAAATCCCAGTTTCATATCAATTGCTCCCCTCAGGCGTTCGTCAGGCGTTCGAAGAGTTCGCGAGCGGCCCCCTGGAGTCGACGGGGTGGAAGTCCACGAACCAACATCTCCAGATCATCGACCACCATCACGCCCAGGTCCCACATGCCCTCCCGAACCGATCCCGCCCGGTGGGCGGAGAGGACGGCCTGTTCGATCGATCTGATGGGGTGGTCCGCGGGCATCGGCTCCTCCGGGAACACGTCGATTCCCGCACGGAAGCGACCAGCGGCGAGTAGCTCAGTGAGCGCGTCAAAGTCGGCGACGTGTGCCCTGCTGACAAGGAGGAGGACGGCGTCCGGGGCGATCAGCTCGAGCATCTCGCGGTCAAGCACTGCCTTGTTCTCCGAGCTCGGCGCCGCAAGCACGAAGATGAACTTCGACTCGGACAGCAGCTGCTCCAGCCCGACCGGCTTGACTCCCCGCGAGCGGAGGTACCCGTCGCCCAGCCAGGGATCGTAGGCCAAGATCTCGCCGCCGAATGGAACCAGCAGGGGGTGCAGCGCCTGAGCGATGCCTCCATAACCGATGATCCCGATCGGCTTGTCGAAGAGCATGAACGTGGTCTCGTTGCCGTGGTGCAGGTACTGCTCGGTGCCTGCGCGCATGGCGCGGTCACCGATCGGGATCTCGCGGCACGAGGCCAAGGCGAGGCCGAGCGCCATCTCCGCGACCTGCCGGCCGAAGCCGGGCGCGGCGGTGAGAACGTGGATACCCCGAGCGAAGACTTCGGCGTAATCGAGTCCGCGCGGGAGTCCGCCGCCGACGTCGATGATCGCCCGCAGCTTCGGGTACCGCCCGCTGAGCGCCCCATAGCGCCACTGGGAGCAGATCAATATCTCGGCCTCCTCCAGCGCCTCGACCGCCTCCGCCTCGGGCATCGGCTCGTCTCGACCCCACACCACCTCGACGGTGTCACGAAGCCGCAGTTGGTCCGCCGCGGAAAAAATCTCATCGAAGCGGCGTCCGGACATGTCGACGACAGCGCGCAAGGGTTGGGTCATGAATCTGGCCTTTCTTAGTGGAAGGAGATGGGGAGGAAACTTGGAACGAGGTGCGGGTAGGGAACGGCTCAGCCTTTGACCGCGCCGCTCGCCAGTCCCTCGACGAAGTTGCGCTGGAATAGCACGAACAGCACGACGACCGGCAGTGACAGGATCAGCACCGCCGCAGAGAGGAGTCCGTAGTCGGTGGAGAACCGCCCGGTCAGCAGCAGCATTCCGACGGGCAGTGTGCGGACGTTCTCGCTTGTGAGGAACACCAGCGGCAGGATCAGGTTGTTCCAGGACCACAGGAACTCCAGAAGAGCCACCGTGAGTACGCCGGGCCGCACAAGGGGGAGCATGATGTTCCAGAACACCCGCAACTCGGAGCACCCGTCGACCCTCGCGGCGTCCGCGAGTGCTTCGGGCATTCGCATGAAGAACGCCCTCATGATGAATGCGAAGAACGGACCGCCGACGGCCACATGGGTGATCACCACCGACCAGTAGGTGTTCAGTAGGTGGAGATCCCGCATGATCGTGTACAGCGGCAGGATGATCGCGGTGATCGGAATGGTGAGACCGATCAGAAGCACGACAACCACCAGGCGCCGACCCCAGAACTTCATCCTGGCTAGGCCGTACCCAGCGAGCGGCGCAACGATGACCATGGCGACCACTGACAGCAGCGAGATGATGAGGCTGCTCATAAAGTACTGACTGAAGCGCCCGCTGGTCCACGCCTCGGCTAGATTCTCGAAGGCAGGCGGGAACGGCAGACCATATGGATTCGACACCACCTGAGCCCTGGTCTTGAATGCTGTCGACCAGGCCAGCGCGAGGGGCGCTAACGAGAACAGCGCGAGCACCGTGAGGTAGGTGTAAAGCATCAATTTACCGCCGCGACGCTGCCAAAAACGTGACATCGCGGGGGTAGTTCGCTGGGCAGCGGGAGTTGGGGACACCATCGGTCAGTCCTCGTTTCGTTCGCGCAAGAGCAGGGAGATGATCGCGGCACCCAGCACGATCACCATGAAAATCACGGCTATGGACGCGCCGTAGCCGAACTCCGCGTCGGTGAAGCCCCGCTTGAACATGAAGCTCGCAAGCACCTCGGTAGAGTTGACCGGTCCACCGCGCGTTGTCGCCCAGACAATGTCGAAGGTCTGGAAGGCGCCGATCATTTCCAGCAGGAAGACGACGGTGATGACGGGGCGCAGCTCCGGGACCGTGACGTTCATGAACATCTGACGCGCGTTGGCCCCGTCCATCTTGGCCGAATCGTAAAGGCTTTGGTCGATGCTCTGTATGCCGGCGAGAAAGATGACCACCGAGAGCCCGAATCCAGACCATGCGGCCGCAAGTGCAAGGGCGGGTAGCGCCGTGTTGGGGTCGCCCAACCAGCCGTGGGAAAGAAAGCCCAGCCCGATCGCCCCCAGCGCGTTGTTGAGCAGTCCGTCCGGCTGGTAGATCCACTTCCAGACCAGCGCGGTGACGATGGATGCCTGCACCACCGGTAGGAAGAAGATGAGCTGATAGATCAAGCGTCCGCGCATCGCGCGGGCCAGGGCCGACGCGGTGATGAGGCCTACTGTCACGTTGAAGGCGACGAGCAGCACGACGAAGATTAGGTTATTCCCGAGTGACCGCCAGAACAGCGGATCGGCGAAGAGTCGGGCGAAGTTGTCGAACCCGACGAACTCGCGGGTCGGATTAACCCCGTTCCAGTCGAAGGCCGATAGTCCGAAAAGCTCGACAGTCGGGCGAATTACGAACGCCAGGTACAGGATCAGGGCCGGGGCGAGAAACAAGTACGCGGTAAGGTTGCGCCTTGCGCCGCGGCGCAGGCGTTTTCCCTGCACCTGCCGCCGGGTGAGCATTCCAGTAGAGGCCGTGGCCGCCATCAGCTTTCCTTTCCTATTTCGAGATACGGGGTTGGGCCGCGGCCCCACCCCGGCCCAACCCCATGCCCTCACGGGCTGTTGATATCGCTCTCAGCGCCTCAGCACTTCGGGGCGCCGCTCGACGAGATAATATTGCCCGCCTGCTTCTCGGTCTCCCAGGTGCTCTGAATGGTTTGTAGCAGCTCGTCCGCGCTTGTCGAGCCAGCCAGAATTCCCTGCACACCCGTCATCTCGGCTTCGAAGATGGACCCGGGGACGGACACCTCGAAGAATGCCGGCACCACACCGTTGTCCCGATACTTGTTCTGCTCAGCGAGCAGCTCCTCCAGAACCGACGGCAGCTCCACCTGGTCCAGGTCGACCGGACCGGCCGGCACGAGGCCGCCTTCCAGGATCTTCGTGCGGTTCTCGTCCGTGAAGAAGAGGTAGTTGAGGAGATCCTCCGCAGCATCCGCCTGCTTCGCATTGGCATTGACGTACCAGCCCTCACCGGGGCTCTCGTTCGCGTAGATTGGACCGCCGTTCAGGGTCGGGAGAGCGAAGACGCCGATGTCGTCGAAGTTCTCACCCGCGTCCTCCTGCGCGTCCGGGATGACGAAGCCACCGGTGTAGGTCATCGGGACGACCCCGTTGTAAAAGTCGGCGTTCGTGGCCTCATAGGCGTACGAGAGCGGGTCGGGGCCGAAGTCGCCGTCGTCCGCGAGCTTCTCGAACTCTTCGGTCGCCTCGGTGAAGCCCGTGCTCGTCCAGGTGCCGTCACCGAACAGGAGCTGGTTGACCCCGTCCGGGCCTTCGGCACCGGCCCACATTGCGCCCAGGAGGTGCGTCACCGGCCATGCGTCCTGGCCCGCCGCACCGATCGGCGTCGGATAGCCGTTGTCCTTCAACTTTTTCACGACGGTCATGAAGTCTTCCCAAGTGGTGGGGACGCTCAGTCCCATCTTCTCGAAAATCGACTTGCGGTAGAACATTCCGGTCGACTCGATGCTGTTCGGAACCGCCCACAGCTTGTCATCCGACGTGGCGATGGCCGCCAGCTCGTCGGGGATCGTCTGGTCCCAGTTGCTGTCGCAGTAGGCAGGAGTGAGGTCATGGACCAGACCCGCGTCGATGAACGCCTGCGACTGGGCCGATCCGATGTTGCCCGCCCACAGGTCGGGGCCCTCACCGGAGCTCAAGGCCGGAAGGAGCGAGGGCGGGTTGAGCTCGGGTCCCATGGCCGTGATCTCCACGGACAGCTCCGGGTGCTCCTCGTCCCACTGGGCGATGAGAGACGTCAAGGCGTCCTTCTGGCCTGGCTCGGAGCCATACCAGACATTCAGGACCTTCTCGCCGGACTCCCCTGCTCCGCCATTGCTGCAGGCCACCAGACCGAGCGACGCCACCGCGACTACTGCGACCGCGGTGACTCGCCGGCGTCGTGAGTGCTGTGAATTCACGCCAGTTCCTCTCTTCATTGAGACTTCCGACGCCGATTGGCTGCGGAACAATGTAAATATTCGCACAACTTAACATCATTAGCAAGGGGGCGATCTGCGTCATCAAGCTTCGCCACAAGCACGACTTTGCGTGGAATCATTTACGACATACGAGGGCGATACGAACCCTCGGGTGTGAGCCACGCATCGCGTGGGCGACCGCGGAAGCTTCGACCTCGAGTTCCTTCTCGACTGCCAGAAGGTGCTTGTGAGCGTGGACGCTGAGGTCGGTTCCTTTCGGAAAGTAGTCACGCAACAGCCCGTTCGTCTTCTCCCTCGAGCCCAGCTGCCAGGGCGAGCGTGAGTCACAGAAGTGAACCGGCGAGCCAAGAGATTTAACGATCTCGAGATGGCAAGCCATCTCCGTGCCCTGATCCCACGTGATCGACCGCATCAACTCGGGCGGAAGATGGCTCATTCGCGTCCTAAATGCGTCGTGGGGGGTGTTGCCATCGCGGACGGGCAGGTGTAGGAGGCGGACCATTCGCGTCTGCCGCTCAACGAGCGTGCCGATCACTGAGCCCTGCCCTGCCCTGCCTTGCCCCATACCGATGGGGACATCACCCTTCCAATTTCCGGCCTCGGACCTGTCCTCTGGTCTAGGGGAGGGCGGTCGTGAATGGTCAGCATGGGCTGCTGGGACCTCGGCCGGCGCCGTTCGTTGCTGATTTGAGCGCGACGGTGATCCCGCCCCCTGCCCAACGGCGACCGGCGGTGCGAAGCCAGCTTCGAGGGCCGCAGGTACGCAGAGCCGGGCCGATAAAGCGCCTCATAGAAGCTCTCGTGACACATTCTCTTCCCGCGCTCGTCCGGGAAGCGCAGACGCAGGTGGCGGCTGATCTGTTGCGGGCTCCAACGCCGGCCGAGCAACTCCACCATCAGCCGTCTAACTCCATCGTCGAATGAGAATCCAAATTTACCCACGGCCGATTTCAACCACCATAAATTATCTCGCCGCACACCTTTGATTTATTACGCACCTCGATTCGTCCGCCGATACTCGCCAGGCGACTTTCCAGTGAACTTTTTGAAGGCGACCCCCATGTACTCGGAGTGGCTGAAGTTCAACCGTTCCGCTAGTTGACCGAGCGTCCAATCGGTGCTGATCAGGAGATTGGCAAGGCGATCCATCCGCACTCGTGTCACTTCTTCATGCACGGTTCGGCCAAGAGCGTTGAGAAAGTGATAGTCAAGCGATCGTCGTGATAGCCCGACTGCGCGTTGAACTGTCGCGACGGCGATGCCTTGGTCGGCCTTGGCGTGGATCAGCTGCAGCGCCTTCGCCACGATGGGGTCGCTGACAGACATCAGATCCGACGACTGACGCGTGACTACCCGGAGCGGCTCGATAAGTCGAAGCTCTTGGGGCAGGGCAGCACCAGACATCAGCTTGTCGAGTAATGATGCCGCAAGAAAGCCCGTGCCCGCCGCATCGGTCTGGATGCTGGAGAGCGGAGGGGACGTAAGATTGCACATCAATTCATCATTGTCGACACCGATGACCGCCACGCTACCGGGCACATTAAGACCCGCGATCTTGCAAGCCTCCAGCAATTCCTGGCCCGCGATGTCGTAGCAGGCGAGCACCCCGACCGGCTTGGGCAAGTTGCGCAACCAGTCGGCCATGGCGAGGCGGTCCGCGGCTAGCCTGCCCGACGGCACCATACGGAACTCGTGCACGTCCAGTGCCCGCGCGCGCACATGTTCGGTGAAGCGAGCGCCCCGGTTGACTGACCAGGCGAACCGTGAGTCACCGCAATAGGCGAAGTGCTTTATGCCCCGAATCGCAAAGTGCTCTACAGCCCACCGGGCAATGACGTCATCATCGGTTTCGATGGTCAACAACTCAGGGACGAGCCGCGCGGCGCTGAGATCGATAGTGGGTATCCCTAGATTACGGACGTGTTCTGCAGCGTGTTCATTCTCAATCCGGGCAATCGCCCCGTGGCCGCGCCAACTATCGAGCCATGAGAGGTCTATCTCGTGTCGGCCGTGCTCCCCCAAATAGATCGACCAGCCGGGATTGGCGACGAGGTAATTCTTGATACCAAGCAGCAGCCCACGGCCGTAAGCGTTGGAAGTCTCAATCAGGAGAGCCACGTGTCGGGTGGCACCACCGGGGCTGGACACAGTCGCCATCGACGTCATGCGTTAAATCTAAGGGGTACAGCGGGATAGTTCATCGCCTATGTCGAAACGCCTCAGTAACTTGAACCTTAACAATGAGGAGGGCATCGCTATGACGCAAGTGAGAATCGGAATCCTAGGACTCGGCTTCGGGGCGGAGTTCATCCCGATCTACCAAGCCCACCCCGATGCCGAGCTCGTCGCGGTGGCGCAGCGATCGGAATCGGAACTCAACACCGTCGCGGACCACTTCGGTATTCCCAAGCGGTACACGAGCCTTGATGCAATGCTCGAAGACCCCGAAATCGACGCGATCCACATCAACACGCCGATCGCCGCTCACGCGGACCATGCGGTGGCGGCGCTCTTGGCCGGCAAGCACGTCGCATGCACTGTCCCGATGGCCGTCTCAGTCGCAGACTGCGCCCGCGTGGTTGCTGCGCAACAGCAGTCGGGCAAGTCGTACATGATGATGGAAACGACCGTATACACTCGCGAGTTCCTTTACGCGAAGGCGCTAGTGGAGAGCGCCGACTTCGGCCGGATCCAGTTTCTCCGCGGAGCCCATATGCAGGAGATGGCGGGCTGGCCTGACTATTGGAGAAACCTCCCGCCAATGCACTACGCCACGCACGCTGTCTCCCCGTTGCTGGCCCTCGCCGGTCGCGAGGCCAAGTCGGTTCGCGCAGTCGGATCGGGCAGGGTGACAAGTAACGCGCCCGACGCGCCGGAGACCTTCGCCGTCGAGAGCGCAGTCTTCGAGTTGCGCGACTCCGACCTCGGAATGGAAGTCACCCGCTCGCTGTTCGACGTCGCCCGTGAGTACATGGAGGCCTTCACTGTCTATGGCGAGAAGATGACGTACGAGTGGCAGCAGCTGGAGGCGGAACGGCCTGTGGTGTTCACTGGAGAGAAAGCCGAGCGGGTCGACATCCCGGACTACGCTCATTTGTTACCGGAGAGCATCCGCGAGTACACCACGCACGGCGTCTACGACGCGACCGAGAACCAACACTTGTCGTTCACGCAAGGCTCTGGGCACGGCGGCTCGCATCCGCACATGGCGCACGAGTTCGTCCGGAGCATCGCGGAGAACCGGGCACCATTCCCCGACGTCTACGCCTCGGCGAACTGGACGAGTGCGGGCATCTGCGCGCACGAGTCCGCAATGACCAATCGCGAGGTCGAATTGCCTGCATTCTCACCGAGCCTGACAGAAGGAGCCCCCGTCCGTGCCTGACGTAGAGACCGGCCTGCGAGTCGAGACAGAACCGAACAGCGTCCGCGTCTACCGCGGCGATGCTTCGACCCCCATCATCGTGCAGAACGCTGCTGCAGACTTCCGCGCCTACATCCATCCGATCATTGTGCCGGGCGGCTCAGTGAGCGTCACGGAAGATGCGCCCGATCACCATCCCTGGCAGCACGGTCTGTACGTCGGTTTCAACGACGTCAACGGTGCCGGATTCTGGCACGAGGGCCTGCACCCGCATGTCAGCGAAGATGACGGCAGCTTCCACCCCCGGGTCGTCGGACTGGCGAGCGCATCAGGCTCCACCGCCCGATGGTCAGTGGAGAGCGAGTATCGAGATAAGAACGGTGCCGCCCTGCTTACAGAGACGCAACAGTGGACCTTCACTGACCGTCAGGATCACTACGTGCTCGACCTCGTGTTGACGCTTCACGCGCTCACCGATCTGACCTTCGGCCGCTATGACTATGGCGGACTTTTCGTGCGCATGCCGTTTCGTAAGGAGGTTGGTGGTCGCGCCATCAACTCCAACGGCCTCGAGGGCAGCGACGCTGAAGGTCAGCGCGCCGACTGGGTGGCCACGCAGATGCCAATTCCAGGCCTCGACGAGGAAGTCACCGTCGTCATCACCGACCACCCGAGCAATCGAGAATATCCAGTGCCTTGGCGCGTGGACGGTGAACTCGGCGTGGTGCCCAGCGTGAGCATCGCTGGCCCGTGGCATATCGACGACGGACATGATGAGTCCTTCCGGCATCGTGTCATCGTCTACGCGAATCCCGTGGACCCATCGACCATCAGGGCGCTGTCGGCAAATTTTTCTGAGCAAGGAGCAGTATGAGAACCGCGATCGTAGTCCATCCGTCATTCGATGCCATCTGGCCGTTCTCGGCAGACCGCTTGCATCAACTGCTCTCACCTAGGGTCAAGACCAGCTTCGTTCGGCTGTCGGACGCCGAGACGGCATGGGTGTCGGCAGTCGAGCAGCCGGCCGCGGTCAAACGCCTCATCCTCTTGGGAGCTTCTCCATCCACCGAGAACATCGACGCCTTCCCCGCCCTCAAGGAAGCCTTCGTCAGCACGGGGTACGGCCCGAATCCTGCCAAGCATGCACTGGAGGCACGAGGTATCGCTTCGCTGGAGCACGGTTCAGAGGGATTCTGGGGCCAGTCGGTCTCCGAGTTCGCCCTCGGACTGACCATCGGCGCACTGCGGCGCATCCCCCAAACGCATCACGCGATCCTCACCGATCTAGCGCCATGGGACTATCCGGTACATCAGTACGGAGACGATTCACGCTTCACCAACGGGACCGTCGAGGGCAAGCGTGTTCGCATCGTGGGCGCGGGTAACATCGCCAGTCGGTACGCCAGCTTCGTCAACATGCTCGGCGCGGATGTCGCCGTCTGGGACCCGTATGCCAGCGAGCCCTCATTCCATCGGGCTGGATCCCGTCGAGAGTTCCAGCTCGACAAGCTGGTCGAGGACGCTGAGATCTTCGTTCCGATGGTTCCATTGACGCCCAGCACCACCGGTCTCGTCACTGCCGCGCACATCGCTGCCCTGCCCACTGGGTGTCTCGTTGTCCTGGCAACGCGTGCCGGTATCGTGGACATGCCCGAGCTCCGTCGTCGGGTGCTCGCCGATGAGCTGAGTCTTTCCGCTGATGTATTCGATGAGGAGCCTCTGAGGCTCGATGATCCGCTGCTGGGGCGCGACAATGTCGTGCACACGCCGCACAATGCCGGCCGCACTAAAGAGTCGAACTACCGTTGGGCCGAGATGCTCGCGGTGCAGTTGCCGGAGTTCGACAGGATGCTCATAACCTCCACCGCACCGCTTCGCTGAGCTCGGCATCGGTCGGGTCGTCGGCTCTTGGCGGGTGTTCGCCTGTGACCGCCTCCCTTTTACTTACGGGGGCTACAACTACTGGCTGGTGCCGATGGGGTCTCCGACGTCGATGGAGCTCTGGACGCTAGCTTTAGCTTCTTGTGCCAGAGCATCGGCGAAGGTCAGAGCATAATCCCTGACTGCGCACGTACAGACTTCGACGGTGGCGACCACGTGGCCTGAGGCCCACTCTGACGACCACGACAACCCATCCGTCAACTGCGCGAACACATCCTC
>Ga0105047_10012244_pt1 | contig 13821 bp, 7 predicted proteins | sample MAT04_FD_78384 | JGI IMG/M metagenome (GOLD analysis project Ga0105047, IMG submission 78384) | Freshwater microbial communities from Lake Fryxell liftoff mats and glacier meltwater in Antarctica - MAT-04 (megahit assembly) | ecosystem: Environmental > Aquatic > Freshwater > Ice > Liftoff...
AAACCTGCAGGAACGCGAAAGTTGATCTGATAGATCAGCGAACCGGGTGAGAACCCAGCGTACAGAATATTGCTCGCCGCAACCACCTGCCCCGCCAGCCTCAACTCCAGATTTCCCCTCACAGACGCTTGCCCCGTAGCGATCGCCCCAGGCGCAACCGCAGGCGTCGTCGCCCCCAGTCCCGTCAAATAAAGCGTCACAAAATCACCCGGCTTAGCCGGCTTCGCATTCCCTTCAAACAACGTCAACGGACCCAAAAACTGCTGTGTCACCGAATCCACCGCAGCCACAGGATTATTGCCACTAACCGTCGCATCAAAGAAGAAAAACTCCGGCGCAGCAACCCTGACCGCAACCGTTTGAGGATCAGTGCGTTCCTCATTCGGCGCACCACAATTCTTCGCCACGCGAACCTCAACACTAGCCCCAGTCAAAGCAGGCACAATCACATTCAACTGCGTCGGATAAGCATCGAGCATAAACGCAGGTGTCGTCCCAAAGTAAACACAAATGCCTTCCAGTACTGTCGGTAGTCGCCCATCCCTTAATGTCGCGCGTCGCCCCATGCCGGCCGGAATAAAGTCAGCCCCATAAAGAGAAAGTATCGACCCAGGCGCAGCGCTCTTCACACTCGGCACACTCCCACCAACGCCAACAACGCCACCAGTCGCCAACTTCGGATCATCCCCGCGAGCAGCAGCGGTAAACACAACCGGACTCGCCCCCACCGCAGTCGCCGTCACACGAATCACACCAGACCGCGCACCCAGTTTCAAGCGTGCATAAGCCACCCCAAACGGATCTGTCAGAGCCGAAGCAGGCTCAACCGTAGCCGCCCCGTCACTCACCGCAAACTGCACCAATACATTCGGCACAGGCACCCCGGAAGCGGTTCTCACCCTCGCTCCCAGCCTCTCAGACAACACAGCCCGCGTAGCCCCACTCTGCTGGTTCCCCACAAAAGCATCGAGCAGTGGCAAGGAGATGGGGCTCAATTCCTGCGGTGTCAAAAACAAACAAGTCGTATTCGCCGCAGCCGAAAAATGGCTCAACGGTCGCTTCGCAAACCCTGTCAGTCCAACCCGGGACTTCAACCGGTTCGACAAAGCAGAGTTCGGAAACCGCGCCAGATAAATCTCGATCCAGGCAGCAGGCGAACTAGAAGCCCCAGAAAGATCCAGCGCCCTCCGATCCAAAGCGACATTACCCAACTCACACTCAGCCGAAGGATTGTTGTACCTCGCTACCAGCGCTCCATTGTCATAACCATCCAGCAGAAACTCAATCGCAGTATCGAGCGAACGTCCATTCACCTTCAGCGAGTAGAGATCATAACCCTGCGCCGCCGCAGACTCAGCAATCGTCACCAGACTGGCGACAGCACGATTGCTATAGTTCAACGCGCACGCTCCGCGTTGTACCTCAAGCGGCATTGACCCATCGGCACGCATCTGCTGCAATCCAATGAAGTACCGCTCTACCGACAAAGCAAAACCCGCATCGTCACTGCGCTGAATCGAATCCATCATTAGGATCGAAGCCGCCTCCAACCCACGATAATCCGGTAAAGTAATCGAGCCTGCAACGGTGCCATAGAATCCCCTGAGCCAATTGGTGATAACCGTTCTGTCGGCAGCGACAAACGACTCCCGCTCAAGCGTAGGCCACAACAAGGTCAGAGGCTTCAGCACGATCGTCAGATTCGCTAGTGTGGTGTTGGCCAGTGCCCCGCTCTTAGCCCAGTTGGCCAGATTGCCGCCAATAATTCGAGCAGGCGTAGCAGCGCCAGTCGCCAGATACTCAGCCCCGTTCCTCGAAAGCACCTCACCAAAACTCTCAAGAGCATCCTGTGCCGCACAAGCCTGAAATGGCCCCTTCACGCAACTCGCATCCAGCACCGGGGCAATCGTTGGGCTCGCATAATTTAGCACCGCCCGCGAAATCGCCGCAGCAAAACCACGCACTTCCTCGGCACTAAACAAGGGGCGGCCAAACGGCGTCGGGTCCACTGCCTTAATTTCCGCTCGCTCATTCAGCAATCCCGGTAACCCGGCCGCAATCGCCCAATAGATTCGCAATACCTGCGTATTCGAAGGCAACTCGGTGGGGAAGCTCACCCGCCCGGTAACGCTATCCACGGCAAGCACATGAGTCGACGTGTATTCCGGAATCGTCACCCCATTCGGCTGATAGCTCGGGTTCATGGTAAACAACAGTTGCGTCGTCCCCCGGCTTCGTGAGATCCGAAAGACAAACTGGGGAATGGAAAACCCATCCGACATCACCAGATCCCGCACCGTTGTCTGAGCGAAAACTTCCTGATTCAGTTGACCACTAACCAACGATTCAATCTCGTTTACCTGCGAAATAACGGAACTAAATCGAAACGTCGGCGCAGACAAAATCGCAGCAGCATTCGGGTTCACAGTGCATATCAGGTTCCGGTTTCCTAAAGGAATCTGCCCCAGATGAGCCCGCCGCACATCAAGGTTCACCAGCGGCGCGGCTGGATTGGTGACACGATAGTCTTCAAATCGCAAGTTCCCGATCCGAGATGTCTCAACCATGGTGCAAGTATTGGCATTGCCATCCGCCCCGCAAACTGTCGCCGTGCGTTGAGCAAGCACTGGCATCATAAACAAGAACAAGAGTAGGGGACGCATGATGATGACTATGATGAATATACCGAAAGGACTGTTTCCAAAATGAAAAAGATGATTCTCCTCGCCGCCGGCATCTGCGGCGTCTTTGGCTTGGGCTACGTAAGTGGCGCCGGCGCCGCAGCAAAGAACCACGTCTTCGAGCTCCGCACCTACACCACCCCCGAAGGCAAGCTCGAAGACCTCAATGCCCGCTTCCGCGATCACACCCTCAAGATCTTCGAAAAGCACGGCATGAAGAATGTCGTCTACGGCGTCCCCGCTGAAGGCCCAACCTCCAAGAACACCCTCATCTACCTCCTGCAGCACGACAGCCGCGATGCCGCCAAGGCCAGTTGGGACAAGTTCCGCACAGATCCCGATTGGGCCAAAGCCCGCACCGCCAGCGAAGTCAACGGCAAGCTCACCACCAAAGTGGAAAGCGTATTCCTCGAACCCACCGACTACAGCCCTATGAAGTAAGCGCTCTCTGCGCCATGGCGACGCCGCCTTCCCGCTCCGGCTGGATCGCGGCGTCAGCCCCCATCTCAATCAGCTTCGTCACATGCGGCTCATTCACTGCCCGCACAATAATCTTCAACTCCCGCTTCAAACTCCGCGCCCGTTCCATTGCCATCTCAACCGTCACAGCATTAGGCATCGTCAGGATCATTGCCCGTGCCTTTCCCACTTGTGCCGCATGTTGAATCTCCGGGCTCGTAATATCACCGTAGATCGCTTGCACGCCGATCTCCGCAATGTCCGCATAAAGCACAAAATCCGACTCAACCACCACCACGGCAATGCCCGACTCAAGCAAGCTCGCCACAGCCCCCCTGCCACTCCGTCCATATCCCGCCACCACCACGTGCCCCTCTGCCACAATCTCCTCTGTGCTTTCACTCATCACCACAGACTCACGCTCAAAGATCCGCTTCCATGCTCGCCCCAGCGGCACGGCAAAGGAAGAAACCACTGGCGATAGCGCCATCGTCAATACCGTACAAGTCAGCGCCAAATCATAAGTCGGCTTGGTCAACGCTCCTGAAGACAACCCCGCCCGGGCCAATACAAACGAAAACTCGCCTATCTGACTCAACCCCAATCCCACAATCCACGGTGCCATATTCACATAGCCAAAGGCCCGCGTCGACAAGCCAATCACCAGCGCCTTAAGAACGAAAATGATCAACACAACTGCAACAATCTGGCCAAGATTGGAAATCACATAAGCAGGCTCAAACAACATCCCAACACTCACAAAAAACAAGAGTCCAAATACATCCCGCAGCGGCACCACATCGCTTAACGCCTGATGGCTGAATTCAGACTCACTCAAGATAATCCCCGCCACAAAGGCACCCAGTGCAAACGACAACCCCACGGCATGCGTTGCATAGCCAACCCCCATCCCCACGGCAACCACTGAAACGAGAAAAAGCTCGCGGGATCCCCAAGACAATATGCGCTTCAGCAGCAGTGGCAACACCCGCGTCCCCACAAAATAAACACTAGCCAGAAACACCGCCGCCACGCCGATTGCCTTCCCTACCTTCGGCATCACTCCATCGAGATCTTTCAATTGCGGCAAGATCGTCAGCATCGGAATCACCGCCAGATCTTGCACCACCAGCAACCCAACCATCACCCGGCTCGCCAGCGTCGCCGTAACACCCGCAGCCGACAGAGTCTTCAGTACCACCATCGTGCTCGACAACGAAACCATCGCTCCAAGCCAGATCGCCTCCGTACCCGCAATCCCAAGGATCCGGTGCGCCGCCAGCGCCGTCAGCCCACCCACGCACATGATCTGAATCGGGCCGCCAATCAACGCAAGCCTTTTCACGGGCCCCAGATCGCGAAATGAAATCTCAAGCCCCAAAGAAAACAAAAGTAGCGCTACGCCGATCTCGGCCAGCAGCTCAATGTCGTGTACTTGCACCACTGTGGGCCCAGCCGTATGAGGCCCCACAATCACCCCGGCCGCCACATAACCCACCAACAAAGGCAACCGCGCCAGACGTGCAATCATCCCCCCAGCCAGTCCGGCCAAAATGATCAAAACAAAGTCTGCTGCAATTCCCAATAAATATGCTTTCCAAAGCAAGCTTAACGAATCGCAACGGGAATAGAATAGAATTATGGGAAATGTCTTGCTGCCCCTGATGACAATCAGCCTGGGCTTTGGTGCTGATTTCGCCACTGACGTACAACCTGTGCTCGCCAAGCGCTGTGTCATGTGCCATGGTGGTGCCCAACAACTCGCCGGTGTCCGTCTCGACAACAGCACCGACGCCATGAAGGGCGGCTACTCCGGCCCCATCATCGCCGCAGGCAAAGCTGACGCCTCCAAGATCATCGAACGTGTCACTTCAACAAAAGACGGCTTCCGCATGCCCCCCATGGGCCCGCCCCTGAGCGAAGCTGAAGTCGCCGGCCTCAAGTCTTGGATCAACGAAGGTGCCACTTGGCCCACGGGCCTAACAATTGGTAAGGCAACCACGCGCAAGAGCACCCACTGGGCCTTCCAACCCCTCTGGCAAGGCGCTCCCCCTCAAGTAAAAAATGCGACTTGGCCAAAGAACCCAATCGACAACTTTACCCTCGCCAAGCTTGAATCGCAAAACATCGCACCCTCCCCCGAAGCAACCAAACTTACGCTCCTCCGCCGCGTCGCCCTCGACCTCATCGGCCTCCCGCCCACACAAGAGCTCACCCGCACCTATCTCGCCGACACCCGTCCAGACGCCTACGAGCGCGCTGTCGATCAACTGCTCAAGGCCCCGCAATACGGCGAGCGCTGGGCTCGCCAATGGCTCGATCTCGCCCGCTACGCCGACACCGATGGCTTCGAGAAAGACCTCGCCCGCCCCTTCGCATGGCGCTGGCGCAACTACGTCGTCGACAGCCTCAATGCCGACAAACCTTTCAACCAATTCACCATCGAGCAACTCGCCGGAGACCTCCTCCCCAACCCAACCCTCGAACAAAAAGTAGCCACCGGTTTCCACCGCAACACTCTCATCAATCGTGAAGCCGGAGTCACCCGCGCCGAAGATCGCTTCGACACTTTAGTCAATCGCGTCAACACCACATCCACCACCTGGATGGGCCTCACCATGGGCTGCTCCCAATGCCACGACCACAAGTACGACCCCATCTCGCAAAAAGAATATTACGCATCGATGGCAGTCTTCTCGAAGTCTTACGATACCGACATCGACGCCCCCATGCCCGGCGAGCTCGGTCCCTGGCTGGCCAGCCGCGCCCCCTATCTCAAGAAGCGCGAAGAGATCCTGAAGAGCGCTCCCATCGACGAATGGTTCACCCGTTGGCAAGGCAAGATGCGAGCCGCAATCACCAACCCCGGCGTCGACGGCGAGTGGGATTTCTCGGTCACCAGCTTCCGCGTCATGTTCGATCACGCCGAGCGCATTATGATGATGCCTGCCGCGCAGCGCAATGAGCGCGACGCATGGCGTCTCCTTACCTACTTCATCAACAACCCCAGCCACACCGTCCGAGGCGAAAAAGAGAACATCGAAAAGCTCAAGACCGTTAAAGAGCAAATCAAGAAGCTCGAAGACGAAACCGCCAAGCTAACGCAGGCCTACGTGGTCATCCCCGACCCCACCGCTCCCCCGCAACGCCTCGCGGTCCGGGGCGATTGGAAGACCCCCGGCATCGAAGTCCAACCCGGCACCCTCGCCGTCCTGCCCGAATTCAAACCCGGCAATGAACCAGAGCGCCTCGCCTACGCCAGGTGGCTCGTCAGCGATGCGAATTTCTTAACACCACGAGTCATCGTCAACAGATACTGGCAGGAATTCTTCGGCCGTGGCATCGTCAAAACCAGCGAAGACTTCGGCCTTCAAGGGGACAAGCCCTCCCACCCCGAACTCCTCGACTATCTCGCCCGCGAATTCCAGACCAAGGGCTGGTCGGTCAAGCAACTCCACCGCGCCATCGTCACCAGTGCCACCTACCGGCAAAGCTCGAAGGCTCGGCCCGATGTCGCTGAAATCGACCCCGATAACGCCCTCCTCGCCCGCCAGATCCGTATACGCCTCAGTGCGGAAGCCATCCGCGATTCCGCCCTCGCCGCAAGTGGTCTCTTGAACACCCAACTAGGCGGCCCCAGCGTCCGCCCACCTCAACCCAAAGGCGTCTCCGAGCTAGTCTACGGCGGAGCCAAATGGAACGAAAGCCAGGGCACCGACAAGTACCGTCGCGGCCTCTACATCTTCTTCCAGCGCACAGCTCCCTATCCCATGCTCGGCAACTTCGACGCTCCCGACATGACGGTCGCCTGCAGCCGCAGACGCACTTCCAACTCCCCGCTGCAAGCGTTAAACCTATTGAACGACCCCGTCTTCTACGAAGCCGCCCAAGCCCTCGCCTACCGCGTTCAGACGGAAGCCCCGGCAACAGTCGAAGCCAAAATCAACACAGCCTTCGAACTCGCCCTGGGCCGCAAAGCAAACGACCGCGAACTCACCCGCCTCAAGAAATACCTGGATGAACAACCCCCGGCAACCGCCTGGACCGGCCTCGCCCGCATCATCCTCAACACCGACGAATTCATTGTCAGAGAGTAGCCACCCATGAACCCCTTCAATCCACGCAGAGACTTCCTCAAAAGCGTCGGCGGCGGCATCGGCATGATGGCCCTCGGCGACCTTCTTGCACGCGACGGCTACGCGTCCAGCGTCAATCCCTTAGCCCCAAAGAAGCCCCACTTCATGGGCAAAGCCAAGCGCGTCATCTACATGTTCATGGAGGGCGGCCCAAGCCAGATGGACTTGTTCGACCCCAAACCCGAACTCGTCAAATGGCACGGCAAAAGCCTCCCCGAAAGCTTCACCAAAGACCTCAAGCTCGCCTTCATCAAACCCAGCGCCGCCGTCCTTGGCAGCCCGCGTGTCTTCACCAGGCACGGTCAGTCCGGCATGGAACTCAGCGATTACATCCCTCACATCGCCAAGCAAGCCGATAACCTATGCCTCGTCCGCAGCGTTCACACAGATGCATTTAACCACCATCCCGGCCAGCTCCTCATGTTCACGGGCTCAACAGTCCCCGGCCGCCCCACACTGGGCGCATGGAGCATCTACGGCTTGGGGAGCGAAAGCGAAAACCTCCCCGGCTTCGTCGTACTCAGTTCGGGCGCCGGCACCAGTGGCGGTGCCTCCAACTTCTCCAGCGGCTTTCTACCCTCCACCTACCAGGGCACCCAGTTCCGCAGCGGCAACGACCCGATTCTCTACATGTCGAGCCCTGAAGGTGTCGACTCAAAAACCCAGCGCGCAACCATCGATGCCATCTCCGACATCAACAAAGAGCATTTAGGCGAAACCGGCGACCAGGAAATCGCCTCCCGCATGGCAGCCTACGAACTCGCCTACCGCATGCAGGTAGCCGGCCCCGAACTCGTAGACTTCTCCAAAGAATCGCAAGCCACCCTCGACATGTACGGCATTGGCAAAGAGGCCACCAATCAGTTCTCCACGAATTGTCTCCTAGCCCGCCGCCTGGTAGAAAGAGGCACCCGCTTCATCCTCATGATGCACGCCTCCTGGGACCAGCACACCAACCTCAACAAGGGCCTCAAGACAAACTGCGAAAAGACCGACCAGGGCACAGCAGCCCTGATCCAGGACTTGAAGCAACGAGGCCTCCTCGAAGACACCCTTATCGTCTGGGGAGGCGAATTCGGCCGCACCCCAATGCAGGAAGTCCGCAACACTCTAGACCCGGACAATGCAGGAAGAGACCACCACCCCAACGCCTACTCAATGTTCCTCGCCGGAGGCGGAGTCAAGTCCGGCGCAGTCATTGGAGCCACCGACGACCTGGGCTTCACCATCACGCAAGATCCGGTAGGAGTGCACGACATGCAAGCGACGATCTTGCACTGTCTGGGCTTCGACCACACACGATTAACCTACCGCTTCATGGGCCGAGACTTCCGCCTCACCGACGTAAGCGGCGAAGTCATCAAAAAGATGCTTGCCTAGATTAGCTTCAATATTGCAACTCCTCCGTTCCGCTCCGATGTCAGAAAGGCTGCTCTATGAAAGTTGTCCTCGAATACGATACCGAGACCAAACTATATTCTGTTTACTGTCCAGACCTACCCGGCTGTGCCTCTTACGGCGAGACAGAAGAGGAAGCAATGGAGAACATCAAGGAGGCGATTGATCTCTACCTTGCCCCTGAACTTCCGCTAGAGCCAGCAAGGCCATCTCTTCCGTCACAGTAGGAAATTGGCGCAGAAACTCTCCCAGAGGATGCCCACCCGCAAGATAATCGATCAAGTTCTTGAACGGCACTCGAGTCCCTCGAAATCACAGCATCCCGTTCATAATCTCCGGGTCTCTAATAATCACTGCTCCATCCATATCTTCAAAGCGCCCCAACAATCTTCGCCGTCAACTCACGCGTACTCAGCCCCCCCTTCAAATCCCCGGTAGCATTCGCCGCATCGCTCATCACCAACTCAACAGCCCTGCGAATCCTCCCCGCCGCACTCAAACTATCCACATCCCCAAACCACTCCAGCATCAGCGCAACCGACAAAATAGTAGCCACCGGATTCGCCTTCCCCTGCCCGGCAATATCAGGTGCCGAACCATGCGCCGGTTGAAACACAGCCAGATCATCCCCAATATCGGCCGAAGGAGCCATCCCCATCCCACCCACCGTCGCCGCCGCCAGATCCGACAGAATGTCACCAAACATGTTCTCGGTCACAATCACATCAAAGCTCTGCGGCCGCTGCACCAGATACAACGCCATCGCATCCACATACACCCGCTCGGTTTCCACCTGCGGATACTCCTTAGCAATCTCGTCAAACACCTCGCGAAAGAACGCCATCGAAGGCAGCACATTCGCCTTGTCCACCAGCGTCAATTTATTGCGTCGATGCCGGGCCAATTCAAAAGAAAACCGAAACAGCCGCTCACTCCCCGCCCGCGTAACCAACATCTCATCTCGAACCTCATCGGCCCCCGTCACCCGAGGCCGTAAGCGAGTCGAAAACAACCCCTCCGTCGACTCCCTCACCAACACATAATCAATCACCGGATTCTTCAGCGGCGAATGCGCCACGTTATACAGCTTCGTAGGCCGCACCCCCGCATACAACCCAAAGATCTCCCGCAAATCAATCTGCGGAGCCATCTCTCGACCATCCGCCCAACGCACAGAAGGGATCCCCATCGCACCCAACAAGATCGCATCCGCCGCACGGCAAGCCTCAATCGTCGCCTTCGGCAAAGGATCCCCATTCTTCAAATACTCGCCCGCCCCGCAAGGCCACTCCACCAAATCAAAGTCCAACTCCGGCAACGCACGGATCACCGCCTCGGCCGCCTCCAGCACCTCAGGCCCAATCCCGTCCCCCGGCAACATCGCGATCTGTTTTTTCACCATAGGCTCCCTAGTTTATCCTCCTCTCGATATCATCGACTGGTGTTGCTCAACGAACTTCAATCCCGTGTAATCAACCAGTGGCAGAAGCCAGTCCTCGTAATGGCCCCCGTCGGCACCGGCAAAACGATGGCCCTGGCCGAACGCGCTGCCATGGCCATCGCCGGCGGCATTGCCCCCGAACGCATGCTCTGCCTTAGCTTCACCAACCGCGCCGCTCGCGAAGTCCAAAGCCGCGTCGGAGGCGACGTCCAGTGCTCCACCTTCCACGCCCTCTGCGCCAAAATCCTTCGCATGGAATCCGGCGCACTCGGCCTCCCCTCAGACTTCATCATCTACGACGAAGAAGACGCAACAGAGCTTTGCGGCCGCCTCGCCACCCGTCACGAGATCGACGTCCCCGGCCAATGGAACCGCGTCCGCTCCGCAATCTGGCAAGCCATCAGCGATGCCCGTCTCGCGAAATACGAATCAAACCCGCCGCGCAAATCCCGCGACGTCTTCTTCGAGAAACTAAAGCTCAGCGGCCTCTGGCCCGCCTACACCCAACCCAACATCAACTACCCTGCTTTGGTCTCCGACTACGTCGCCATGCTCCGCGACTCCCACGCCATCGACTTCACAGACCTCATCCTCGGCGTCGTCACCCTCTTCGATGAAAACCCAGACCGCCTCGCCTGGTGGCAAGCCCGCTACGACTGGATCCAGGTCGACGAAGTACAAGACACCTCCCGCGCCGAATACCGCATTCTCGACCTCCTCGCCCAGAACCACGGCCAGCTAAGCTTCTTCGGTGACGTCGATCAAACCATCTACGAGTGGCGCGGCTCCGCCCCCTTCGAAATCCTCGATCAATACAAGCACGACTATAAACCCACCGTCATTCACTTCGAAGAGAACTTCCGCTCCACCCGCCACATCCTCGCCGCCTGCGAACGCGTCATCCTCTCTCACCCTCAAGCCCTAACCAAGCGCATCATCCCCAACGTCGCAGCCGACGGCTCTCCCGTCTTGGTCAAACCCTTCGTCTCAGCTCGCGACGAATACGAATGGGTAGCCAACGAAATCCTCGAACGACACGACAAAGACAAGCTCAAATGGAGCGACTTCGCCATCCTCGTCAGAACCAACTTTACCGCCCGCGACGTCTCTGAAGCCCTCGAGCGAAGCCAAGTCCCTCACGTCCGCGTTGAAGAAGAAAAGTTCTTCCAGCGAGCTGAAATCAAAGCCGCCATCGCCCACCTGCGCATCCTCCGCAATGCCCAGGAAGCCAACGCCCTCCATCGTTTCCTCCAGGTCCCACCCAAGGGCATCGGCGAAGCGACTCTCGAAAAAGTCAGTTCCCTTCCCAAAGAAGTTGGCCTCCGTCTAGGCGACCTTTTGCTGCCCTCAACCCACCGCGACGTCGATCCCTTCGGCGCTCTCTTCCACCACCCCTCAGTCGTAGTCGACATCGAAACCACCGGCCTCGACATCCACCTCGATGAAGTTGTAGAACTCGCCGCCCTCAAAGGCGACAAAGAGTTCTACCGCATCCTGAGGCCCACCAAAGAGGAAACCTGGGTTCGCCTAAAAGATGCCGAAAAAATCCACGGCATTAACCGCGAGCGCATCGAAAAAGAAGGTGTCGACCCAACTGAGGCATTCAAACAATTTGCAGAATTCATCGAAGGCTGCGTAGTCGTCGGCCACAATCTCGAAACCTTCGACTGGCCACTCATCCTCAACCAGAGCAAGCTCAACTTCAACATCAAAGGCACCGCCGACACTCTAGAGATCAGCCGACGCATGCTCAAGCTCACGCGCTACCGCCTCACCAATGTAGTGGACGCCCTCAAGCTCCCGCAGCGCGAAGCCCACCACGCAATGGAAGACGTCCGCATGACCGCCGACGTGCTCAACGAACTCAAAATGCTCCTCGCGTTGCACGCCCAACAACGCAATCAAACAGTGACCCAGGTAGGCAAACGCTTCGTCGAACTAGCAGACCAGGTAGACGACTGGCGCAAGCGCGCAAGATCGCAAACCCCGCTCGAAACCCTCGACATGCTCCTCTATGAGGGCCTCCTCAAAGAGCACTTCGGCCGAGACGCAACAGGCGAAGAACGCCTCGAACATCTCGAAGAACTCCGCCAAATCGTCGCCCGCTTCACAACTCTAGACCAGGCTCTAGAAGTGGCCTCACTCGGCCTCGACCTCGAACGCCAACTCGGCGACGAAGACCGCGTCCGCATCCTCACTGTCCATCAAGCCAAAGGCCTCGAGTTCGATACGGTCTTCGTAGTAAAAGCCGTGGAAGGCGAATTCCCCAGTTGGCGCAGCATCAAAGAAGGCCGCTTCGACGAAGAGCACCGCCTCTTCTACGTCGCCGTCAGCCGCGCCCGCAAACACCTCAACGTCTCCTGGCAACAACGGGATTCGAGAGGCCGCAGCCAGCAAGGCAGCCGCTACCTCAAAGCACTGCGAGATTGAAGCCACGCAACTCTGCGGCGCAGGTGCCCCAGCGTAGTCCGCCGCAACACACCATCTTCTTCATACTCAAGCATCTCGCCAACCAACCCGACAATCCGCACCGGCGTCAGCTTCATCGTCGACACAGGCAACATATACCGGTGCCCAATCGCCGCCTCAGGCCGCTCCAGCACAGACATCACATGAGCGACAGATTCCGGCAACCGCCCCATCTCCCGAGCGATCGACGCAATCACCGGATGCCGCAAATCACTCCTCGAAGCAAGCATCAAGACCCGAGCCTTCGCCCGCGACAGCGCCACATTCACCAGCCTTCGAGACAACGACAAATTATCCCCAAGAAAGCGAGACTGCGTCTGCACCGGATCAAAAATAACAGTGTTGCTCTCCGCCCCCTGCGCCCGATGAACCGTTGATAGCTTCACTCCGCCCAGCCCCAACTCCCGCAACCGCCGCCGTAGATAATTCCGCTGCCCCCGAAACGGCGTTAGAATCAAAACCTCTTCAGCGTCCACAAACCGCAACAAGTCCCGCAGCACCACAACAACGGTCTCTGCCGACTCACGCCGAATCCACCCACTAGACTCCGGTCTCCAAATCGCCTCGCCCTCCACCGGAATCAAATAGGCATGACGGGCCCCGTACTCTGAAATCTCGAACGCCGCCCTCTCCGTCAGCCACCGCGCATCCCCTTCAACAGCCTTCGCTACCCGCAGCCGCCCCATATAAAACACCCGCGAGATCGTCTCACAAATCGCCGGTGCCATCCGCGACTGCTCATTCAAAAAACACGAATAAGGCGCATTCGAAGCCAGCTTCCAGAACGGCGACTGCCCAAACAGAGTCCCCTTCGATTGTTGTATCGGTGCCAACTGATTCGGGTCCCCGGCAAACAAAACCTTCTTCCCCAACAGAGCCAAAGGCAAAGCCGCCGGCAACGGAATCTGGCTCGATTCATCGAACACCACATAATCAAACTGCCACTGCGACAACAGCTCCCAGGAAAAAAGTGCCCGCGTAGTCGTCATCGCCAGCAGCCGTGCTTGGTTCAAAATCAACTCAAGTCCCACCCGCATCTGATTCCGCAAGTCCTCAAGCTGCGCCTTCCAAACTGCATACCGCTCAACAGATCCACGCGACGGGGCCAGCGCCTCAAGCTCGGCGATCGCCGTTAACACCTCAACATCCTGATTCGGTAAAAGATGCGGGCGCCCCAGATAGTTCGCCGCTACAAAGTGCGCCCCAACCCTGCGGCAAACCCGACGCACCCCGGCCT
>Ga0105047_10012246_pt1 | contig 13821 bp, 11 predicted proteins | sample MAT04_FD_78384 | JGI IMG/M metagenome (GOLD analysis project Ga0105047, IMG submission 78384) | Freshwater microbial communities from Lake Fryxell liftoff mats and glacier meltwater in Antarctica - MAT-04 (megahit assembly) | ecosystem: Environmental > Aquatic > Freshwater > Ice > Liftoff...
CTTCTTGGCGGCGGCCTTCTTGGGCGCGGTGGCTTTCTTTGGCGCTGCCTTCTTTGCGGGGGCTGCCTTTTTGGCGGAAGCAGTATTCTTGGCGGTCGCAGTCTTTTTGGTGGGGGCAGTCTTCTTGGCGGGCGCAGTCTTCTTTGCGGGGGCAGCTTTCTTGGCGGCGGGCTTCTTGGCGGGCGCAGCCTTCTTTCCGGCGGGCTTCTTCGCAGCCACACGGCCACGCGCAGTTGCGGGCTTCTTCGCAGTGCGGCGAGCGCCGGCAGCAACGGCCATGGCTTGCGCTCGTGGCGTGGCGTCGGTGATTTCGGTCGTATCGGTCATGTGGTTTCTCCTTGCGCGACAGCGCATCAGATGGGTTGAAGTGTCAGTGGACTCAGGCGCGGCGGACAGCTGGATTTGTTAAAGTGCCAAGATCATCTGCGGGTCAAAGTCAGGTGCATTTTCGCGCAGCCTTCCGGTATCAAGCGATGGCTGTCTGCCTTCCTCTCGCAGAGCCCAGAAATTTGTTCCGGCAAACCTCATCGAGGTTCTCCCTTCCGTTCGCCGCTCGCCCTGCTCTGCGATCCCGATGCGGTGCTGCTCGTCTCTTGCGCGTGGGTGCGCTTCGGTCTGAGTGTGCAAGCGAATCGCGCGTCAATGCGTGCGTGGACAACGCTATCGGAATGCGTGAGTTGTGTGTCAAACACAATCTGCTTTGGCACGCAGATTTTTCCTGAAGTGACTCGCGCGCGCATCACTTCGTGAATCACAAAGCCGCCCGTGTTAACAGATGGCTTGCAACATCATCTCTGATTTCATCGCGCGTTCAGCGCGCCGAAATTGCTGAAACTGGCCGCTGCTCCGCGCCGTTATACAGCGAGAGCGGCCGGATCAATCGGTTGTCAGCGCTCTGCTCGAAGACATGCGCGGCCCAGCCGGTGATGCGGCTGCACACAAAGATCGGCGTGAACATCGGGATGTCGAACCCCATCAGGAAATAGGCGGGACCTGCCGGGAAATCGAGGTTCGGATGGATGTTCTTCTCGGCCAGCATGACGCGTGCGAGCACGGCGGAGGTGTTCATCCAGCGCTTATCGCCCACCACCTCTGCCATCACCTCGGCGTATTTCTTCATCGTCGGCACGCGGCTGTCGCCATTCTTGTAGACGCGATGGCCAAAGCCCATCACCAGCGCCTTGTGGTCGAAGCGATCACGCAGCCAGGATTCGGCCACCTCGGGAGAGGGGATCTCTTTCAGCATATGCATCACCGCCTCATTGGCGCCGCCATGCAGCGGCCCCTTGAGGGCCGCGATGCCGCCCACGATCGCGCCATGAATGTCGGCCATGGTGGAAGTGACGACACGTGCGGCGAAGGTCGAGGCGTTGAAGGTGTGTTCGGCGTAGAGGATCATCGAGACGTCGAAGGCCTTGATGACCTCCTTCGCAGGAACTTCACCAAACACCAGGTGGAAAAAATTCTCGCAGAAGGAGAGTGAGGGGTCGGGCGCGATCGGCTCCATGCCCTTCGAGAGGCGGTGCGCCGCGGCGACGGCGGTCGGTGCCTTGGCGAAGATGCGCATGGCCTTGCGGCGCTGTGCGGCGTCGGAGATATCTGCCGTGTCGGGATCTTCCATCCCCATGAAGCTGATTGCCGTGCGGATCGCATCCATGGGATGCGCGCCCTTCGGGAAATCGCGCAGCACCCGCAGCAGGGCGGGGCTGAGCTCGCGATTGGCGCGTTCCTCGGCCTGGAAAGCGGCGAGGTGCGTCGCGTCGGGCAGTTCGCCGTGCCAGAGCAGGTAGGCCACCTCCTCGAAGGAGGTCTGCTCGCACAAATCCTGCACGGCATAGCCGCGATAAGTGAGCGAATTTGTCTCGGGCATCACCTTGGAGACGCTCGACTCATCGGCGTAAACGCCCACGAGCCCTTTGCGGACTTCGATCTGTTCGGCCATGGCATTCCTCACTTCGTGCAACGGGGCGGGCTCTTGTGCGGTGCAGCTTAAACCTGCCGGCCGCTCTGTCCATCGGGGCCGCGAGCAACCCGAGCGATGCTTCGAATGTTCTGCGCGATACGTGCCGCTGAAGGTGCGGTTCAAGGCAGGACGTAGATGAGCATTTTCGGGTCTATCATGAGCAAGATTTTTGGTGGCAGGGCTGCCGCCGAACCGGTCGCGGCGCAGGCCGAGGATTCGCGCATGGCCACGGCTGCACCCACAAGCCAGCCAACGCAGTCACCAGCGGCCACTCCACAGGTGGATGTCGGAGCCGTTCTCGCGGAAATGGCAGGCAAAAGCAGCCAGACCTACAACTACAAGCAATCCATCGTGGATCTGATGAAGCTTCTTGGCCTGGATAGCAGCCTCGAAGCACGCAAGGCCTTGGCAGCCGAGCTGCACTACACGGGGGACACGAGCGACAGCGCCGCCATGAACATGTGGCTTCACAAGCAGGTCATGTCGAAGCTGGCGGAAAATGGCGGAGTCGTGCCGGCCGAATTGCGCGACTGAGCTGCGGCCCAAGCCGAGGGGAGGGGCCGCCCCCCCCCCTCGGAGCAGGTCAGAAGATACCCGGCTTGGCTTCCAGCAGCGCGCCCTTGGGCAGCGACACATGCAGTGCATTGAGCTCGCCCGACTTCAGGCGGGCGAGATTTTGAACGACTTCGAGGAAGCGGTTGCTCTCGCGCGCGGTGATGATGCCATCCGTCAGCGTGCGGAACTTATGGATGTACTGTTCGCGCTCGAAAGGGCGTGATCCGCGGGGGTGGGCATTGGCCACGCCCAACTCATCCACCAGCGTCGTGCCGTCGCTCATCGTAATTTCCACGCGCCCGCCAAAGGCCAGCGTCTCAGGGTCGCGGGAGTGGTAGCGCTCGGTCCATTCGGGCGCCTCGCAGGTCTCGATCTTGTGCCACAGGGCCACCGTATCCTTCCGGCCAGCGCGCTTTGGTGCGTAACTATCCACATGGTGCCAGCTTCCGTCCTGGAGGGCGACGGCAAAAATATACATGATGGAATGGTCAAGCGTCTCGCGGCTCGCCTTGGGGTCCATCTTCTGCGGGTCTTGCGCGCCCGTTCCGATCACGTAATGGGTGTGATGGCTGGTGTGGATCATGATCTTCTCGATCGCGCCGAAATCCGTGATGGATTCGCGCATGCGGAAGGCAAGATCAATCAGCGCCTGGCTCTGATACTCGGCAGAATGCTCCTTGGTGTAGCTGTCCAGGATTGCGCGCTTGGACTCGCCCGCACCTGGCAGCGGAACAGTGTAATAGGTGGGGTCGTAGACCGACTTGCGGCCCTTGGTGTCGGCCTGCGTGCGGCCGGAAAGCACCCAGGCGATCACGCTGTCCTCACCCTCATAGATCGGGCTGGGCGCGCCTTCACCACGCATGCAGCGGTCCACGGCTTCCACAGCCAGCTTGCCGGCATGGGCCGGGGCAAAGGCCTTCCAGGAGGAAATCTCGCCCTTGCGCGACTGGCGAAAGCTGATGGAGGTGTGCAGCGCCTGCTGGACCGACTGGAATATCACCTCCTGCTTCAGGCCGAGAAGCGTGCCGATGCCGGCCGCGGACGCGGGACAAAGATGAGCGATGTGGTCCACGCGATGCTCATGCAGGCAAATCGCGCGCACCAGATCAATGTGGATTTCATAACCGGTTGCAAGGCCGCGCAGCAGGTCGCGGCCTGAACGCTCCATGGTCTGCGCCACAGCCAGGATGGGCGGAATGTTGTCGCCGGGGTGGGAGTAGTCCGCGGCGAGGAAGGTGTCGTGCATGTCCAGTTCGCGCACCGCCGTTCCATTGGCCCAGGCCGCCCATTCCGGGCTCGCCGTGAAGTTCGCCGGCATGCCGAACACCGTGCCGCCGCCCTTCTTCGCGTGGCCCAGCGCCATGCCGCGCGCGGAAACCACGGGGCGGCGGTTGATGGCGGCAATGGCGACCGAAGCATTGTCAATGATGCGATTGATGATCATCTCGGCCACGTCCTTCTGGACGGGCGCCTTGTCGGTGGCGACGGAGGCGATTTTCCAGGCCAGTTGATCCTCACGCTTGAGCAGCGCCTTGGACGGGTGAACCTTGACGGGATGTTGCTGCATGGCGATTTCCTTCTCCTGGCCTGCTTGGCGCTCGCGAGAGGCGCGCCTAGCTTGTTCATGTGTGCCGGGCGCGCATCCTATTGATCGCGCTGCGTCGCGCAACCTGGAGGGGTTTGATGGCTTTCGATCTGGTGGTGCGCGGCACGCTCGTGCTCAGCGATGGGGTGCTCGAAAACGGCTACGTCGCGATTACCGGCGGCGTGATTGCGGCCATCGGCCAGGGCAGCCCGCCCGCCGCGCATGAGGTGGCCGACCATCGCGGGAAGCTTGTGTTTCCAGGGCTGGTGGATGGCCACATGCACACCAGCAGCAGCATCGGCTGGCCAGGGATCGAAGGCGCATCCATGACGGCCGCCGCCGGCGGTGTCACCACTTGCGTGGACATGCCCTATGACGTGCCGCGCCCGGTGACCGACCCCGGCATTCTCGCCGAAAAGATCAAGGTCGTGAACGCAACCTCCCATGTGGACATGGCGCTGTATGGCACCATCCGGAAGGATGGCGGCGTGGACCAGATCGCCGGGTTGGTGGAGGGCGGAGTGTGTTCCTTCAAGCTTTCCACATACGAATATGACGCGGTCCGCTTCCCGCGCATCAACAACACCATAATGGTCGAAGCCTTCGCCGAAATCGCCAAGACGGGGCTGATGGTCGCCATCCACAATGAGGACCAGGAGATCGTCGAGGGCGCCATCGCCGCGGCCAAGGCCACCGGCCGGACCGATCCCATCATGCATGCCCGCACCCGACCGCCGCTGTGTGAGACCATGGCGGACCTCGCCATCTTCGAGATGGCGCTTGAGACGGGCGCGCATGTGCATATCGCGCATTCCTCGCTGGCGCGCGGGTTTGATCTTGCCGAGATTTTCCGCAAACAGGGCGGCATGACCTCCGGCGAGGCCTGCATCCAGTATCTGTGCATGACGGAGGAAGATCTCGTCCGGCTGGAAGGCTTCGGCAAATGCAACCCGCCTTTCCGGACCGCCGATGAGGTGGAGCGCATCTGGACCAGCATCGCGGAAGGCAAGGTCGCTTATGTCTCGACCGACCACGCGCCCTGGCCAAAGCAGCGCAAGGAATACAAGGGCGACATCTTCGCCTGTGGCGCGGGGCTGACGGGCCTGCAGAGCTTCGCGCCGCTGATGTTCACCCTGTTGGACAAACGCGGCCTGCCGCCCACGCTCATGGCCAACCTCTGCGCCGAGCGGCCAGCCCGTTTCCATGGGCTTTTCCCCAGGAAGGGCGCCATCCGCATTGGATGCGACGCCGATCTGATGGTGATGGAACGGGGCGATTTCACCTTCGACGCCCGCGATATCCAGGACCGCGAGGATGCGCGCTGGTCGCCCTATGATGGCATGGCGATGGTCGCACGGGTTGCTGCCACCTATTTGCGTGGCGGCTGTATCTGGGATGGAAACAAAGTCCTGGCCCGGCCCGGAACCGGGCAATTCGTGCCGCGCCAGCACCGTGAGACTTTCATCGGGTGATTTCCTGAAGCGCGCATGTGCGTTAGAAGCCGACGGCGAACCCCTGGCCGCCGGAGCCCCCCATGCCCCCAGACGTAACCCCCGTAATCGGCCTGATCGGCGGCTCGGGCCTGTATGACATTGATGGGCTGGAGGACCGGGAGTGGCGCCACGTCGCCACCCCCTGGGGTGAAGCCTCCGACAAGCTGCTTTTCGGCACGCTCGCCGGCATTCGCTGCGTCTTCCTGCCCCGGCATGGGCGAGGCCACCCCAACCCGCCCTCGGCGCTCAACTTCCGGGCGAATATTGATGCGCTGAAGCGCAGCGGTGTGACGGATGTGATCTCGCTTTCAGCCGTGGGGTCACTGCGTCAGGAGTACCCACCCGGCCACTTCGTCATTGTGGACCAGTTCATTGATCGCACCTTCGCACGGGAAAAGTCCTTCTTCGGCCCGGGCTGCGTTGCCCATGTCAGCGTGGCCCACCCCACCTGCCCGCGCCTGTCGGACGCCGTCGAGGAGGCGGGCAAGGAGTTGGACCTGCCAATGACGCGCGGCGGCACCTATCTCGTCATGGAGGGCCCGCAATTCAGCACCAAGGCGGAATCGTTGCTTTATCGGCAATGGGGCTGCGACGTCATCGGCATGACCAACATGCCCGAAGCGAAACTCGCCCGCGAGGCGGAGCTTTGCTACGCCTCGGTCGCCATGGTCACGGATTTCGACTGCTGGCACCCCGACCATGACCATGTGACCGTGGACCAGGTGGTGAAGGTGCTGTTCTCGAACGCCGACAAGGCGCGGGCCTTGGTGAAGTCGCTCATTCCGCGCATCGGCGCACCGCGTGGCGCCTGCCCGGCCGGGTGCGACCGCGCCCTCGACCATGCGCTCATCACTGCGCCCGAGATGCGCGACCCGGCGATACTGGCCAAGCTCGATGCGGTGGCCGGCCGCGTGCTGGCCTGAGCTATTCGATCAGGGCGCCATCGCGCAGCGTAATGTGCCGTGAATGGTATTCCGCCACGGCCGGACGGTGGGCGATGGAGAAGATCATCGCCTGGGGAAGGCGCTCGGCGAGGGTTTCGTAAAGCTGTCGCTCAGCCACGGGATCGAGGCTGGCCGTCGCCTCATCCAGAAAAAGCCATGCCGGTTTCAGCAGCAGCGCGCGCGCAAACGCGATCCGCTGCTGCTCGCCGCCGGAGAGGAGTTGCGCCCAGGCTTCTTCCGCATCGAGGCGTGGCAGCAAGTGGGAGAGACCGGCATCCCTCAGCGCGGCCGCGATCTGGCCTTCTGCAAAGCCTTCGATCGCGGCGGGGTAGCAAAGCACGCGGCGCAGTGTGCCGAGCGGAAGATAGGGGCGTTGCGGCAGAAAGAGCGCCACCTCGCCCTCCGGCGTGCGCAGCTCGCCGCTGCCAAAGGGCCAAATGCCGGCCAATGCCCGCAGGAGTGTGGATTTCCCGCTCCCCGAAGCGCCGGTCAGCAGCACTCGCTCGCCAGCGCGGAGTTCCAGATCGGCATTCTGCAACAGCACCCGGCCATCGGGCAGGGTGAGACGCAAATCGGTGAGCGTCACGCGGCCATGCTCGCCGGGCGCACTTCTAATGCCCTCGGCCCCGGCGGCGCGGGCTGCCTGCAGCGCGTCGCGGAAGCCGACCAGGCGCGTCACGGTCGCGCGCCATTCGGTGAGCCCAGCGTAATTGTCCACGATCCAGGAGAGCGCGCCCTGCACCTCGCCAAAGGCCTGCGCCGTCTGGGTCAGACCGCCCAGCGGGATGCGCCCCGCGAAGAAGGAGGGGGCGGCCACCACAAAGGGAAACACGGTGGCAACCTGGGAGTAGCCGGCGGTGAAAAAGGTGAGCCGCTTGGTCGCCACCATCAGCGCCCACCAGTTTTCCATCAGCGCGCGGAAGCGAGTCAGCAGGGCCGCTCGCTCCTCGGCCTCGCCACGATGGAGCGCGACACCTTCCGTGCTGTCGCGGAAGCGCACCAGGGCGTAGCGGAAATCCGCCTCCACCTTCTGCTGGTTGAAGTTCAGCCGGATCAGCCGTCGGCCGATGAGATGGGCCAGCCAGGTTCCCAGCATGGCGTAGAGGATCGCAATCCAGACCATGTAGCCTGGGATGGTGATGCCCCAGATCGTAGCCGGTCCGGACAGGCTCCAGAGCACGAGCAGGAAGGAAAACAGCGTCACCACGCTGCGCATCAGGCCAAGCCCCAGCGTGAGGGTTGCATCCACGAAAAGCTTGGCATCCTCCGCCAGGCGCTGGTCGGGGTTGTCCGCACCGCCTTGGCTCCCAGTCTGGCCAGTCAGCGAGAGGCGGTAATAGGCGCGGTCCGTCAGCCAGGAGGTGAGCAGCGTCTCCGTCGTCCAGCGGCGCCAGCGGATCTGCAGGGCCTGGCGCAGATAGATCGCATAGACGGCAATCAGGATATACGCCGTCGCGATCCAGACGAAGCCGGGCATGAGGCCGCTTTCGGTGTCCTGCCAGGAGAAAAGCAGGGCCGAGAAGGCGCCCGCGTCGCGCGCTTCCAGCGCATTGAAGAATTCCCGGCTCCAGTAGGAGAGGATCACCGTCGCGGCCACGAGCGAGAGGTTGAGGGCGACCACCACCGCCAGCAAGCCGCGCGCCGCCCAGCGATCCCCACTGCGCCAATAGGGGAGGGCAAGGGACAAGGCCTCACGAAGCGCTTTCATGTGCTCTCCCCAGTAAGCTCAGCAGCCAGTCTCATTGCCTCGGGATGCCCAGGCGCGAGGCGAAGGGCCTGTTGGACGAGGAGGCGTGCCGTTTCTCCCCGATCCTGGACGCGGGCGTGGCGGGCCGCGGCCAGCATGGCCTCGGCGCTGTTGGGCGGATGCCGGGCGATGCACTCCTGCGCCGGCGTGGTTCGGTCGCCATATTGCCAATAGGCCTCCCGGCGGGCCTGCATGTTGGCCAGTTCGCGCTCGATCGCGAGGCGCAGCGCCGGGCGCAATGCTTCGGGCAGGGCGGCAAGGGCAGGGCGCATCGCACGGGCATAGCTGCGATAGAGGAAGGCTGTGTCATGCTTTGCGGTCTGCGCGCCCTCCCAGATGCGATAGCAGAACAGGATTTCCGGCAGGCATTCCAGTTGCAACCCGGCGAGTGTCGCGGCTTGCAGGAATTCCCAATCCTCGAAATACGCGCGATCCAGCGTGAAACCCCCCATCCGGTCCCAGGCGCTTTTGGTCATGAACATGTTGGCGTCGCCCAGGATGTTTCGAAACACCCCGACGGCCGGGCAGGCCCCCAGCGGAATCCAGCCGATGGGCAGGCGATTGCGGTACGCCGGCGGCGGCCCGCTGCCCCGGAACGCCTGCATCTGGCAGGTCAGGATATCGGCGCCGGAATGCTGCGCGGCGCGGATGAAGGTGCTGACCTGGTCGGGCCAGCAGGCATTGTCGTCATCCATGAAAAGCAGGAATTCGCCGCGCGCGGCTTCAGCGGCGCGGTGGCGGGTGACACCCTGCCAGGCATTTTTCTCATTGCGCAGCAGGGTCCAGCCGCGCGCGGCAAAGCGCGGTTTCAGCCCTTCCAGGAAACGCAGCGCGCCAGGGTCAGTGCTGGCGTCGTCCACCAGGATCAGCTCCAGCCGCGGGTAGTCCTGCGCCTCGACCGAGGCGATGGCATGGGCGAGGGTGCCGTGGCGGTTGAACGTGGCCATGCAGACCGAAACCAGCGGCATTGAGGACTGCACCGCAGGGGCGGCTGGCCTGGGGATCAAGCTGCGGTGCCAGGCGAGCCATTTCTCGCGCGTATCTTCCGGTGAGATGGCCGCGCGACCTGCGGTGGCGCCCTCCCGCAAAGCGCGGCCCATCGCTTCAGCCAGGGCTTCGGGGGTGCGTGCATAAAGCAGGCGCGGATGATCCTCTGCCGCCACCAGCTCGCCAATGCCGCCCACATCGGGCGCGATGAGAGGAAGCCCTGCCGCCAGGCATTCCAGCACGACGTAAGGCGCGTTCTCCATGCGCGAGGCTATGACGGCCAGTCGCCCTTCCTCAGCGAGAAATGCTCGTGCCTCATCAGGCCCAAGATCATTCACAATGCGCCAGGGCATGGGCCAATGGCCTGTCGCCTCGGCCAGCCAGGCCAGCGCAGGCATTCCTCCGATATGGCCCACCTTGCCAAGGAAGGTGACGCGCTCGGGCGCCTGGCCTGCCCGGATGAGGCGCGTCATTGCCTCGCAAAAAAGGCCAAGTCCCTTGCGATCCTCCAGCCGGCCAAAGAAAACCAGTTCGCGGATCGTGCGGGTGGTGGGGGCGGTGATGCTGCGCCCGGTGAAGGCGGCCGGCAGAAGGTTGGGCAGCACGGCATGGCCGCTGCGCAGCCGCCAGCCCATCTCGGCGACGGTGTCGAGCATGTAGCGCGATGGCGCGATGGCGATATCCGCCCCTTCCGCACTGCGGCGCTCCATCCAGTCGGTTTCCAGCTCGCCGCTATGGTTCAGGAACTGGGCGGAATGGGCGAAGTGCCAAAGGGTGGGGCTGTGCAACTGGCACACCAGGGCCGTCTGGGCGAAAGCCAGGCCGCAGCGCTTGGCAACTGTGGTCCAATAGCCAATGCCGCGCATTTCGTGGAAATGGATCACGTCGAAATGCTGCGTCTTCAGCCATTGATAGGCGCCGAGCGACAGCGCCGCTTCGCTGCCTTCCAGATACAGCGAGACGAATTTGATCCCAAGTGCCGTGTAGTGCTCGCGCCAGCGCGTCACCGGCTCCGTCTCGGTGTAGGAGGAGGGGTAGAGCACCGTCACGTCATGGCCGGCGGCGGTGAAGGTTTCCGCCTGGGCGAGAAAGGCGGTCCCCATGCCTCCATTGCGGATCGGTCCGACGAAATCCAGGGTCAGCAGGCAGATGCGCTGCGGCTGCATCAGCGGCTCGCTGTGACGATCACATGTGCGCCGTCGGCTTTGCGGGTTCGGATGGTCCAGCCCGCCACGCGCAACAGCCGCTCCAGCGCCCCCTCTCCCATGAACCACCACCAGATTTGGCCAAGGTGGGACGCCTCGACCGCCTCGCGCGTCAACCGGCCCGGAAAGGCAGTGAATTGTGGAAGCGTGACGCCGACCTCGCGCAGGGCGACATCCAGCGCCGCGCTTTGGGCATGGGCGAGTTCACCGGCGTGCCAGAGAGTGTCAGCCGAGAAGCCGACCGCCTCAAGTAGCGGCGTCTCGGTGATCACTGCCGTGCGAAGGATCAGTTGTCGCGCGCCGGTTTCCAGCAACCCCGCAAGCAGGCGCGGTGGGTCCCCATCAATGCAGGCAAGATTGCCACCATGCACAACAAGGTCCACCTCGCCCAGCCGGGCACGCAGATCGGTCGCGTGGAGGCTCCCGCGCATCCACCAGGGCCGCCATGCGCCCGGATCGGCATGGAGGGGGGGTGGCAAGGAATCGCGCTGGGCTGGGCGTGATGCGAGTATGGCCTCTGCCTCGCCAGTCAGGCCAAGCCGCACCCCCGCCTCTGCCAGGAATTGATCCGCCCGATCTGGCCGATCAGGGCTGATCGCCTGGATTGTCAGCGCGCCAGCTTCTACCGCAGTCAACGCGGCCTCAGGCATCTCGATGGGATCATCCCAGCTCAACAGGACGTTTCTGCCGCACGCCACCGAGGCGACAGCGCTGGCCAGGGCCGAGGGATTAGGACGCGCGCGCACGTCCTCCTCGGGCTCGGCCAGGGCCAAGGGCGGGGCCGGGGCCTGTGTTAGGGCCGGGGCCAAGGCCTGTGTCAGGGAGTCCGCCAGCGCTGTGAGCCATTCCGAAACGCGCTTGGCGTTCGCGCCAAAGTCCGAATAACCGATGAGGCTTCGCGAATAAAGAAACAGGGTGGAGCCACCGGGCGCCGGAACGCATTCGGCGGTGATGATGTCCGGGAAATTCGCGAGCGCGGAACGCTCCACCCACTGGGCCTGCCGCCGCTCTGGCCAGGATGCAAGCCGCCATGTCCGCGGGAAACCCCCTGCGAGACGCAGCAGGGTCTCGAAGGCCACCTCCGGAGAGGCGGGCAGGATGGGCGCCAGGAACTGCTTTGGCCCGGGATGGCCCTCCGGCGCGGCGAGGCAAGTATTAGGTGAGCGGGGCGGCACCAGGGATGCGAATTCCAAGGGCCGGGGTGCTTCAAGTCCAGCCGCACCCCGCCCCAGCCAGGCACCGAGCGTGCTCATGGCGTCTCCGGCTGGCGGCGGCGCAGGCGAATCACGCCGTGCATCGCCTCGGGTGCGATGGGTTTGCCCTTGCGCAGAATTTCGATGGAGCCTGCCGTCGAAAGCCGCGCTGCTGCCTGGCGCACCGCGCCCATCAGGGGGCGCCAATTCTCCGGATCAAGCGCGCGCGCCACCTCCGAGGGGCAGATGGATTTATCCGTCGTGGCGGTGCGCTGAAGGATTGCAGCCTCAATGGCCTCGGGGGTCATGGGACCAGCCATATCGCGCGCTCCTCATCGGCAAGCCAATCAATCCGCGCACGGCGGTGCCCGGATGATGCCAGGAACAGCCATTCCAAACTGTGAATTTGCAGCAGGACCACGCCGAAATGCGCCCTCCCAGCCACCTCATCGGCCGGCGCGGGCAGGGGGGCGGCGATGGTCGTCCCGGGTGCGGGCTCAACCGCGTAGATGATGCGGCTGAAGGGCTGGGTCGCGTCCCAGGCAGCATTGGCCACCGCGTCCTGGGTGTGCAGCGAGGCTAGTCCCGCCAGCCGGATTTGCACCTGCGATGCTGCGTCATAGCCATGTAATGCGCAGCGCGGATCGCGCAGGAGTTCGGTGAATTTATCGCTCCGGCGGTCGCTGTGCAGGCGCAGCGTGCGCGAGGCGGCGTCAAAACCGCGCAGCACCAGGGTGCGCGCGCGCGGCGCGCCATCCAGCCCGATGGTGGCAAGCGTGGGTGTATGCAGCGGGCTCCGCCGATCCGCGACCCCGCGTGAAAGCAGGGCGAAGGCTGCGGCGCGCACCTCGCCGAGGTCATTCGCATGTGCGGGAAGCGGGCGGGGGGACGTCATGGCGCAAGCACCCTTTGCGCGAGTGCCCGCCCACTCTCCCAAGCTGATTCAGCGCGTCCAGCGAGGCATCCATCAGAGGCATAGCCGAGGCCTTGCGCCGCATCCCACAGGCAGGGCTGCCCCAGCGCCGTTTCCAGCAATGAGAACCGCCACCGATGGGCCAGTGCGAAGATGGGCTCAGGCGCGGGCAGTGCAGCGAGGAGAAGGGCGATCACGATTTCGGGTGGTGCCTCCAGATGCGCGCGGCTGAATTCCGGATCGGCCTGGATCACCCAGTTTTCCTGCGTGGCGTCGCGGCCGGGCTTGCTGCTGTCGCGCGCGGCCCAGCCGACCGGGCCGTGATAGCGCAAAGTATCGGGCAAATCGAGGCGTGCGGGGAAGGCGGCCATGACTGTCCAGCAGGGGGCGTATTCGATCACGCTGAGAGGTGCCGCCATCGCAGCGGGCAGCAGCGCCGCGGCCTGCGGTGCGGGGAAGGTAATCAGGACAGCGGCAAAAGGGCCCTCTCGCTCAGGTTCCACGGCGGGAAGCGGTCGTCCGGGCAGGACCAGGGCAGCATCGAGGTGAAACACCATCCAGCCGTCGTCGTTGCGCACGATGGAGACCACGTGGCGCCCGGTGAGAAGATCCAGCCCCTGCGCCAGATGACGGCCGAGCGCGGACATCCCCGGCACTGGGACCCGGCGTTTCGCTTGAGGCCAGACGTGCGTCCCGGCCGATTCCAGCAGCGCGGCAAAGTCAGGGCGTTCGGCGCGCAGGTATTGCGCGCCATGGTCGAAGCGATGGTTGTTGCCGGCATGCTCGATGCGCCGCGTGGCCAGGCGCCCGCCGGCCGCGCGGGCCTTGTCAATCAGGCGGACCTGGCGGCCGCCGGCGGTGAGGGCTTGGGCGGCGGAGAGCCCGGCGAGGCCGGCGCCGAGAATGGCAATGGGAAGCATGGACCCATCAATGGCACGGGCGGCGGGGCGCGCAAGTGGGGGACGCCTTGCCTTTCCCGCCCTTGCCCTTTCACCCCGGGGGCCGTATCCGCGCGGCGGAACCCGCCGGAAGGACCGCCCCATGCCCGCCATCGCCGATATCATCGCCCGCGAAGTGCTCGACAGCCGTGGGAATCCCACCGTCGAGGCCGAGGTGGTGCTGGATGACGGCTCGCGCGGCCGGGCCATCGTCCCCTCCGGCGCCTCGACCGGCGCGCATGAGGCGGTGGAACTGCGCGATGGCGACAAATCCCGCTACCACGGCAAGGGCGTGACC
>Ga0105047_10012247_pt1 | contig 13820 bp, 7 predicted proteins | sample MAT04_FD_78384 | JGI IMG/M metagenome (GOLD analysis project Ga0105047, IMG submission 78384) | Freshwater microbial communities from Lake Fryxell liftoff mats and glacier meltwater in Antarctica - MAT-04 (megahit assembly) | ecosystem: Environmental > Aquatic > Freshwater > Ice > Liftoff...
TCGACAGTTAGCGCCGAGGCGATCGAGCAATGGCTGACCGCCTGCGTAACGGCAATACGAACTTACCTTCATCCACCCATTGATTCCCTCAATGCTCCTAAATCAGAACAGGTATCCGGCGAGATGCAAGACGACTTAGCTATTTATTCATCTGAGTCCTTGCTGACTGAGATGATTGTTCAGGAGGAGAATGAGAATCGCCAGGCTCAGCAGTCTCAGGTGCATGGCGTATTGACAGCAGCTCTAGAAAACCTTCAGACCGAATTACAGGAGTTAATGCAGCTGTACTATCAACAGGGATTGACCCAGCAGCAAATTATGCAGCAATTGAAGATGAGTCAGGCTTCAGTCTCACGACGGTTGACTAAAGCCAGAGAAGCTCTTTTAGCGATGCTAGTGCAATGGAGCCAGGAGGAACTGGATATTTCTCCAACTCCAACCCTAATAAAAGATATGAGCATGGCTTTAGATGAATGGCTGCTACTTCGCTATGGCGAGTCTAGTTTGGTGCCATAAGTCTGTCAGTACAGTGGAGGAATTGAAATGAATTTGGCATTTGCTGATCCAGTAGAATGGTGGTTAGAGGTATTGCCTACGACACAGGCAACGGCTTGGCAACAGAGCCAGCATTGTGCAACACCTCGTAGTCAATGGAACACTTATGTTAATCGTGTTTGTCTAAATGCTGTTCTAGTTTGGCTACAAGCTGAGAGTACAGCCGATGTTAAGGTTGAATCACCATCTGCTCTTCCCGCTGTTTGGGATGTTGTTAATGGGATGGCAATTAGGATTGGCACAAAACGGTGTGTGGTGCTGCCTTCAGAGGCGATCGACAGCAGCGAGTTGGAGGTGCCTCAAGAATGGGTAGATATTCCCAGTTGGGCAGCAGATTACTATTTAGCTGTACAGGTCAAGCTGGCTCATCCTTCCAGCCCGTCGTTGGAGACTCAGTGGCTACGCGTCTGGGGTTACACTACTCATCAAGACTTGAAAACGATCGCCACGTATGATCCCGTTGACCGAACCTATTGTTTAGAGATGCGATCGCTAACCACAGATCTAAACGCTTTTTGGGTCACTTTACAGTTTTGCCCAGAAGCCCAAACCCGTGCAGCTATTGTTCCTCTACCAGAGCTAACGGCGACTCAAGCTCAAAGTTTGCTCCAGCGTTTAGGTAATGCGGCGATCGCTTTTCCAAGACTAGCCATTCCCTTTACTTTATGGGGGGCGCTGCTAGAACAAGAGTCTTGGCATCAAGAATTGTATCAGCGCCGAATTCAGCGAGATCAGCCCTCTTCTATGAGAAGAATAGTGCATCTTAGCCAGTGGTTTCAGCGGCAGGTTGAGGCGAGTTGGTTGGCTCTCGAAGCTCTATATGAGGGCTATGAGGGAGCGCCGCCAGAGCTTAGTTTTAGATCGGCTTTAGATTCTCGTGAATCGGAAGTGACTCAGGGAAAGCTGATTGAGTTGAGCAGCCAGTTAGACTCTCAAGCCGAATCTCAAACCGTTATGCTACGAGTAGGGCTAAAAACGGAAATTGCTGAACCAATTAGAGTTGTCGTGCAGCTTCATCCTAGCAGTAGCGACGTTTTTTTACCCGCCAACTTAACTCTATCCCTGCTTTCAGATACTGGAGAGACGCTTCAATCTGTTCAGACTACCGAACAAGACAATTACATTCAACTGAGACGGTTTCGATGTCCTGTTGGAACTGCTTTTAGTCTGCAAATTCAGTGGGAAGATTCTACCGTTGTAGAAGACTTCATTGTATAAATTAACAACCCTATTGGTCAGGTAAAAAACACCCATGTTGGTAGGCAGCCCTGTCACTCAATTAGTGGTTCTCAAGCTGGGAAAAGGAAATTGGCAACAAGGATTTCCGACCGTAACCATACAGCTGTGGGAAAGCCATCGTGCGGCTTCTACTCAATGGGTGGGCAGGTTGCCTGCTTCTGAGGAACTGCCTGCTCTCTATGACCGTTGGCGATCGCTCTATATTGCACTTTGCCATCGATTAAAGTGGCGTTCGGCGATCGAGATTGAAGAAGGTGGACTGACTCATGTTTCTGAAGTTGCGTTTCGTGATTTGTGTCAACAATTGAAGAATCAGCTTGATGATTGGTTGGAGTCCAATTCATTTAGTAAAGCTGAGCGACAATTGCGCACAAAGCTATTGCCATACGAGGAAATCCGAGTAGTTGTGGAAACCGAAGATAGTCAATTGCGACGGTTTCCCTGGCATCTCTGGAGCTTTTTTGATGACTATCCGCAGGCAGAAGTCGCGTTGAGTATGCCAGAGTATGGTCGCGTGGAGGTGGCTGATCAAACTGACAGAAACCGCATCAGAATTCTAGCGATTCTGGGAAATAGTGAAGGCGTTGATGTGCAGTGCGATCGCCAGCTGCTTGAGCAGCTACCCGCAACAGAAACTGTTTTTTTGATCGAACCTCAGCGGCGAGAACTTGACCAATGGCTTTGGGATGAGCAAGGCTGGGATATCCTGTTTTTTGCAGGGCACAGTGATAGCTATGCAGACGGCACAGCGGGTGAAATCGCGATTAATCGCACCGATAGCCTAACTATTGCTCAATTAAAGAATGCGTTGAAAGCAGCGATCGCTCGTGGACTAAAATTGGCGCTATTTAACTCCTGCGATGGCTTGGGCTTGGCGAGAGCCATGGCAGATCTCAACATTCCACAGCTATTAGTGATGCGTGAGCCCGTTCCCGACTTTGTCGCACAGGAATTTCTTAAGCATTGGCTGACCGCGTTTTCTGGCGGTAAATCCTTTTACCGATCGGTCAGGGAGGCTAGAGAAAAACTTCAAGGATTGGAAGATCAATTTCCCTGTGCTTCCTGGCTACCAGTGATCTGTCAAAATCCTGTCGAAGTCCCTCCCAGCTGGCAGACATTACTGAGACTGGCTGAGCCCACAAATGGGCTAGAGAATCAGGTCACCCTTGCGCCCAGCGAATCGGTAGGGGTTTCATCGGCTTTGCCTCGTCGCCGTTGGCTACAGTGGCGAGGAACTCAGACGGGGTTGATGGTGAGTGCGATCGCCACAGGGTTACTCATGGGCATCCGATTTCTGGGCGGCTTGCAGTCAATGGAGCTACTAGCCTACGATCATTTGATGCGGCTACGTCCGAGTGAAAGCAGGACTGATCCACGGATTCTTGTGGTAGAAGTGACACAAGAAGACACCCAGAAATATGGTTATCCTCAATCAGATGAGACTCTAGCTGCTGCCATTGAGAAACTGACTCAAATGCAACCTTGGGCGATCGGGCTAGACATGCATCGGTATCAAGCCCGTCAGCCGGGACGAGCCGCTTTTCTGACTCAATTTCAGCGGCATCATAATCTATTCGTTGTCTGTTTTTCAGAATCAAGCGATCGCGATCTTCTAGCTCCTCCTCCTGAATTTTCGACAGAACAGCGGATTAACCAAATGGGATTTAGCAATTTATCCATTGATGATGGCACCCTAGCAAATGGAGTTGATCGCGGTGATATTTTGCGTCAATCAAAAGATGCGATCGGGCGAACTGTCCGTCGGCAATTTTTATCTTATGACCCGCAGCAGGCGTCTACGTCTTCGCCCTGCATTACTCCCTATAGCTTCAGTTGGCAGCTCGCCTATCAGTTTTTGGCGGAAGCAGGCGTTCAGCCCCTAGACGTCAACCAGACTACCCAAAATTGGCAGTTTGGCAACGTGGAATTTCTACAGCTCCCGCATCGATTTGTGGGCTATCAAGCCCTCAACGGTAATCAGGTTATGCTTAATTACCGCACCAATTTACCCGGCGCTCATGTGACGCTGACACAACTGCTGCAAGGAAAGGTAAATCGCAATTTGGTCGAAAACCGGGTGGTGCTAATCGGCGTGACTGCCCCGATCGCCAACGATAGTTTTAAAACACCTTATGGCGAAATGTCAGGAATTTGGATTCATACCCATGCCGTGAGCCAAATGCTGAGTGCAGTGTTGGACAAGCGATCGCTCATTTGGGGTTTACCACAGTGGCGAGAGTGGCAGTGGGGCGATGCCCTTTGGGTGTTGTCATGGTCTGCAATCGGAGGCGTATTAGTTGGGTGGGGGCGATCGCCCTTAGTTCTGGTTGGCACCACTACCGGAGCGATGCTCGTTCTCTATCTGCTTTGTCTAATGTTATTAATCCAGGGTGGCTGGATGCCGCTGGTGCCAGCGCTGCTAGGACTAGGATTAACCAGTAGCGTTTCGTTCATACTCAAGTTTGTGCTTAAAGGTAGGTGAATCATGCTGATTGATGAACAGCTTCAATGTATTAAACAGATTACTAAACAGATCCACTTGCTTCAGCATCGCAACCAACTTATGCGGCAATCTTTTCTGCTTATGCGACATTCTCTCCTAATGTTGACCTTGGTCGGTATGATCGGTTACCCAGGATTTGCTTTATCTCATTCCTCCTCTATGCCATCTCTTAAGGGTCTGCCAGCAACCAGAGTTGCTCGTCCGCAGCCGCCCTCTACACCACCGCCAAACGGAACGCGATCGGGCGGAGCTTTGGGTGAATCGGCTGTTTGTAGCAAAGTCGGAAAACCTTTAATTGCATTAATTCCAGTTGAGAATCCAGTTCTTACCGCCTCTGCTCATCCAACAGTATTAGTTTACGTTCCCTACAGCTCAAGCGAAGTTAGCTTTGGCGAATTTTCAGTGTTGGCAGGGCAGCAGGAAACAACGCGACTTTATCACACTCGCTTTACCTTGCCAGCCACACCAGGAATTGTCAGCATTAGCCTACCCAACTCACCCGATTATGACCTTCAGGAAGATTTGTTCTACCACTGGTATTTTAAACTTTACTGTCAGGGCAATACTTCTACTCGCGCAGATTTAGATGTGGATGGTTGGGTTAAACGAGTTGCACTAATTCCTCAAGAACACCAAATTGATACTGTGATACCCGCCCTTTGGTACGATACGCTGGCGCGATCGGCAGAACAGTTGCAAGCTTCACCTCAAAATATTGAATTCAAAAATCGATGGCATAATTTGTTGAAATTTATTGATGGAGAAGATCTGCTGCAAGCTCCCTTGGTGGGCCCAGTTAGACTAATTGAAGAGTAGCTCATTCGTCTACTACAGCCAATTTCCTACTAAAACATACGTTGCCCAGATATGCGGTGCCTGATAGCCTTTTTCTAAAAGCGCTAATTGAGCAGTACGTAGGGCTTGTGCCCTAGTTGCATGGGGGTTGAGTAAAGTTTGGTAGAACTCCAGCATCAGTTGAGTGTTAGGTAAATCTTCTGCTTCCCACAGCGTCGATACGACGCTGCGCGCCCCCGCTTGTACTGCTGTTCCCGCTAGACCTAGTACAGCCCGATTATCGCCTTGAGCCGTTGAACAGGCACTCAAAACGAGTAGTTCGAGAGGGTTGCTTTCTCCCAGGCGATCGATCTGTAGCAAATGACCCAAATCCTTGCCTGTAATGAGCGCTTGATACGCCACAATAAACGTTTCTTCTGGATCAGAGCTAAAGACCCCGTGTGTTTTCAGGTGAATGACCGAGAATGGATTGACCTGAAGTTGGCGTTCTAAATTGGTTGTCGTAAAGGCAGCATTTAATAACGGTGGATCAGCTTTAACCAACTTTTGGATGCCGTCTAATTCCGGGCTTAAGTTCTCAATTTTGGGAAACGATCGCTGCCCCAGCGTTTGAGGTTCTCCGACTCCACCCAAAAATACTTTGAGTGATGGCGATCGCGCACTGGGCTTAAACAACGACAGCCTTGGAGCCAATGCCACAGCATACTTGCTAATCAAAAATTGCTGATCATCATAAAGTGCTGCCATCGGAATGTTGCGCAGTTCGCCATCCAGGACAAAAACAAGCGTTTGAATTTGGCTCTGTTGTTCCAGTGTTGGTTTAAAAGGAGTAATTAGCCATTGATAAACCTCTTGCAGTCCAGCGATCGCCTCCGGGGTGCGATCGGGTTCGCTTAAATCCTGGCGGAGCTGATGGAGGGTGGCTTGAATCTCCTGACGTGGCTTAATCATTTCATGGTATTCCAACGGCTGATTGGGCACCTCCAGCACTACTGATAGGCGATCGCCCAGCAACATCGGGTAAATCTTAGCTGCGGTTGCATCCACCTCAACCTGATTAATTTCTACAGTTTGAGCAATATCACAACCCAAAAAGTTTTCAAGTTCTGCGAGCTGTAGTGCATCGATTTGCTGAATAGCCATTTGTAAATCTGCTTGGCTGGGTTTCGCTCCATCGGCTTGACTCAGCAGCAGCTTAACCAATCCCCGGTAGACTGGCTCCACATCATCGCGGAAAGAAAACTGGACATCTGAGCTAACCGACACCAGATCATTGCGAATCGACTGCAAAGATTCTACTGCTGCTTTGTAAGCCGCGATCGATCCCACCGAATCGCCTTGTTGCTCTAGCAATCGTCCTATTTGCCACTCCCAGCGATAACGCACGTCAGCGGTTTGCGCATTCTCTGCTTTACTCCATGCTTGTCTCGTTAAATTTTGTGCATCTGCCCACTGTTGCGATCGCTCATAAAGTTCTCCCAATTGACCTAAAGCATAGGACTCAGCGATCGGGTCGTTGAGCAGGCGAGATTGCTCAACAGCGGTAGTCAGCCATGCAGCCAAAGAGGGAGAAACTGATTGCCCTGCTGGCTCCAACTTTGCCAAACTTTTAACAAAGTTCAGGTGAGCATAAATCGCCGCACGGCTAGGCGGTACAAGCCGTAATGCTGGCTCAATTTCTGGTACAAGCGCGGTGGCAGCCGAGGATTGCCCTGTGTCGACCAGTAAGCTGAGCTGATTGATCTGGGAGGGTAATTTTAGGGTGGGTGAGAGGGCGATCGCAGTTGCCTGTTGATAGTGGCGCAAGGCAGCTTCGTACTGCACTTCAACTTCAGCGGTTTTGCCAATGGTAATGGCTTTGCTACCCAGTGCCCGTTCTGTATTGCCCAGTTCTACCAGGATCGAACTGGTTACCGTCGATAGATGAGTCGCTTGAGCGATCGCCAGACTTTCTTGCAGCACTTGCAGCGAATCTTTGAGTTTGCCGACTCGCCGCAGCGAGATCCCCAAACTCTGCAAACCGACTGCTTTTAGCTGTGGATTAGTTTGTTGCTGAAGCAGTTGCTCAACCTGCCTCAACTGAGTTTCTGCCTGGACGCTAAAACCGAGCGCCTGTAACACCCTAGTCTGGTTAATCAGAGCGATAACTCTTCCGGCAGTGTCGTTTGCCTGAGCATAAGCATCATCTGCCCGTCGCCAAGTTTCCAGCGCGTCTTCTAGCTGCCCACGCGACCATTGTAGCCGCCCTTGAGCGTTAAGAGCCTTAGCCAGAAACTGCTGTTTGCCAGTGTCTTCTGGCTGTAGCAAGGAGAGGCTAGTGGCGATCGCGGCTTCTGCCTCCGACCAGCGCCCAAGCTGCTGATAGGCTAACGAAAGATTGCTCCAGGTAAAAGACTGATTGAGTTTGTCTTCTTGATTCTCAAGGATCGCCAGAGCTTGCTGCCAAAGCGTGACAGCCTCTGAGAATTGTTCTGATTCGTAGCGATCGATGCCCTGCTGCAATAGAGATGAACCGTTAGAGAAGGGGGAAACCTCAACGGTCGTATCTGCGGGTGGCATGGAATAAACCGGGAAACTGAGAACCGAAATTAGCCCGAAGATCGCAGAAAACCCAAATATCAAAACGCGGCGATATTGGTTGAGGGGCGTGCTGCTGCGCAGATACCGCAAGGGTCGCCGCTTCAACCATGCAGAAACCTGGAAAAGAGAACGCAGAGACACTGGAAGACCTCAGTTTTTTGCACTACTCCAGCATTAGCTCGATAGTCATACATTTAATTTTACATCATCAAAGCCTGCTAAATCAAACTGTACCGCAGTTTTGACAGATTCGAGAGTTTGGACTGCGATGAACTGGTTAATCGAGATCAAACGTAAAAATTCACATTGCATTACCCGTGAATAAACCTAAAAAAGCAACCCAATAACTTAGGAGAAGGGTTCACACGTTAACCCCTTCAATCACTCTCAATATTCACAAAAGGAAACAAGATGGCAAACTATCCTACTAACGGCAATGACTTTATCGTCGGCAATACTAGCCCTAATCGTATTGATGCACTTGCAGGAGATGATCAAGTATATGGTGAGGGAGGCAATGATACCCTTTATGGTGGTTACGGCACTGATGAGCTTCATGGTGGAGCGGGAGATGACCATTTAGATGGCGGCGGCGCAAGCTTCTTGGATTCCAGCAATGATACCCTCTACGGTGATGCAGGCAATGATTTCCTGCTAGGCGGCAATGGTGCTGACTACCTGGACGGTGGCAGTGGTGCCGATAACCTTAATGGCTATAACGGTGCAGATACCCTCTATGGTGGTTACGGAACTGATGAGCTGCATGGTGGAGCAGGGGATGACCATTTGGATGGCGGCGGCGCAAGCTTCTTTGATTCCAGCAGTGACAGGCTCTATGGTGATGCAGGCAATGATTTCCTGTTAGGCGGCAATGGTGCTGACTACCTGGACGGTGGCAGTGGTGCTGACACCATGACAGGCGGATCTGGCAATGACACCTATGTGGTTGATACCTTCCTTGATGTCATTAACGAAACCTCTGGAACGGGTATCGAGACGGTCATTTCATCAACAGGTTTCAATCTGGGTGCAGACAGCAAAGGGCTAGATCATTTGACGCTGGCAGAAAACAGCTCGGCGAGTACTGGAATTGGAAATGGTCTAACCAACACGCTTAAGGGAAATAATTACCGTAATACCCTGGATGGGCGTGGCGGCACCGATACCCTGGACGGGCGTGGCGGTAATGATATTTTGGTTGGTGGCACGGGCAACGACACGCTGACGGGAGGCACAGGACAAGATACCTTCGTTTTCCAATCAAAGAGTGAGGGGAGCGATCGCATCACTGATTTTTCAGTTGTGGATGATGTGATGAACGTCTCGAAAGTAGGGTTTGGGGCAGGACTCAACGTCGGCACTCTGCTGGCATCGCAGTTTGTGCTCGGTTCTTCTGCTACCAACAGCAGCCAACGGTTTATCTACGATCGATCGAATGGCGGATTGTATTTTGATGCCGATGGCAATGGTGCGACTGCCAAGATTCAGATTGCTTCACTATCTACAGGCTTGTCACTCACCAACAATGACATCTATGTAATTGGATAGACGAAGCTGTTTTCTGGCAAATTCATATTACAGAAGGGCGAGATACCTCGCCCTTACTTACATCAAGTTTATCTGTCCAGAATCAACGAAGCTGACATCCCTGAAACTGAGCAGGTGCTTCGGCAACTAAAACAACTTTTCCCTGCTTGTCTCTCACCCATGTTCCTGCTTCCACGATCGCCCGATCGCCTAGCTCAGTGGATTCAGAGCGGCTGGTTGTCTGATCTGGAGGCGCTGTCTCTTGAGAAGGAAGCCGCACATCATCCAGGATGTCGTTGCTGCTGAGAGATTCGTAGGGAGTAGGCGGTAAGCCACCGCGACCTGTGTTAAAAAACTCGGCAGTGGATTGTCCACCGCTTACCTGACATCCTTGAGCCAGTGCAGGGACTACGGGTACAGAAGGTAATACTGTGGCTCCTCTAATGGGATCTACATTGGGTCTATTTAGTGTTACTGTACCCGAAATTCCTCTGGTTGAACTAGCGCTGATATCATTCGTGCCATTGTTTGGGAGCGATCGCCGTGCCTCAATTCCAAAATTCCCTTGAGTGGTAAGTGAAATGTTTCCACCCTGACCTGCAAATGCGTTCGCAACAATGTCACTATCTTCGTTAGGAACGGTAACCAGAAAACCATTAGCAGCATCCAAAGTGATGTTGCCTCCATTCCCATTTTTGTTCGCAATACCAGAGGTGGTCGAAATATTACCGCCGTGCCGCAGCACCAGTAAATCTTGGATGTTCAGGGTCAAGTTACCCCCGTTGCCAAAATTTGTATTTGCCAATAGCCCTGCCTGATTATCTAATGAAACGACGTCTGCAGTAATAGCCAGGTTACCCGCCCTCACTGCCTGTCTTGAATTGAGGCTGCCCGTTGCTACAACTGCCCCGTCTTGAACGCTCAGAACTCTCGTATTAATCGCTAAGTCTCCGCCCCGTCCTGTTGCATTGCCAAACCCTCTGTACGCTGTACCAGGGATGCCTCCTGAAAGCGCCAAAATGCCGGTAGGAAATCGTCCCCCGCTAGCCACTCCATTGACCTCAATTTCAGAGGCTCGAATCGTTAAATTTCCAGCTCTGCCATCGCCGAGGGTCGAGGTTTGCAGCACGGCTCCATTGTGCAAATTTAATCGCTGAGTTGTAACAGTCAGGTTACCGCCGTCACCGGTCGCATTTTCATCAGCACCAGCAATTAAACCACTGACGATGGGGAAGCCATTAATATCAAAGATCGGTTGACCTTTGGCATCCAGTCCAACCCCATCCAGATTAATGTCTGAGGCTTGAATGATCATATTTCCAGAATGTCCTGCTCCCAAATTAGTAGTGCTGATTTGTCCTCCTCTGAGAACACTTAAGCGATCGGTAAAAAGTGAGAGCGTGCCGCTCCTGCTGCGATCGGTTGTATTTTCAGCAGTCGGTCGAACAAACAAGCCGCTCGATTGCCCAGAGACTTCGATAGAGTCTGAAGCACTTACCCATAAGTTGCCGCCCTGCCCATCGGCTCTTGTGATTTGTTGATCTCCCTCAAAACCCACATTGGCTTCAATCTGTGCGCCGTGCCGAACCGCTAAATGGTTAGTTTCAATTCTGATATCTCCACCTTTACCCGAGCCTGTAGTAGTGGCAGATACAAGAGACTGGTGATCAAATGTTAGCTGCGAAGCCTGCATGAAAATTCCTCTTCCCGTCTGATCGGCAAGAGTTTGAGCAAAGATAACTGAATTATCAACCGTGACCTCTCCCCCTCGAATGTGAATCGTGTCACTCCTTGTTCCACTCGTATTCAAAAGGGCTGACTGCAAGCGGATAGTGCCAAAGTTTTCAACGTTGCCGTATTTCAGCGTCAGTCCATGCTGAGTTGAGTTAAGCGCAACCTGGCTCGGACTGGCAACGCTGCCTAGCTCAATCCGTCCACCGATCGCAGTTCCAGATGGATCTCCAGCAATCATGCCGCCGCCGAGCACATCAATATTCCCGCCTACCAAAGCTAAAGTTTGTCCGGGACGAACTTGAAGTCCACCCAACTCATCAGGCTGACCAACCAGGTTGCCGACACCATCTCGCAGTTGAGCAACTGATTGGTTAACGATTCTACCGGGATTGCCGCCAAACTGTAATCCAATCGGAGCGCTAACTGTGAGCAAAGGCTGCGTTTCAGGTTCAATGGCACTGAACTGAATGTTATTGTCAAAATTAATCTGAGTTGCAGTCGTTGCCAGAAACGATCCTCCCAAGTTGAGCGCGGCATGAGGACCAAAAAGAATGCCATTAGGGTTGAGTAAAAAGAGATTAGCCGAACTGATACCCCCATCAGTGCCTCGCACTTCGAGAGTGCCATTGATTCTCGACTGCTCCAATCCGGTGACACGGACAAAAATATTGTCGATCGCTAACCCAACATCTTGAAATGAAGCCGTGTGAGTTCGAGGAGAAAATCGTCGAAAGCTGTGAAATAAATTCGTTCCCTGTCGCGTTCCGCCTGTGATCGCAAAAGTGTTACCCGTCGATCGCACAATAGAGGGGTGGCGCAGGGTTGTATCTCGAACAACCTGTGCCCCACCCGGGTTCGCCCATCCTAACAAGATGCCAATCAATAAACTACTAAAAGCTCTGTGGAATAGATAAAAGGGTTTACCTGAATAGGCGTGAAGTTTAGAAGTATAACTTTTGTAAATGAAGGGGAAATATTTCATAAAACCAGTCTCAACTCTCGTTTGAAGAGGTGTTAGTCCCCCAAGAATTAATGAATTCTTGGGGGACAGATGGGACACTCAGGAAGCAAATATCATCCTGAATTATACCACGACTACTTATGCCACGACTACAATGTTGCTGTAGTCCAGTGAAGATCTATTCGATAAGGTCGCAATTTGAACTTGAGCAGATCCCCCTTTACCGTCTGGGTCAAAGAATAATGCACCTGTAGAGTGATTGTAGATGAAGCGATCGCTCACACCCATAGCTTTGCTACCTAGATGGAACTGATCAGAACTGATGGGGCTGCCGATCGCTAGTCCTTGAATGGCTTGAGTTACCAAGATTTCTAAACTATCTGACTTCTTAGAAAAGTCATTCATCCGATCGATCCCTGGCATCTCAAGATTCACTCTAAAGCGATCGCTGCCTTTTCCACCAATCAAAATGTCGTTCCCTTTTTCGTCAATCAGCAGGTCATCTCCCTTACCCCCCAAGAGGATGTCATTCTTATCGCCACCGTTGAGAGTATCGTTCCCGGCTCCACCATCTAGCAAATCATTACCTTGTTCTCCAGCCAGAAAATCTTGTCCTCCTTGCCCGTAGAGGCGATCGTCACCTTGCCGCCCAATTAAGAACTCGGCATTCTTACTCCCTTTCAAAATATCGGCGTGACGGGTTCCAATTTTCAGCGCATTCTGTAGAGCGTTCTCCTGCGCTTCTTGTCTCATTAAAGCAGCATCTAATCCTTTACCCGTATTCTCCTTAAGAACCTTGGCGATCGTTTTTTTTCCTGCGGCCGCAGACTGCAAATCTTGAGAGGTTTGGCTGACCAAGAAGGCTTGCAACTTGCTAACCCGTTCTAGGGCTTTTGCAGTAGAACCAGGTTTCTTTAAGCTGTCTTTCATTTCCTGCGCGCTGGATGCCATCACCTTGGCGGCTTTGTCAGCAATCTTTAGCACGTTTTCCCACTTCTGGGAGGGTTCGATCGATTGGAGCACAACACTGGCAGACTTAACAAGGTTCTCGACCTGAGCAGCATTGGTCAGATCAAGAGGTTTTCCAGTATTGATCTGGTCAGCCATTGTGGCTCCAATCACGCTGCTAATTTGAGTCGGGGAAAGCTGGAAAGCTCCTTGCATAAAGCTAGTTGCCTGATCCAACAGGGTGTTGATTTCAACATGGGCGGTCATCACTTTCTTGCCGTTAGGGTCGCCTTGTTTCATGGCGGCGATCGGGTCGAAGCTTGACAGTTGGATCTGATTTGGCAAGCTTAAGGCCTGCTTCACTTCTATTTCTGCCTGGTTACTATTCACGCCTTGTTGCACCAGCGAGTTAACCACTGTTGTCACGGGTGTAATCATGCTGTAACCTCCCGGTGAAGTCAACGGCGCATCTATCTCCTGATGGGTAAAGGTATCAAAGCCGCCTTGAGAAACCCACTGTCCTTCATCAGAATCAATCTGCCCATTGCCGTTTTTATCAAATTTTTCTGTTGTAAAGTTGAGGTCGTAGGAACCATCAAAATTGCTGTAGGTCAAGGGTTCATCGCCATCAAGCGTTCCGTTGAAATTAGCATCTAGAAAAATGGTGGCTCCGGCAATATATTTGTTGCTGGTGATGCCGCTGTGAGTTCCGCCGCTCGTATTAAAGTTTGCCAGTTCAAAGGTGGCAAGATTTGCGTCCCAACTTTTCCAGGCGATTCTGGCATGACCATTGAGGACAACATTGCTGCTTCTAATTAATTGTGTGTTTGTTGAATTTACCGCCCCCTCTGCCGTTCATAGAAGAAGCGATCAGAAAACTGCGTAACTAGTTTGAGTGATAGTAAAATCCATTCAGCCTCTCAAATGGTGACACAGTGTCGGTTGCAGTCGGTTGAGAACGACGACCATAAGGATGAA
>Ga0105047_10012253_pt1 | contig 13818 bp, 18 predicted proteins | sample MAT04_FD_78384 | JGI IMG/M metagenome (GOLD analysis project Ga0105047, IMG submission 78384) | Freshwater microbial communities from Lake Fryxell liftoff mats and glacier meltwater in Antarctica - MAT-04 (megahit assembly) | ecosystem: Environmental > Aquatic > Freshwater > Ice > Liftoff...
CTCAACCTGTTCAGACAAAAGATCTGCAACGCTTCTTTCGTCTTCGCAATCAGCACTTTTATCCATTTTATGTAAAGCATTTTCTGTTGTATATAAATCCATAAAATGCTTGCTGTCCACGACAGTCACCAAAGTATCTAGTTTATATTTATCAGTAATATCCACAACTTTTCCAGTTTCTTGATCTTCATATGGGTAGCAAAAGGTTTGTGCAATAGGCAACGGCTCTGCAATACCTGTTCCTTCAATTACAACGTAATCAAATCCTCCATCTCTATACATTTCATCCAATTGCTCAACTAAATCAAGGCGCAAAGTACAGCAGATACAACCATTCGAAAGTTCTACCATCTTTTCTTTTGTTTTTATTATCTTTGCATCAATATTTACACTAGCCATATCATTTACAATCAAGGCAATTTTCAAACCTTGTCTGTTTGCAAGCAAGTGGCTTAGTAAAGTAGTTTTCCCACTTCCCAAAAAACCAGATATTACAGTAACGGGTATTACTTTTTTATTTTTCATAAGCACTATGATACACTAAACGCAACTTAGTTGCATAATATGAACACAACAGAACAAACAACGTTTAATAACCTCTACAACCAACAAATGTGGTGCATTGGTTACGATATACGTATAAAAGACGCCCTTACTAGGTTTCATTACACTAAAGTACCCAAAATAAAAGATAACCCTACGTACTATACAACCCTATACCGACAGTATCCTGTTGTACTAAAACCAAACGGCATAACTATAAGTGATACCAAACATAGCTTGCAAATACCAAGACGGCTTGAAAAAGAAAAATTTTGCTTAGTCGGCAGATGCGAACTACTCCCACTTTTACTAGGTTTTCTAATCCACTATGAGGAACAAATATTTGATAATTTTGGTTTAAATCACAGAATATTTTCCATACAAGAATGGGGGGATTTAGAACACCCAACGATACCTCACTTAGATATTATTCCTACCTTTACAATTTACAAAGATAAACCCGAGTTACTAATAAATTAAAATGAAAACATACGATGTCATAATTATTGGAGGAGGACCCTCAGGGCTTGGTGTAGCCAGATGTCTCCAACTTTGCAAAATAAAAAACTTCACAATCTTAGAAGGAAAAAATGTAGCTTCTACTTTCTACGATTGGCCAGCTCAAATGAAATTTATTACTCCCAGTTTTATTGGCAATCAGTTTGGCGCAGTAGATCTAAACTCTATTTCCCCAGATACCTCACCTGGTCTTCATCTTCAAAAAGAACACCCAAATGGATTAGAGTATGCCAAATATATAAATACTTTTTCCTCTCATTTTAAAATACCAATTATTTCTGAAACACTAGTAATTGGTATAAACAAAACAAACAATATCTTTATTATAAATACCAATAAAGTTACTTACAAGTCTAGATTTGTTATATGGGCAGGTGGTGAATATTCTAATCCTAAAACAATGCCAAACACTTTTCATATATCTAGCATAAAAAATTACGACATTCTCGACAAAAAACATTACAACATAATTGGTGGGTACGAAAGTGGAAGTGGACTTGCCACCTACTTGTCTTCAAAAAACATAAAAATTGACATATACGACAAACAAAATCCTTGGAAAGATTGGAATACTGACCCAAGCAAGGTACTGTCTGTCTATACTTATGAAAACTTTTTAAAAGAAAAAACTAGAGGTTTTATTACCACTCATCCCAATACATATATACATAATACGCAATTACTAAATTCTCCGGATACAAACATATTGTGTACTGGTTTTGTAGGTTCTAGCAAGCAAGTTTCAAATTTATTTTATTTTGACATCGAACAAAAACCAGTTTTAGATAAAAACGATCAGTCTACTAAAATAGAAAATATTTTTTTATGTGGTCCAGAGGTAAGACAAGGTAAAAATATATTTTGTTTTGTGTACAAATTTCGTCAAAGATTTCCTGTTGTTGCTAGTGCAATAGCCAATAAGTTAGGCAAGAGCAGTCGTGCTCTATCTGAATATAAACGCCAAAACATGTGGCTTACTGACCTGTCTTGTTGTGAAGATGAATGCAAATGTTAACTACTTGTATTTATGCAACTTAGTTGCAATAATACTTTTACTTAAATTTTAATAAATATATGTGTAAATCTTATTCAGGACAAATGATTTTTAGACCAGCTCACAGCTCAGATTTAACCTTAATTCAATCTTTCTACCCAAAACTAGAAAAGCAACTGATTTCCGAAATATTTACAGCCATGACAGACAATTTACACCCTTGGTTAGCAGGTGTAGTTAGTATAGTAGACCAAGCAAATCGCTATCTAGCAGGGGATTGGGGTGGTCAAAAATATGGCCCTCGTTTACCACTTTCCATCCACAACCTAGATGGCTCAATGCAACGCTATGCTACCAAGGAAACTGAGCTAATCCACGAAGCAATTATCAGATTCAATATGTCAGACAGAAACAAACAACTTTTAAACATAGCTCTAAACAGACATGGCCTAGAAATTATGATGTTTTGCTGTTGCGGTGACGCTCTTATAGCCAAAGGTCAGAGAGACAAATTCCTAAACTCTGAAGAATACAAAAAATGGAACAGTGTTAGATCTTTTTCAGACGCCTGGGGTAAACTAGAAGACGAGATACCTATCGACTCAATTCCAAAAAATACCGAAGTAGGTGAAAGTGAAATTCAAGCCTACAAGAGAATCTACAATAATACCTTTTTAATCAGTAACAAGAATAAAGTAGATGCCAGCAGTTACAACCAACTGGGCATAGATAAATTAGCAATTAAAAATGCAGATTCTATCCCAAAGTTTTACATATGATAATTGGTTTTTTAGGCAAGGGTGGTAGTGGTAAATCCACTTTATCCACTCTTGCTTGCAACTACTTTTCACTTTCAAATCTTGTTCTAGCTATAGATGCAGACCACAACCTAGATCTAACTTTTAATTTAAATTCTGATCCAAAAACTTTCATAAATAGTAGCGCCTTTGATTTTAAAAATTTTGTAGGCATACATGAAAAAGAAAAATTTGCAACGACAATGGATAAGAAACCAATTTTTATACTAAATCCCCCAGACGCTTTTACAAAAAAATATACACAAAAAATAAAAGAAAATTTACACATCATGACAGTGGGGGAGCATACCGATGTAGTCAAATATGGCCAAAGTTGTAGTCATTCCCTTGCCACACCTCTAGTTTATTATCTACCTTTTTTAAAGCTAAGACCAAATCAGATAGTTATTGTAGATGAGAAAGCTGGAACTGACAGTGTTGGCACTGGTATAACTACTGGCTTTGATATGGCTGTAGTTTGCACAGAGCCAACCACACATAGTGCAAAAGTGGCAAACCAGATTGCAGAGTTGCTTACTTTCTACAACACACCTTATATTTTTGCAGCTAACAAAATAAATAATCCACAAGATAAAGAATTTTTAGATAAAAATTTATTGAAAAAACCAGATCTTTATTTTAATTTTAATCAAGAATTAGTCCCTCAGTCTAATCAGTTGGACAAACTTCTAGTTTTAACCAAACAAGCTATAGCCAGCACACCAAGTAGGATAATTAGAACCAAAGCAAGACTAGAAAAAAATCAAGAATTTTCCAAACAAGAAGAATCAAAAAAAGCTAGTAATTGTAGTTAAATAAGATAATTCTAAACTAAAGTCTCTATCCAAGACAATAAAATCGCAAAATGGAAGAGTAAAATATAAGGAATGGAACAACCAATAACTCAACTAAATTTACTCTACACAGAAACCAAAGCGGCCATACAATCTGGCCACCTAAACCTGGCTGTTCTAGGCTGCAAAGAACTAATTGACGCTATTTCCAATCAACGCAGAGTAAAAGTCACCGGCACCAAAGCCAAAATCAAAAAACTCATAGCCAAAAAAATCATCGACAAAACAGACGAACCCATATTATTAAAAGTAATCAACCTCAACATCTCATCCTCTCGCGATCTAATAGCCATAAATATCCCCGATCTCCAAGATTTCCTCACCGTCGTACAAAAAGTTCTGTAAACTATCCACATGACAATTTCCGACATAAAATCCATGATTGAAGCCAAAAAGGCGCAGATGGCTGCGCGGGCCAAGCATAGTCCTTTGGAGTTTCAGGCCTATGGCTATTTTTTGGCCGAAAATCTCCACGACCTAGCTCACCGAAGTATTTACATAAAACTGGCCAAAACTTTACCTCAGCAAATTCTGGAAACCGCCTATCACTATGTCAAAGAATCGGCCCCAAACCTAAAAGGCAAATCAGCCATGGCCAAACTTTTTATGTGGAAAGTCAAACAGTTGCGTATTGCCAACGAGGCAAAACAGACAGAAGAAGTAAAAACAGGCTAGCTTTAGGCACACTTAGGTGATAAAATAGCAGGATGAATTTTGTCAAAAACAATTGGAAAAAACTAATTATCGTACTTGTTCTAATAGCTGGACTCTTCTTTTATCGCCAAGCCAAAGCCAAAGAAGCAACTCAGGCCGAAAAATACCCAAGTTTGCTGGAAATAGACACCAAAACTGAAAAAACAATCGAGCCTAAACTCCGCGACATAAATGAAACTATCACCACGGCTGGAAAAATCCAAGCCGAACGCTACGCCAGACTCGGGTTTCAAGCCGGAGGCCAAATTACCTGGGTGGGTGTAAAAATAGGGGACAAAGTCAAAAAAGGACAGGCACTAGTTAGTGTCGACCGTGCCACCTTACAAAAACAACTTAAAAGAGAGCTAAACGACTATTCTACAAACCGCTCCACTTTTGAAGATACCCAAGACAAATATCGTCAAACCAAAGAAAATTCTTCACTAACAACAGAAATGAAAAGAATTCTAGAGCGAACCCAATGGTCACTTGAAAATTCTGTTATCGATGTAGAACTGGCCGCCCTTGCCATGCGCTATTCGAGTTTAGTTTCTCCAATTGACGGTATTGTAGTCGAACTAACCCAACCCCAAGCTGGAGTGTTTGTCGGTCTTGGCAATGTAGTGACGGTAGTCGACCCAGAAAGTCTTTATTTTCGCTCCGAAGTCGACGAAGAAGATGTTGTTAAAATCTACAGTGGCCAACCTAGCATAGTTACTCTCGATGCCTTTAGTGATCAAAACCTAAATTCTAAAATCAGCTACATTGCTTTCGATTCTCTCGAATCCAAAGCAGCCACAGTCTACGAAATTAGGTTTGATTTACCTGTCGACAATGGACTTCTAAAGTATCGTCTTGGTATGAACGGAAATGCCGATATTATCACCAAATCCAAATCTCAAGTCATGAGCCTTCCCATAAACGCAGTTTACGAAGACAATGGTCAACATTTTGTATACAAAGCACCGCCCACAGGCGACAAGAAAATTAAAGTAAATGTCAAAACCGGACTCGAAAGCACCGATTATATAGAAATAACTGAAGGAGTGGTTTTGGGCGATAAAATCGTAACTCCAAACCAAGACTAATGCCAACAAGCAACATCAAAAAACCAGTTTTGGAATTAAAAAATATTGTCCGTGAATACAAAACAGGCGACACTATATTTCAGGCTCTAAAAGGCGTCAGTTGTGCCATTTATCCCGGTGAGTTTGTATCAATTACCGGCCCGTCTGGTTCAGGTAAGTCTACTCTCATGCATATTATTGGACTTCTGGACAATCCAACTAGTGGAGAAGTAATCCTAAATGGTATAAATATCGCCAAATACAACGAAAGCCAACTAGCCAATATTCGAAACAAAACTCTGGGTTTCGTATTTCAGCAATTCAATCTTCTAGCTAAAACTAGTTCGGTAGACAATGCCACCTTACCACTTTTATATTCCGATATCCCAATTGGCAAACGCCAAGAAATAGGGGAGTTTTATCTAAAAAAAGTTGGTCTTGGAGATAAGCTAAGCAACACTCCAGCCCAACTTTCCGGAGGCCAGCAACAACGCGTGGCTATTGCACGTGCTCTAGTCAACGATCCACAAATTGTCCTAGCCGACGAACCAACGGGAAATCTAGATAGTAAATCTGGTACAGAAGTTATGGAATTTTTTCATCAACTAAACAAAGAGGGCAGAACCATTATTTTTGTAACCCACTCCCCAGAACTAGCACAGCAAGCCACACGCCAAATAATTATCCGTGATGGCCTAATCGTAAAACAATGAATAAATTCGTAAGACTAGTTCTATTACCATTCCTATGCTTTGTAACAATATTTTTATTCGCGTGGTTCTTAACTTTTCCTTTTTTAGTTTTTATAAATATCAGTACAGATATTTATTACAGCATACTAATTATTTTTAGCACTCTATTTTCTTTTTCTATCTTTATGTATCAAAAAAAGTCATTGCAAAGTACAAACGTATCTACAATTATCAAAATAACCCCATACGTTTTTGTTTTAGTCTTATTGCTTATTGCAAGCCTACTTCTTTTCTTTTTAACAAATTTTAAATATAGATAAAAATGATTAAAATAACTATGCTCAAACCAGGATTTTTGGAATTAATTCAGATCAGTGTCAAGTCTATAGCCCGCAATAAGGGTCGCACTTTTTTGACTTCTCTGGGAATTATAATTGGAGTTACTTCTGTGATACTTTTAACCTCAATTGGTTCTGGAATAAAAATTTATATCCAAAAACAATTTGAAGATCTTGGCTCAAACCTAATTGTGGTCTCTCCAGGACAGGTATTCAACCAAAGCGGTGGCTTTCGTACCCAAGACAGACAAACAGTAATTACTCAAACTTTTACAGAAAAAGATGTCCGCAATATTCAAAAAAGCGTAGGTAGTAGGGGAGTAGTACTCCCAAATATTCAGGTCCAAGAAAAAGCCAAATACAGAGACAAAGAAGAACTAACCACACTAGTGGGCACTCTTGCTAGTTATGGAAAAATCCGAAACAGTATTCCCAGTAGCGGAAACGGTCGTTGGTTTGACAAATCAGAAGAGGACAAGGGCGACAGTGTAGTTATTCTTGGTTTTGCAATAGCAAAGACTCTGTTTCCAAACACCAGTCCTCTAAATAAAGAAATAACACTGGCAAGCAAAAGCTTAAAGGTTATTGGTGTTGTAGATAAAAAAGGTGGAAGCTTTGGTGGACCCGACTTTGACAATTATATTTACAGTCCCATCGACATTGCTTTTCAAATCAAAGGTAGTCGTGATATTCAAAGTATGCTGGTTCAAGCCAACTCAGGAGCCGATGTGGAATTTGTAAAAAAACAAACCGAAAAAGCCCTTTTGGAAAAATACGATAAAGACAATTTTTCAGTCTTTGACCAAAGCCAAATTCTAACCACCATAACTGGAGTTTTGGGCACTCTAACAGCAGGTCTAACTGGCATTGCCGCTATATCTTTGGTAGTAGGAGGAATTGGAATTATGAACATCATGCTTGTAACTGTTACCGAAAGAACCAAAGAAATTGGTCTTCGCAAAGCTATTGGCGCCACTCCAAACGCTATATTAGCTCAATTTTTAATTGAAGCCATTATTTTATCTTGTTTTGGCGGAGCCATAGGTATTATTTTGGGTTTTCTAGCCTCCCTGGCTATAAACAGCTTTTTTCCAGCCCAGGTTACTTTTCAAGCTGTAGCCGTAGCCTTCGGAGTAAGTTCACTAGTTGGAATTATTTTTGGAGCAGCCCCAGCACGTCGAGCCTCTCGTCTTTCCCCAATCGAAGCCCTTCGTTACGAATAATACATGAGTATCAGGCATCCAGTTATCGAACATTTCAGGCAGATAATTGACACAAAACTAGATCTAGAACCAGACGTACAATTGACAGACATTGAAACACGTTTTGTAAATACTTATCAACCAGGACCCGACAGTTCTGTAGAAGATATTACAGGACTTGAGTATTTTTCAAATATTTTAGTAGCTTTCTCTGCGCTTTCCCATCACAATCGTACAACCTTAGCCGATGTAAAAAAATGGCTAACTGAAAAACCAACTCGATATATACCAGGTATGACAGCTGAACGAAAAAAACTACTAAGAAAAATAATTCTACACTAAATTTTGCTACACTTAATTTAGTGTACAAAGTATTTTTTGCCTACATTTTACTAACCTGTGTATTTTGGTTTACCAAAAACCCAAATATTATCCCTGTCTTACTTTTAGTGTCAGCTACTATTTTAGGAAAATATTTTCTCGACATCGACCATATCATAAACTGGTACGTGGTAAAGTTTTCACCAGGCATAGAAGCCATGAAAAATGGAAACATAAAACAAATCATTGAGTTTGTAAAAAAGTCAGAAGCCAGTCAAAGTAGTCTAATTCTTCACCATTTTTATTTTCATATAGTACTCCTGGCTATCTCTATTTTTATTTTTACTTCAAATAGTACGATTTTTGGCAGGGGACTACTGCTTGCCATAAATTTCCACCTATTTGAGCATATTTGGGTCGACGCAAAAACAAATCCAGAAAAGCTTCAGACTTGGTATTTTGCCAGAATGAACAAACAGCTCCCAATTCGCTTTTTACCAACTTGGGCCAAGATAAACCTAGCCTTTCTAGTTCTTTTTTCCATTCTTTTGACCACAGGACAATGATTGCTCTAAATGAAGCTCTAGTGGAAAGAGCCAAGCGCTACACCGACAGGGAACAAGACTATCTTCTAGACGATGTAGTAATTATTTTTCACAAGTTAAATGTAAACGATCAGATTATTGATTATAGCTTCTTAGTTTCACCCATAGTTAAATCTTACGAAGGATTTTTAAAAGATTTTTTCCTACACATTGGTCTTATTGATGATATCCAGCACCAAGGCGACAGATTTCGTGTCGGAAAAACTCTAAACCCATCTCTTCGCTACAAGCGTTTTTCTATTTTTCAACGTCTTGCCGAACTAGATGGAAAAGGTGAAGAACTAGCCGAGATTCTTTGGGATGCCTGGAAAAAAGCCAGAAACGAAACCCTGCATTTCTTTGCTGGCAATAATAAAAAATTAACCCTAACCGAAGCTGTAGAAAAAATTCATCAAGTTTTGACTGCTATAATCAAAGCGGGTGAATTTTTGGCCACCCAAGAAATCAAAACCCGATGAGCAAGAATCTTCAATATTTTCTACTAACCATTACTTTCATAAGTCTCTCTATTGCCAGTTATACCCTAGGCCAAGATACCGCTATCAAAGACAATCCTACACTTTACCAAATCTACCAATACCAAACTACTTCTTTTGATCCAATTGGAGACAAAAACGAAAGTGTTCTTGCTCAAAACAACGACCAACAGCTAATTAATACGACCATCAAACCAGACTATTTACCATCCAGCGACGAGGTAATTTCCAGACAAAACAGACGAGAAGTATGTGCTTTTAAAAAAAGATCAAACAATAGACAGTGGGTAAATTTTGTAAACCTCATAAATAAAAAGTGCAATTATGCCAATATTGACAATTGCTGGCAAGAACAGGCCATATCTAGCAACTACAACCCAGAAGATATTATCGAATGTTTTTCAAACCCACAACCATAAAAATGTTAAAATTAAACGCCAAGCAACTCAGAAAAAGTACCGAATCTGACGCTAAAAGAGACCAAAAAGACATAAAAAGAAATAATTTGGTTTTGGTGCTAGATAGGGTTTACGACACCTTCAATATTGGCTCTTTTTTTAGACTAGCCGATGCACTTGGAATTGAAAAGATTTATTTATGTGGACAAATTGTCACTCCTCCCAATATGAAAATCCACCGAGCCAGTATAGGCACTTGGAAATGGGTTCCCTGGGAACATAGCTATTCGACAGCCGAAGTATTAAAAAAGTTGAAACAAGATGGTTATAGCCTTCTTGGCTGTGAACAAAACAACAAATCCAAACCCTACAACAAAGTAAATTACACCAAAAAAGTTGCCCTAGTTTTAGGAAACGAAACCGACGGCATAGCAGGGGAGTGCCTAAACCTTCTCGACCAAACCCTAGAAATCCCCATGTATGGAGTCAACAAAAGCATGAATGTACTTGTCGCCGGCAGTATAATTTCAAACCATATAATCCAGCTTTGGAATTAATATTAATAAAAAATTTTATCCTCTAATCTATCTTAAGAAGATTATCCAAAGTTTCACCTAATATACCGCTCATTTTTTGCCTTGCCAAGCTGGGCTAAAATAGGTATACTGGAGTACATTTTTGAATTCAATTATGGCAGAAGACGTACACAAACAAAAAACAAAAGCATCCGATTACTCAGGTGAACAAATCACAGTTCTAGAGGGGCTAGAACCAGTCCGAAAACGTCCAGCCATGTATATCGGTTCTACCGATACTCGTGGACTTCACCACTGTCTTTGGGAAATAGTCGACAACGCCCAAGACGAGGCTCTGGCCAATTTTGGTAAAAACGTATGGGTGGTACTCCACAAAGACAATTCAATGACAGTGGCCGACGATGGACGAGGAATGCCTTTTGACATTATGCCAAAATTTGGCAAACCAGCCGTGGAAGTTATCCTTACTACTCTACATTCCGGAGGAAAATTTGAAGGAAAAGCTTATCAAGTTTCTGGAGGACTACATGGAGTCGGAGCTACTTGTGTAAACGCCCTATCTACTCGTTATTCTGTAGAAATTCGTCGTGAAGGAAAACTTCGTCACATTGAATTTAGTAGGGGAGCAGTAACCAAACCACTTTCCATTATCAAAGAAAGTCTAGTTCCAAAAATCAAGTCCCTTATCCCAAGCAGTATCAACGGTACTACCGTCACTTTTACACCCGATGCTGAAATTTTCAACGAAACTCTAGAATTCGATTCCAAAACTATTTTAAAATCTCTAAAAGACCGTGCTTATCTAAATTCCAAAGTTTACTTTCACTTTTACAACGAACAAACCGACAACGAAATTCATTATTACTACGAAGCTGGAACTATTGCTCTTATCAAAGAACTAAACAAAAACAAAGTTGTCCTACATGCTCCAGTTTTCATGAAAGGGGAGAGCGATGGTATAAAAGTTGAAGTCGCCCTGCAATACAACGATAGTTTTACCGAAAACACCCCATCTTACGTAAATATCATCAACACAACTGAAGGTGGAACCCACTTAACAGGTTTTAAAATGGCACTAACCAAAGCCATCAAAGATTATGCCGAACGAAAAGAACTAATCAAGCAAAAAGACAAAGGGGAGGGGATATCTGGTGAAGATACTAGGCAAGGACTCACGGCCGTAGTTGCCCTCTGGATGGGAAACAAAGATCTAAAATTTGAAGGTCAAACCAAATCCAAACTAGGAAATTCCGAAGCCCAAGTTATAGTTCAAAAAATTGTCAAAGAACAACTTGATTCTTGTTTTGAAGAACGTCCCGATGTGGCCAAAGCCATTGTTGGAAAAATATTACTAGCCATTGAAGTTCGCCATGCCGCCAAAGCAGCCAGAGACGCTATCTTGCGAAAAGGTGCTTTCGATAGTTTAGGCTTACCAGGAAAACTAGCCGACTGTCAGTCCAAACGTCCAGAAGAATCTGAAATATATGTCGTAGAAGGAGACTCAGCAGGAGGATCAGCAAAACAAGGACGCGATCGAAAATTCCAAGCAATTTTGCCTCTTTGGGGAAAGGCTATCAATACCGAAGGTATGCGACTGGACAAAATCGTAGGAAGTGACAAACTCAAAGATTTTATTATTGCCCTAGGTTGTGGAATAGGGGAAAGCTACGATGTAGGAAAACTACGCTATCACCGAATTATTCTGATGGCCGACGCCGACGTAGATGGTGCTCATATCCGAACGCTACTTATCACATTCCTGTTTAGACACATGCCCGGACTCATCGAAGGTGGACATGTTTACATTGCCATGCCTCCACTTTTCAAAATCAAACAAGGAAAACTAGTTGAATATGCCTATTCTGATGAAGAAAGAGACGTCATTTTAAATACTAAAGTCGACAAAAATAAAGCTTACGACACCCAACGCTACAAAGGTTTGGGAGAAATGGACGCCGAACAACTTTGGGATACAACTATGAATCCAGATACTCGAACTTTAAAACGAATTACCATCAACGATGCCTTTAGAGCCGACGAAGTGGTCACCATCCTAATGGGTGAACAAGTCCCACCCCGCAAAAAGTTTATCCAAACCCACGCCCACTTGGCTACGTTAGACATATAAATGAAAAAAATAATTCCTGTTTTAATAATATTTATACTCTTATTTATAGAACTTCCCTGGCCGGTTCCTATCAAGGAAACTACGAATTGTGGCCAAAATAATAGCTTAATACTAAGACAACCTTGTACTTACGTTGCAAATACATACAATATTCGTCTTTCCGAATATATTCTCAATTTAATTATAAAAAAATAATATGATCCAAAACATAATCGACTACGCCACAGCAAATCCACTAAACTTTTTGTTTGTACTTGGTCTTATATTGGCTGTATCCGGTTTATTTTCTTTTTTCTTCGGTATCTTACGCAAACTTATCTGGCTTGGTATAGTTGTCATTTTCATCGCAGTTATCTTTAAATTTTTAACTGGACAAAATCTTTTATAAAAAATATGTCAAATAAAATAAGCCCAAGCAATAACGACAAGATGCATATTCTTCCATATGGTTTATGCATGTATATAATTGGTTTATCTAGGCAATACATAGAATCTGCGACTAGTGGAATAATTGGAAGCGTAGTAAGTATATTAGCAATGGTACTTTGTACTCTATATTTTAGTAAAAAAATAGAAATCTAAAAAATTATGGCCTACGAGTTGAAAAAGCTATTATCCATAAAAGGTATCTTACTAGTACTTCTATTTTTAGCCTTCACATTCCCAATGCCGTTCTACTTAGTAGCTTTTGGTTTCAGATACTTATTAAGTTTCGTCATCACCTTGCCCGTCGTTGCTACTGAGTTAATTGTTTTAGCCTTAAGATCCTTAATATTGATTACAGCAAGTTTAGTATTTTTAAAATCTATAGAATCTCAAAATAAATATTTAAAAATAGGGGTACCAATTGTGATTTTTTTAGTGTATTTTGTATTCAAAACCTTTATAATAGACTACAGTAAAAAAATTATTTTTATAGGACAAGATTATTATGATGGCTGCAACAGCTGTAATTATTCCGCTATTGGTGGAAGCTTGTGTACTTTAAAGTATTGTTTTAAAACATTATAAAACTTATGCCAGACGATATAAAAAAACCAACCGAAGTTAAAGCAGAGCGACCCATGATTCCGATTGGTCGCGTCATCGATGTGGACCTGATTCCAGAAATGGAAAAATCTTATCTTGACTACGCCATGAGTGTTATCGTGGCTCGTGCGCTTCCAGATGTTCGCGACGGTTTAAAGCCTGTTCACCGCCGTATTATCTACGCAATGGAACAACTTGGCCTAGGTCCAACTGGTAAAAACGTAAAGTCAGCAGCCGTCGTTGGAGACGTTATGAAGTCTTATCATCCTCACGGAGATATGAGTATATATATGGCTCTCGTTCGTATGGCTCAAAACTTTGCAATGCGCTATACGCTAGTAAAAGGACAAGGTAACTTTGGTAGTATTGACGGAGATCCGCCAGCAGCAATGCGTTATACCGAAGTCAGGATGGAACGCATAATGAAAGAAATGGTGGCCGACATCGACAAAGAAACTATCGACATGGTCGACAACTACGATGCGTCAACAGTTGAACCATCAGTTCTTCCAGCTCGTGTACCAAATCTACTTTTAAACGGAGCCGACGGTATTGCCGTTGGTATGGCCACCAAAATCCCACCTCAAAACCTAGGTGAACTTTGCGATGCTATCGACCACATGTTA
>Ga0105047_10012256_pt1 | contig 13817 bp, 7 predicted proteins | sample MAT04_FD_78384 | JGI IMG/M metagenome (GOLD analysis project Ga0105047, IMG submission 78384) | Freshwater microbial communities from Lake Fryxell liftoff mats and glacier meltwater in Antarctica - MAT-04 (megahit assembly) | ecosystem: Environmental > Aquatic > Freshwater > Ice > Liftoff...
CACCGCCGATCTGATTGCGCGCCTGCGCGTTTCAGTGGAGGGGCAAGAGGGTTTGAGCGCCTTCCTCGACAAGCGCAAGCCAAGCTGGATAAGCACCCCGTAACGCCCTTTGTTTTGGGTGAAACCTGAGCCCATGTTCGACAAGATCCTGATCGCCAATCGCGGCGAGATCGCCTGCCGCATCATCCGCACCGCGCGGCGCCTGGGTGTGCGCACGGTCGCGGTTTTCTCCGACGCCGACCGCACCGCCCAGCACGTCAAACAGGCCGTTGAAGCTTGGCCGATCGGCGGCTCGCGCCCGGCTGAGTCTTACCTCAAGCAAGACACGCTGCTTGAGGTCGCACTCGCATCTGGCGCGCAAGCGATCCATCCGGGCTACGGATTTTTATCCGAAAATGCCGTCTTCGCGCGGCGCGTGCGCGAGGCCGGCTTGGTCTTTATCGGGCCTGACCCCGAGTCGGTCGAACGGATGGGCTCGAAGGCCGACGCCAAGGCGTTGATGTCTGAAGCCGGCGTGCCGGTGGTGCCTGGATACCACGGCGAAAATCAGGACGCCGATTTTTTGCGCGAGCGCGCGCGCGACGTGGGCTATCCGCTGATGATCAAGGCCGCAGCTGGCGGCGGTGGCAAGGGCATGCGGGTGGTCCGTGCGCCCGAGGATTTCATGTCCTTGCTCGAATCGGCGCAGCGCGAATCAAGAAACGCATTCGGCGACGAGCGCATGATCCTGGAGCGCTTTGTTGAAGGCCCCAAGCACATCGAGTTCCAGGTTTTTGGAGACCGTCACGGGCGCGTGGTCCACTTCAACGAGCGCGAGTGTTCGGCACAGCGGCGCTACCAAAAAATCATCGAAGAAACGCCCTCGCCTTTTCTCGATGCCGAAATGCGCGCGCGCATGGGTGCTGCGGCCGTTGCTGCGGCTCAAGCGGTTGACTATGTGGGCGCAGGAACGGTTGAATTTATCGTCGGCGCCGACCGCGCGTTTTTCTTCATGGAGATGAATACGCGCCTTCAGGTCGAGCACCCGGTAACCGAGGAAGTCCTTGGGATTGATCTGGTCGAACTGCAGCTGCGCATTGCTGCGGGCGCCGCGTTGCCCGCGACGCTGCCGCAGCCCAAGGGCCACGCGATGGAAGTGCGGCTCTATGCGGAAGACCCGGAAGCGGGCTTTCTGCCGGGCTCAGGCAGGCTCGAATCGCTGACGCTTCCGCCTGCGGGCGATAGCGCGCTGGGTGGGCGAATTCGGGTTGATTCCGGCGTGGTCAGCGGTGACACCGTCAGCATTTTCTACGATCCGATGATCGCCAAGTTGATCGTCTGGGGCGAAGATCGCGCACACGCGCTGAAGGTGCTGGGCTACGCCCTTGCGCAAACCGACGTGGTAGGGCCGAAGTCCAACGTACAGTTTTTAGAATCACTGATCCGCCACGAACAGGTCGTGACGGGCGCGATCACCACCAACTATCTGGATCGTCATTTGGAGCAGGTGTTGCCCAAGGAGCGCGCGCTCGATGCGGCCAAGCTGCTTGCCGCGGCGGCCTTCGCCCTGTTGCAGGACGAAAGCCAAAGCGCGGCCGGGCCTTGGGCATTGCGCGATGCCTTCAGGCTCGGCCATGCCGGTAAACGGGTGCTGCGCTTTGGCTTCCGCGGGACTGAGCTTCATCTGTCCATGCATGGCTGTAACGGCAACTACAGCGCCGACTGGGACGGGCAACACGCAGAGCTTGCGGATGCGGCAATCGCGGACGAGGGCGTGTTCACGCTCAAGATCAACGGCCAGTCACGCCGCTTTAAGGTGGCGCCATCGGGTGATTCCATTTTGGTTCACGACGGCATTGAGCGCGCCTACTTCACGCGTCTTAGCGCTTACCGGTTTGAGCCGGCGCAGAGCGCGCAAGCGGGCAACCTGCTCAAGGCGCCGATGCCGGGGCGCATTGTGGCGATCAAGGCGGCAATCGGCGACAGCCTTGAAAATCAGCAGGAGGTGCTGGTGATGGAAGCGATGAAAATGGAATTGACCCTGCGCGCGCCGCGCGCTGGCGTGGTTGCCGAACTGAACTTAAAGGTGGGCGATTTCGTCGAAGCCGACGCCATTTTGCTCAAACTGGAGTAGCCCATGACCCATCCATCGCGTGTGCGCATCGTCGAAGTCGGCCCGCGTGACGGCCTGCAGAATGAAGCGCTGATGGTGCCCGCGGCGAGCAAAATTCACTTCATTAATTTGCTCAGCCAAACCGGCCTTCAATCGATCGAAGCAACCAGCTTTGTTTCACCCAAATGGGTGCCGCAGTTAGCCGATGCCGACGAGGTGCTGCGAGGCATCACCCGCGCGCCCGGCGTTCGCTATCCGGTTCTAACGCCGAACTTGCAGGGTCTTGAGCGCGCCCTTGCCGCAGGCGCTGACGAAGTGGCGGTGTTCACGGCCGCAAGCGAAGCCTTCAGTCTCAAGAACACCAACGCCACGATTGCGCAATCGTTTGAGCGTTTTGGACCCGTGCTCGCGCGCGCTCGCGAGGCGCAAGTGCGCGTGCGCGGCTACGTCTCAACCGTGCTTGGCTGTCCCTACCAGGGCGCCGTGCCGGTGAGCGAGGTGGTTCGGGTCGCCCACGCGCTGTATGAGCTGGGCTGCTATGAGATCTCTCTCGGCGACACCATCGGCGTCGGTACGCCAAACCAAGCTCGCGACATGCTCAAAGCCGTCGCCGAAGTGGTTCCGATGGCGGCGCTCGCCATTCACTTTCATGACACCCGCGGTACGGCGCTGGCCAACATCTATGCCTGCCTTGAACTGGGCGTCGCGGTAATCGATTCGAGCACCGCCGGTCTTGGCGGCTGCCCTTACGCGCGCGGCGCCAGCGGCAACGTGGCCACCGAGGACGTGCTGTATATGCTGAACGGGTTGGGCATCCACACCGGGGTAGACCTTAACGGCGTGATTCAAGCCGGCCGCTACATTGCGCAGCAATTGGGCAAACCACCGGCGAGCAAGGTCAATCTGGCCCAAACTTAAGCAGGCCAGACCGACAGAAAGCGGTGGCGCCGAGGCGACATATCGTAAGAATCAACGTCGTATCCCAGCACCACCACCCTGCGGAAGGCCCCTTGAACCGATCGGCTTGCTACGGGCGTGCAAGCAAATCGGGAGGGCCTCATGCTGTAGTACGAGAAAAATCAGAAAAAGGGGTCACGCCTTCGAGAAATATTTTCAAAGGCTCACTGCGACCCCGCGTTTGTTGATCTGAATGATCGCTAGATCGTCTGCATAAAGCCGAGATTGGGGCCTGGGATCGAGAGCAGATTGCCGGTCATGAACTGAAGGTTGGGGAAAACCACGGCGCGGTCGGCGGTGCTCAAGCCGTACCAGGTTGCCAGCGTCGCAGCGTACTGATCGACCGACAGCGTGGGAATGATCTGGCCCCAGCCGGCGTTGTCGGGGTTGCTGTTTGCCGCGGACAGGTTTGGCATCTGGCCATAAATGCGCGAGCCATTGACGCCACCGCCGAAGACCAAATGATGACCGCCCCAGCCGTGGTCGGTGCCGTCGCCGTTGTTGGTCAAGGTGCGTCCAAAATCAGAGGCGGTGAAGGTGGTCACGCGATCGGCCAGACCAAAGGCCGCGGAGTCCAGAATGTCGTAAAAAGCTTTGACCGACTGCGAGAGATCGCGAAGCAAGGGCGGGTGATCGTTGAGCTGGTTGTCGTGGGTGTCGAAACCACCGATCGCGGCGAAGAACAGCTGCCGACTCATTTGCAGGGTGGTGCGCGCACGGATCACCCGCGCGATCATCAGCAGCTGGCCCGCCAGCCTTGGCAGTTCGGGCAGGTTCGCGGGGTTCCAGGTCAGGCCAAAGGCATCCCAGAACGGGCGGAACATCGGGTCGTTTTCTGGATACAGCGCAAGCGCGGCGGCGACTTGGGCCGAGGTTTCCATCGTGCGTTTGGTCTTATCAACGTAGGCGCGCTCAAAAGGGTGGGCGTAGCTTTGGTTGAGCAGCGCGTTAAAGCTGACGCAGCGCCGGCGATTCCAGGTGTTGGGGCCGTTGCAGGCAGCGCCGTTGGTTTGAATGTTGCCGATTTGCTCGACGCCTTCGCTCGCCATGAAGTAGGGCGCCACGGTAAGGCCGGACTGGAAAACGTTGTCGCCATCAAGCGATACGTTCATCGACAGCACGCGGTTGGTATTGCTGGCCGCAAAGATGTCGGCCAGACGCCCGCCCCAGCCGGTGCGATCGAGCGCGTCGGCGCGCGGGGTTTGCCACAGCACGGTTTGATCAGAATGCGAAAAAAGCTGCGCCGGCAAAAGGGTTCCGGGCAGGTCATAGCTTGCTTTGTTGACCGGCCGCACCAGCGGGCCAACATTGGCGATCACCGCGGCGCGCCCTGCATTGAACATGGATTGCACGCCCGACATTTGCGGATGCAAACCGTATTGGCCGCCGCCTAGTGCTGCTTGGCCCAAAGTTAGCGGCAGCAGCTGCGCCTGCGGCACAGCCAGATTGGTGCGGGTGGCTTGATAGACCGAGTAGCTCGCGTCACGCGGCACGATCATGTTGAAGCAGTCATTGCCGCCGTAAAGATAAATGCACACCAAGGCGCGGTAGTCGCTGCCTGCGCCCAGCAGGCGACGCGGTTCTCCCGCCTGCGCGTGGGCCAATTCAAGCTTACCCATCATCGCCGCAAAAGCCGCGCTGCCGGCGGTGTAGCGCAGGGTCTGATGGAGGAATTCGCGGCGTTTGAGGTCGCTCATGGCTATTTCTCCACGATGTAGGCAGGTGAGGTCAGGGTTAGCCAGAGTGCATCCTGCACCCGTTCGCGGCGTGCGCCCTCCCAGGAATTGATCCCGATGTCGTTGACGTGCGCCACCAGCAAATTGAGCATCGGCATCGGCATGCGCCCGGCCATGAACAGCAGGTCGTAGCGATCCACCAGCGCCCGTGCGTTGTCGGCGATGAGCAGATCGCGGGCTAAATCAACTTGGACGGGGTCCCACGAGCCCAATCCCGTGTTGCCGCGCCAAGCCCAGTAAATCTTGCCGCCTAGCTCGTTGGTTAGGCGAGTGATGTAGGTATCTGTGGTGATCTGAAATTCAGGCGAATAAAGCCCAAGTGTTGCGACTTCGCCCGGCAACTGGTAGTTCGGCAAAAAGAAGTTGAAAACCGTGGGCGAGCTTTGCGCTGCTTGCGCGCCGTAGTACGCCGGCCAGTCGCGAATCCGACCATCGATCGAGCGCGCATCCATCCCGCGCCAAAGCGCGGTGACCCTCAACAGCGGCTCGCGCAGTTTGCCCGCGTTGGCGCTGCTTGGGTTGCGCGCTTCCGGATCAAGCAGAATTTGCCGCACGACCGCGCGCAAGTCCCCGCGCAGCGCAGGCGAGGCGCCGTTGTTATTAAAAACCGCGGCAACCCGTCCGACATAGGCGGGGCTCGGGTTGCTTGTGGTTAGACGCTGAATCAAAAGCCGGCTTAAGAACGGGCCAACGTTGGGGTGATTGAAGACATTGTCGATGGCGACGTTGAGATTCGCCCGCGCAGTACCGCCGGCCGGCATGACCCCGTTCGGCAGCGCGACGCCGGGATAATTCAGCAGCTGTTTGGTGCCGGCGCTGGCGTGATAGATCTCGCCAAACGTGGTGCCTTCGCCCCACGGTTTGAGCTGGGTGCGCCAGCCGGGCTGCGAGCGCCAATCCTGGGTATCCGGACCTGGGCCGCAATACTCCCAGTGCCACCAGTTCAGGCCCGGGCCTTCAGCCGCAGTGGGCGGGCTGCAGGTCGAAAAATTCCAGCCCGTAAACACGTGCGCAAAGCCGCGGATGGTGTCTTGGCTGTAGGTGGGAATAGGCTGAATGCCCGCTTGGCCGGGATTGCCGTCCATTACCGTCCCATCGGTGTTGAGGCGCACCAATCCGATCGAAAACAGCTGCATGATTTCACGCGCGTAGTTCTCGTCCGGGCGGATGTTGAGTACCGCATCGGGTTTGCGGTTTTTGTGCATCGACAGGTAGTGGCCCATCGACGGATTGAGGGTGATGTTGAACAACAGCGCGCGGAAGTTGCCGAACGCGCCCGTTGCAAGCGTGTCGTAGTAATGCGCAAGCGTCGTCGGATTGCCTTCGAGCGCGCCGTTTTGATCAGAGGTGACCAGAATCTGCGAGAGCGCAAACGCAACGCGCTGGCGCAGCTGATCGTTGCCGGTGAGCGCGTTCCTGTACCAAATCTCTTGGCGTGCATCCTGCCAAACCTGGATCGATTGGCCCGCGGCGACGAACTGCGCAATCAAACCATCCAGATAAGGCAACTGCAGGGAAGGCGCGGCAGCGACCTGCTCATTCAGCCAGGCGTTATAGCCGATTTGGGAGACCCGATTGATCTCCGGCAACGTCGCACCGAAGCTGGCTTGGCTCAAAAACCGCGACGCTTCGCGCTGGTTGTACGGGCCGCCCGCCGGTTCGGAAAAACCGGCTTGAAATATCCAATCACCCGCAACAGCTTGATTGGCGACGATGGTTGAGGCCAGAAGTATCGCTAAGGAACCAAGTTTGAGGCGACGCATTGACAAGCTCCAGCTTCGTATCCGCGAATCGTATCCCACAGCGGCACCGCAAATACGTGACCATCTAGACAGAATCTGGACGTTCAGACGCTACGCTTGTGTATCCCATCAGACCTTTCAGGCCGAAAATTCATGAGACTACTTTCAAAGCGCCTGCTGGCGATGGGTGCATGCCTGCTTTTTTCGACGAGCTTGCTGGCCTTCTCAAGCGGCTCCCCGGTTTGTGAGGTGAACTCCTTGCCGCTGACGCCGATGAGTCCAGTGCTGAGCGATCCGCCACCCACGGGCTGGAGTCTCGTGCCCGAACGCGGCTCTTACGTGCCCGACGTCGCACTGAAGCTTAAAATCCGCAACATCAATCCAAGCAAGCGCGCGCGCGGCGTCTTGCTGTGGGCCAAATCCGGCCCGAACAGCGGTGCGGGTCGGTTTATCTTGCCGTCGAGCGGGCTTTTTCAGTACCTGCCCGCTTTTGCGAACTGCGCGGAATGGGCGCTTGCGCACGTCAGCAGCGTTGCCAAAACCCAAGACCAGCTGGCGTTTGCATGGCTGGCGCCGGCGTCGGGGCCACTGATCATGCGCGCCTTTCTGATTGAAGACTGCACCACGGTGGGCGGCTGTCGCGCCCACCAAGCGCTGACCGATATCGTCTTGCTGCAGGAAGCCCTGTTTGTAGATGGCTTCGAGCCACTTTAGAAGCGCAGCGCAGGCGGGTCGTCGTTTGCGCTTACAGCAATAGCGTTCAGGCATCATCGGCGCATGCCCCATTTCTCCCGCCAACAGATTGCCAAAATTCTTGAGCGCGCGATGCAGCTCAACGATGCTGAAGCGGAGGAGCTGATTCGCGCCTCGGTCAACGACTCGCCCGGCTTGGTCGATGAAATGCTGGATCGGCTGCGCATGTTGGTAGATACCCAGCCGCTGAATGACATGGCGGAGCGGCTCGATCGCCACGGCGGTTTGCCCTACACGGAGCTTGGCCCATGGCGCCTGCTCAGGGTGCTTGATCAGGGCGGCTCCAGCACCATCTGCGAAGCCGAGCGCGAGGACGGGTTCCAGCAGCGCGTTGCGATCAAAATTCTGGATCGGATTGGCCCGGCTGAGGTTAGCGCGGTGCGCCGCTTTATTGCCGAGCGTCAATTTCTGGCCGACCTCGACCATCCCAACATCGCGCACCTGATCGACGGCGGCACCGCCCCGCGCGGCGAGCCTTACTTGGTCCTTGAGTTGGTCACCGGGCGTCCGCTTGATGAATATTGCCTCGCGGAGAATCTCGATCTCAAGGCGATCCTCAAGCTGGTTGCAGTCGTCGCGCGCACCGTCCATTTCGCCCATCAGCGCCTGCTGATCCATCGCGACCTCAAGCCGCGCAACATTTTGGTCACAGGCGATGGCCAACCCAAACTCTTGGACTTCGGCGCAGCCAAACAGCGTTCCGTGATGGCCGACACCACGCGCCGCTCGCGCGCGCCGATGACGGTGCTGTATGCATCGCCTGAGCAGGTCTCTTCCGGTTTTCTCTCGACCGCAACGGACATCTACTCGCTGGGCGTTGTGCTTTACCAGCTGATCACGACGCGCTCGCCGTACTCGGTATCGCTCGAAGAGCCTTACGCGCTCACCCGCGCCATCGTCGAGAGCACGCCACCCGCGCCCTCACGCGAACGCAAGGTGGCCTTGAGCGACGGGCTTTCTTTGGTCGATCTTGACGCGGTCGTGCTCAAGGCATTGGCCAAAAAACCCAAAGATCGCTACGCCTCAATGGCGGCATTTGCCGATGATCTCGAAGCGCTCGCTGCTTTACAGCCCGTGAGCGCGCGCGTCGCGAGCGCCTGGGACCGCAGCCTGCGCTTCTTGCGCAGCCATCGCTTGGCCGCCAGCATCGCCGCCGTCAGTCTGGCCGCACTGCTCGCGTTGACGCTGGTTTTGCTGCTGGCGCTAGAGCGCACCAAGGTGGCGCAATCGGGTTCGGAGGAATCACTCGCGCTGCTTTTTGAGGTGCTGGGCTCAGCCAACGACGGTCGCGCCACAACGCCCTTGGATGCGCGCGAGCTGTTGCTCAAAGCGCGTTCGCAGGTCGATCAGCGCTTTGCTTCGTCGGTTCTTGATCGCATGCAGCTGCATGGCCGAATTGGTAGCGCGCTCGCCTCGCTTGGTTTTCATGCCGAGGCGCTGCCGGCGATTGCTGATGCGCGACGGCTGGCGGAATCGACCAATCGGGCGGAATGGTCTGCCTTTGCCTACGCCGAAGCAGTGAGCCGCTTTGCCAACGGCGACTACGGCGGCACCCTGATCAGCTGTGCGGAGCTGCTCAACCCACCCGCAGAACTGCCGGCGCCGTCGAAGGTGCAGCGCCTCCGCGCGGAAATGCTGCGCGCGATGGCTGATCTGTCTGAGGACCAGCTGCGCGCACCGCAGAGCGTCGCGAGCGCGCGCGAGGCCGCCAGTGGCCTGCTGGTTGGCGAATCCTCGCCCGCAGAGCGCATTGATGTGCTGACCCGGCTGGGTGAGATTGAAATGCGCGCAGGCGAAATATTGGCGGCCTCGGTCAATTTTGGACGCGCCCTTGATTTGTCAACCAAGACCCTAGCCAGCAGCGCACCGGAGTCGGCAGCGCTGCGCCTGCAGCTGATGCGCGTGGCGCGCATGCAGGGCGAGTTTGGCCGCGCCCAAGAACTCGGGCAGGACGCACTCAGCGCACAGATTGCGATTTACGGCGCCAACAGCCCGAAGCTGATCATCCTTTACGCCGATATCGGCATTGCCGCGCTGTCGGTCGGCGATTTGGACGCCGCTGAACGCGCCAACCAGCGTGCGCTCGCGCTGATTGACGCCGTCGCACCGGATCGCATGCAGCCTTTTGCGCCGGGTGTGCTCTCGGCCCTCGCTCGCGTGGCGATGGAGCGCGGCCGAGCAACGCAAGCCATTGATCTGGCTCAACAAAGCGTGCAGCTCGCGCTGACGCTTTTTAAACCGACCAGTTTTGACGTTGCCGCAAGCGAACTGGTGCTGGCAACGATCCAATTCGAACTGGGCCCAACTTCAGCCAGCCGCGACCTCGCGAACCGGGTCCAGCTGGCACTGGAAACGACCCTTGGCGCCGACCACGTGATGAGCACGCGGGCGCAGGAGCTCAATGGCCGAATTGAATTGGCGAATGGCGCCAAAGATCGCGCCGCAGCGCTGTTTGAAAGCGCCTTGCGGGGCCGCCAAGCCGCTTACGGCCAAAGTCATCCGCAGGTTGTGCTGCTGCGCGTGCGCGTCGCGATAGCGCGGGGTGAGCTGCCGCTTCAGGCCGAATTGGCCCAGGCGTGGCAGCGCGCGAGCAGCAATGCTGACGCCCTTCCTGCGCGGACGATTGCCGAAATCAAGCAGGCCTTGGCCGATCAGCCGACCAAGCCCTAGTAATTTCCCTTGACCAGCAGCAGAGTCAATTCCGCCTGAACGCGCATGTATTCGGACTTGAGCTGCGCAACCGCGCGCGCCGGCGCCGTGAGCGTCCCGCTGCGCGCGCCGTGCTCAATCTTTTTCGCAAAATCTGACAGGTAAGTGGCGCCCAGATTGGCGCTGGTGGACTTGAGTGAATGAGACGGGCCGACCAAGGCCATCACATCGTTGCGCGCGATTGCGTCATCGAGAATCGATACGCTCTTGGGCGAATCCTCAAGATAGACCGCAACCAGATCGGAAAACTCATCGCCCATCACCTCGATCAGATCGCTGACCACCACTTTGTCGATCGCGGGGCCAAGCTCAGGGTCGCTTTCGAATACCGGCTGTTCGCGACCGCTGGGCGCGGCAGGCTTTGCTGCAAGCGCCGCGGCGCTAACGACAGGGCGAAATGGCGCTTGAACCGGCTCGGGCAATGGGTACGTGGTTAGCGGCAGTCCTGGCTTTTGCGGCGCAGTCGCTGCGCGCGGTTTTTCCGCTGGGGTACTGCGATTGGTCGCATCAACCGGCATCCATTTGCGAATGGTCTGTTCGAGCAGGAAGCGATTGAGCGGTTTGGACATGTAGTCGTCCATCCCGCAGGCGAGACATTTTTCGCGATCACCCGCCATCGCATTGGCGGTCATCGCAATGATCGGAATGCGATAGGCGCCCTCTTTGGCCTCGCGCTCGCGAATCGCGCGGGTTGCGGAGTACCCATCAAGCACGGGCATTTGGCAATCCATCAGGACCAAATCAAAGCGAGTCCGCTCCATTTGCTCCAGCGCCTCGCGGCCGTGGTTGGCGATCTCGTAGCTCACTCCGACAAGCGATACCAGCTTCTTGGCGACCTGCATATTCACCACGTTGTCTTCAACCAGCAGCACATGGCCACGCAGGGCACCGCTTTGCTGCGCGTTTTCCGGCGCCGAGCTGCCGACATTGACAGGCGACGGGCTGACTGAAGCCGCAACCGTTCGCGCCATGCCCTCGGTTTGTTCGACCACGTCCAAGAGTTTCGCCAGAGCCGTTTTGAGGTCTGCTTCGGCGTAGGTTTTCTCGAGGATGGCCGAACGCGGTGTCGATTTGGTTTCGTCGCTCGGGGGTTCATCACCCGCAATCAGGAGCAGTTTGATCCGATCAAGCTGCGGCTCGCGAACCACGTTGCGAATCAAGCCCTGCGCAGTCGACTTCATGCTGGCAAGATCGACCGCGACCAAATCGTATGCCCACGACTCGCCGAGCGTTGCCGACGACTTGATCTTGGACAGCGCATCGGCCGCGGTGTTGGTGACCAACACCTGCATGTTGGCCATCTCGAAGTAGTTCTGTAAGCGCCGCTGAAAAGCGTTGTCGGAGGTCACCATCAGCACGCGCGAGCCGGCGATATCGCGTCTGGCGGACTGCATATCACCCAGCGACTTCAGCAGCGGCACCGAGAACCAAAAAATGGAGCCCTTGCCCAGTTCTGATTTCACCCCGATTTTGCCGCCCATCAGGTCAACGATGCGCTTGCAGATCACCAAACCCAATCCCGTCCCGCCGTGGATGCGCGTGGTTGATGCGTCTGCTTGCGAAAACGATTGGAACAACCGCCCAACGGTTTCCGCCGACATGCCGATTCCAGAATCGCGCACGCTGTACAAAAGCTCCACGTGGCTGCGGGTTTCGCTGCGCCGCGAGACGGTGACCTGGATCGCGCCTTTTTCGGTGAATTTGATGGCGTTAGAAACCAGATTGGTCAGCACTTGGCGAATGCGGACCGGATCGCCGCGCATGGCCAGACGCACATTCGGTTCGATGCTTCCGAGCAAACGTACGCCCTTGCGCTCCGCCGCCTTGACCATCAACTGGGTGACGGAATCAAGCAACTCGCGCAGGTTGATCCCGATGCTTTCGAGCTCAAGCTTGTTGGCTTCGAGTTTGGAGTAATCGAGAATATCGTCAATGATTCGGAGCAGGTGCTTGGATGAATCAAACGCCGTATTGACATAGTCGAGCTGATCGGGCTCCAGACGGGTTGAGCGCAGAATATCGAGCAGCGGAATCACCCCATTCAGCGGGGTGCGAATTTCGTGGCTCATGGTGGCGAGGAACTCGCCTTTGGACATTGCCGCCGCCTCAGCATCCATCTTGGCCTGGACCAGCTCGCGCTCAGTCAGCTTAAGGCGCTCAAGCTCTTGCTTGAGCGTGCGCAACTCCAGCGATTCGTCGCTCGCCAACGCCACCACCTGCGCCGCCGGTTCCTGCGGGACGGACGCTTGCGCGCTTAAAGGTTCAGTGCGAGCGCGTGCGCTTGAGGCGATCAGCACGGCCGCCAATACCAAGGCTAAGGCTGCGCTAATCCCGATCGCACTGGGCGCAAGCAACAGCGCGCTGAGCAAACCAAATATGGCGGGGCCCAGAAAAGACCACAGCAGTCGCTGATCGAGCAGCAAAGCCGCACTGCTGCCGAGCACCGCAATCGCGATCAAAAGCAATGGCCAAGATTCAACGGATATGCTGCTGGTAGCAGTGAAAGCATGGCACGCGATCGCCCACAGCAGACCGAGCGAGATCAGGCCCACTTGCAGCCCGATCGTTTTGGCCGCCCTGCCCTCGCTCAGCGCTTTGAAACCCAGACCCACCGCGACTGCGGTGACGGCCATCGCGAGAAAGAACAAAGCGGCCCAGCTGACAGTTAACAGCATGCCGCCCTTCGGGGCATGCGCGGTCACCAGCAAAAGAGCAGACGCACCCTGCAAAAATGCAAGCGGCCCCATGCTCGACAAGAGCGCACGAAACGCTAAGTTGTCGCGCTGCGCAAGCGCCTTTCCCGCCTCAATATCCGCCTGGGCTTTTGCCTCAGTCAGAGAAATTCTTGCTTTTGCCACGCTGCCCCCTCGCGCGCGAGCCTAAAACGCCGCGCCGGTGAAATCAAAGCCGAGCTCACGCCCTGGTTGTTGTAAGAAATTTCCCTGCACATAGTCTGCGCCTGAGGACCACAATTTGGCAGCGCTTGATGCATCCTCAATGTGAGGCGCGATGACCCGCTTGCCAAGTTTGTGGCCAATTGCGATGAGCTGTTTAAATTCTGCCTCCAATGGCGGGGTGTGGGCTTTGGGACCGGTGAAGCGCTCGGATACTTTGAGGTAGTCCACGGGCAGGTGGCTCAACAGCTGAAAGCCCAGCTGCGAACCGTCAAAACCGCCCAGACACAGCTTCACGCCTAACTGCCTAAGCGCCAAACCGAAGGCCACCGCGGGGCGCAAATTCAGCATCACATCGGGCAGCTTGATCTCCAAAACCAAACCCTGTGGCGAGACCCTTCTGGCCATCAGCAGCTGGCGCAGCCAAGCCGGCCGAGTTAGGTCTTTGAGCGTCGCCCCGGATTGATTGACGAACAGGCGCACCGGCTCACCGCCCTTGGTGCGCTGGTCGAGCACGCTGAGCGCGCGCGAGACCACCCATTTGTCGATGTCGGCCACCAGGTTTTCCTTCTCGGCGATTGGAATCGCTCGCGCCGCCGGAATGATTTGCCCACTCGGGGTTTGCAGGCGCAACAGCACCTGGTATTGCGGCTCGTGAAGGCCTTTAAGTGAAACGATCGGCTGATACAGCAGCTGCAGCGTGTTTTCCCGAAGTGAAGCGCGCAGCGCGTCAGCGATCTCACTGTCTGCTAGAGCCGTTTTTTCGGCAGGTTTTTGTTTGTAGACCACGATCTTTTGCTGGGTCGCATGACGCGCCTGCGAACACGCGCGCTCCGCGGCATTGATCATCGCCGCCGCATCGGCGAGGCGCACGTCAAACGCGCAAATGCCGGCGGCCAGCGAGCTCGCAATGGACTTGTCTTCGACCACAAAA
>Ga0105047_10012258_pt1 | contig 13816 bp, 7 predicted proteins | sample MAT04_FD_78384 | JGI IMG/M metagenome (GOLD analysis project Ga0105047, IMG submission 78384) | Freshwater microbial communities from Lake Fryxell liftoff mats and glacier meltwater in Antarctica - MAT-04 (megahit assembly) | ecosystem: Environmental > Aquatic > Freshwater > Ice > Liftoff...
CGAACGGCCGCTCGGAAATCTGGCTCGCCTCCGACCTCCAGTCCTCCAACTGGCACCCGCAGGACGAACGCTGGTCCGCTGTCCGCGCAAGCCTTGCTTCCCTTCCGCAAAAGCCTTCCGTTCGCGTACTCTCCCTCACCGGAAACTCTTCGCCGAACATCGCCTTCCGGCTTCTTGGCACCCGTCGCAGCTCCGAGGGACTCATGCTCGATCTGGAACTCATGCGCTCCGAGGATTCGCGCGGCACCCTCAACCTGCCGCTCAGCGTCAGCGTCAACGGAGCCACCAGCAGCGAAACAGTAAGCATCCCCGGCCAGTCCCTGCGTTTCCAGAAGCGTGTCAAGCTCGCCGATGAGAACGAGACCGGCCACGGCTTCCTCTCACTCCCTGCGGATGGCAACCCCCGCGACAACTCCGTCTTCTTCGCCTACGGCCCCGCCCGTCCGGTGAAAACACTCATCGTCGCCCCCGCAGGTGAAGCCGCCGATTACCTCGCTCTCGCCGCCTCCCCACCCGGCTTCGAGAAACAGACCTCCGAGCGGATCGATCCCGCGCAATTCACCACCACCAACACCGGCGGAGCCTCCATGATCCTCTGGGCCTCCCCTCTGCCATCCGGGGAAAACGCCAAATCACTCGAACGTTTCCTCTCCAGTGGTGGCCAGGTCGTCTTTCTCCCCGGCGCAGGAGAATCCACCGAATCATTTCTCGGGATGAAATGGGAACCCGTCACACTCGCCGAAGCCGGGAAATTCTTCATCCTCCAGGACTGGAACAAATCCGACGGCCCGCTCCGCGATGGCATCGACGGCACCCCCATCCCCGCCGAGCGGCTCCGCGCCATCAAGCGCGCCGTCCCTGAAGGCGATGCCGCGGTTCTCGCCCGCTGGGAGGATGGCGAGGCGTTCATTACTAGGAAAATAGTAGATAAAGGCACCCTCTGGTTCCTCGGCAGCACTCCGGACTACACCTGGTCCAATCTCGGCGATGCGGACGTCCTCCTCCCCGCGACCCAGCGCATCCTCGCCCTTGGGGCGGATCGCTTCGATTCCTCCTACCTCGCGGAAGTCGGCTCGGACACCGCGGGACTGGGCGCCGGAGAGACCCGCACACGCATCGACGGCCTTGCCACCGAGTCCTCCCCGGAAACCGCCGGAGTCTTCCGCCTCGGTGAACGCACCCTCGCTCTCAACCGCCCTCTCCCGGAGGACGACCTCGAGATCGCCTCCAAGGAAAACCTCGATGCCATGCTCGAAGGAACGAATTACCGCCTGCTCGACCAAGTCGGCCAAGCCTCCGATCCCTCGCTTTCCACCGACATGTGGCGGGCCTTCCTCATCGCCGTCCTCTTCTTCCTCATCAGCGAGGCACTCCTCTGCCTCCCGAAAAAACAGAAGGAGGAACCCGCAATCCCGGCACGGACATTTGGAACGGCTGGCTGAAGAAAAAAACAGCGCACGAGCGGCCCATCGTGAAATCGCAGGATTTTCTAAAATCGCTGGGTTGGATGGAGGACAAAATCAGAGACGGATCTAAATCCCCAGATCTCTCAGACGCCCCTGCCGTTTCTCCATCGCAGCCTCGGACATACGGTAGTCCAGCATGGCAACGAATTTCTGCGCGGGTTTCACTGAGTTCGATGGAAGCACAAGCTCCAGTTTCCCCATCGTCACTCCCGGAATTTCCTCGACTAGGCGCGGATCCTTGATGCGGATGGTGAGAGTCTTCGCGGAGAACCACCAGAAGCCGCCCGTGACAGACGCCTCCTCGACATCGTCGTAGGTCATGTCAATGGTCCGCATTTCGTTCGTGGCACGCGTGAAGGTGCGGTCCTCCAGTTTCCAATGCAGGATCACCTGCTCCTCCAGTGCACGGAATTTCCCGGTCACGGCCAGCTTGCCCAGCGCGTCGGTCGCAGGGATATTGAAAATGAAGGAAAGTTCGTCGTCCACGATGGTCTGAAATCTTCAGTAAGGATTGGCCCAGGGAAACCGGACTGCAAAGGAAAATTCGAATCTCAGATCTCAAATGGCGAGCCTGGCACAGCCCGCTCCGTCACGCAGACGCTCAAGGATCTCGGTATCGATCAGAACACGCTCGTCATTTTCACCACCAACAACGGGACCCAGCCAGAACTCCTATTTGAAAGATGCCCACGAGGCGGACTCCTTCAATTCCTTCGGCCCCTTCGACGGGATCAAACGCGACGTGCTGGACTCACGGAGATTCCGTCCTGTTCAGCGGATTCATCGAGATCCCTACGGAGGGTGCCTATACCTTCCACCTACCTGCCAGCGCGACAGCCCTGCTGCGGATTCATGAGGCGACAGTCATCGACTCCGGCTTCGCACCTGCGGAAAAGGAAATCTCGGAAAGAACGACGTCTTCTCCTCTCGATTCTTCACTAGGGCTTGGAAAGACCCTTCTACTTGGCCTTCACTTGATCCCGTGCTCTTCCTTAAAAACTTTGCGGGCGGATTTGTCCTCGTCGGTTTTCTGCGGCCAGTTCTGGTAGATGCTTTGGATAGTGGAATCGCGTTTCTCACCGACGGGGAGGGTCAGCGCCCACTGGGTGGCTGTCTGCGGATCATATGCGGCGACGGTTCTGGCGTAGGAGGAAACGGATGCTTCCCTAGTTGGGCCTTCGGGAGTTTTCGCAAGCCACTCACCGGCGGCGCGGTAGTCGTTGCTCGTCCACTGCTGCATGGCGTTCTCGATCACGTTCCCGCGCTTTTCCTCCGAGACGTTTGTCCCCATCCATTCGATCCACTTGCCCTTGTCGGCGCCTTTGGAATTGTATCCGAGGGTGCTGCCCATCGAGTCGATATCCTCCTGACTGAGCTTGTTCTCGGAAATCCACCTGCTACCTTTTTCAAAACCGTCCTTCGCGATCCCGTCGGCCAAATTGCTAATGGCGGATCTCGTGATCTCATCCCCTTTCTCGCCGAGGGATTTCTCCTTATCGCGGAGTAGCGCGAAGAACTCGGTCCGCTTCGCCTCGGTGTTCGCGGATCTGGCGAGATTCTCGAAAGCCTTATCGGGCGTGTCCATTTTCAACTCGGCGATCAGATCGAAGGCGAGCCTCATGTCGTTTTGCGCGGCACCTTTCACCAGTCCCGCCTTGACATCGTCGGTGATGATGTCGGAGTGCTTCTCGGAATTTTTCCGCACCCAGTCGAGCGCGGCGGCGGGATCCTTCGATGCCCAGTTCGCGAGGGAACTGCTGAGGAGATGCTTGCTCATCATGCCGTTCTCGATGAGGTCCTGGCTCTCGGTGAAAATCGCGAGCGCGGCCTCCGGGTGATCGCTGGCGAGGGTCATGATCGCGAACATGATCATACCGTTGCGGGATTCGTCCTTGAGCTCGGTGCTCGCGCGGAACTCGGCGATAAGGATTTTCAACTGGTCCGCATCAAGCGAGAGCATCCGGTCCATGAAATCCATCATGCGCTTCTGCATCTCCTCATCAGGCTTTTCACCGCCGTCCTTGAAGGCTTCCATCTCTTTGGCGAAGGCGATGAAATCCTTGGCCGCCTGATGGGCCTCCGCCTCCTTGTCGGCGCGTGCGCTTTTGGTGCCGCGCTGAATCTTCACGGTCCCGTTTTCATTGAGGGAAATCCCCAGTGCCGCGGCCTCAGCCGAAAGCGTGGCCTTGGTAACGGTGATCTCGGAAATGCGTTTCTGGTTTTCCCAACCCACGAAGCCGAGGGCGGCGAAGATGAGGATCGAAATGGCGATGGATATTTTCATAGGGGTGTCACTTGAGTTTTTTAAGAGCCTCCTCGCGCTTGGCGGGATCGGAGATTTTTCCGGCGAGTTCACGAGCCTCGTCCTTGTGCTCCCAGGTGCTGGATTTGTCGAGGAAGCCGACAAGCACGTCGTCGTTTCCACTAGATTCGTGGTATTTTACGGCCATCGCGCTCGCTTCGGAAAACTTCATCTGCTCACCATTGCGTGAGGCGCTGCCTATGCTTTCCCCCGTGACTTTGTCCACGGCGTCAGGTGCCTGGGTTCCCAGCCATTCGCGCATCTCATCGACGTCGGTGGTCGTGAGTTTCCCCTGCCAGCCTTTGCTCTGGACAAAACCTTCCGCCGCCTTGTTCGCGCTCGCGACACGCTCTTCCGGAGTGGCCTCGATCCGGTCCATGTATTCGTCCACTTTTTTGAAATCGCCCTCACGAGCCTGATTCGCTGCGCGCTGGGACAGCACGTCCAATTGCTCCTCGGGCTTCAGGGAAGAACGGACGAGCCGGGCGTAGGCGACATCCTCTTCCGTTTTCTGATTCTGGAAACTATAGCCACCGAGAATTTCACTCCGCTGGTCCACGGGGATCGAGGCGAGGCGTTCCGTAGCTTTTTCGAAATCCGAGGAAAGCATTTGCGAGATGAGCTGGGACTCGAACTGGTTCAGAATCCGGCTCTTCCCATCCAGCGACTTGCTCTCAAAAGTTCCCGCCGCGATCTCTTTGTCGAACCACGCGGTCGCCGCCGTCAGGTCTTTTTTCGCCCATTGGCCGAGAGCGTTCGCAAGCTGCCAGCTTGCACCCGACTGCTCATCTTTCAAGCGTCCGGAAAAACGGGTGAGAGCCAACTCGGGATCCTTTTCGGAGAGCGGACCGAAGAGCATCATCTCAAGCATCTGGCGTTCCTCATCGCCGATCTCCAATGCCTGGATCTCCTCCAGGGCGGAAACGATTTCCTCCGCGCTCATCGCTTGCAGACGGCGCTGGAAGGACATCATTTTCCGCATGTCGTTCACTCCGCCATTGCGCTGCATATCCGTGAACCCGGCTGCGATCTCTTTCCAATCGATCCCTTTTTTCTCGGCGGAGGGTTGGTTGGCGCGCGTTCCTGCGGGTGCGTCGCTTCCGGCGGGAGTCCCACGGGCGGAAGCGATGCGGGTGCGTAGGATATCCGTTTCCTCCTCGAGAGCGGAAATGGAATTCCGCTGGCTGAGGAGGACGGTCCCGGCGATGGCGAGCGCGATGACGGGAGGAATGAGGAGAAGGGGTTTCACGTATGGACAAACCAATCCCGTTCCCGCGGTTTGTCAATCCTGCCGGATGTGCCGCTTGCGTCAGTGGCAATTTCCCACTTGGCGAAGCGACCGCCACGCCTAATCGTGAGGCATGAAAAATAACATCGAACGGATTCTCATCGACGAGGAGGTCATCCACCGCAGGCTCGACTCCATGGCCAGGGAGATCGAAACGGATTTCCCGGCGGGCCCCATCGTGGTGATCATCCTTTTGAAAGGCGCGCTGGTGTTCGCGGCGGACCTGCTGCGGCGGATTCCGCGCGAGCTGTCCATCGAGTGCCTGAACGTCGCGAGCTATCACGGGGGATTGGAAAGCTCCGGGCAGGTCGATTTCCTGGACAGGCATTTTCCCGAGGTGAAAGGGAAGCATGTGCTGCTGCTTGATGACATTCTCGATACCGGCCGCACGCTCGCTGCGGTGGCGAAGCGACTGGAAGAGGAAGGCGCCTCGGCCGTCCATACCGGGGTGCTGCTGGCAAAGGACAAGAAGCGGGCCGAAGAGGTCGAGGCGGATTACACCGGCTTCGCGATCGGGGATGAGTTCGTGGTGGGATACGGCCTGGATTACCAGGGGAAATACAGGAACCTGCCGTATGTGGGGGTGCTGAAGCTTTCGGCGGCGATTTAAGGAACCAGCACGACTTTCAGCAGTCCCTCGTCGTTCCTCGCAAGCCGCGCAAACCAAGCCGCGCCTTCTTTCAGAGGCGCTACGGCACTGAGAAGCGGCTCGACCTGGATCGAGCCATCGGCGATGCGTGAAATCGCCTCCGGGTATTCTCCGGCGCAGGCGCAGGAGCCATGAAGAGTGATCTGACGGGTCACGACTTCCTGAAGAGGAAACTGAACGCTCGCCTGGAGGTTTCCAACAAGGACCACATGCCCGCCTTTCCTAACAGAACGGATCGCGAGATCCACGGGCGCAGCGGCGCCGACGACCTCGAAGGCGGCACCAGCTCCATCGCCTCCGCAGATTTCCTTGATCTTTGCGAGAGTGTCAGCGGCATTTGCGAGGAAAACATCCGTTGCTCCGAGTTTCTTCGCGAGTCCCAGTCTGCTTTCATCGAGATCCACGGCGATGACCTTCGACCAACCCCGCGCTCTGAGCGCCTGGATCACGAGTAGCCCGATCAAGCCCGCACCGATCACCACGGCGGGTTCATCGGTCAGCGCCGGAGCGAGATTCACCGCGTGCAGCGCGATCGCGACCGGCTCCGCGAAAGCCGCCTTTTCAAACGGAAGCCCTTCCGGAATGTGATGCAGGATATGCTGCGGAAGGACGATTTCCTCGGCGAAACAGCCGTGCCTGCGGTAGTCCGCGCAGGAAACGCCGAGGACTTTCCGCGTCGCGCAGAGGTTCGGGGTTCCCTCCGCACAGGATTCGCAATCGTTGCAGAACTCTGTGGAGTCGAAGGTGACGCGGTCGCCGATCTTCCAATCGCGCACCCCGTCTCCTGTTTCAGAAATCACACCGGAAGCCTCGTGCCCCATCACGATGGGCGGAATACGCCGACCCGTGCGACCGTCCATCCCGTGGATGTCACTCCCGCAAATGCCACATGCCTTGATAGAGATGCGGACATGGTTCGGCGCGATCTCCGGTTTGGGAAATTCAGAGTAGTCGAAAGTGGATGGGCCTGTGAGGACGAGGGCGTTCATGGTGCGGCCTTAGTTTTCACGGGGAGAGCAAGCGAAGTCCACCATGGATTTCGATTCCACATTTTCACAGGCCTTATCTGTCGAAGCGGACCCAGTCCAGGTTCATTGCCGATGAAAGGACGAAATACAGATCCGCTGTCTCATCGCTGGAAGTGATTTTTCCTTCCACTTCCTTCAAGGTGTTCCAATCGCCCGATGAGGTGAGGACGATCTCTCCGATTTTCTCACCGTCCTTCGCGCCTTTCCTTATCTCGATCCGTTGTTCTCCGTCCCGAAGCGAGTAGCGGACTGTGACTTTGGAAATATCGCGCAGGGAGACGGAGGAGATTTTCACCGCGTCGCCGGGATTGGCTTGTCCGATGACCTTACGTCCGCTGGCCTGGCCGTTCTCCATCGTTTTCGGCCCCATGAGTTCATCGGCCTCTTCCGCCTCGATGGTGCGGGAGCGGAGATTTACTATGGCCGTAGTAGTCAGGGGAGCGGCGGGACTGCTTCCGAAATCAGTGAAATCCGCTTGGAAAACGCCTTTGCGGATCTTGTCGTTCTCCGGGACCGGGATCTCCCCTTCCGTGCCGTGGTAAAGACCGGTCACGGCCTTGCCTTTTTCCAAAGAGAAAATCCACTCCACCATCATGTGGATCTCGTCCTTCGTGTGCTGCGGATGAGGGAGCATGGGGATCTCGCTCCAAACTCCGGCGGAACCCTTGAGCACACGGTCTGCGGAAACATCCAACGCGCCGGCCTGGCCGCGATATTTGTCAGCGATTTCAACCAGTCCCGGACCGACTATTTTCGTCTCCATGGCGTGGCAGTTGAAGCAGTCGGATTGTTTCATCAGGGTCATGCCGACCGCGGACTCCGCCTTGCGCTTGTCCGCGTCGATCCACTCGCTGGTGACCCGGGCGACTGCTTTCATCTGCGCCGTCTTGGGTCCGTCCACCGAGTTTCCGTCCTCCGCGTCCTCGATCTTTATTTTGAAAGCAATCGGGATACCGAAGTCAAAGAAATCCCCGTCCTTCGGTTCCAGAAAAGTGACGACCGGAGCGGTGTTGCCGACGGTGACCTGAGTGGTCGCGCTACCTGTCGCGCCATCCGCATCGGTGACGCGGAGTTCGAGATCAAAAGTGCCTATCGAATCGATTTTAACTTCGGCATCCTTGCCTTTGGCCACGGTTTTTCCGCCAAGTAGCCAATCGTAGGTGAGTTCCTTGCCTTCGGGATCGCTTGATCCGTCAGCGGAAACGGAAACGGTCAAGGGCGCTTTCCCACTCGAATTCTTCACCGAGATCTGCGCCGTGGGGCTGAGGCTCCCGCGCTGGTAGCTTACTTTGAAAATCCGGGCATCAGGATTTTTTCCCCACGTCTCGCCGTAATCCATGAAATACAGGCAGCCGTCGGGGCCGAAGAAGGCATCGACCGGGCGCTTGATCTGATAGCGGCCGGAGCCATCGTCTTCGCCTTGCGCGACGCGGGCGGCCTCGGTGAATTTCTCCAGACCCGTGAAATTGGAATCCTTGTCGAGCATCGCCCACAGGACGAGCGGACGCTGCCAGTCGAACCACAGCAGCGCGCCATCGAAGTGCTCGGGGAGGCCGTTGGTCTTCGCGAACTCCGGCTTGTAATGGAAGACATCCCCAGCGCAAGCCGTCCGCCCGCCGGTGCCTACCATGGGAAATTCTTTCGACGCCCCGGCCGGATACCAGATCATGGGCGGCGTGACAGGCGGAAGCTCGGTGAGGCCGGTGTTGTTCGGGCTGGCGTTGACCGGATGTGCCTTGTCGAACGTTTCGCCGGATTTCCCCGCCGCGAAGTCGAAATCCTTATAGACCTCCCCGCCCCGCGAGTAAGGCCAGCCGAGATAAGCGGGCTTGCGGATCTGGCTGATCGTGTCGAACCCGTTGGGGCCACGGTCGTCGCTGTTGTTTCCCGAGTCCGGCCCGACATCGCCGGCATAGACGATGCCCGTTTCCATATCCACGGTGAAACGCCACGGATTGCGGAAGCCCATCGCATAGATCTCCGGTCGGGTTTTTTCCGTCCCCTTTGGGAAAAGGTTGCCCTCGGGGATCGTGTAGGAGCCATCCTCGGTCGGGCGGATGCGGTTGATTTTACCGCGCAGGTCATTGGTGTTGGCGGAGGATTTCTGTGCATCGAAAGGATAGCGCCCCTCACGTTCGTCGATAGGCGTGAAGCCGTCCGACTGGAAGGGGCTGGTGTTGTCTCCGGTGGAAAAATAAAGATTTCCGTCGGGACCGAAGTGGACTTCCCCCGCGTGGTGGCAGCATTCCTTGCGTTGCACCGGCCAGCGGAGCAGTTCCTTTTCCGATGAGAGATCCAGCTTTTCGTCCTTGATCGTGTAACGGGAAATCGCCGTGCCCTCGTAATCCTTCAGCGAGTGCTGAATGAAAATATGCCCGTTTTCAGTGAACTTGGGATCCAGCGCGAAGCCAAGGAACCCGCTTTCCTGCTCGGTGTAAACTTTCAGCTCGCCCACTTCCTGGATGAGCTTCGAGGCAGGATCGAGAAGACGTAGTTTCCCGTCCAACTCGTTGAAATAGATTTTCCCGTCCGGAGCCATCTGCATGGTCATCGGGCGGTTGAGATCCGTGCCGAGCGTCTCGATACGGTAGCGGAAATCCTCGGATTTCTCCTGCGCATAGGCGGGGAGGACGAGGAAAAGGGCGAGTGGAAGAGGCGCGAATTTCATGAAGCTAAAGCGCATGATACGGCCCGCGATCCGTGCTTCACACAAAAAAATCCCCGGAACCCGGCGAATCTCCGCCTAGGCTGCAACGATGACACAAACATACACTCGAGAGCTTGTGATGAAATCGGGAGTGGCAAAAGGTGGACTCGCGGGCCGGGGCGCGGGCTTGGTTCCAGAGCTAGTTTTCGCGCGCTAAGGGTGTTCGCCGTATTAATCGCGAGAGGCGGAAATTGGTGGCAGTGGGCGGATTTGAACCGCCGACCAAAGGCTTATGAGTCCTCTGCTCTACCACTGAGCTACACTGCCGTTTCCATCCCGCCAAACGCGGGGGGGCGCGATGGATAGCCGCATTCCGCCCGTTTTGTCAAACGGAAGATCGTTTCGCCACACGAAAAATTTCAGCCTTCACCGGGTGGGGTCATCACGATCACCCGCTCGATTCCGTTTTTGGAAAACTCCTCCCAGTAGCGCTTTTCCCATGACACGGTCTTGGCGCGGCGCTCCTCTTCGGTCATGGCTTCCCAGGCTTTCAGGCCAATGGATTTCACCAGATCGCGGTCGGCGAGGCGGACGGTGAGCTCGTCCCAGAAGCTTTCGTTGCGGAATTCCTCGTAGCACTCGTGGTAGAAAAGTTTCTCCTCAACATCCTTTTTCACCCGGAAACGCTGGGTCTCCTGGTCGAACTCGATCATCCCCCCCAGGCCGTTCTGCGCGGCTTTTTCCAGCATCCGGCTCTCGAAGCCCTCGTATTCCGCGAGCTTCGGATCTGCGGATTCCTTCTGGTTCCACGAGGCCACGTTCGCCGCGAGGCTGAGCATTTCCACGAGTGTCGCCAGTTCCTGTTCGGTAAATCGTATGTGCATCCGGTGACCATGAAAGCACCCGTCGGGCCGGAATGGAACTCCAATCTTCGACCACCCGATCCTCCAAGGAAAAGATTGAGAAATAGGGCGGGAGGGTTTAATTCCAACCCACGACCGCACTCCTACGCACCAACGCGGTCGCGGCTTTCGCGGAAGGCCCAGTAAAAACCACTCCCTGTTTTGATTCCGAAAACTCCATTCCAGACCTGTGTTCTCGCGGTTCTCGCACTGTCCCTGACCCCGGCTTGCGCGCTGCCGCTCATCACCGAATTCATGGCGGACAACGAGACAACGCTCGCCGATGAGGACGGCATTTTCAGCGACTGGATCGAGATCCACAACCCGGATGCGACGCCGGTGAATCTCTCCGGCTGGACGCTGACGGACAAGGCCACAAGCCCCGCAAAATGGATTTTTCCCGCCGTCACGCTGGAGCCGGGCGGTTTCATCGTCGTTTTCGCATCCGGGAAAAACCGGACGGTTCCCGGGGCGGAGCTGCACACGAATTTCTCTCTCGCCGCAGGTGGCGAATACCTCGCGCTGCTTGCTCCTGGCGGCGGCATCGCCAACCAGTTCTCCCCGGAATACCCGGCCCAGGATACGGACAAATCGAGTGGGAGCGCGAGGCCTCCATCGAGCTGATCCGTCCGCCGGGCTACATCGATCCGGACGGGAATACGGAGGGATTTTCCTCACCATGCGGCCTGCGCATCCGGGGCGGATTTTCCCGCTCCACCTCGAATCCCAAGCATTCCTTCCGCCTCTTCTTCCGCAGCGCTTACGGAAACGGCCGCCTGAACTACAAGCTCTTCGGCGACGAAGGCGCGGACAACTTCGACAAGATCGACCTCCGCACCCCACAGAACTACTCCTGGGCATGGGGAAACCAGGACCAGAACAGCTTCATCCGCGATACCTGGAGCCGCGATCTCCAGGGGGAAATGGGAAATCCCTATAAACGCGGCCGCTGGTATCACCTTTACCTGAACGGCATCTACTGGGGTCTCTACCAGACCGACGAGCGTGCCGAGGCCAACTACGGCGAGACCTACCTCGGCGGAAATGAGGAGGACTACGATGTGGTCAAATCCTTCGGCGCCGTCACCGATGGCGACAACGCATCCTACCGCCGCCTTTATGAAAAATGGCAGGCCGGTTTCACGACAAATACCGCCTACTATTCCGCCCAGGGGAAAAATCCCGATGGCACGCCAAATCCGTCCCTGGAGAAGCTCCTCGATGTGAAGAACCTCGTCGATTACATGATCATCACCTACTACACGGGTGATCGCGACGGCCCCGGATCGCGCTTCACACAGCCCACCCCGAACAACTACTACGGCGTCTTCAACCGCACGAACCCCGACGGATACAAGTTCTTCGAGCACGATTCCGAGCACTCCCTCGGCACCGGCGATGTGAACATGGTTCAGCCTTTCACCTCCAGCTCCACCTTCGAGCAGTTCAATCCGCACACCCTCCACGAGCGGCTCGCCCGCGACAACGCGGAATATCGAATGGCCTTCGCGGACCGCATCGCGGAGCTTTGCTACAACGGCGGCCTGCTGACCGATGCGAAAGGCATCGCCCGTGTGGACCGCCGCGCCGCCCAGCTCGATACCGCCATCATCGCGCACTCGGCGCGTTGGGGAAATGGCACGACCCGCAACCGCCCGGACTGGCTTGGGGCCGTGCAGAACGTGCGGAATTTCATCACCGGCCGCGTCCCTGTCATGGTCGCCCAAGTGCGGGCGGTCGGCTGGTATCCATCGATCAATCCACCGGTTTTCAGCCAGCACGGCGGCAGTGCCCCGGCGGGGAGAGCGATCATCATCAGCTCGCCGAATCCAGGCACGATCTACTACACTCTGGACGGAAACGACCCACGCCAGCCCGGCGGAAATCTCAATCCTGACGCGCAGGTTTTCACCTCGGCCACCACCACCGTTTCCCTCGTTCCGCAAGGTGCCGTCTGGAAGTACCAGGACAACGGCAGCAACCAGGGAACGGCTTGGAAAGAGTCCGCTTTCAACGATTCCTCCTGGCCATCCGGTCCCGCCCGCCTCGGCTACGGCGATACCCAGGCGACCACCACCGGCTTCGGTCCGAACGTGAATGACAGGTATCCCACGACCTACTTCCGCCGGACCTTCACCGCCACGGCCATCGCCTCGATCCAGTCCCTCACCCTTGAGCTCCAGCGCGATGACGGGGCCGTGGTCTGGCTGAACGGGGTCGAGATCGGTCGCCAGAACATGCCCGCCGGAGGCATCGGCTACCAGACTTACGCAAGCGCCTCAACGGGAGGCATCGACGAGACCACCTTTTTCCCAATGCCCATCTCCCCTTCCTCACTCCGCGAGGGTTCCAACACCCTCTGCGTCGAGATCCACCAGAACTCAGCCTCATCCAGCGACCTGGGCTTCGACCTCCGTCTCACAGGGGAAAGGGCCTCCACCGCCATCCCTCCCACCCTTTCCCAGCCTGGCATCCACACCCTCCGCTCCCGTGTTTTTGGAAACGGACAGTGGAGCGCCCTCAACGCCGCCACCTTTGTCGTCGCCAGCGATCCCGCCGCAGCCTCGAACCTGGTCATCTCGGAATTCCACTACAACCCCGCCGCCCCCACCGCCGCCGAGCAGGCCGCCGGTATCACCGATGCCGGGGACTTCGAGTTCATCGAGCTCTCCAACATCGGCCCCAACCACCTCGATCTCGCGGGCATCGCCTTCACGCAGGGCATCACCTTCGCCTTCGCGGAAAGCAACCCTCGCCGCATCCTCGCACCGGGAGCCCGCGTCATCCTGGTCGATACGGCCGTCGCCTTCGAGGCCCGCTACGGCACAGGCCTCCCAATCGCCGGTTCGTTTTCCGGAAACCTCAGCAACGAGGGCGAGCGCCTCGTCCTCCTGAACGCAGGACTGGGGACGATACGGGATTTCACCTACGGCACCGCCGCCCCATGGCCGGACGCCGCCTCCGCGAACGGCTCCAGCCTTAACCTCGTTTCCCCCACGACCAATCCCGACCATTCGCTCGCGGCAAGCTGGCATTTCAGCGCGTCCCCTGGCGGCACCCCAGGCGCCCCGGAAGTCTCCGGCTACGGCCTGTGGAAAACCATGAACGGTTTCCCCGGCGATCTCTCGGACGACGACCGCGATGGCATCCCCGCCCTCCTCGAATACGCCATGGGCGGGAATCCGAATTCCCCCTCCCTCCTCCCGACCGGGGAAATCATGTCTCTTGATGTTGCAGGCATGACTGCCGATTACCTGGTCATCGCAATCATCAGGAAAACTGGCACCACCGAGGTCGTCCTCACCGCGCAAACCTCCACCGCCATCAGCGCCTGGGACGACACCCCCGTCCTCCTCACCACCACCCCCAATGGCGACGGAACCGAGACCCTCCGCTTCCGCAGCGCCAAGGGCCCGTGCAAGCACGTCCTCCACATGAAGGCCGGACGGCTCTGCGAGATCGTCAAGGACGGCCGCGGCCACGACAACCTCGTCCCCGTCAAGATCGACAAGCTCGTCCGCACCGGGAACGCCG
>Ga0105047_10012259_pt1 | contig 13815 bp, 11 predicted proteins | sample MAT04_FD_78384 | JGI IMG/M metagenome (GOLD analysis project Ga0105047, IMG submission 78384) | Freshwater microbial communities from Lake Fryxell liftoff mats and glacier meltwater in Antarctica - MAT-04 (megahit assembly) | ecosystem: Environmental > Aquatic > Freshwater > Ice > Liftoff...
AATCGCCATCAGCCCCAGCAACACCACGCTCGGCAGAACTACGCCCGCCATCCACGGATCGTAATAGACCAGCATCTCTTGCAGACCAAGGAAGTACCACGGCGCCTTGGACGGGTTCGGCGTCTTGACGCTGCTCGATGGTTCTTCCAGTGGGGCCTGAAGCGCAATGGCCCAGACCAGCAAGAACGCCGTCAGGGCGATCATGCAAATCAGTTCCGTGTAGACCAGGTCTGGCCAGACCAGGACTTTTTCACTGTCGTCTTTTTCGACTGGCGGCAGCCCTTGGCGGATCCGATTGTCGTTGATCACGGCCTTGTGCGTGGCCAGCCAGGTGAAGAACCCCAGCAGGAAGATCAGGCCGACGATCGGCACATTGTCCGGCTTGGCCACGATCTCCTTAAAATTGGCGTCCGTCACGGCCATGCCCATGCCGAGCATTGCCAGATTCAGGCCGGCCCAGCCGACGATGGGCTTCGAGAAAAAGCCGCGGAAGACAAACAAGATGGCAAAAAAGAACAACGATCCGAGGGTCAATGTGACCGGCCCGGAGAGTTCGTTGATCGTTTCTTTAAAAGCGTGCGGCAACATCGGCGGCGATTGAATCATCGCCAGCGGCGCACAAACAAAGAACGCGGCGCCCACCACAATCCACAGCACAACGTCCGTTACCGGAATCCCGGGGGCCGAATGCTCCAACGCCACACCGCCATGCCCATCCCCTTGCACCGTGGAAGGGGCCAACCGACCTCCGCCGAACGGTAGGTGGAACAGCGTCTGCGCGCCGCGACGCCACAACAACAGTGCCGCGCCCCAATTGAGGGCGCAGAGAATCAGGTAGAAAAACCCGAGCGGCCGGGCGATGTTTACTAGAAAATTGGGGTCGCTATGCATGCGAATTGTCCGAACGTTAGGCGGCCAGGTTAAGCAGTTCTCGCCTCAGGGCCGGCGGCCCATCTATCAAGTTCCAACTGTCAGGCTCCAGGAATTGCGCCCCGTCTTTTGGGCCCAACCGCAACAGCCTTCTACAGTGGTCCGCTAATGCCGCCGTCCTTGCGCACCCGCCAGAAGTGAATCGCCAGTAGCAACGCAACAGCCAGCGGGATGCCGATGCAATGCAGCACGTAAAATCGGTTCAAAGTGTCTTCGCCCACGAAGCGGGCGCCGAGCGTCAGAAATCTCGCGTCCGAACCGCTGGTGATCATCGGAATACCGCCGACGTTCAACAGCTTGGCGCCAGGACCTTCGGCTCCCATCAGCGGAGTCGCCCGAGCCATGTTCGATCCAACCGTGATAGCCCAGATGGCCAGCTGATCCCAAGGGAGCAGATATCCGGTAAAGGACAGCAGGAGCGTGAGCAGCAACAGCAGCACGCCGACCACCCAATTGAACTCTCGCGGTGGCTTATAGCTACCGGTCAAGAAGACGCGGTACATGTGGAGCCAGGTAGTGATCACCATCGCGTGCGCGCCCCATCGATGGAGTTCGCGCATGATTCCTAAACTTGTCACGTCGCGGAGCGCAAGGATGTCGTTGTAGGCCCACTCCAACGTCGGGCGATAATAGAACATCAACAGCACGCCGGTGACCGTCTCCACCAGGAACAGGAAGAAGGTCACCCCTCCCATGCACCAGGTGTAACTCAGGGCAATGCCCTGCTTTTTGATCGACACCGGATGCAGATGGAGGAAGAAGTTGGTCAACATCACCACGATGCGATTACGCCGATCGAGCGGCATCGGGTGACGGAAGACGCTTTTCCAAAGCTGCGAATTACGAATGGCTTCGCCGAGAGACATGAATCAGTCCGCTTGCGGGGCTCGATTTACGAAAGCTATTGGTTTATCTGCAAGAACGTCGACAAAGCGTTTTGGCGAATTTACCGCCGGCGGCTTTTACGAACGCTCGAATGAACTTGTCGCCGCTTCACGCGACGTGGAACGTCGCCTGGGCGGCGGAAACTACGCTCGAAACGAAAACAGCGGGGACCAGATCCTGGCCCGCCGCCGCACTACGATTCGCTAACTTCTCAAAACCAGATTCGGCCACCAGGACCATCTGCACTGGACCGCCTTTGCTCGGCGGACCCGCGCCACTCCGACCTGATCGGCCAACTAGACCGGCACGAAGCAGGCCGGATCGCTCCACTGGCCCAACTCTTCCTGGAACGTGCGGCTCTTGTCGACTTCCAACTGACCGTCGTCCGCCAGACGAATTGCGTATCGCTCCAGCGGGCGCGGGGCAGGACCTTCGAAATTGATTCCGTCTTTATAAAAACCGCTGCCGTGGCAGGGGCATTTGAATTTTTGCTCGGCCTCGAGCCAGTTGGGCGTGCAGCCCAGGTGCGTGCAAACGGTCTTGAGCGCGACCATCTGCCGCTGCCCCTTGTACTCCGTGCTGACCGGCCAGATGCCGAATTGCGCTTTGAATTTTTCGTCCACGGCGCCGGGGGAAAAGTCCCCAGGGAAACCGATCTTGAACTTGCTTGGCGGCTCCGTCAGCACGTTGGGGAACATGAAGCGAGCCAGCGCCAACGTGAACAAGCCGGACGCGGCAGCTAACGACGTGAAGCCCGCCCCCATGAAGGAGCCAAACAGCACGCCCAGAAAGAAGCGTCGTTCCGTCCCTGCGCCAACAGGCTCTTTGGTCGCCTTGGGCTTGGCGTAATCTGGCTTCGTCGGCATCGGCGGCAGAACAACCGCCTCTTTCTCTTTGGTCTTTGCCGCAGCGGCAGGCACGGCCTTGGCAGCGGCTTCGCCCTTGGTCATGGGACCAGGCTTCGACGCGCCGCGCGCGGCTGCCAGAATGCTGGAAGTATCGCGCACCGCGGAGGTGGCGGCGGCAGCCGGCTTGGCGGCGACTGGTTTGGCAGCGGGCTTCTCGGCGGCAGGCTTTGCCGCAGCCGCTGGCTTAGCTTCTTCGGCCGGCGCGTCCGCAGACTTTTTGGCGCGGGCGGCGGCCAGAATATCGGCCACGCTCATCTTGCCACCAGCAGCGGCAGGCTTGGGCGCCGGCTTACCGGCCGGAGCCGCTGACTCTGCGGCAGGCGACGCTGGCTGCGGTCGCGCAGCCTCATCACTCGCGGCGTCGCCACTTGCCGGGGTGGGCTGGGAATCGCTTCCTGCGGCTCCCTTCCTCGCGGCGGCCAACATCTCGGCCACCGACATCTTTTTCTTCTCGGCCATGCGCCTTTACTCGCTCACACCTAGCGTGACAGCAAAGATCATCCCCGAGCGATGCAACCTGAATGCGTGCAATGCACTTGGAGACAAGCGCCGTCGAGCGGGGCTGTGAAAATGCGGTTTCTGGGCTGTTTTTCGCCTTAACGGGCTTTGGTCTTCACCCTGACGGGGGCTCGGCCATCCTGACGACGAATTGAGAGCCGCTCCGGAGGGCTTGTGAGATTTTTCACAAACTCTCCGCTTCTATTTCTATCGCACGCAGAACAAATGTCAACCACCCCAGGCCAAGAATGCCGTCAAAACCCGGCAAATCCGACCCGCTGCCCTTTTCCTGAACGGCTAGTGGAAACTGCCATTTTCGTGGCAGTCCCCCCTGTAACAATTAAGCTGGCGTCCAAAGCGTATCGTCCGCTGCCATCTGCGCCAACTCCCAGTTTTGGCCACTGGCGAATTTCGCAGGCTCCCCTGCCCTTTCGGTTTTAGTCCCCCGCCGTATCATTGGCCTGGCCGCGAAATCAGGGCATCCCCTACGGCCGTTTTCTTCCTGCGGACGCTGGCAATTTCGAACCGCAAACGAGGATCACTTGTCTATCGACCGCCAACTCCCTTGGAATGAATGGAACGCGATCGTGCGGCGAGATCCCACCGGCCGCGGCGTCTCCAGCTACCTCGATGCAGGCGCGCCCCTGCGACCGGGTGACCTGCAATCCGCCGCGCGCAGCCTGGCCGAGAGCGCCACGCGCGTGGCAATCGTCACCGGATTTTGTATCGTGCGCGCGGATCCTCCGGCCGCCGAGACCGACGGCCCGCCCGGCTCGCTGCTGCTAGCAAGATCGCTCATCGCGCTCGGCGCTAACGTGACGCTCATCACCGATGGCTACGGTCGGCCACTTCTCGAAGCCGGCTGCGACCACTGGGGACTGCCACGCGGCATGATTCAAGAGTTTCCGCTGGCGCCACCGGCCGATTTTGTCGCGCGGCCGTTTTTGCAAAACGCGCGCGGAGAGCCACTCTCGCACCTGATTGCCATTGAGCGCGTCGGCCCCAGCCACACGCGGGAATCCATTGTCGCGCAGCAGCGCGAAGGCGCAGCGCCGCTGGAAGAATTCGAGCGCGATGTGCCGCCTGAATCGCGCGACGTTTGCCACAATATGCGCGGCCTGCCGATCGATTCGCACACGGCTCCAGTGCAAAAGCTCTTCGAGGTGATTCAGGCGCAAAGCCTGCCGATCATCACGATTGGCGTGGGGGACGGCGGCAACGAGATCGGCATGGGCGCCATCCCCTGGGAGATCCTCCGCCGCGCCATCACGGTTGGCCCCGCTGAGCGCGTCGCCTGCCGGATTGCCACAGACCACGCGATTTTGACTGGAGTCAGCGATTGGGGGGCGCAAGCCCTGGCCGTGGCGCTACCGCTCCTGCGGGGCCAGGCGGTCCCGGAGGCCGATTGCACGCCGGCCGCTCTGGGAGAATTGATCGAAACGCTGGTCGCCAAGGCCGGCGCAGTCGACGGGGTCACTGGCCGCAACGAGGCCACGGTCGATGGCCTGCCGCTTGCGACCTATTTGCAGGTTTACGCCGGAATTCGCGACGCGGCGCGCAAATGAATCGGCCTTCCATGCCGCCGGGCTACTGCTAAGAGTGCCCCGCGTGCGATAGAATCCGGGCTCCACGGCGCGCGGAACGCGCTGCGCCGTGCGGGCGCGATCTGTTTTTGATTCTCGCAGCGGATGCAATTGTTCATGAACGTGTTGATTGTCGGTAATGGCGGGCGCGAGCACGCCCTGGCCTGGAAATTGGCTCAAAGTCCCTCGGTCGACCGCATTTTTGTGGCGCCGGGCAACGCCGGCACGGCGCTCGAGGCCGAGAATGTCGACATTGACCCCAACGACTTCAAGCGGCTGATCGCGTTTGCGCAGCAGAACAAAATCGGCCTGACGGTCGTCGGCCCCGAGGCTCCACTGGCGGCTGGCATTGTCGACGCCTTCAGCGCAGAAAAGCTGCGCATCTTTGGCCCCAGCAAGGCCGCGGCCGAGCTGGAAGGGAGCAAGGTCTTTTGCAAAAACCTGCTCCGCCACGCCGACGTCCCCACGGCGGACTATCGCGTCTTTCGTAACGCGGAAAGCGCGCTGACGTTTTTGAAGGATCGCGAAGACGTCCCCGTTGTCGTCAAGGCAGATGGCCTGGCCGCAGGTAAAGGCGTGATTGTCTGCGCCGGCCGGACCGAGGCGCTGGACGCCGTGGAGCGGATCGCGCGGAACAAGGAATTTGGCGCCGCCGGCGATCAACTGGTGATCGAAGAACGTCTCGATGGCCAAGAGGCCAGCGTGCTGGCGTTCACCGATGGCCAAACGATTATCACGCTTCCGCCGACGCAAGATCACAAGCGCGCCTACGATGGCGACGCCGGCCCCAACACCGGCGGCATGGGCGCCTACTGCCCTGCCCCGCTGGTCGACGAAGAGATGCTCCGCCGGATCGAGGAGCACGTACTAGTGCCTACGGTGCACGCCATGAAACGCGCGCGTCGGCCATTTCGCGGCGTGCTGTACGCCGGCCTGATGCTCACCAACCAAGGCGCCAAGGTGTTGGAATACAACGTGCGCTTTGGCGATCCCGAGTGCCAGCCGCTGTTGATGCGGCTCAAGACCGACTTGTTCGAAGTCTTGATGGCGACGACCGAGGGGCGGCTTGAAACGATCGGCGCGCTCGATTGGGATCCCCGCCCTGCCGTCTGCGTTGTCATGGCCAGCGAAGGTTATCCAGGCAAATACCCCATTCATAAACCGATCCGCGGGCTGGACGACGCCGCTCAGCAAACGGACGTCAAAGTCTTCCACGCCGGCACCACCACCAAGCTGGGCCAGGTAGTGACCGATGGGGGGCGAGTGCTGGGCGTCACAGCACTGGGGACGACGATTCCCAATGCCAAGCTGGCCGCTTATACCGCGGTCAAAGCCATCCGCTGGGATGGCGCCTGGTGCCGAAAAGACATCTCGGACAAGGCCCTTTGGGCGAGCCGCTAACGGCGGTCCGCTGCAGCCGGCCAAGGCGCATATGGCGGCCCTGCCCGGCGGCATTCGTCGTATCGCCGAGCGACACATGACATTTTCGGGGCCAGCGGGCGATTTTGACGGTATCTTGTGGTAGAAACGTGCGTTGAATTCTGTGCGTGGCTGGCGCCGCCAGACCACAGCCATGTCGCCCGGCGGGATGCCGGACGCAAAGGAACATTAGGATGCACCGCAGGGACTTTTACGCCATAGGCGACGAAAGGGCAGTCAATTGACTTATTCGCATTTGCGGCTGCAAGACGTGGGCGAAGTGGTGGTCGTCTATTTCCAGGCCGGATCGATCATCGATCAAGGCATGATCGATCAAATCGGCCAGGAGCTGGGGGAAGTCGCGCTCGAAGCCGCCGGTAATCGCAAGCTACTGGTTAATTTTCAGGGCGTGAAGTTCATGGCCTCGGCCATGCTTGGCAAGCTCTTGCCGCTGCACAAGCGCTGCAAGGCGGACAAGATCAAGCTCAAGCTCTGCAACATCTCGCCGAACTTGATGGAAGTCTTCAAGATCACTAACCTCAATAAGGTTTTTGAAATTTCCGCGACCGAAGCGGAAGCCGTGGCAGCCTTCAGCAAGCGCGGCATCTTCGGTTGAACGTGGCTGAAGTTGAACGCGAATGGCTGGCGGCGACGATGACAGACCAAGATCAAGCTCACGAGCGCGCCGATCTGGCAGCCAAGGCGTTCAATGCGCAAGAATCCCGCGCGGATGGCGCCGCGGTCACCGCCAGCCTGATCGCCGGGCTGAACGAAATTGACAGCCTCTTCTTCGATCGTATCTCGCGCGACGTCGAAATGGAGTTTGGCGAAGACTCCATGCTCATGCCTGTCTCGGCGCTGAGCAGTGGCAAGGCAACCCGGAAGGAGATTGCTGTCTACCAGGCGGTCGAAGCGGCCGCCGTGGCGCGCGCCGGAGCGATGGCGCGGGATGAGGTCTGGTTTGCCGACTGGATGGCTCGGCTGCGACTCGGCCCGCTGTACGATGATCCTTTGATCGCGCAGCGGTTCATGCTCTATCGCGGTAAGTCTGCAAACGCCCGCCGCCTGACGTTCGAGTCGCTGCTGGAACGGACCTACCCCGAGGCCGGCAAGGCGCCGCTGGTGATCTACCGGCTCTTTCCGCTGGCGATTGGGATCGTTACGGCCGTCGCGTTTGGCGACCACGTCTACGCCGGGCAGTTGCGCAAGCAGCAATGCGAGCTGTTGCCCAACCTGATCGAATGCCGCGCCTGCCACGGCCAACTCCTCGACAACGGCGACGAATGCCGTCATTGCGGCAACCCAATCTGGAAGTTCGATTGGCTGACCGGCGACTGACGCGGTCGCGCTATTGGCCGCGTTGACATGCTCTTCCAGGTCAATCCTCGCTGAGAAACAAAAAGCCTATGTCGGTCGAAGCCCTCCGCGAGTTATTTGCCTCGAAGGTTCAGCGCGCGCGATTGCTCGATACCGCCGAACGCCTGGTGGCAGTGCACAGTCCAACCGGTAACGCCGGCGCCGCGGCCGATTGCCTGGCGGAATTGCTCGCGGCGGATGGCTTTACCGTCGAGCGCCCCGCCGGTGGGCACGCGGTCTCCCCAGCGGTCGTCGTGCGATACTCGAGCGGCAAGCCGGGGCGCACGTTGCAATTTGATGGGCACCTGGACACGGTCCATCTTCCATTCGCGCCTCCCAAAGTTGTCGGCAGCCAACTCACCGGCAGCGGCGCGTGCGACATGAAGGGGGGCCTGGCCTCGGCCGTCGAGGCGCTCCGCGCGCTGCGAGACGCCGGGTTGCCAGCTGCCGGCGATGTACTGCTGGTTGCGCACGATCTGCACGAAGCGCCGTGGGGGTTAGGCGAGCAATTGAATCAGTTAATCGCCGATGGCGTGCATGGAGACGCCGTCCTGATTCCGGAACCTCTCGGCGATCATCTGCCCATCGCAGGGCGCGGCGCCGGAACTTGGAAAGTCACATTCCGCCGCGCAGGAGCGCCAGTGCACGAAGTCATGCGGCCGGCGGGCGAGCCGAGCGTGATCGCCGCCGGGGCCCGCCTGGTGGAAGAGTTATCCAAGCTTTCGACGGCGCTCGCCAAAAAGCGCCATGAGATCGCCGGTTGTGAGACCGTCTTCGTCGGTCAGATCCATAGCGGAGAGATCTACAACCAGTATCCGCAAGAGTGCTGGCTGCAAGGGACTCGCCGCTGGTTGCCAGATGGAGACGCCGCGACGGTCGAGCATGAGTTCCGCGCGCTCGTCACAAAAGTAGCCAGCGAAACCGGAACGATGGGGGACGTGGACTGGCGCACGGTCCGCGGCGCCTTTGCGCTCGACGTGACTGAGCCGCTGGTCGAACATTTTCAGACTGCGTATCAGGCGCAGGCAGGCCAACCTCTGGCCACCGGGCCGAAGGCCTTTGTCGATGACGGAAACAGCTTCTGGTCGATCGCCGGCGTCCCTTCGATCACGCACGGACCGAAAGCCGGCGGGCAGCATACAACCAGCGAATGGATCGAGATCGACGACATGGTCCGCGTGGCACAACTCTACGCCACTACGGCCGCGCTGTTTTGTCCAGGGTAGCTAGCCGTTGATCGTGTGAGCAAAGACAGCACGCGCGGGGTGGACCAATTGTTCGTCTTTGCATCACGCGAATTGAGTCCCGGAAGGGACGACCTAAGCTAGCCTGGCACGAAGTGCCAGGAAAATGCGAACCTACATTCCGTCGTGAGTCCCGAAAGGGACGACCTAAACCGCGACGCGGGCGATGATCGGATTCTTAGCTCAACTTCGGACGGCCGAATGCGCCAGCCGTGTCTGGCGTTCTTAGGTCGTGCCGCTGGCACTCCGACGACGTTCACCTTGGATCGCAAACCCGGGGCTGCGCCGGCTAATCGCCGGCTGACCCCGGGCTAGAGCTTGACCGTCCCTACCGGGACTCAGGAGTCGCGCCGTTCGCCAACGAACCTACTGCTCGGACTGCCCGAGCAATCTACGCAGCGCTGTGATGCCGACTTCCGCCACGTTGCGCGGCGGGATCTGCCAGATTTGCGGGTTCATTAGCTCCACCGAGACGCAGCCTTCATACTGAATCTCGCGCAGCCGGTTCAAGATGGGCTGCAAATTCAGGTCGCCGTCGCCTGGAAGGATGCGGTCTGCGTCGGTCGCCAGCTCGCGCGCAATGCCTGAGGTGTCGCAGAGCTGCACGTGAAACAGATTCTCGCGAGTCAGGTAGCCGAGATCTTCTTCCTTGCTCGGTCCCATGAAGTAGTGAAACGCGTCGAGGCACAGCCCCAGATGCGGCGACTCGGCTTCGGCGACCAGCGCCGCGGCGGTTTGTAGGTTGTTGGCGAACGTGGCGTGGGCCTGAAACTCAAGCGCCACGCGCAGCCCGCGCTGCCCCGCTTGCTTGGCGGCCTCGGCGAGCGAAAGCTGCGCTCGTTCCAAGTCCTGCGGCGAGACCGTGCCCATCAGGTCGCCTGCGACGACAATCGTGCCAATGCCAAGCGCCTGGCAGAGCTCCAACCGCTGGGCGAAATGCTCCCAGTGGACGCGCCTCGCTTCGCCCTGACTGGTCAGCAGCCCTCCCTGGAAGCTGGCGACAGGCGCCGAGAGTCCCTGCTCCGTCAGCAGCCCTCGCGCGTCGTCCACGGTGTGCGTCTGAAGGTACGTTTCCAGCTTGCCCAGCCAGATTTCGACATGCGCGCACGCGGCCGCCGCGTAATCTTCCAGATCGGCTTCGAACGACGCGTTGAGCGTCGTCACCTGACTAAGCGCGGGGCGCATGGGGATTCTGTTCTCAGTTAGACGCGAGTTTTAACAAGCTGCGCGGCGTGATTCAAACGCGCCCGTTAGGCTTGCAGCTTCCCGGCCAGCTCCTGCGTGCAATCTTCGACTTTGACGCGCCACTGCTTGAGCGTGTCGCGATCGCGGAACGTCACGGCGCCGTCGGTCAGCGTTTGACCGTCGACGGTGATGCAGATCGGCGTGCCGATCTCGTCCTGCCGCGCGTAACGGCGGCCCACGGCGCCCTTTTCGTCGTAGTAGACGTTGAATTGCTTCTTCAGGTCGCGGTAGATCTTTTGCGCAACCTCTGGCATGCCGTCCTTTTTGACGAGCGGGAACACGGCCGCTTTGATTGGCGCCAATCGCGGGTGGAGTCGCAAGAAGACGCGCTCGCGCGGGTTGCCGTTCTCGTCGGGGACTTTGTCTTCTGTGTAGGCTTCGCACAAAAACGCCAACGTCGCCCGGTCCGCGCCGGCCGAAGGCTCGATCACGTGCGGAATGAACCGCTCGCGGGTGATGTCGTCGTAGTACGAAAGGTCCTTGCCGCTGCCACGATGGCGAGGCTTGCCGTCGTCCCCTTTTTCGACGACCAGGCTGTCCCCCTCGCGAACCAGTTTGCCTTCCATGTGGCTGCGGAGATCGAAGTCGCCACGATGGGCCACGCCTTCCAGCTCGCCGAACTCGCCCGGCGGCAGGAACGGGAACCCATATTCAATGTCCGCGGTCCCGGTCGAGTAATGACTGAGCTCGTCTTGATGGTGGCTGCGCAAGATGAGTCGTTCGCTCGACAAACCCAGATCCAGATACCAGCGATAGCGGCGATCTCGCCAGTATTGATACCACTCTTGCGATTGGCTGGGGTGACAGAAGAATTCGATCTCCATCTGCTCGAACTCGCGCGAGCGGAACGTGAAGTTGCGCGGAGTGATTTCGTTGCGGAAGCTCTTGCCGATCTGGGCGATGCCAAACGGCACGTTCACGCGGCTGCTATCGACCACGTTCTTGAAGTTTACAAAGATGCCCTGTGCCGTCTCAGGCCGCAGGAACGCGGCGCCCTCTTCACCGGAGAGCGCGCCAACGTATGTCTTGAACATCAGGTTGAATTCTCGCGGCGGAGTGAGCGTCCCCACGGCCTTGGCCTCGGGACCCAGCACGTCGGCAAAGTCAGGCACCGTGGTCAGGCTGACCAGGTCCCCTTCCCAGGCGAGCCGCTCGGCGTCTTTTGCGCGCAGGTTGAAGAACTTCAGCCCGCGGTGCTCTGTCTCGGCCAGCCCTTCTTCGCCCCCCAGTTGCGAAGCGACGAAGATCCGTTTGCCTTGGTAGCTGACCCAACGACCGCGAACCTGGTCGTGGCGGTAGCGTTTTTTTGACTCGCGGCAATCGACCATGAAGTCATGAAACAGGTCGTAATGCCCTGAGCATTTCCAAACCTGGGGGTGCATGATGATCGTGCAGTCCAGGCCGACCATCTGGTAGGCCGAGGGGGCTGAAGATGGGGGAGTCAGGTCGTCATGGCCCGTGACCATGTCGCGCCACCAGCACTCCTTGACGTTCCGCTTCAGCTCCACGCCCAGCGGCCCGTAGTCCCAGAAGCCGTTGAGGCCGCCGTAGATCTCGCTTGATTGAAAGAGAAACCCTCGCCGCTTGCAGAGCGAGACCAGCTTGTCCATATCCATCGTTATTCTGAACCAATCAAGAGAAAAAGTGGGCGACGACCGTTGCCACCGGCCCGCAGTTGACTCAAACCGCAGGCAATGGCCGGAGAGCGCGCAGTCCAAGCGCGGAAGACCGCCTAGTCTACTGCCCTGGCGGCGCAATCGTCTAGCGGGGGACGCCTTGTGGAATAGGCGTTCGGGGCGAACTGCATGAATTGCAGCTGGAAGAGACGCCCCAAGGTAACCCGGCGCGCAGCGCCAGGTTTGCGTCCACAAAAACTCTGTCGACCTCGCGCCGGCGTTTTTGGATCATCTGTCAGAGACTACGGCGATCTTGGCGGCGCGGGCACCCAAGGCGGTTTATTTCGGAGCGGCCTCATCGACCTTGGCGTCCTTAGCCGGAGCTTTGGCCGCGGAGTCTGATTTATCCGCGTCGCGGATCAGTTTGTGGCAGTTGACGCAACTGAGCGTCAATTGCGAGAACGCGAGCGAGACCCCTTCGATATTCTTCTTGTCGGCTTCCCGGACCAGATCCTCGTTCGCGAATCGAAAGACTCGCAACTGGGTCCGATACTCCTCGGCGTTTGTGCGGCGCGTCCAACGCTCGATCTGAGTGAGGTTATTCATGCTCTTGGCGCTTTTGGAAATCTGGTCGAAATCCGCAGTCGCCAAGCCAGCCAGAATATGTTGCGACGACTCGAGCTTCTTCTTCATCCAAAAATTCGGCTCGGCCTCGGCGGGCTTTTGAGCCCAGGCCATCCATCCGGACAACGCCACGGCAGTTGCCGCTACGCAGATCATCAGCCGTTTCATCGATAAATCCTCCATGTGTGTCCGCGATGACTGATCGCCGCCGCGCTGCCAGGGTGTGATACGCGAGCCGCTCGTCAAGCGGCGTCACAGTGCAAGCTCACTGGGCCATCTCATTGGGCCATCTCATTGGGCCATCTCATTGGGCCGACGCAAGTCGAATGTTGCGTGTGTACTTGTGGCACTTGACGCAGCTCAGGGTCATTTCCACGTACGCGAGCGCCGCGCCATCCAGATTCTCATCATCGGCTGCTTTGACCAGGCTGTCGGTGATCCGCTGAAAATCGGCGCTGTAAATTCCATACTCCGGCGTCTGATAGACACGCCAGTTCTCATGCCTGGTCAGGTTGCCGATTTCCTTCGCGTTCTGGGAGATCAAGTCAAAGTTCCCCAAAGCCAGGCCTTCGACGATCTTCTGAGTGTGACCGAGCTTTAAGCGCATGAACCCGACCAGAGTCTTGGGTTTTCGCTCCGAGGCGTCCTCGAGCACTTTGGGCGTCCCGGGCTTGGCTGGCGCCGGTGTCGCGGTGGGCGCTTTCGGTCGCGGTTGTTGCGTCCAACCAGACCGCGCGATGATGGCCCCTAACGCAATCGCGGCAACGCCGAACAAGGCTATCCGTTTCATGGCAGAGTTCTCCGTAAGTTCTGGTCCTGTGCGCACCCGCGCCACGCCACGAGGCCACGCGACGTTAACATCCGACGCAATTCAGCGACTGGCCGTCGGTTGATACCGGCAGTTACGCATTCTCTGTGCCATTGTCAGCAAGGCTTAGTTCGTGTTTCGACGCTGCTCTGCTCCGAGCCTGGCGAGGGACGAGAATGGCAGGACGGTTTTCCCGCCCAGACTGCTAAGTTCGGCCAATATCGGTCCGCATGGCTGACATCCGTAAGTCGTACAGTAGAATCGAGCAGGCGTGCGAATCCGCACAGGCGAGCGAATTCGCACAATGGCAATCCATTGTCGTTCGATGATTTTGGCCGTTCCAATAACTCGTATCTCGCAAAACCGCCTGATTCGCGGTAAGCCGCACACTGTGGCCCGCCCACGGCGCGCAGGTTGCAAAGCAGTAGCACGCCGCGTTTTCGGTGGATCCTTTGAAACCCACGACAAAGAAGCCGATGCCAGATCCCAAGTTGATCGATCTGTTGATTGTCGACGACGACACCGAATTTCGCACCTCGGTGGTGGGCCGATTTGCTCGCCGTGGCTACCAGGTGCAACAGGCTGGCAGCGGCGAGGAAGCGCTGACCTTGGCCGAGCGTCGTCAGTTCGACGTCGCCGTGATCGATATGATGATGCCCGGCTTGTCCGGCCTGGAACTCCTCGACCGGCTCCGCGTCC
>Ga0105047_10012263_pt1 | contig 13812 bp, 10 predicted proteins | sample MAT04_FD_78384 | JGI IMG/M metagenome (GOLD analysis project Ga0105047, IMG submission 78384) | Freshwater microbial communities from Lake Fryxell liftoff mats and glacier meltwater in Antarctica - MAT-04 (megahit assembly) | ecosystem: Environmental > Aquatic > Freshwater > Ice > Liftoff...
AACTGCTGCTCCACCGACACGTTGTTGATGCTGGCACGAGCATTGCCTGACGGCAGATCGAAATCCAGGCGTGCATTCTCGATCTGTGCATGCCCAACAAACGGCAGCGCGACAGTTTGCCATGCCCCGTTTCCTATCACTTCAGTGCTGACGCCAACTACATCGAAAGGCGCTTGGGCGCGGCGTACATATGCACGCAACCGCGTTCCGGGTGCCGCCTTGACATCAAAGCGCATTCGGTAAGCAGCACCTGCCGCCAAACGAAATGTTGCACCGTACGCGACCGTCGGTTGCGCGCCCGTGCCGCTAGTTATCTGCAAGCAGGCTAGGCCGTCAGCACCGCAGTTGCCTGCCGTTGAGAGCAGCGCATCACCCGCCGGGGACCAGATGCGCCAAGCGCCTACGCCACGGTCAAAACGCGAGTCGGACAACAAGTTCAACGGAAATCTCAGGCTGTAAAGATTGGCAGAAATGCGCGTCCATCTCGCGCCCGAAATGCGCGTAAAGCCATCGATAGCCGGGCCCGCTCCGACGCAAGGCGCCGGGTACGGCCGGATCGTGATCGGCTGTTCAGCAGTCCCTGAATTGGTGACTTTCAGGGTCTCGCTCCAAAGTGAGCCGCAACGCAGCGCCAGCACGTCACCTGCGGCCAGCACAACCTGAGACGCACGCGACAGACTCTGCCAAGGCCCATCAGCGGCGGTGGCGACGGCTGGATCTGGCAGCCGGCCCGACCAGCCGTCATTGCCGCGCACAGCATCGACGTAATAGGTTGTGGCGCCCGCCGTGCCAACGCTGGCAAGCAATGAAAATAAACCTAAAATAACTACTTTTTGATATCTCATTGATAACCAAATAAATTTGCACAGAAACTGATCGAGAAATCTTACGGCGTACCTAAATAATTATGGTCGCAGCTTCGAACACATATTGCCTGCAACGAAGCGTTGCCTGCTTCTCAACAACGCATAATTACAATCGTGTGACTAACTTCGGTTCGCCAAGTAAAAATTAAAGCGCTTAACGGTAACAAACGGTGCGCCAGCACTCAGACAGCAGTGCTGCAGTCAGGTTTGGTGAACACATCTCGCACACAGCCGCGCCCACAGCGCTCAAGGTGCCGCGCAGCACGCCGAAGTTGCAGCTGTGGCACCCATCGTTAGGTGCCCCGACTCCCACCGCCGCCGCCGCTTGCGCCAACAGACACGCCCATGCCGAAATGTTCTCTTTCGGCGGCGGCCTGCGCCAGCGTCGTCCGGCCGACTCCAACGTCTTAACGCTCTCACAGGTTCAATGCACAATGAAAGCCTTATCCCCCTGCGCAAATCGCCACATGAGCCTGTCTATCATTTTGACAAGCCTGTTAACTGCCGCCTGCGGTGGTGATGGACAAGCTGGCGCAGTTGCGCCGCCAGCGAGCCCGGCGCAAGACGCGCTGGGCCCAACCGAAATGGCTTTGGCATTGTCACTGATCAGTGATATCGCCGAGTTTGAAATCCGCCCTGCCGAGCAGGGGCGGAACCAGACGTTCGGCGCGACAAACACCGATGTGGTGGCCGCGTTGCCTACTGATTCCACTCTCGCGCCGCAGGAAGCAGCACAGCCAGCAAGCGCAACCGTCTTGGTCGTTGCCTCGCCGCCAGCAGTGACGGACACCAGCAATGCGGTACTCAGCACATCGGGCAGCGGCTTGCAGCAAAGACTTGCTGTCGGATGCAGCCCCCGCCTGAACGGCGACTTCATCGACAACGGCAGCTGGGACAACCGCAGACTGATGCCGCGCGATTGCCTGCAGGTTCTGTCAAACCCACCGGTGTTCGCGTGGCGGCAGCCAGCGAACCGTGACGCTTCAGTGCCTTGGTCGTTCACGCTGCGAGCGGCCGTTCCCGGCGGCACGTCACTGGCGCTGTCCGTGCAGGCTCCGCGCCTCGCACTGCATCAGGCCCTTCAGCCGGGTAGCTATGAGTGGACTGTGAGCTATCGAACAAAGGCGGGCGCAATGATCGGTAGTTCGGTGCGACGTTTTACTGTCGATGCGAGTGCCCCGACCGTGCTGTTTCCAGACGGTACCGCGTTGGCCAGCCACGTCGCTGGACGCGCCCATCCGCGCGTGCTTCCACTGGGCAGCACTTTTGCAGAGTTGCGTCGTAGCGCGCTTGCGAGTGATCAGGCGCGCACGTACACCGACTTGATCGCCGTCGCCGAAATTGCGATGAAAGCGCCATTGCCATCGGCGTCGGATACGGCCGCTTTCAGCTACAGCACTTTTACGATGGCCAGCGCGGTGGATATGGTTGCGTTGCGGCGCATGTGCGACACCGAGAAGCGCTATGTCGAAGCGCTGGGCTACGCGTACCGCTTCACCGCAGAGAAACGCTACGCCGAGGCCGGCATTCAACGTGCAATCAACCTCAGCCGCTGGGCCGTCGATGGCGCCACCAGCGAAAAGAACTTCGACTACGGGAATCGTGCGGTCTACCTCGCCTTGGCGATGGCCTTGGACCTGTTTGGCGACAGCCTGAGCGCCGCACAAGCCAGAGACATTGCAGCACCGCTTGCAGCGCGATTGGCCCAGGCGATGGCCCGCTTTGCGGGTCTAGACGCCTACCCGTTCGACTCCCACGTCGACATCATTGTTTGGTCAGTGCTCGAGGCCTTGCTGTACAGCGCCGGCTCGCCCGACTTCGAGCAGAGCGAGCGTTGGCTGGCCCAGACCTGGGACTTGCTGCTGACCACGGCCAACACCTGGGGTGCCGACGACGGTGGTTTCGGCAATGGCGTGGCCTACGCCTGGTACCGCCTGGACCACATGTCGCAGGCACTGGCGGCCATTCGCGCGATCGCCAATGTCAACTTCGCTCAGCATCCTTCGGTAGCCAGGTTCGGCGACTATCTGGTGGCCTTCACGGCGCCACGCGGCAAGCACATGAGTGCCTTTGGCGACGATGTAGAACGAACCACCCACTACGCCAACTACGCGGCCAACCAGTTTCGCCTCTACGCGGCGCTGACCCAGTCGCCGCTGCACGCCTGGTATTGGCAAGCGGGCTCAGCTGATGCCAAGACCGGGCAAGACCGCAGTCCGTGGCACCTGATGCTGCTGGGCAGTGTGCCGCCCGTCACCGGCGTCCCACCCACGGCCAATGCATGGGTGTTTGAAGATGCCGGCGTAACAGCACTGCACAGTGCCACGGCCAGCGCTGACCGCAGCAGCGTCGACTTTCGGTCCAGTGAGTTCGGTAGTTTCGCGCATTCATTTGCCGACCAGAACAGCTTCACGCTGGTATCCAGAGGCAAGGACTTGTTGATAAGCGGCGGCTACTACCCCTACTTTTTGTCGCCTCACCACGCCACCGTCACGCGTGCAACCCGTTACAAGAACGCGCTCACCTTTGACGGCGGCATCGGCCAGGCTGAATCGGCATCAACGGGCGTGTCGGCACCGGGCCGACCCGTCGAATCGCGCGATGCGCGCGGGCGGCTGCTCAACCACGCGGACAACGGAACCTGGGCCACCAGCACCGGCGACGCCACATTGGCTTACCGCAGCTACAACCCGTTGACCGGTGCCTGGACGCCGCTGCTCAATGAGGCGGTGCGAACAGTGGCCTACAACCGGGTAGAAAAAGTGCTGCTGGTCTACGACTACGCGACCAGCGCGACGGCGAGGCGATGGGAACTCAACTTCAATGCCCTGTCGGCCTTCGACATCCAGGGCAACATCGCACGCGTAAACAACGCTGGGGCGTCGGCATGCATTCAGGTGTACGGGCCAGCCGGTGCGCTGAGCACCAGCTCAGGCTTCGCAGTTGCGCCGGAAAACGGCGCCCGTGATCAGTACCAGTCACGCTTCAGCGTCAGCACCAAGAGCACTGAACTTGCTGCAATAACGGTGATCACCGAGGACTGCCGCGCGGTCCCGATGCAAGTCAACGTTTCAGCCGATGCCGCGGCCAGCGTATCCATAGGTGGCAGCGCACCCATCAGCTTCAATCGCAAATCGCTCATGGTGCGCTAAAAAGATGCAAGCGCTTTGTGCTCGGGATTAGTCGTTTGTCATGCTTCAAAACGAAACTAAGCCTGGCTCGTCTGGCGCGCTACCGCCCGCATAGGCTGGTGGCATCTCACCAAGGAGTCCACGCTGTAGCCTACAACCCGATCCAGTTCCGGCAAGGCATGTCATTGCCCGAGTTTCTCCAATGCTTTGGCACCGACGCCGCTTGCGCAATTGCCGTGCGCCGCACTCGTTGCCCGACCGGATTCTGCTGTCCACGCTGCAATGGGGGCGCCCACTGCGTCATCGTCAGCGGCGGCCGACCACGGTTTCAGTGCCGTACATGCCATCGCCAGACCTCGCTGACTGCGGGCACGCTGTTCGGCAGCGCCAAGCTGCCGCCGACCACGTGGTTTCTGGCGATCTACCTCATCAGCCAAGCCAAGATTGGGCTTTCTGGTCTGGAACTCAAGCGCCACAACGGCGTGAGCTACCCGACCGCTTGGCTGATCCACCACAAACTCATGACGGCGATGGTCGAGCGCGAGGCGCAACACCGCCTGGCGGGCACGGTGCTGGTGGACGACGCATACCTCGGCGGCGAGCGAGCCGGCGGTAAGCCTGGCCGCGGCTCGGAGAACAAAGTCCCCTTTGTCGCGGCGGTCTCGCTCAACGACGCGGGCCATCCGCCGTACGTCAAGGTGACGCCGGTGGCAGGCTTCACCAGCGATGCGTGTTGGGCAACCTCAAGACGATGCTGTCTGGTGCCTACAGGGCCTTCGGCTACGCCAAGTATGCGGATCGCTACCTCGGCGCGTTCGCCTACCGATTCAATCGACGTTTCGACCTCGCCGGCTTGGTCGTGCGGCTCATCGTCGACGTCAGTCGCGGCAAGGCCGCGCCTGAACGCGTTATTCGCCATGCTTAGTTTCATTTCCAATCAGGTACCGCTATGGGTGATACATCAAGTCGCGCTCGCTCGACTGTTAACGATCAGCGGGCGAATAACTTTGACCTCGTTCGTCTTGTCGCGGCTGCACAGGTCGTGCTTTGGCATGGTATAGAACATCTAAAGCTGGATGCCCCGCCCCTTCTTCAATGGTTATTAGGCTCGTTTTCTGGGGTCCCTATATTCTTTGTGGTTAGTGGTTACTTGGTTGCTGGCTCTTTAGCGCGTTCCACGAGCCTGTCTAGCTACTTTCGAAACAGGGCTCTGCGGATATTTCCTGGGCTGTGGGTGTGTTTTGCAATGACGTTTATCAGCATTGCATACTTTCGGGGCGTCGGAGATGCTGGCGCAAGAGAGTTGTTGCTTTGGACGCTCGCCAACCTAGGAGGTTTTTCGTATACACCGGGGTTTCTTAAGAACTTTGCCACAGGTGCAGTGAACGGCAGCTTGTGGACGATTCCGGTTGAACTACAGTTCTATGTTGCGCTGCCGGTGCTAATATTTTTTTTCAAGGGACGCCCCGTCCGCTTGGCTTTGGCTTTCATACTCGCCATCGGTTTCGGACTGATCTATGTTTACTGGGTAAGGTCAATGGTGACGGGGTCTCAGGCGGCAGCGCTTGGCCGCCTGCTTCTACCTTGGCTGTACATGTTCATGGTTGGCATGCTGTTTCAACTGCACAAGGACTGGGTTTTGCGCTGGGTTGAAGGCCGGTTCTTTTGGTGGCTAATTTTCTATCTGGTTTGGATTATTTTTCTGCGCCGGATCGGATTTAATACGGTCGGCAATATCGCGACGCCGCTCGCTCTGCTTCCGCTTGCTGCATTGGTTCTCGCGGCGGCATTCACAAAGCGCGACCTTGCTTACCGGTTTCTCCGTGGACACGACCTTTCGTATGGCACCTATCTTTACCACATGCCCGTGATCAATATCGTCGTCGCCATTCAACTGACTGCCGACGGCGGCATTCGCTTGGCGATCGTTGTGGTGACGACGCTGGTCTTGGCTGTTTTGTCTTGGTGGCTGGTGGAGCGACCGGCCTTGAGCTTGAAGCCCCGGCCAGGAGCAGCGCGTTTCACAGTCAGTGGGGGCATCAAGTGAGCAGCATCGAGGCCCAAGGGCGGTGGTCTTGGCTTGTCAACCGGTTGGCCTGCATGACACCAGCCGAGATCTGCCAGCGATTGGGGGTCGCGGCCAGCGCACAAGTCTGGCGCCTGCGTGGGCGCCCGCTTGCACGGTTGGAGCGCGCGGACCGTGAGGCGCCCTCGGCCCACTGGATCCGGACACCGCCTGACACCAAGGCCGCACCCTTTGTTGCAGAAACCGCGCGAATCGCTGCAGGGGAAGTTCGACTTTTCTCCACTAGCTACTTCGCTGTAGGCCAGCCGCCGAACTGGAATCGATGTCCGCTCACAGGCACCGAGGCACCAACCATTCCGAGTGACCGGATCTCGTTGACCGACCGGTCGCAGGTGGGTGACATTAAGTTCGTCTGGGAACTCAATCGTCATTTGCACTGGGTCACTCTGGCTCAGGCCCATGCGATAACCGGCGCGGCGGGGCCGTTGGAGGTGCTGCGGGCACAGCTGCAGAGCTGGCTTGCGCAATGCCCGCCCTTTGTCGGCCCGAACTGGACCAGTGCCCTTGAACTTGGCCTTCGGCTCGTCAACTGGTCGGTGGTGTGGCAGTTGATTGGCGGTGACGCTTCGGCGCTGTTCGCGGGGGCGCAGGGCGCGGCCCTGCGGCAGCGCTGGCTCGCCAGCGTGCAGCAACATTCGCTTGCGATCTCACATTGGTATTCAAGGCATTCGTCGGCAAACAACCATCTCATCGGTGAGTTGGCGGGTGTGTTCGTGGCCGCTTGCACCTGGCCGCGCTGGCAAGGTTTGCGCCAGCTGGGTGACAACGCGCGCATTGAACTCGAACGCGAGATTCAACTGCAGGTCAGCGCTGATGGTGTGGTGCGTGAGCAAGCCTTCGAGTACGCCACGTTCGTTTACGACTTCTTCGCCATGGTCGAGCGTGCTGCGGCGGCGACTGGTGCACCCATGTCCCAGGCGTATGTTGATCGCATGGCGGCCATGTGCTGCTTCATGCGGTCGGCGATGAGCAGCGGTGGCGCTGTGCCGCAAGTGGGCGATGCCGACGGCGCGCGAGTGCTTGAACTCCATCCGGGTGATCAACATCGCGGCTATGCAGCCATGCTTCAGAAAGGGGCCCGCTTCTTTGGCCGACCCGATTGGGTGGCTGATCTGGGTGATGTTGGTCGCGAGGATGCGGACTGGCTTTACTCCGGTACTCCGCATCCTGTGGCCCGCACGTCTCGGCAGCCGGCTCTCTCGTTCCGTGAGGGGGGCTACGAGCTGTTCATGTCGAATGTTGGCACGGCCGAGGAGGTCAAGGGCCTGGTCGATGTCGGCCCGTTGGGGTACCTGGGCATCGCGGCGCATGGCCATGCCGATGCCCTGCAGGTTTGCCTTTCACTGGCAGGGCAGCCCGTGCTGGTAGATCCAGGAACGTACGCTTACTGGTGCGAGAAGCCATGGCGCGACTACTTCAGGGGCACAGCCGCCCACAACACGGTGCGCATCGCGGAGCAGGATCAATCGGTCAGCGGCGGCCGGTTCATGTGGACGCACAAGGCGCGGGTTCAAGGCCTTGAGGTAAAGCGCGCCGAGACCGGGGCGATGTACCTGTCAGCCTGGCATGACGGGTACGCCCGTCTTTCTGCGCGCTTCCAGCATCGCCGCACCGTGGCATTCTTGCCCGACGCCCGCTCGCTGCAGGTAGACGACCTGCTGACCGGTCGGGCCAGCGAACTGGTGGAACTTCATTGGCACATCCATCCGTCGTGGCAAGCAACTTTGGACGCTGGGGTTGTGAGGCTCAACAATGGCTCGCACGAAATCGAGATCGAGGTGAAGCTCGTTGCAGGCAGCGTGAACGACGAGCAGTTGGCGCTGGTGTACGGGCAGCCTCAACCCCCGCTGGGCTGGTACTCGGAGGCCTACAACGAAAAACATCCTGCCAGTGTGCTGCGTTGGCGCGGCCGCGCATCGGCAGCGGAGTTGCGCACCGTGATTCGCTGGTGATCGACCCCTCAGTAACAGCCCGCGGCTGCCACTTGCACGAGTTCAACGGGTGTCCAGACAAGCGACCTAGTACTGCGTGTCACCAAAACATTGACATCAAATCGCGTCTTCGCTCGCCATGCGTCGTTGCAAATCCTCGCAATACCACAAGGTATTGCTGCGGTTTGCGCCTGGCCTGGCAAACGAATCCATCGATTTGCTTTTGTCAACGTTTTGATGAAACGCAGTGCACGCAGATCGGCTTCTCCGCGTCTGGCGCGATTTCCCCTCTTTTATCGCCGACGCAGTTCACGGACGAGGAGTCCGAGAAACGCCACATCTTCAATGAAGTAGCGCCGGAACATGCGTCGTGGCTCCTGTAGGAAGCGGTACAACCATTCCAGGCCGCTTTTCTGCATCCACACAGGCGCACGCTTAACCTTGCCTGCGAACACGTCAAAGGTGCCGCCCACGCCCATGGCAAATGGGATTTGCATCTGCGCCTGGTAAACGCCCAGGAACTGCTCCTTCTTGGGCGAGCTGATGGCCACGAACAGCAGGTCAGCTTGCGCCGCGGTGATCTCGTCCGCCACCTGCTGCTCCTGCTCGGGCTTCCAGTAGCCGTTGCGATGACCAGCAAACACCAGCTGTGGGTAGCGCAGTGTGTAAACCTCGCGCACTTTGGAGACGATTTCCTCCTTGGCGCCCAGCAGAAACACGCGCCAACCCTTGTTGGCCGCACGGCCCATCAGCGCGTCGAACAGATCCACGCCAGCCACCCGCTCCTTCAGCGGCTTACCCAGCAGCCGCGACGCCCACACCACCGGCATGCCGTCGGCGTTGATCAGCGCGCACTCGTTGATGATGCGGCGCAGTTCTGGATCACGCTGGGCCTTGACAAGTTTGTCTACGTTTACCACCACGTGTTGGTGTGGCCTGCCACTGGCGATGAACCCCTCAATGGTCTGCAGGGTTTCTTCCATCGACAGGTTGTCGATGGTGCACCCCATCATTTCGATGCGTGGTCGGCTCATGTCCGCGCCGCTATCAAACCAGCCGGCAACTCAGGTTGGTGCAAACTGCAAAATCCCGCTGCGATTTCGATTGTTGTCAACTCAGCCACCACGATAAGTGCGAAACGAGCGGTCATTAGAGAACTTTCGCTGCATCTTGGGCCCCATTGCAAACCGGCTGCAGGCATACATAGTCGAACCTGCAAAACCGCTGCAGCCCGTATAAAGCCTGGGTTTATTGCATTTCTGATGGCCATGGAACTCTTGAAATGAGATAGTCGGTGAGGCGATTACTGCGAAATTTGGGACATGATGACCCCTGATTTCTTCCGGCAGGTCATCGTCGACCTGGGCTACCGGAGTGTGGACGCCGACTACCCCGGTGTGCAGATCATCCACCGCGTCAAGTACAAGTCGCTCAGCCCCCACGCGCGGCCGTTGCTCAAGCGCAGGCAAGCCATTGCGCCGCTGATCGGCCATACCAAAGCTGACCACAGAATGCACAGGTGCTTGCTGCAAAGATCGCTGCGCGATGCGCTGCATGCGCTGCGCTGCGCGGCGGGCTACAACATCCGCTGGCTGCTGCGGGCCATTGCCCGTCTCGGCCTGCCGGGCCTTTTTTGCGCCTCGTCGGCGGTAGTCATGTGGGTTGGCCGCTTGATGGCAGCCTTGCCTGCGCGACCACGTGCCCTGCAACTGGCCCAAGCGGTCTATGTAGCGCCTGTCGCCGCTGGCTGCCCAGGCCTGCGCCAGCGGCACCCGCCACAGCAAGCGGTTCAGCTCCCACAGATGTTTGATGTCGATGCCGTCGCCGACGTGTCGAAAATCAATCGACAGCCCAAGGTCGAGCGGGATGCGGGTGCCCGTCACCGGGTCAGCGTTCAAGTCGGGCAAGCCTCGCTCGAAGCGCACCGCCGCGCCGTAGACCGACCAGTTGCCAGCCAGCACGGCGTCGGCTCGCGCCAGCACGCTGGCTGCCGGCATCGCGCGGGCGCCCGTGGCGCACCACCGTGCACCAAAGTGCTGGTCGACCAGCAGCGCCGGCACCCGTGCCACTGTGAACAAGCCCTCCTCTTGCAGCGCCGACCGGCAAACGCACGCCACCCGGTAAGGCACCGCCTGCCAATACATCCGCCCAATGCGGCGGACCAGCCATTTCCGGCGCACGACCCGTTGTCCCATCGATCAGATCCCTTGCCCACACGGTGACCGTCGCTGCTGGCCTTCTTGCTGGATGTGCTGGCTTGACGCGGTGGCTGAAGCGCCCAATTCATGGCCAGCCACCGGCAACAGCGGATCGGCCACCGGCCGCCAGAAACCTAGCACTGCGGCCAGCGTGAAGAACTGCCACAGCAACAGGGTCCAGGCGCCCGCGGCTAGCCCACCTTTTTTCATCGCCAGAACCAGCCAGGCCGCCAGCCAGACACTGCCCCAGGCGGCCAGCCTGGCCGCCGCACCACCACCCGACAACGCGGCAACGGCGAAGGCCAGGCCATGCAAGCCGGGCACAAACAACAAGAATGCCTGCTTGCGTGCCAAACGCCCAAACCAGGGCTTGCCCAGTGCCGCACGCAGCAGTGCGCCCGCCGCGTGCGCGCGGCCATTGCGCCACAGCCTGCGCATCATCTGGGCATTGTGCTCGGCGTGCCCCTGGTGCACCACGGCTTGCATGTCCAGCCGCACCAAGCCCCACCCGCCCTGGCGCAGCCGGGCGCCCAGTTCGGCTTCTTCGTAAGCCGCCAGCCAGCGGTGGGCCAGGTAGCCGGTCTGGCTCAGTGCGGCCACCCGGTAAAGGCCCCCGCCGCCCAGCTCGGCCACCGCTTGGTCGGTGACCTGGGTCTTGGCGGCAGCCAGGCGGTGGCGGTCAGAGGCGGTGCGCACCTCCAGATCCAGCAGCTTGCCGCCCACCCCGGCCAGGCCAGGGTCGGCCTGCAGGCGCGCCAGGGCTGCCGGCAAAAAGCCCGGTTGCAGCACCATGTCCGCATCCAGCACATAGACAAACTCAGCGTGTGCAAACTGGTAGCCCAGCTGCACCGCAGCGCCGCAACCGCGGTCGGCAGCCCGGTCGAACTGCACGATACGAACCGGAAACTGCTGGGCAATGGCCACTGTTCTGTCGGTGGACAAGGAATCGACCAGGATCACCTCGCCACCGACTTGCGCCGCTTCACGCAGGGCTGCGCTCAGGCACTGGGCGATATTGGCCTGCTCGTTCAGCGCCTTGACCAGGATCGAGACCTGCGGCACGGCGCTCAAACTGCCGGCCCGGCCATCGCCCGGCGGATGCGCGCGGTGCGGCGGAAATAGCGCAAACCATAAACCAAGGTGTCGAGCGGTGCCTGCTGGGCGTACGACCGGCGCACGCGCCATTCCTCGGCCCGCGCGGCCAGCACATTGGCCGTGGACAAGCTGCCCGCGTGCGCACGGAACACGGTGAACTCCCGGTCGATCTGCAAGGGTATGTAGCGCCGGCTCAGGCGCAACCACAGGTCGATGTCCATCGCGTACTTCAGGCGCTCATCAAAACCGCCGAGTTCACAAAACGCCGCTTTGCGGATGAACACCGCCGGGTGCGGCACCGACACCGCACCCCGCAGGTAGCGCGCACGGCTGAATGGCCGCATCGGCGTGTTGTCGGACTGCAAAACCCCGGCGCGCAGCACACCGATACGCCCGTACAGCCACTGCAAGGCCGGGTCGGCTGCGAAGGCTTGCAGCGCGGTGGCCACCACGTCCGGCGTGGTGTAGTAGTCGTCCGAGTGCAGATGGGCGATCACCACGCCGGTGGCCGCTTCGGCGCCGGCATTCATCGCCCGGCTGATGCCACCACGAATGCCGTGCAGCACCTGGGCGCCGGGGCACTCGCGCGCAATGATCGCCAGCGTGTCGTCGGTGGAGCCCCCGTCGACAAACACCTGCTCGACGTCGGCGCCAGTCTGCCGGTGCACCGAGGCGATGGTGTCGCTCAGCGTCGATGCACTGTTCCAGGTGCAGGTGATGATCGAGACCTTCATGCGCTGCGCAGGGCTGGGGTGGCGGTAAGGCTGGCACGGTAGACCTCGAGCGTGGCGCGCAACGCATGCTGCACATCGGCGTCGCTGTGCTCGGGCAGCGCAAGCTCACGCAACGGCGCACGCAGGGCCAGCGCAGCCTGGGCGGCCAGGCCCTCGATGTCATCGGCCAACCGCATTTGACCGTCGTAGCGTTGGTAGCGGGCCAGTTCCGGTGTGCCGCCGCGGCGCAGCGCCAGAACAGGGCGACCGAGCACCATGGGCTCCAAAACAGTGGTTGCGCAGGCCTCCTGCAAAACGGACGGCACCACGCAGACCTGCGCGCTGCGGGTCATGGCCAGCACTTCGCCGTTTGGCTGCCAGCCCACAAAGCGCATTGACGCACCAGCATGCTGGTGCTCGATTTCGGCCCGCTGCGGGCCATCGCCCACCACCACCACCTCTTCGCCCGCGCGCATCAGCGGCACAAAGGCCTGCAGGAACGCCGCAAAGCCCTTGGCCTCGTCCATCCGGCCCACCAGCAGCAGGCGGCCTGGCACCACCGACCCGGCCAGCGCCGCCGCCTGCACGACGCGTGGCAGGTCGATGAAATTGTGGATCACCTGCGCGCCCGCCAGCCGTGCACCCGGCACGGCGCGCACAAACTGCCGGCGCAGAAAGTCGGAGACAAAAATCGTCTTGCGGCTGGCAAATACCGCCTCAACCGAGGCGCGCAGTTGCACCACCGCCAGCGACGACACCGCACGGCTCAACGGCCCCGGCGCCGGGTGCGCGCAGCCGGCGCAGTCGGCCGGCTTCAGTGCGTCACAAGGTGCGCCGTGGCGAAACCGCAGGTGGGTGATGCACTCGCTGCCCTGGTCATGGCGGGTCTGCACAAAGTTCAGGCCGGCCGGCAGGCCGCGGCCCACCATCGGCAGGTGGCCGTGGTAGTGCACCACATCGGGCGCCTGGTCAGCGCCCTGCAGCTGCCGCAGGATCGCCGCCTCGATGCGGCGCGCCTTGGCCAACCGCTTCATCGGCAACCAGACGCCCAGTTGCGCCTCTTTCCAGCCGCTGCCGGTGAAGTTGAAGCCGGGCACAAAGCGGCCGTGAAAGCCGATCTCGGCGCGGCAAGCCTCGTAGTCGATATCGCTGCGGCCCAGCAGCAGCACCTCGTGGCCGGCCGCGATCAAGGCATTGCCCAGCGTCACCACATGCTTGCCCAAGCCGCCCACCTGGGGCGCCGGGATGTCCTCGGTCACCAGCAACACACGCATGTCGCGCCCTCAGGCCGTGCGCGCAAAGCGCGAGCGCAGCACGCGGCCCAGCGCCAAGCGGTCAGGCACCAGCAGCACAAAGCGCCAGCCGTAGGCTGCCAGCAGCCCTATGGCCAGCAGCGCCAGCGCGGCCTGTTGGCGCACCGAATCGCCGGTGAACTGGTTCAACAGCGCCGTCAACGCAGCGATGGCGGTAGCGCCCAGCATCGGCACGCCCCAGCCGCGGCGCAACAGCGTCATCAACGGCACCGGCACCGTGCGGCCATGCACGTAGACGATGAAGGCCAGGCCCATCAGCAGCCCCGTCAGCAGGTGCGCCCAGGCCGCGCCGACGATCTGGAACCGCGATACCAGCACATAAACCAGGCCGAGCCCGAGCACGGCATGCGAGAAAGCGAACAAGCCAGTGACCTTGGGATGGCCGCGCCCGTCGTTGACGAGCGATGGCCGGTTGGAAAGCGACTCAATGAACTGCGCAAGGGCCACCAGCCGCAAGATCAACCTGCCACCGAACGAAA
>Ga0105047_10012264_pt1 | contig 13812 bp, 7 predicted proteins | sample MAT04_FD_78384 | JGI IMG/M metagenome (GOLD analysis project Ga0105047, IMG submission 78384) | Freshwater microbial communities from Lake Fryxell liftoff mats and glacier meltwater in Antarctica - MAT-04 (megahit assembly) | ecosystem: Environmental > Aquatic > Freshwater > Ice > Liftoff...
AGAGCACCTTCTTGCGGCCGTGCCCGCGGAGATACGCGACGAGCGAAGCCGGGTAACGCGAGGGCTTGTACGCCGACGTGTCGATGTAGACGTTCGGGTACTTCGTCGCGAGCGCGATCATCTCGTCGGTCCACGGGAAGCCGATGTGGCCGCCGACGATCGTGAGCTCGGGGAAGTCGAGCGCGACCTCGTCGAGATACGGGATCGGGCGGCCCGGCTCGGAAGGCGCGAGCGGCCCGGTGTGGCCGACCTGCAGGCAGAACGGGATCCTCAGCTCGATGCACTCTGCATACAAAGGGTAGTAGTGCCGATCGTTCGGCGGCCGGTTCCACAGCCACGGCAGCATCCGGAGCGCGCGCAGGCCGAGCTGCTTCACGGCGCGCCTGAGCTCGCGGACTCCATCCATCGGGCGCAGGAGGTCGACCGACGCCACGCCCACGAAGCGATCGGGATGCGCGCGTACGCTCGCGGCGACCTCGTCGTTCGAGATGAGCGCGCCGTCGGGGCCCCACCACGCGGACAGCATCGCGCGCTTCACGCCGGCCGCCTCGAGCGCGAGGACGGTCAGCTCGAGGGGGATCTCGTCGGGCACCTCTCCGTCGCCCGCCCATCGCCGCAGCGACGCGAACATCGGGTGCCGGATGAACCTCGGCGACGGGTGCTGAATCCACGCATCGATCACACCCGTCGCCGTTTCTTTCATCGTGGGTTCCCTCAGTCCATCCGGTACATGGTCATGACGCACGCGCCGCCGAGGCCAAGGTTGTGCTGGAGCGCGACCTTCGCGTTAGGGACCTGGCGCTTGTCGGCGGTGCCGCGGAGCTGCCACACGAGCTCGGTGCACTGGGCGAGGCCGGTCGCGCCGAGCGGGTGGCCCTTCGAGAGGAGCCCGCCCGACGGGTTCGTGACGAACTTGCCGCCGTAGGTGTTGTCGCCGTCCTCGATGAACTTCTCGGCGCCGCCCTCGGGGCAGAGGCCGATGGCCTCGTACGTGAGCAGCTCGTTCGCCGTGAAGCAGTCGTGGAGCTCGACGACCTGCACGTCCTTCGGGCCGAGACCGGCCTCCTCGTAGACCTTCTTCGCGCAGGCCTTCGCCATGTCGTAGCCGACCATCTTCATCATCGACTCCTCCTTGAAGGAGGAGTCGTAGTCGGTCGTCATCGCCTGGGCCGCGATGTAGACGGGCTTCGTGATGCCGTGCTTCTTCGCGAACTCGTCGGAGCAGAGGATCGCCGCGCCGGCGCCGCAGGTCGGAGGGCAGCACTGGAAGCGCGTGAGCGGATCGAACACCTCCTCGGAGGCGAGGATCTCCTCGACCGACAGCACCTGGTTGAACAAGGCGTAGGGGTTGTTCGACGCGTGCTTGCGCGCCTTGTTGGCGATCTTCGCGAACGTCTCGCGCTTGGTGCCGTACTTGAAGCGGTACTCGCGGCCGGCGCCGCCGAACATCTGCGCGGCGGGAGGAGCCGCGGTGAAGCCCTGCACGTTGCTCATCAGGCCGGCGAACCACTCGAGCGGGTTCGTACGGTCGGTGAACTTCGAGGCGAGCGCGCCCTTCTCCATCTTCTCGAAGCCGAGCGCGAGGGCGCACTCGACGATGCCGCCCTCGACCGCCTGCTTCGCGAGCATGAGCGCGGAAGAGCCGGTCGAGCAGTTGTTGTTCACGTTGAACACCGGGATGCCGGTGAGCCCGAGTTCGTAGACGGCGCGCTGTCCGCACGTGGAGTCGCCGTAGACGTACCCGACGTACGCCGACTGGACCTCCTTGTAGTCGACCTTCGCGTCCTCGAGGGCGGCCTTGGCGGCCTTGACCGCCATGACGTTGTACTCGTCGCTCGCTCCAGGCTTCTGGAACTTCGTCATACCGACGCCGATGACATTGACTCTACGACCCATGGTGCTTGCTCCTTGATGTCCTGGCGTGCGGCTCAGACGAGCCCTTTGAAGAAATTGAGCTTCGAGGCGAAGCGGGCGTCGCCGTCGACGCGCACTTGCCCCCGCTGGAAGTGGTCGCGCATGTTTCCGTCGGTGGCGAGGGCGCGCAGCGTCTCGTCGTCGAGCGAGAGGGTGATGTCGGGCTGCTTGGTGTCGCCCTCGGCCACGCTCGGCATGGCCGACTTGAAGTCGATGGTCCAGTCGCGGTTCTGGTCGACGACGACGACCTTCACCACCGCGCCGACCTCCTTGGCGAGCGCCGGCTTTTCGGCGAGGCGCGCGGCGAGAGCCTTGAAGACCTCCGGTGCGTGGGCAGTCTTGGCCGCTGCCTTCGCCGCCGCCGGCGCCGCGCCCGCCGCAGCTGCCGCGCCGCCTGCGCCGCGCATCTTCGCGACAACCCCTGCCGCCTCCTTCGGATCGATCTTCTTCAGGAACATCAGCTTCTGCGAAGCCATGATGTCCCCGCCGATCTTCAGCTTCTTCTCGGTCCACAGCTTCATCGGGTCGGCCTTGCCGGCGACCATGGCGCAGAAGTCCGCGTCCGAGAGATCGAGCGTGCAGTCTCCCTTGTCGCCGCCCGCGGCGACGGAGCCCTTGCCGTTCTTGAGGTCGAGCGTCCACGCGCTCTCGGGCTCGCTGAGGCGGAAGAGGAACGTCTTGCCGATCTCGGCCGCCATCGAGGGGTTCTTCTCGATGTAGTCCTTGATGACCGCGAACGCCTCGCCGCTCGTCGGCTCGCCGCTCGGAGCGGCTGCCGCGGGAGTCGCCGCGCCGCCGCCCGCTGCGCCGCGCATCTTCGCGACGACCTCGGCCGCCTGCTTCGGATCGATCTTCTTCAGGAACATGAGCTTCTGCGAAGCCATCACGTCCCCACCGATCTTCAGCTTCTTCTCGGTCCACAGCTTCATCGGGTCGGCCTTGCCGGCGACCATGGCGCAGAAGTCCGCGTCCGACAGGTCGAGCGTGCAGTCGCCCTTGTCGCCGCCGGCACTGACGCCGCCCTTGCCGTTCTTGAGGTCGAGGGTCCACGCGCTGTCGGGGCCGGAGAGGCGGAAGAGGAACGTCTTGCCGATCTCGGCCGCCATCGAGGGGTTCTTCTCGATGTAGTCCTTGATGACCGCGAACGCCTCGCCGCTCGTCGGCTCGCCGCTCGCCGCAGCAGCCGCGCCGCCCGCGGGAGCCGCCGCGACGACCTTCTTCTTCTCGATCGCCTTCGGGATCTCCTTGTAGAGCTCGATGGCGGCGTTCGAGATGACGACCTTGTCGCGCTCCTTCACCTTGCAGCGGAAGATGATCTTCTGATCGCTGTCCTTCCACATCTCGGTCACGAGCGTCTCGCCGGGGAACACGCTCTCGGAGAAGCGGACCTTGATGCTCTTGAAGAAGCGCGGGTCGTTCTTCGAGAACGACTTGATCACGTGGCGCGTCGCGAAGCCGAAGGTGCAGAGGCCGTGGAGGATGGGCTTGTCGAAGCCGAAGGCCTTCGCGAAGCTCGGGTCCACGTGGAGCGGGTTGATGTCGCCCGACAGGCGGTAGAGGAGAGCCTGGCCCTCGCTGATCTTCTCCTCGACGACCGCGTCTGGCTTGCGGTCCGGGGCGACGTTCAGCTCGACGCTCGGGCCGCGCTCGCCGCCCCAGCCGCCGGCGCCGCGCACGAACGTGGTGAGCTCGTTGTAGAAGAGCTCGTTGCCGTCCTCGTCCTGCGTCTTGATCGCCATGACGACGACCGCGCCCTTCCCCTTGTCCCAGATCTCCTTGATCTTCGCCTTGTGGGTCAGCTTGGCGTGGGTCGGGAGCGGGCGCAGGACCTCGGTGTACTGCTCGCCGTGCAGGATGCGGTCGAAGCCGTAGTTCATGCCCGGCGCGGTCTCGCCCTTCTTGGCGGCGTCGAAGACCATCGCGAGCGCGGGAACGACGGCGAAGGACGGTAGCGCGCGGAAGTTCGGCGCGTTCTCGTAGACGTACTGCAGCTCGGAGTCGTCGGTCGGGCTCACGCCGGCGCCGACGCCGAGGGCGTAGAGCGAGAGGTCCTTCTCGTCGTACTGGGACTTCTGCGGCGGGAACTCGTAGCCGAGCGCCGTATCGACATCGATGAACTCGTTGCCGCCCTGCGCCTTGGTCTCGAGGTTGCCGAGGATCGGCCCCATCGACTCGTTGATGTTGGTGGGGTGCGTCGACTTCGAGAAGTCGGAGATCGTGTTCCAGTTGTTCTTGATCTGCTCCGGCGTGATCGGGCGACCGAGCTTGAAGAGCTTGCCCTCGGTGCGCTCCCAGCGAAGCTTCGCGAAGAGACCGCCGCCGACCTCGTAGAGGCCGCCCGTGTCCTCGGTGCTCTCGTGGCAGAGATAGGCGACGAGGCCGGAGACGTACTCGGGCTTCAGCGCGTCGGTGATGTTCTTCGGGAGCACCGTCTCGGTCAGGCGCGAGCCGGCGATCGGCGCGATCGTGTTGACGCGCACGTTCTTCTTCAGGCCCTCGATCGCGAGGGTGTTCGCGAAGCCGACGAGGCCGAGCTTCGCCATCGCGTAGTTCGCCTGGCCGAAGTTGCCGTAGATGCCGGCGGCGCTCGCCGTCATGATGATGCGGCCGTAGCCGGCGTCGAGCATGTGGTCCCAGGCGGCCTTGGTGACCTTGAACGCGCCGTTGACGTGGACGCGGTAGATGAGCTCCCAGTCCTCCGCGGTCAGCTTCTTGAACGACGTGTCGCGGAGGATGCCCGCGTTGTTCACGACGATGTCGATGCGCTTCCACGTGTCGAGCGCGGTCTGGACGATCTTGTCGCCGTCCTCGACGGAGTCGTAGTTCGCCACGGCCTCGCCGCCCGCGGCCTTGATCTCGGCAACGACCGCGTCGGCGGCAGCGCTCGACTTGCCTCCGCCGGTGGCGGTACCGCCGAGGTCGTTGACGACCACCTTGCAGCCGCGCGACGCGAGCAAGAGCGCGTGCGAGCGACCGAGACCATTGCCAGCGCCCGTGACGATGGCGACGCGGTTGTCGAAGGCGAGTTTGTGATCAGCAACGGACATGAGGGGCTCCTCAGAGGGTGTGGTCCGGGCGATCGGATGAGTTGCCGGTGCCACCTGTTGAAAAGTTTAGCGTGCGAACTATCCTGGGCCAAACCGCCTTAGTCAAGGGTCGCCAGGGCGATTGGAGCCCTTTTTTGCGCAGGTACCGGCGGGTACCGCGTCGGGCGTTCAGCGGTCCCGGCGGTGCTAAGGTGTCGCGCATGCAGGCAGCTGGATGGTCGAGGTCAGGGGTCATTGCGGTCTCGCTCGTCGCGCTGACCTGGCTCGTGACCTGCTCGTCGTCTTCGTCGGGTACGGACGGCGCCTCGTGCGAGAAGAGCTCCGAGTGCGAGAGCGGGCGCTGCACGGGAGGGACCTGCGAGGGCAGCGACTGCACGTGCGAGGGCGCCGACTGTCGCGGCCGCTCCTCCTGCGATGCCGGCTGGCTCTGCACGCGCATCGATGCCACGACGGCCGGCGCGATCCCGCAGTGCCGGCAGCAGTGCGGCGGCACGTTCGGCGCGTGCCCTTCCGACAAGCATTGCGACAACGGCATCTGTCGCGTGGGCGCCGAGGCCTTCTCTCTCTCGTGGCTCGACGTCCCGCGCGCGAAGCCGTGCGGCTCGAGGGTCCCCTGCGAGTACAAGGTGAAGCCGTCCGACGGCACCATGGTCGACAAGTACACGTGGACCTTTGGCGACGCGGCGCCGGTCGAGACGACCGACCCGACGACGACGAACACCTTCCCCACCGGCGGAACGTTCGGGGTGAAGGTGGAGGCTCACGCGACGACCGGCGCCGTTGCCCACCTCGAGACGAGTGAGATCATCTGTGACGGCGTCGTCGGTGGGCAGTGCGACCCGAACGGTGCGCCGTGCTGCGTCGGCTCGTGCAGCGCGCAGCTCACCTGCAGGTGAGCTGAGCGCTCGGGCTGTCCGCTTGCGGTAGCTCGCGCTGGCCGGAGGATTGCTTCGGAGCCAGCCTGGTCATGACCTCTCCCGCATCGGAGGGCAGCAGCAGCGAGGAGCGCTACCGCTCGCTCATGGAGCGGGCGGCCGACGGCATCTTCGTCCTCTCGAATGCGGTGAAGTACGGCATGCCCGGGACGCCGCTCGACGTCACGATCGTCTGGCGCGAGCAGGACGTCGAGGTCGTCGTCACGAACCGCGGACGAGGAATCGCGCCCGAGGATCGCGAGCGCGTGTTCCGTCGCTTCGAGCGAACGAGCGGAGCGAAGGGGAAGAAGGGCCTCGGCCTCGGCCTCTATATCTGTCGCGGCCTCGTCGCGGCCCACGGCGGGCGGATCTGGGTCGACGGCGCCGCGGACCTGACCAGCTTCCACTTCACGCTCCCCGTCACCATCCGGGCGCGAGCCTCGGGTATCGAGGGCCTCGCGAGCTCGACCGGGACGACCTAGACGACCTCGCTAGTCCGTGAGCTCCATCACGCGCTGCTCGAGGCCACGGCCCTTCGAGACGGCGCTGATGCGGGCCTGGTTCTGGAGGAGGACCCAGAGCACGGCGCCGATCACCTGCTCGGCGTCGACACCCTGACCGCGCTCGAAGTAGACGACGAGCTCGCGGCGCTCCTCGTCCCACTCGAGGCGCTTCACCATCGGGAGATCGCGAACGAGGGAGACCGGCGCGGGGCCCGGAGAGAGCTTGATGCGGATCTCCTCGCTCGACGCGGTGAGCTCGTTCATCGAGCCGGAGGCGACCAAGCGCCCGCGATCGAGGATGGCCGCGCCGTCGCAGATCTCCTCGAGCTCGGCGAGGTTGTGGCTCGACACGATGAGCGTGCAGCGACCCTTGCGGGACTTGATGAGCTGACGCACCTCGTAGGCGACGCGCGGGTCGAGACCGGCGGTCGGCTCATCGAGGAGCACGACCTCGGGGTCACCGATCAACGCCTGCGCGAGCTGAACGCGCTTGGCCATGCCGTGCGAGAGGCTCCCGCACTTCACGTCCCACCAGTCGCGCCCGTCGACCTCGGCGAGCACCGCGCGAGCAGCCTCCTCGCACGCGTCGGTCGGGATGTCCTGGAGCTGTGCCATGTGCACGAGGAACTGGCCGACCTTGTCGGCGCCGGGCAGGAGTGCGTCCTGCGGGAGGACGCCGATGCGCGAGCGGAGCTCGTCGACCTGCATCGGCGAGTAGCCGAGCACCTCGAGGACACCCTCGGTCGGCTGGAGGAAGCCCGCCATCATCGAGAACGTGGTGGTCTTGCCGGCGCCGTTCGGGCCGATGAGGCCGTACACCGAGCCCGCCTTGACCTTGAGCGACACGCCGTCGACGGCGGTCTTCACGCCGAAGCGCTTCGTCACCTTGGTGAGGCGGATGGCGATCTCGACCGGCTTCTTCTTCCGCTTCTTCGCGCCCTCGGCGACGAACACCTCGGCAGAGGCCGCGCCCTCCTTCGCGTAGGGGTTCGACATCGGCGCGGCGTCGCCCGCGTCGGCCTTCGCCGGCTGGGCGGTGCCGTTTGCGGGCGGCGTCGACGGAGCGGCCGGAGCCGGCGGCGGTGCCGACGCGGGGCCCTGCGCCTCCTTCGTCGTCGTCGTCTCGTCCCCCGACATCAGAGGTCCCTCTTCGTGAACATGAAGGAGCTCGCGCCCACGTAGAGCGCCGTCATGCCGATGCAGGCCGCGAGGCCGGTCATCCACTTGTCGATGCGCGCGTTGATGAGGAAGCTGTCGTACGTGTTCGGGTACGCGTACGTGAGCGCGTCGACGTTGAAGCGGAGCCCGATCAGGAACGTCACCCAGAGGACGAAGAACACGGCGAACGTCGCGAGCAGCGCGAGGATCGGTGTCTTGAAGATCGAGCTCACGAACGTCGAGATCCCGCACCAGACGGCGCTGATCGGAAGCGTGATGAGCCAGAGGCGAACGCCCCAGCTGATCGCCGTCGCCGCGGGCGCCTCGCCACGAACGATGCAGACCACCCAGATGACGGCGTGCATCGTCAGCGTGATCGCGGACACGGTCGTCCAGAGGCCGAGCCACTTGCCGACCATGTACGAGGCGCGCCGCGTGCGGAGCGTCCAGTAGCGGACCGTCTTGTGCTGCATGTCGCCCGACACGTTGTCGAAGCCGAGCAGGGAGATGAGGAGCGGCGTCAGCCAGATCGTGATGAAGAAGACGGCGAGCAGCACCTCGGGGGTGTGCGAGAGCAGCTTGCCCGTCGCCGGGTCGCCGAAGGCCTGCGTCATCGCGTCTTCGCGCGCGGACTCCATCGCCTCGGGCGTGACGTTCGCCAGCTTTTCGCGTTTCAGCTGCTGGACCCACGCGAGTAGCAACGTCACCGCCGTGCCGCCGAGAAGCGACAGGACGAGAAGGACGATGCCCTTGGCGCTGCGGAAGCTCTTACGAAGCTCTCGCTGCGCGACGAAACGGACTTCTGAAAACGGGCTCACGGACGTGACGGTAGAACGGTCGAGCCCTCAGCGCAAACGAAGGGCGAGGTTCTTTGTGAGCCCGATTCAGGGGAGGATCAGCGGCGGCGGCGGCGCACCACGCCCGCCGCGAGCGCGAGCACGGCCACGAGGCCAAAGGCCGGGAGGGTGGGCGAGCGACCCGGAACGGAACAACCGCAACCGCTGACGGATTCCGGCTGCGCCGCCGAATTCGGATCCGCGGTGGGGTCGGCGACCGGGTCGGCGATCGGCGTGGCCGCCGCGGGCGTGAGCTCGATCGTGAGGTTGTCGTACGCGCCGTCCGTGTCGCCCTTGTTCGCGATCTGGACGAACACGTCGGTGGTACCGGCCGGCACCTCGAACGTGGCCGACGGGCGCGTGCCGGTCGTCATGTCGAGGGTCTTGTCGGCGTCGTGCGTGGCGCTGCCGCGCGAGACCGTCCAGGTGATCGCCTTGCCGAACTTCACGAGAGCGACCGGCGTGAACGGCGTGCCGCCGCCGCCGAGCGGGTTCCCGCCGCCGCTGCTCGCCTTCGCGGCGAACGAGACGACGAGCGTGCCGTCCGTCGCGGCCGACTTCGCGTGCACCTGGATGATGCCGGGCACGAGATCGCCGGCCTGCGGCACGGACTGGAGGCCCGGCGACGCGAAGCCGCCGATGATGGCCTCGATCGCCTTCACCGAGCCGTTCTTCGGCTCGACGATGCGCTCGCACGAAGGCAGGACGCCGCGTGCGGTCATCGACGTCGTGAGCGCCGTCGCGCCGGCCGGAAGATCGGTGCCGAGCGTCGCGAGGAACAGCTTCGCGAGGTCGTCGTAGCCGAGGTCGCCGCGCCCCGGGTTCGTGCGCATCGCCTTGTAGAGCGCCGCGTCGAACTTGGTGCGGTCGGCCTCGGGGAGCGATGCGCGGGCTTGCCAGAGCGCGCCGGAGAAGAGCGTCGAGTCGAAGTGCACCTCGCCGATCATGTTCGTCGGACACTTGTCCTCGTTCGCGAGCGTGCGGATGGCGTTCGACGTTCCCGACGAGATGTCCTTCGACGCGTACTCGCCGACGTCCGGGTCGCCGGTGATGGCCGACGAGAAGTAGTCCGCGAGCCCTTCGTTCATCGCGCCGGGCGAGTCGACCGCGCCGCGCGAATCGAGGTGCCAGGCCTCGAGCTTGAGGGTCTTGTCGACCACCGCGTGCGTGAGCTCGTGATAGACGACGTCGCCGTCGTACGCGTAGTCGCGCTGCGGGCCCTGGCCGAACCAGAGCGCGCCGCCCTTGAAGCCGTAGAGCTGCGCGAAGATCGCGCCTAGCCCGCCGCCGGCCGGCGAGAAGAACGCGTTCTGGAACGTCTCGAGCGGCGTGTTGGGATCGGCGGCAGCGACGAGGTTGCCCGAGGCGATGCCCGCGGGGATCTGCAGGTTGGCGATGACCTGCAGCGGCTTGTCGGCGACGACCTGCGCGTCCGGTGCGCCCTGGAGCGTGCGGAAGAAGTCGTAGGCCCTGGCCGAGTGGTAATACATCGACACTTCGGCGTAGTTGTCGGTGCGCGACTCGATGGCTCCGGCCACGTCGCTCGGTGTGTAGACATAGTTGCCCTCGGCGTCGGCGGTCGCCACCTGCTCGATGTCGCAGACGTGCACCTTGGCCTTGAAGCCCGAGATGCTGAGGTCGCGCACCGTCTTGTGATCGATGCAGTTCGACGACGAGAGGAAAGGGTTCGTGAGGTGGCCCGCCGCCGAGACGTCCGGTGGGAGCGCGAGGTCGAGGCTCTCGAGCGCGGACGACTTGGTCGGGTTCGAGCGATACACGGTGGCCTTCGCGAACCGGATCATGTCGCGCGACTCGAGGACCTTGCCGGTCTGCGCGTCGACGATGACGCGCGGCGCGGTCGGGATGCCCGCCGGGATCTGCGGGAGGATCGCGTACGCGAGCCGCGCGCCTCCGCCCGCGAGCGGCCACACGACGAGGTGGGCGTCGGCCGCCGTGATCGTACCGGGGGCGCGCTTCGCGGCGATCGTCGCGGCGTCGGCCGGAGTGAGCGACGGCACCACGCTCGGGAGGTCCTCCTCGAGATCGATCGCGGTGAGCAGCTCGTCGCCGCGGCTCGTCAGACGGACGGCAGCGCCGCGGCCGATGACCGGAAGCCCACGGTGGGTCTGCTCGAAGCGGACGACCGTGTCACCGTCGCCGAAGCGATCGGTGGTCGTCGCGATGACCGACTCGCGCCGCGCAGCCGCGAACGGCGAGACGCGTGAGAGCGCGACGCGGGCCCGCGACTCGTGATCGACGACGAGAGGAGCGTGCCTCGCCACCGCGGAGATCGCCGCGAGCGAGCTCGCGCGAAGCGCCGTCGCCGACGGAGCGACGTGCACGACCGGCTCCGCGAACGCGACCGACGAAAGAGCCGTCAGACAGACGGCAGCACCCAGCGGGGCGAAAGCCCGGCGCACGATCGAACGCATGATGTCCTCCGAGATCCTGCGCAGGCCGGGAGTCCCTGCCCGGCTGCGCTTCCGTGGCGCGGACTCTGTCATCGCCAGGGCTAGAATCAATCGACAATTCAGGCCGAGCGGCCAGTATTGTGTACAAGCGATGTAATTCCAAAAGTTTAGCCCCTGGGTCTCCAACGCAGCTCAAAGAGGCTGGACGCGGTTCAGAAAACGCTCTACGAAACCCAGGTAGCCAGTTGCGGGCCGAAGAGGCCAGCAAGACACGGGCGCGTATGGCCCTGTCGACCCGGAAACGTGAACCCCGCCAGGCCGGAAACGGAGCAACGGTAGCGCGGAAGGGTGTGACAGGGCCTTTTCCTATTTGGCGCCTGGCGCCCGTGCAGCCGAGAACCGCGTCAAGTCGATTCGCGTGGCGTCGCGCGAATGTTTCCGGTATCCAAACGTATAGGGGACAGGCCCGCGACCCATGGTCTCGAGCTGCGTCACCGAAGGTTTCGCTCGGTAGGGTTCTTTCCCTTGTGGATGGCCCCCCCGACTCGTTTCGGAAACGTTCAATCAAACGCGGCCGGGGGGCCCTCGAGCAAGCTCGAGTCCCACGGTCGGCGCCCGAGGCGCGACGAGCTTTTCCACCTCATCAGAGGTGGTGTCGACGATGTGGACCGAGTCACGCAACCCGAACAACGCTGAGCTGATGGCTCGTCCGATCGCCTGGTCGATCGCCGCGACTTCCATTCGAGCGCAGGTGTCGGTGCTCACGCCGACCTGGGGTGCAGCGCGCGGCCGTTCTTCCACCGGTTCGACAATCGAAGCGAGGCTCGCACTCTCCTCGGGCGGGAAAGTGACTCCCGCCAATGGCCAAGAACATCCTCGTACTGAGCTGTGATTTCCGCGAGACGCGCGCCGCGCTGATCGAAGACGGCATCATCGCCGAGCTCCACATCGAACGAAAAGGCCGCCAGTCCAGCACTGTCGGCAACGTCTACCTGGGAAAGGTGACGCGCGTTCTCCCCGGCCTCCAGGCCGCGTTCATCGACATCGGGCAGGAGCGCGCCGCGTTCCTCCACGTCGAGGACCTCATCCGACCGGACGACTTCGACGAGTATCTCGCCGGCGGTCGCAAGCTCGCTCGTAGCAACGAAGAGACCGCCGTGGGCGAGTCCGAGGACGAGGCCGAGGCGGTCACGGCCGAGGCCGAGGGCGCTGCCGCTGCCGCCGAGAGCGCGACGGCGGGCGCCGAGGGCGCCGCTGCCGAAGGCGCCGGTGACTCCGCCGCCCCCGCCGAGGACGCCGTCATCACCCTCCCGGAGTCGGCGGGCGAAGGCGCACCGGCGGCCCCGCACAACGACCTCGAGACGACCGTCGCCTACGGGAACTGGCCCGAGGTGCCCTCGGGCAGCACGCGCAACGGCGCGGCGAAGCTCGATCGCGCCCTCACGGCCGAAGCGGAAGGCGCGCCCTCGAGCGAGCCGGTGACGACCCCGCGAAGGTCCCGGTCCTCCGCTCCGCCGCGCGTTCCCGCGCCGATCAGCCCGCCCGTCATCCACTCGCAGCCGGAGGCTTCGGCGGGTACGCCGACGCCGTCGCCGTCGGTTCGTGATCTCGTCCCGCCGGCGGAGGGCTCGGGCGAAGAGCTCCTCGTGAGCGGCACGAGCGGCGAGGCCTTCGAATCGGGTCACTCGCTTCACTCCGCGCCGACGCTCGACGAGCTCCCGGACGACGACGACGACCTCGACGCGGACGATGCCGACGACGACGACGACGACGAAGGCGACGACGACGACGACGACGACGACGACGGCGATGACGCTGAGCTCTCGGGCCTTCCCGACGCGACGCCGAGCGGCGCACGCATCGACGCGCTCGACGCCGCTCCCGCGGCTGCAGACGCGACGGGCGATGCCCCGGCGGCCGAGGACGACGACGACCTTCTCGACACCGGTGACCTTCCCGGCTTCACGATCACCGAGCCGGGCGAGCCCGTGCCGCGCGCCCCCGCGCCGGCACGCGCGGACGACCGCGGCGGTCGTGGCCCCGGCGGACGTCGCCGTCGTGGTCGCGGCCGTGGTGGCGATCGCCCCGCGGGCGCGGCAGGTCCGGAGGCGCAGGCGCGCGGCCCCGGTCGCGGTGACAACCGCGGTTCGCGCGCCCCGGGCGCAGGCGCTCCTGGCGGCGGTGGCGGTGGCGGTGGTGGCTCGCGTGGCGACTCGCGGGGTGGCGGAAGCCGCGATCGTCGCGGCGGTCGCCCCGGCGGACACGGCGGTCGCGAGCGAAGCGACGGCATGCCCGGTCGCATCTCGAAGACCACGCCGATCCGCGACGTCGTCCGCGAGGGCCAGGAGATCATCGTCCAGGTCACGAAGGATCCGATCGGCACGAAGGGCGCTCGCTGCTCGAGCCACATCTCGCTGCCGGGTCGTTACGTCGTGTACCTCCCGACGGTCGATCACATCGGCATCTCGAAGCGCATCGGCTCGGACAAGGAGCGCGCGCGCTTGCGTGAGGCCATCGAGGCCATGAAGCCCCCGTCAGGCGGCCTCATCGTGCGCACGGTCGCCGAGGGCCTCACGAAGAAGGGCCTCAAGCAGGACGTCGGTTACCTGGTCCGCCTCTGGGGCGAGATCGCGAAGAAGCGCGAAGGCGCCAAGTCGCCGTTCGTCCTCTCGAGCGAGCTCGACCTCGTCCTCAAGGTCGCCCGCGATCTGTTCACCGACGAGGTCGACGAGGTCGTCATCGACGACAAGCAGCAGTACGAGCGGCTCTGCCGCTTCGTCGAGATGTTCGCCCCCGACCGCGTCAAGGACGTGAAGTTCTACGACGAGGACGAGCCGATCTTCGACGAGTACGGCATCGAGGACGAGATCCAGCGCGCGCTCTCGCGCAAGGTGCCTCTCCCCTCGGGCGGCCACCTGGTCATCGACCAGGCGGAAGCGCTCACCGCGATCGACGTCAACACGGGTCGGTTCGTCGGCAAGGGCTCGAAGGACATGGAGGAGACGATCCTCAAGACCAACCTCGAGGCC
>Ga0105047_10012266_pt1 | contig 13811 bp, 10 predicted proteins | sample MAT04_FD_78384 | JGI IMG/M metagenome (GOLD analysis project Ga0105047, IMG submission 78384) | Freshwater microbial communities from Lake Fryxell liftoff mats and glacier meltwater in Antarctica - MAT-04 (megahit assembly) | ecosystem: Environmental > Aquatic > Freshwater > Ice > Liftoff...
ACGGCAAACCTGTCCTTTTTCCATAGGTAATCTGGCAACGTACTGCTGCTTTATAAGACTGATCAATAAGTGTGTTTTCATAAGTCGGCATTACCAACAGCGGCATAAGATATTCGAACATGGAACCACTCCACGAAAGCAGAATTGGATTTCCATCCATAATGGTTAACAAGCGTCCCAATGCAAACCAACTCTCTTCCGGGAGTTTTCCTTGCGCAATGCAAACAAAGATGCATAGCCTTATTTCGGAAGCGAGCAGGTCATAATAGCTGGCATCTATACGGTGTTCATCCACATTGAAGCCAATGGAAAAGAGGTGGCTTGATGTATCATATAAAAAATCCCATTCCATGTCCGCTAAGGCATTGCATTGCTGTGCAAGATTTTCAGATGCTGTAATTAATTCGCCTGACTGGTGCATTGATTTTGCCAAAGCAGCCTGCATTATTTCAAGCCAACGGTTTTCATCTCCAGTATTGTTTTGCTTGGCCTGCAGCTCCGCTTGTAATTCTTTTGTCTTTTTCAATAATTCATGCCACGTTGTGTTTGCGTCAGGGAAAACGACATCAACGTTGAATTCCGGAGGGGCAGACCGCAATAAATACCAAGGCGCAAAAATTTGAAAGTGTTGATTTACCTGTTCTGATTGTGCAATAAGCAGTTGCTTCCATCGGTATGTTTCACTGTCTAGGTCGCCTTTTAGTTTTTCAACTATGGGATTCATTTTTTCTGCAAAATCACCGTGGAGTTTTTGGATATCAAATACATCAGTTACTACAGTATTACAAATTGTATCCAGGTCAATGGCAAGTTGTTCCATCAACTTAATATCATTTTCGGCTATCGTTTCCACCAATACACGGAATGTATCACGAAGCCCATCGAATAACTTTATAGGTATAATTTTTTGATGCGGCACTGCCAATAAACCTTGTCTGAATACCAGCAAATGACCTGCAAGGTTTCCACTGTCAACCGTGGAAATATATTTTGGATGCAGAGGCTGCAGTGTTTCCGTATCGTACCAATTATAAAAATGGCCATTGAACCGCTCCATTTTCTTCATTGAGTTGATAGTATTGCTAGTGCGCTCAATAAACTGGCTGGTCGTAATGTACCCAAAATCGCAGGCGCTTAAGTTGGCGAGCAATGCCAGGCCGATATTGGTGGGAGAAGTGCGGTGGGCTATTAATTCCACAGGTTGTTCCTGGTAATTATCCGGCGGCAACCAGTTGTCTTCAACAACAACGAACGTTTCGAAGAAGCTCCAGGTTTTCCGGGCAAGCTTTTGAAGAAAAATATTTTGATCATTGGTAAGTTTGGCAACCTGTTTCTCTAACGGTTTACTTGCATACCATGTAATAAACGGAGCAATGAACCACAACAACAATACCGGTCCTGCAATCCACAACTTTCCAGGTGCATATATCGCTAAAATAACAAAGACAACTACCGTAAGAGCGGGTTCAATCCACATCAATGAATAAGAGATTCGCAAACTGGATTGATCTGCATGTACCACATGGGAACTCGGATTCCATTCCAACAGATTTTTTCCGGTGATGCTCATTCTCCAAATAGTCCTGATGATAGCCGTTAAATTTGCATAAGCTTCATAGGGAAGGCAAATGAGTGTGAACAAGGTTTTGACCGTAATGTCCCTTAGATTCTGTAAAGAATTTTTAATGTGGTATTTTAATACAACATCTTTTGGCTTCCGGAGGGTATCCCAAAGGGAGGCAACAAAGATGGGGAAAACGATAATTCCGGACACTGCAAGCGTCCAGAATAAAGCAGCGGGAAGCACAATCCATGCGACTAACAATAATACTGTCAGCGCAATGGGCACCAAACTGCGCCGCATATTGTCAAATATTTTCCAGCGGGATAATGCAGATATGGGATTTCTATGCAAATGATTATCCGGGCCTTTAACCCATGGCAAAATCCAGGAAAAAATCTGCCAGTCGCCACGTATCCAGCGCAACCGCATTTTCATATCTGCATTATAGGTTGTTGGGTATTTTTCAAACAATTGAACGTCGCTTAATAACCCTGAGCGGATATAACAACCTTCTAAAAGATCATGACTGAGAATGCGGTTTTCTAAAAACTTACCATCCAGTACTTTTTGAAATATATCAACATCATAAATTCCTTTGCCAATATAAGAACCCTCACCAAATAAATCCTGGTAAACATCTGAAGAAGCACGGGTATAAGGATCAATGCCTGGTTCATTACCATGCATTCGGGTATACCTGGAACCGGTTATGTCAGGCAAGCTAACTGTTATTCTTGGCTGCAATATTCCGTATCCTTTTGTAACCCGCTTCTTATTTTCATCGTACCAGGCATGGTTCAAAGGATGTGCCATGGTTCCGATTAATTTCCATGCGGAGCTAAGCGGCAATTGCGTGTCTGCATCTAATGTAATGGCATATTTTATTTTCGGGAAAACAGATTGATCCCCTATGACCAATGAAAAAGGCTCTTGAGTAATCCCCTTTAATAAGGCATTAAAATCAGAAAGTTTGCCGCGTTTTCTTTCATATCCCATCCAGACATTTTCCATAGGATTCCATTTCCTCGGGCGGTGAAAAAGAAAGAATAAGCCATCATTTTCTCTTTTATACTTTTTATTTAGCGCCTCAATGCCATGCTTTACCGTATCCAAAAGCAGCTGGTCTCCCGGAAGTATTTCAAGCGAAGCATCCGTAAAATCTGTTAATAGGCCAAAATATAAATGATCTTTTCTGTTTGCCAAAAACCGCACTTCCAGCGCATCTACTAAATCGTCTATTTCAGAAACAGTCGTAAGCATTGCCGGAATTACAACCATCGTACTGGATGATTCCGGTATTCCCTTTGAATAATCCATTCTCGGCAGGAGATTTGGCTTTACCAGTAACGTAACAAAAAAATTAACAACCGAAATCGCAAGCTGGCTGGCAGATAGTAAAGCAAGAATACTAACCAACAGGAGCAGCCATGTATAATTTGTTTCTGTATGTACTTTAATAAAAATAGCAGCCCCTATGCCTGTGGTAATTAATAAAATAAAAAACAAATAAATGGGTAATGCACGTCTTTTAATAGTATCAAGCATCTTTCGAATACCAGACACATACATTTTTGCTGTTTTTTTTGTTTGAGCTAACCCGTGTCCTACCAAGTAGTATCCTACGTGTGCAGCACTTTGATCACTTCCTTGTTTCGGTAAATATTCTTGCGATAATTGTATTGCAATACGGGCAACTTCCTCCTCGCTTAAATCGCTTTTCTTAGCAATGCTTTCCACCACATGGCGATAGCGGTCACGGGTGGCAAAATCCATTAGCCCATAAATTCCATCATGATCTTGTAACAGTATTTGTTCAACAGCGCTATGCGATTCAACAAAGGTTCTCCAGTCCATTGCTCCGAGTAACCGAAGACTTCCAATGCTGTTGCTTATAGAAACCTGATCTGCAGCCTGTTTTTGATTTTCAGCATTTACCAATTCTGTACATGTTATCCCGCTTCCAGATAATTGCTGCTCTATCCAGTTAAGCACCAATGCCAGGTCAGGCCCTTTCCCGCGTAACTGGCGAATCAATTCAGATACAAATGCGCCCTTAATCGGCGGATTTGACCTAGCCATATCGGCAAGTACTAGTATTAAGTCTTTAGGAGTTTTTTCTACAATACCAATCATTTTTCCAGTCCAGTAATCAGCCAGATTTCGGTCAACCTTGTCTACTGCAAAACGACTAGATACCCTGCGAATATTTTCAATCAGGGCCAACCGGAGCATAATAGGAATAGACCAAAGTTCACCCAATTTTAAATTAGTAATTGTTTGGTATGCCCTCACAAAACGGCCAAGACTTTCTATATCAATCCTTCCATCACTATGAGAAATTATCTGTAGAACAATGTCATAACTGCGTGTAATACCCGTAGATGTGCCATTAAGAAGCTGGGGCAAAGCTTCACTATAATTTTTTGGGAAATGCGTTTTAGCAATCAGGATATGTTCCTCTATCAGGTAGAAATTGTCTATCAGCCATTCGCCAGCCGGCGTTACCTGGTAGTTTTTTTTAATTGAATCTGTCAGCAGTTTTCGTACTTCCTGTAAAGTGTCTTCATTGTCTGCCAGCCGTTTCAGCAAATGATCTTTTCCAGGGTTCGTACTTAATGTATGCCTTTTAGCCAGTGTTTTGCCAAAACGCTCCATTTGATCAGAGCTGAATAGCTCTTCTCTCAGTGGTTCTTCATTTAAATAGTTGAGCGTAGAATCACTTACCTGAAAAAAGGCCCTCATATTGGATATGAGCTCATGTGCTGCGGGAATCAATTTCACTTTCATACGTTTTTTTGATTTGTCTGTAAAGCAGCATTGACAATGGTTTGTGCTTCTTCAATAATTTGTTTGAGATGATCTTTGCTCAAAAAACTTTCAGCATAGATCTTATAAATATCTTCTGTACCAGACGGGCGAGCTGCAAACCATCCGTTTTCTATTACTACTTTTAGTCCACCAATATTGGCATCATTGCCAGGAGCTTTTGATAGTAATTCAGTAATCTTTTCACCGGCAAATTCTTTCTGTTTGATCATATCGGGTGATAGCTCACTGAGATTTACTTTTTGTTCAACAGTTGCCTTTGCTTCAATACGTCCACCATAAAAGGTGCATTCCTGCGAATTGATAACCGTCATACATGTACTTTATTCAATTAATATAGTCCGTAAGATAAGAAGGTTCATTGGGGCCGTTGTTACACAACTTTAGGAATTAGTTACATTATTCATACCTATGGAATTAAGTGATAACTTTTGCTAAGAACCAGGTGCTCCAATACCTAGGATACTATCATAATGCACGCCTGAAGTGCTGGAGTGATTGCAATATTTTCCTTTGATCATAGAAAGCAGCATTTTGCTTTGTCATCAATTCTTACATCAGCAATTTTAAAAATTAGTAAAGTATCATCAATATCTCTATTTATTCCATTAAAGATGTTTTACTTATTTTCCAATCTTGTTTCTCAGCAATGTGCATTTATTTTTAATTATTTAAAATCGTGTGTTATTTGAATATCGTATTCTCCACGCCGTGCAGCGGAATTAATTGTTGCTCGATTATATAGTAACTTCTGCGCTTCCTCCACATTAGTTTCATTTCCTTTCCACATTTCTAAAGCGGGTTGTTGAATGGCTCTAGCAAAAGAAAACGTAACAATCCATGGCAATTGGTTTTTATACTTCGTGTGTATTGCGTTCAAATGCGCAGTTGCATCTTCAGGAGATTGCCCGCCCGATAAAAATGCAACGGCAGGCATAGACGCTGGGACAGAAGACAGTAAACAATTTACGGTAGCTTCTGCGACTTCATCAATAGTATTTTGTGCCGCACTTTCCGTTCCAGCAATCACCATATTGGGTTTCAGAATCATTCCATCTAGATCAATTTTATATTGATACAATTGATAAAAAAGGGTTTTAAAAACCAGCTCAGTTACATCATAACATTTCTGCATGCTGTGATTGCCTTCCATCAGCACTTCAGGTTCTACTATAGGTACAATGCCAGCCTCTTGGCATAAGGCTGCATAGCGTACCAAGGCATGAATATTTGCTTCAATACATGCTATTGTAGGGTTACCATCCCATAATGAAATTACTGCCCGCCATTTGGCAAAACGTGCGCCCATTTTTTTATATTCTGCTAAACGATCACGTAAACCATCGAGGCCTTCAGTAATTTTTTCATTGGAGAAACCTGCCATTGGTTTAGCGCCCATATCAACTTTAATTCCTGGAATAATTCCGGCATTAATAAGCACATCAGTAAAAGGAATCCCGTCCTTTGTTTGCTGGTGGATAGTTTCATCAAATAAAATAGCGCCGCCAATGCTTTCATTCAAACCAGGCGTTGTAACAATAAGTTCTCGATACTTGCGCCGCATTTCAATTGTTTGTGGAATGCCTTCTGCGGCAAAACGTTTATTGCAAGTCCCTGTGCTTTCATCCATTGCAAGTATACCTTTGCTATTTGCAAAAAGCTGTGTAATCGTATCCTTTAATATTTGTTTATTCATGATTTTGAACTGATTTTAAAAAATATCTCCCTGCATTATTCCCATTGCATTATTTGTTTTGTTAATAGAAGCCATGGCATCTTGCTCAATACCCGTCAAAGCCCTGATGGCATCGATGGTTTCGGGAACAACAATGGCTTGATTATAGACTTGATAATTAAAATAAAGGTCATGGTCTTTCACTGTCAAACTATCTACCCACAATCCTACTTCCCACATATCACCTCGTGGTCTTCCCAAATCACTCATCAATTCAATGGTATGATTTAAGGCAGTAAGACCATCACTCTCCCTAAGAAAAATAACTCTTGGTATTTTTTCAAAAATGGCCATTATTTCTTCCCTTGAGGCAGGACGGCTAAGCGCCACATGCCAGCTATGAAAATGACTGGTGGTATGGGCAGCAAGCACTGCAACGGTTGTAATTTCAAGTCCAGGTATTATTGATTGGGCATCGGGTCCATGATGAGATGGGATCGTTGTCCCGGGAACAATGGTATTCATAATTCCTGAATGGTCGGATTCCCATGGATCTGTAGCTCTGCGAACAAGAACTCCATTGCCTTTTTTGAATAAACCTGATTGACGCAATGCCCCAATCATGCGAACGATGCTTGTCGTATTGCATGAAACAACTCTTGTAGCATCAAGTCCAATGGCACTTGCATAATTTGCCTGTGCCACAAACGAATGCCCCGTAAGCTCATGTTTTTCTCCGCCCTGGAAAATGGATTTCACGCCTGCATTTTTATATTTCTCAAAATTTAATGCCGCCACTTTTTTTGGTGTTGCATCGCAGACGATATCCACATTTTTCAGCAAATCATCTAAAGTTCCTTTAACATTCAAGCCTGATGTTTTCATTTTATCAACCGTATCATAATTAAAACCAAAAATAGGAAGATTATTTTTTGCGCCTGTTTTTATTCTCCAATCAGCTACTACGTCAGCAACGCCGATTAGTTCCATATCATCCTGTAAAAGAACGGCATCAGCAATTCGTTTTCCAATGACTCCATATCCATTAACTGCTACTCTTATCTTTGTCATATAATTATTTATTTTTATTTATTTTTAAAAACTGTTTCTAATGTCAACAATTTTGCATTAATGGCAACGACAATAATGCTCACACTCATCAGTACAGCACCAACCGCTTGAGATAACAGAATGCCCCATTTGTAAAGTACACCTGCCGCAAGCGGTATTGCCACCACATTGTAGCCCGTCGCCCAAATCAAATTCTGAATCATTTTACGATGGATTGCCTTGCCAAATAAAATCAGACTTGCGATGTCTTTTGGATTGCTATTTACTAAAATGATACCTGCGGTTTCGGCTGCAATATCGCTGCCGCTGCCTACTGCGATGCCTATATCTGCTTGTGCTAAAGCAGGTGCATCATTTACGACATATACAGTCCTAGTTTTAAATATTTTCATTCAAACTAATAACTTAATCCTTTAATAGGTATCGGAAAAATAAAATCCACCAATACATTATGGTGTGCTTGTGATACATGCTCTTTAAATGACTTCATGCTCCGATGAAATACCTTGGCATATTCATTTCCCATCTTCAAAACAATTTTTTCGAGATCCAATAATTCTTTTTTGATAACGGCAGCCCTTTCTTCATTATTTTTAGGCAAATCCTTATCAAGTTGCAGAATATTCTGTTCAAATGATTTATCAGCCTCTTTGTAAAATGAAGTTAGCAGTGGATCACAAGAATATGTTTTTATGTGAGAAAATTTAATTGCTGCTTTTTTTTCTGCTTCATCCAGTTTACTATCAAAATTAGCAGAAAGTAGGGTAACATATACAGGGAATTTAAGCAATGCATCATTTTCTTTTATAGAAATATTTTTAATCTGGTTCATTTTATATATTTTAATTATTTCATCGTCTTGATCTACGCTTTTTACAACTGTTCAAAATATCCGACTCAACTGATTATTAATAAGCAATAAGGTAAGTAATTTAATTCCTTCTGATATTACACAATTACCAATATTAGTTATATCATTCACACATTAGAATTTTATTTTATATGTAAACCTAAAGCCTTTAACTCATCGGAAGTTGATGGATAATAGGTATGACGGATATTGGTGATACCTAAAACTGTAGTCCAGTGCCTGAATTTGTGGCCCCATCCGTTAGTGAGCAAAACAACCCATGATATCAAGAAATAATTTAGTGATCATAGTTTCAAGCATTGTTATGATTAATTTCAAAATTAAAGTTGTCATTTTGCGCATCATTTTTTCAGTGATTGAATCCCAGCCATGAAACCCATAAATGAAATCATATGCCAATACTAATAAAATTTCAATCAGCAATATGATATGCACTAATGCATTATTCTTTATTTACCGGAATAAATACCTGTTCCAATAAATTGTATAAATCGGGATGCTTGCTCTGCATTAATTGCGGTTGTCCAAAAAAATACTCAGATGCAACAGCTAAGAACTCTGCTTCATTTGTTGCCCCGTAAGGGTTTATATCTGACTTTCCCTTCTGTATTAGTATTATCTCCTCATGAATTCGTTTCAACCAGGGCAACGCATATTTATGATTCAATAAATTCTCAGGGCAGCCATCCGTATATCCATCATCTTTATCTAAAAGGTGCACAAATTCATGTATGGCTGTATTTGATTTAGTATTAGAATTTAAAAAACTATTTCGCAAACTCTGTTGTGAAAGTATCATAATATCCTGCATAGGTCCATTGCCCACCATGCCAAGCAGATCTCGTTCTTTTCCCTTTGTTTGATAATCTTTATTGAATGAACCTGGATATATTAATACTTCATGAATGTTTCTGTACTCCCATCCTTTATAAGCAAAAACAGGTATTATGGCACCAGCGGCAACAAAGACTCTGTCATTATCGTCAATAGTAGTTTCAATGCCGGTTATGCGCACGTTATGCAGGAAGCGCTGAATGCGGTTTTCAAATTCATTCTTTTCTTCTTCATTTAATTGCTGATAAAACAATACATGCTGTTGTAATATATTTTTTTGAATATCAGCTTCCCACTGTGGGAGTGGTGGTTTCGTTTTTACAGATATATATATGACATATCCTATAATGATAGTAACTAAACTAAAAATAATTAATAGCATATGAAAAATTTTAAAAAATATTATTCATAAAGTTTGCCTTTTATGTTCAGCTTTGTTGCGGGATAGATCAAACTATATTCTTTATCAACCAGTTTTTTATTTTTGTTTTTATAATCTATTCTCGAAAGTAAATGAGAGATCAATGCAATATGTACATCATCTTTGTCCTCTGCATTGGCAATATACCATGGAGAATATCCAAAATTTGTTTTCTCAAGCATTTCATTTCTTGCTTCGGAATATTTTTTCCACATCTTTTGTGCTTTCTCGTCAATAGGACTTATTTTCCATTGCTTCAAAGGATCATCTTTTCTTGCTTCAAGACGTGTTTCCTGTTCCTGTTTGCTGATAGAAAGATAATACTTCATTACAAAAATGCCGGAATTTTCCAACATCTTTTCAAATAATGCCACATCAGTAAAAAAAGCTTCATACTGTTTTCTGGTACAAAAATCCATGACGTGTTCAACTCCAGCCCTATTGTACCAGCTTCGGTTAAATATCACGAATTCTCCGCCTGCAGGAAGATGTGCTGTGTATCTCTGGAAATACCATTGCATATTTTCTCTGTCAGAAGGTTTACCCAATGCAACCACTCTCGTTTCGCGCGGGCTTAAATGTTTAATAATTCTTTTTATTGTTCCGTCTTTTCCTGCAGCATCTCTGCCTTCAAGAATAACTAATAGTTTCAAGTCAGAAGAAATAATTTCCTTCTGAAGTTTTACCAACTCAATATAAAGTTGGTGGAGAAGTTGTTTTTGTTCTTTTTTCATTACTTTAAATTTTTATGTGATACTTTCTTTAATGCATCTAATCCCAAAACCAAATCAAATTATTCTTCATCTTGAGAATTTAAGATATGTTTTCGGCTTTCTTTGCCTTTAGTTTATTCAGAAAAACATTAAATAATGCTGTATGATTTCCCTCTGTATCTGCCTGCTTTAATTGTTCTAACATGCAGGTTAAAGAATTTTGAATATACAAATCATCTTTACCATAATTCCAAATAGGATTATAGCATTTGTCGAAGAGTTGTTCGAAATTCCATTCAACAGTAACAATTCTGGGTATATTATTTTCATCCTTAAAAACATTTTTTATATAATGATTTAATCTGTACAAAAGAAGATCGGTTAATGCATGAATACTTAATACCGCTGTTTCAGGATCGTTAATGCCGGGGCTTAAAGCTTTTATGGCTACTTCAGCAAGCTGGTGATACCCATAATAAGGATTTTGTTCTATAGGTTGACCGTTATACAAATCTATCGGCGTAAATATTTTTTTTATACCTTCCTCCTTTAATTGTTTAGTGCTGTAAAAAGTTAAGAGTGGCGAACCTTTCAAAAGGTAAGCACCCGCGGGATGTAAAAATTGAATTGTTCCTTCATGTTCACAAGCAAATTTCATCAATTCTCTTTCATTAAAACCCTGGTAATAATCAGAAGAAAGCATAAAGATGATTTGTCCTTTTGTTTCTGGCGTCGTGTAAACTTGCGGATATTCATCAGTGCAGATTCTATTGAGCGCGTGCAGTGTTTTTTTATGCACCCGTGTTATTATAGTTTCAAATTTTACTGATTGGGTAACGTAATGCAGAAAATAAATAAACAAAAAAATATCGCCCACTGTAAGTAATAATAACAAATAAATACTTAGTGCTGGTACATAAATACCAGAATCAATATCACGTATTGAACTTAATAAGAATAAAGCATATACGATGGTGCCAATATAAAAGCCAAGTATTATTTGCTGAAACCGATTGCCAATCATGCTGCTCAGCATCCTGTTGCTCATTTGTGATGCTGCTTGATTGAGCAAAATCATCACCATGGTAAAACTAAATACAGTAAGTGAGATGATACCGCCAACTATCGTAGATACTATTGAACGCGCGGTTGAAGCGTCATTCAGCCTGATCCAGCTTACAAAAGATTTAAAATTCTTTCCTGCTTGGGAATAATCAAACTCAAGCATAAGCCACGAAAGCAAGAGAAATCCAAATGCTATGATTGCCGGATAAAATGCAATACTGCCTGTAATCTTGTTATAATTTTTTCGTATCCATTTTGAGAATTCATTCATAAGAATTTGTTATGCGATAAGTGTTATACACGTTATTCTTAATTTCATATTTACTATGTGATTGTTTTTCAAAATACAGCTCATTAATCAACTTTTTTAATTGCAACTATAGGTGCAGCTCGTACTTTGTTCAATGCTTCAAATCCAGAAACTACATCAAATAGCTCTTCGTCTATAGAACTCTGTCGAAGGCGATGATATTTTTTACCGAGGTCTTCCAATAGGTCAGTTATATTTTTTTCAGCTCGTTGCATGGCATCTAAGCGGCTTGCATTTTCGCTAGCTAATGATTCTACACAGGCTTTAAAAAGGGAAGTAAAAAGATATTCGTTAATGAGTGCAGCCAGCGTCGGCTTTGCTCCTCCTGCAATCTGTGGAGGTGATTTTGTAGGCCATTGAATGGTCTGTAATGTTTCCATCCATTTAGCATCCAATGGTAAAAACCGCTGTATCACAGGTGTATAACCTGAACTAGGCTTGGGTTGATTGTGGAAAATATAAAACGTATTTACTTTTTCCTTTTGCTGATACTCCTGACACATGGTCAAAATTTCTGCTACTAATGGAGTTACGGCTTGAATATCATTAGGAACTTCATATAATTTTGTCGTATCAAACCCTTCATCCGATAAAAGTAACTGAACACGTTCACCTACAGCCCAAATTTGCTTTTTACCTGGTATATCATTAAGCGATTTGGTTACGAAATCTGCCATTGAATCATTGAACTTAGCTACCAATCCTTGGTCTGATCCGAAGACAATAGCGCAAATCACTTCTTGCGATTTTCTTTTTGATAGTGTCATTTCAGTTATGGCCTCAATTTTTTCTGCCTTAAAATAAGCAATAATGCCTAAAGCTATTGTGCGAAAATAATTATCCAGCGATCCAACAGCAGTCTCATATTGGATAATGTTAGAGGCCGCCATAGCTTTCATGGCGCTAACAACAGATTTCAGATCCTTTGCTCCTTCAGTTTTGCTTCGTAAATTTTCTAACGTATCCATTAGGTTTTATTTTGAGCTGGCGTAGGTAGATTTTTATCCTGATCCGTTTTTGCCTTGTCTTGAAACGGGATAAGTATTGTCGCAGCAAACTTTAAAATAACTTCGCTATCTTCCTCACTCAACTTTGCATCTGAGAATAATCGTTTGATGATTTCATCCGGAAAAACTTCCATGTTTTTAAGCAGTGCTCCTTCTGCATCCTTCATTTTTTCGAGTGGTATGGTATCTAGTAAACCATTTATCAATGCAAGCAAAATCACAATTTGTTCTGATACCGGCATATGCTGTAGTTCTGACTGTTTCAGGCATTCCCGTATGCGTTTTCCATGCTCAATGGTCTTTTTTGTATTTTCATCCAATCTTGTGCCAAAACGGGCAAAAGTTTCCAGTTCTTCAAATTGTGAATACTCCAGTTTTAAATTTGCTATGGAACGATAAACCGGTAATTGGGCCTTATCACCCACCCGAGAAACAGATTTACCCACATCAACTGCAGGTAGAATTCCCAACTCAAATAGTTTAGGGGACAGGTAAATCTGTCCATCTGTAATTGAAATCAGATTGGTAGGAATATATGCAGAAATATTTTGTGCTTCCGTTTCTATAATAGGCAAAGCCGTTAATGATCCTCCCTTCAATCTATCACTTAAATGGGTTGACCTCTCCAATAATCTCGAATGGATATAAAAAATATCACCTGGGTATGCTTCTCGTCCCGGTGGCCTTCTTAACAATAAAGATAGTTCCCTATAAGAACGTGCATGGTGTGTAAGGTCGTCATAAACGATCAATACATCACGCCCATTTTCCATAAAATACTCTGCAATGCTGGTAGCCGCGTAAGGTGCGATGTATTCAAGACCTGGAGAATTATTTCCTTCTGCCACCACGACAACAGTATAATCCATAGCACCCTTTTCTTTCAGGTTGGCAATCACTTTTGCTACTGCAGACGCACGCTGCCCGATGGCGCAATAAATGCACAAAACATTTTTATCATATTGATTAAGAATAGTGTCTATGGCAATGGCTGTTTTACCCGTTTGGCGATCACCCACGATTAATTCACGCTGGCCACGACCAATTGGAATCAACGCATCAATTACTTTTATACCTGTTTGTAGGGGAGCCATCACAGGACTTCGATCCATAATGGCATGGGCAGGACGTTCAATGGGTAGCCGTTCTCTACATATGATCGGACCTTTGTCATCCATTGGTTGCCCCAAGGGGTCAATTACTCTCCCAATCAATGGATCCCCAACTGGAATATCCATCACCCTCCCGGTACGTACTACTTTATCCCCGGCTTTGAGCAATGAATCTTTACCCAAAAGAATTACACCAATTTCTTCTTCATCAAGATTATACGCGATACCAAAAATACCGTTAGGGAATTCCAGCAGTTCTTCAAAGCCTGCACCAAGAAGCCCAGAAACTTTTGCAATTCCTGTTGACACACTGATCACCAATCCAACTTCACGTGGCTTCAA
>Ga0105047_10012268_pt1 | contig 13807 bp, 13 predicted proteins | sample MAT04_FD_78384 | JGI IMG/M metagenome (GOLD analysis project Ga0105047, IMG submission 78384) | Freshwater microbial communities from Lake Fryxell liftoff mats and glacier meltwater in Antarctica - MAT-04 (megahit assembly) | ecosystem: Environmental > Aquatic > Freshwater > Ice > Liftoff...
ACCAGCAAAATCTGAATCACATAGTCGAGCATGCGCTGGGCAACCGTATTGCCGTAGCGACCCCGCACCGCCTTGAGGCGGCGGATCCTCAAAATTGACAGCGCAGGACCAGTCGTGTGTTTGGGTGGCACCTTGGCGCGAAGCGTCGAGATGCTGCGGTGCAACTGGGACATATGGTCGAGCATCGCGGATTGACTGACTTGATGATTCTGCCGGGCATGGAAAAGCTCTGAGCGCAGACTGGTGAGGCAGGAATCGAGGTGTTGCCTTAAAACATGGACATCGTCAAGAGTATGACCAGCCTGGAAGTTGTCCCGAATCTCTTCCATCTTGCCCAGGAACTCTTCCTGGTTGCCAGAGTCGGTATGGAGAAGTGTGGCCAGAGCACGGATGCTGGTGGCAAGGTCAAAACCTACTGCATCAATGCTTTGGCCGAGTTGTTCGAAATAGTGCTGTACGGCACCACAGGTATGGCTACTCGTCTCAAGAACCGCAGCCTCCCCCTCGGCTTTCTCAACGGCATAGGCCAGCGCATCCAGACTGGCAGCCAGTTCAACGTAATTCAGCCCTTTGGCCCGAATCAGATTCAGCTTGAGCGCCTGAGACAGTAATCCTAAGGCTCGGGCGCCGTCTTTGGAAACGGGTGCTGGAGCAGACCGTGAAGATTGGAAAATCGAGATCATTCGTTGAAACCTTGGATTTCTTATCGAACAAACTCATCCATTTGATAGTGTTTTATAGACGTGGCAACCTCAACACTCGCACCCACAGGACAACCGATCAGCGCGATCAGTGAAGGCCGTCGCTGGACAATCCTGACCCTGCTTTGCATCGGCTTCATGATTGCCTACTTCGACCGGGTCACTCTCTCGGTCGCACTAGCCGACAAAGACGGATTTTTAAGCTTCTTCAAACTCAGCAATCCAGACCGGGGCTTGCTCAACAGCGCCTTCTTCTGGAGCTACGCGCTGCTTCAGATACCGGCCGGCTGGCTGGTGGATCGCTACGGAGTGAAATGGACCTACACAATTGGCTTCCTGCTCTGGAGCATCACCAGTGCGGCCACGGCCTGGGTCTCCGGCTTCGAAGTTCTCTTCCTTTTGCGGATCCTTCTGGGCGTTGGCGAAAGCGTTGTCACTCCGGCAGCGATGCGCTGGATCCGCTTCAACTTTGACGAACGCCGCCGTGGCACTGCCGTAGGCATTCTGATGGCTGCCGCCAAGGTGGGCCCTGCGCTAGGAAGCTTTCTTGCTGTAAAGCTTTTGGGTAGCGTTGGCTGGCAGATGATGTTTCTCACGATTGGCCTCGGGAGCATGCTGTGGCTCGTGCCTTGGCTCTTTCTCATGAGCAACGACGATCGCGCCCGTGAAAAGCAAGCAAAACAAGCCGACGGCGGCAAAGACATCAGCTTTGGCACCGTCATGGCCAGCCCGGTCATCTGGGGCACTATCGTCGGTACCTTCTGTTATCAATACTTCGTTTACTTTGCCCTCACCTGGATGCCTGCCTACTTCAAGGAATCGTTCAAAATGTCGCTTAACGACAGCGGCGTCTTTACTGCTGCCAGTTTCATGTGTATGGCCGTTGTCGCCACCCTGGCTGGCTTTGCCGCCGATGCGATGATCGGAAAAGGCTACGACGCGGTGGCAGTGCGTAAGGGCTTTACAGTGGCTGGCTTTCTGACTGCGGGCGCAGGCTTGGTGACGGCACTGAACACTCCACCCGAGATCGCCATGTGGATGGTGATTGCCTCCCTTGGTGGCCTCGGTCTCACAACGGCTAATTATTGGGCTCTGACGCAAACCCTGATTCCCGGCGCGGCCGTTGGCCGCATAGTCGGTGTACAGAACTGTGCGGCCAACGTGCCGGGTATTGTGGCTCCAATCCTGACGGGTTGGTTGATCCAGACCACGGGAGGTTATCAGGGTGCCATCATGGCCGTGCTTTTCTTTCTCGGCCTTGGCGTCACCATGTACCTCACCGTGATCAAACGCAAGTATGCACCCAAAGCTGCATAACGTCTACTTCGCTTCGGGAGTGTAGTTGAGGTTGGGCAGGCTTCGGTAGATCGTCGCTTCGGTATGCGTGATCATCGTCGAGCGCTTGGCCATCGCAGCATCGTAGGCGGGCTTGCCCATCGCCTTCAGCAACGGAAGCGGCTCATCGAAATGCGCCATGCTGTCCATGCCCACAGCGCTGACAAACATGTTCGTTGTCGCTCCGTATCGCACGCGGCTATTGAGATAGACCTTTGCGCCAGACTTCTTAACCGTAGGCCCAATCTCTTTCTCCACCCATGCTGCGTATTCAGTCATCTTCTCGGGCTTGATCGTGCTGCGCAGCGTGCGGATGTATTTGGGCATCGTGTTGCGGTCTGCGACCACACTCGCTTCGGGAATGAGTTCGTCAATGACAGTCTCAGTTGAATTTGAATACTTCATCACCCGCGCACGCGCTAGCGCCACCTGGGAACTCAACTGCAGGCCAGTCTCGTCCATGTCTGCGTAGTTCTTGTAATAGCGCACCAGAAGGATTTCATTTGGGCCGCTGGTGGACTGCCACCAGGTCTGCCGGCGCGGGTGCCCCATCTTCTTCATCGCTTCTTTATCGGCTTCTACCGCAGCCATGAACTCGCTCACCATATCGGGCTTCACATGAAAGCGCAGGATGCGGCGGAAATTGCCGTCCTGACTCATACCCGGCACGGCACTCAAGATCAACACAGACGTGATCATCAACCACTTCATTCGTGTGTACATAAAGCATCTCCTCAAAGAATCCGGTCCCAGGGAAAGGCTTGAGCCCGAGGATCCGTTCACTCTCTAAGCGATACGGCAGCGGCAGATCCGCCAAAATCTTCTATACTGTAAATACTTACAGTATTCATGCGCAGCATCATCCATTGGGACGGAGACGGTTTTTTTGCTTCGATCGAGCAGGCGGCAGACAAACGCCTGCGTGGCCGCGCCGTAGCCGTGGGCGGTGCCAAGCGTGGCGTGGTGCTGTCGGCCAGTCTCGAAGCCAAACGCTACGGTATCCGGCCGGGCACACCGATGCAGAAGGCCCGCCGTATGTGTCCCGCCCTGCTGACCCTGCCGGCCCACTTCGATCTTTACGAGCGTTTCAGCGAGCAGATCCTGATGCTGTGCGAAGAGCGTACGCCGCTGGTGGAAGCTTCCGGCGCAGGCGCTGCATGGCTCGATCTGACGGGAACGGAAACTTACAACGGCCCGGCACTGCGCTATGCCCATGAGCTAAGACAAACAGTAAGCAGTTGGCTGCATGTACCGCTGAGCTTCGGCCTTGCTTCGAACAAAACCGTAGCGCGTATTGCGGCCCGTATCCGCAAGCCCCATGCGCCTTACGAGATCATGGCCGGCGGAGAATCCGCTTTTCTCGCCCCACTGTCGTTGCGCTGGCTGCCGGGGATCTCGAGCGAACACGCCGACACGCTGGAGGTGGCCGGGCTCAAGAGGATCGGCGATTTGGCTCGGGCACCACTCGATGCCACCTCAATGATCCTCGGCCGCAATGCACTGAAGTTGCAGCGTCGCGCGCAGGGAATCGATGAATCGCCCGTTGGGAAAACAAAGTCAGCCACAGAAACCTCCTGGCGCGAGAACATCGAGTTTGCCGAAGACGTCTGGGAAAACGCGAAGCTGCTGGCCGCCCTGCGGGCACTGCTCGAAACACTGATGCAATCGGTTCGAGCCGACGGAATGGAAGTACGCAAGTTGAGCCTCGGCCTGCGTTACACCGACCGTGAAGAGAACGAACGCAGTGTCACGATCCCAGACCCCAGTGCGGTTGAGGCAGACTTCTACACTCACCTGCCGGGCTTGCTTAAGCAGACCTGGGAACGGCGGGTGCGCTTGCGTGCGCTTTGGTTGCGGGCCTCACGCGCGCACGCACCGAGTCCGCAGATGAGCCTTTTTGATGTCACACCGGTGCGCCAGAATCGCGAAAAGGAGCAGCGTCTGGCAGTGGCGATGGATCACCTCAAAAAGAGTTTTGGCAATCAGGCCGTACGGCGCGGTGTTCTAGCCGCTAAGCCGTGACAGACAACTGCGTCGATTTGAAGTTGTAATCAGACGACTGCCGATAGGCAAAGCTGTAATTTTGAATGCTGCCGAGATCGCCTGTAGAAGCAACCTGCTTCTGCGCCGCTTCAAAGTCGCCGCTACGGGCGCTTTCAAGACCACTCGACAACTTCGACACCAGATCGGTGATGTCTTTGAGTTCGGCCTCGCTCAGATCCCCTTCCAGGCTCACCGATAGCTGGGAACTCTCTTTGGTGCGTGTGCGCGTGGCCTCAAAGCTGCCATTGGGGCCATAGAGTTTGGCCTGATCCACCTTGGTGCTCTGCTTGTTACTGAATGAGATGGTCACCTTGTCGCCTTCAGCGGTGGTGAGGGTGAGCGAACCTTCTTCGCTCTGGCTCGTGCGCAGCTTCGTGCGTTCGGCCCCACGAGTACCCGCACTGGACTGGCCTTCCCTGGCCTTGTCCGGGCGAGATCGCTCTCCTGATTTTTCTACTGCACGTTCTGCAATGCGTGGGCGGACGGGACTAATCCCATCCACTCGGGAAATCGACAAGTTGCCGAGAGCCATGAGTCACATCCTTCAGAAACCGTATCGGTCCAAAATGGAACAGCGCGAGAAATATGTTTCATTTTGGCTATACTGAGCGGATCATGAGACGGCAACTTTTCTGTACTTTCCTCTTTCTGGTCGCTTCCCTGCTGCTGGCGCAACCTGCGGCCGCGCCCTTTGTTCCGGCAGATTTTCAGGTCCCCGAACTTTACGTATCCATGCAAGGCACCTTCAAGCTGAAGCCTCTTGGCCCCAACTACGCGAACCACGACTATGCCGCCTATATGAGTTCGATCCAGCACCTGCAGAAGACCTTCACCTTCTCCACGTCCTGGCCACATGTGGGTCTCACCATGGCCGAAGCCATAAAGGATGTTGAAGGCGAAGAGGCTGATTTTAAGGCACGCCGCAAGTTCACCTACGCCGTTCTGAATCCGGTCGAATCGCGTGAACTCGGCTGTGTCTACATCAGCCCCAGTAGCAAGCAGGGCTATGATGCCACAGTTCGCATGTGGGTGACAGAGAACCAGTTCGTGATTGGCTTTGAAGACCGTCTCTATTCGGAAGTCAAGGCCTGGATCAAAAGCCGATGGCCATTGGGAAAGGTTGCTTTCATTGGCCGTGAGATCTCGCGCGAGGAATTCCGCAAGCTACCCGACAAGCCCAAGCCTTAGGGCAAGATCCACCGCTGGCCACTCATCTTCAGTTATCGAGTAGAAGACACTTGATCGCTGGTAGCCATCGGCATAGATGAAGTCCCTTCGCAGAACCCCTTCTCTCCCCGCGCCCAATTGCTCAATCGCCCGCTGCGAGCGAAGATTTCGCAAATCCGTACGAAACTGTACCCGGATCACGCGCATTTCCTCAAACGCATAACGCAGCATCAGGTACTTGGCGTGACGATTGATGCCCGTCCCTCGAAATGAAGCGCCCAGCCAGGTGCCCCCGATCTCAACCGAGCGGTTGGACGGGTCGATCAGCCGGAACCGCGTAGAGCCCGCGATCTGCCCGCTTTTCCGGTCTACGGTCACAAAGGGGTAGTCAATTCCCTTCTCCCGGGCTGTGATCGCCTCTTCGATCCAGGTTTGCATCCGCTCTGGGGATCCAAGACTCCCGGTGCGGAAATACCGCCACATTTCATCTTCCTGAGCTTGAGCAAGCAAGCGCCTCAGATCGTGGGTTGCGAGGGGTCGTAGCGTCACGATTTCGTCTTCCAGTGGGGTGGGATGCGGGATCAAGATCCAGAATATTACGATTTAATACGAACAAAAAGCGAAATTCTGCCCCTAAGTGATTCACCTTAGATTTTTTCTCAGAAAAAAGGTTGACCCCTAGGGAAAACCTGAGCATAATTAGGCTGTTGTATCTAGTTCCAAAGTTCTATCACTAGGACTGAAGTTCTAAAGTCTTTTACTGGAGGCAAACAAAATGTTCATCATTCCTATCGTTCTTCCTGACGGGGATATCATTCCTATCGTCCTTCCTGATGGGGACTAGTTTTCCATCGTTGTTCCATTTTCAGAACAAATTTTTAGAGCCACCGTTATCCTTCTTAGGAATTCAGTTTAAGATGGAGTGACCGGTGGCTTTTCTACCTTCATTACACGATACATTGAGCAAATTCGGTCCCTTGCTTGCACTTTTGCTGCAAGCCCTGGTTTTGTCACGTTTCCTGAATGCCCGAAATCGTGATTATCCGCTCGCTATTGTTTTCTCCCTCGTTCTCTTCCTTCTCACCATTGCAGCCTACTTCTTCGATACCTTCCGGGAACTCCTCCCACGAGACGCTAATACCACCTTTGACCAGAAATTTGTCCTGACCTATTCTGCGGCTGATTTGTTTATGCACGTGCTGCTCTTGGCGCTAATGCTTCAGTTGATTCGAAAGACTCTACGAAGCCTGGATCTAAATTCTCGTATCATAATTCCACTTGCGCTGATTTCCTTCCTTGTGGCGATCACAGCATTCAATTATTACGGTGGAGCCTTGAACAGGAAGACCCTGTTTCAAACCCGGCAGGTAGTGAGCTTCTGGATGGTTCTGCTGAATCTTTACTGGTGGACATTGCTATTGCGCAAGCGACAACTCGACCGGCGGGTATTGTTGCTCAGCGCTGGCATCGGCCTGATGATGACGGGCCAAGTCATTGGAGACGGCATCGCCTCAATTGCCGGTTTCAGAGACTGGGTTGCCGAGTTAGCTAACCTGGTCATGTACGGCACACACTTTGCCTGTCTCTACACCTGGTACAGCGCATTCCGGCCCGGGCTCTCGCTCGCATCACAGCCCCATAAAATGGATCAATCTTTGACCTGAGCGGCGTCTGTCGATAGACTATGAGCGAGGTTAATCTCCCCGTATGTCTCCAGACAATTTGAACCGTCGCTACTTTCTGATGAGCGCTGGCGCCCTGAGCGCCGTAAAGTCTCTCGCCGCCGCCAAGCCCGCCACGGGCCGCGTGGTTGGCGCCAATGACCGTATCAACGTCGCCGTAATCGGCGCAGGTGGCCGCGGCTACTATGTCGCCCGCGAATTTGATAAAGCCGGCAAGGGTGAATCCAATGCCCAGATCGTCGCCGTGTGCGACGTCTACCAGAAGCGCGTCAGCCGCGCTAAAGAACAGTTCAAGTGTGATGGCACACTCGACTATCGTGAAATCCTGAACCGTAGCGATGTCGATGCAGTGATCGTTGCGACTCCCGACCATTGGCACGCCACGATTGCGCTGGAAGCCATGGACAAAGGCAAAGACGTCTATCTCGAAAAGCCGATGTGCCATACGGTGGACGAAGCGCGCCGACTGACAGAGACTGTGCGCGAAACCAAGCGCGTCCTGCAGGTTGGCTCTCAAACCACCTCCGGCGACCAGTGGGCCCAGGCCCGCAAGGTGATCGCCGATGGCATGCTTGGTAAGATTCTGCTTTCGCAGGGCAGCTATCACCGCAACTCGATTGAAGGTGAATGGAACTGGCCAATCGACAAGGAAGCCGGCCCCGACGGCAAGGGTGAAAACTTCATCGACTGGAAGATGTGGCTTGGACCTGCGCAGAAGCGGGATTGGGCCAAGGACATGGGCCAGGATCGCTTCTTCCGTTTCCGCAAGTATTGGGATTACTCGGGTGGCATCGCCACCGACCTCTACTATCACGTCGTAGCCCCGATGAACATCGTCTGGGGCGAGCCGCAATTCCCGCACAAGGTCATGGCCGGCGGCGGCATCTACGCCTTCGACAAACTGCCTGAAGATCCTACCAAGGCCGACCGCGAAGTGCCCGATACTTTCAGTCTGATTGGTGAATATCCCAAGGGCCACTCGCTGGTGCTCTCGGCTTCGATGGCCAACTCGCAGCACATCCCGGGCCTGATCCGCGGTCATGGTGCGACGCTGACGATGGTTGACCACGGTCGCTTTGAAGGCTATTCGCCGTTCATCACGGTGAAGGCTGAAAAGAGCCGCGGCAAATTCATCGTGCCTGAGCTTGAGGCGAAGTTTGAAGGCAAGGACGAGATCAAGATTCCGGTGAAGGAAAACAACACGATGCAGACGCACGTGGGCAACTTCCTGAGTTGCATGAGAACTCGCCAGAAGCCGCAGCTCGATGTCGAAACCGGCGCTCGCGCACAGGTGCTGATCACCATGGCGGTGAAGAGCTTCCGCGAAGGCAAGACCATGTACTTTGATGAAAAGACCTGGAAGGTTTCCGACAAGCCGGTCAAGGCTTAGTCGCTTAAGCGGTAAGAAAAAAGAACCCCGCCACACGGTAGTGGCGGGGTTCTTCTTTTTGCAGTTATGAGTCTAGAGTGCACCGTCTAGATAAGTGCCGCTCACCGTGGCTTCACCGATCACGAAATCTTTTGCGAAGGCACTGACGCCAAAGATCCCGTTCAACGCTTTAGCAGCATCGTCGGTCAGGGTCAAGCGCGCTTTGATTGAGATCGTGCCCGCAGTGCCGGCATCTGCCGTTGCGTCATAGCTCTTCACTTCGGGTGCTCCGCTCAGGGTTAGCGTGAACAGAGGCACCCGGCCAATTACATTTTCATTGACCTTTACCAGCCCGGTGAGTCTGGGGCCGGCTGCAAAATTCTCGATGATGAAATCTGACAAAGTCACGAAAGTTGAGCCAGCGCGCAGGCTCAAGCCACCTGTGTGGACGATTTGAAGTCGCAAGTTGCTGGTATCGATTCTGGCGGATGGAATCTGAAATGTAGCCGTAGCCACGCCGCCGCTTACAGCGAGGTTGCCAGCCTCGAGTCCGCCGGGAGTCACCCCGAGAGAGGCGAGGGCACTGACAAAGGAGCCGGCGAGCACTACCGAGGTCTGGCTGGCACCGGGAACGAGTTCATAGGTGGGCTTGGCTGATAGCGAAGCCACACCAAGGGCAAGAGCGAGGAAGGTTGTATTGGTTCTCATGATTTGCTTTTCCTTTTCTTAGAGAAGATTCAAACGTTCGTCGATGAAGGCATCCACATTCGCCGTTCCGATGTTCAGCCCACGGGAAAAAGCGGTGACCTTGAAGACACTATTCAAGGCTGCGGCCGCTTCGCCCGAGAGCGCAAGTCGGACGCCAGCCAAACGGAGCGATCCACCGAGGTTGACATCCGAGCGGGAGAAGTTCAAGGGACGAGCACTGGGGCTCTCCGTCAAGGTCAGGTCAAATAGCGGCACTTCGCCAACGATCGAATCGTTAGCAGTCACAATCCCCTTTAGCCGCAAAGCACCGCCTGTTACATTCTCAATGTTGAATTGAGAGAGAGTGACACGGGTGTCGCCAGCCTGCAGGGTGAGTCCGCCGGAATGGATCAGCTCAAGGCGAAGAAACCCGGTATCGACACTGCCATTGGTGACGGGGAAGACCGCAGTTCTCTTTCCATTGCGGTTACGGATTGCCGCACCCGAGACCGAAGTCACGGAAACGCCCAAACTCGTGACCGCATTCAGAAATTCTGACGATAGCTCTACTACCGTTTGACCAGATCGCAGTTCCAGGGTTGGCGCAGCGATTGCATGCGGAATCATAATGGCAGCCACGGAGGCGCACGCTGCCCTTAGAAATGAAGTTCTAAGCATAAATTATCCTTTCAACTTAATGTCCATCGTGTGGACTAGCAGGATGACAAGGCAACTTGGATTTTAGTTTCCAATAAAGTTTCGCTTGATAACCTTTAACCATGCAGTCACTTTTGTCCACGGCTCTGGCTCTGTTGAGTTGTGTCGCTTATGCCGCAGCAACGAACAAACAAGATGAGGCGATACAGCGCATCCGGGAGCTAGAACAGCGTCTGGAAAAAGCCGAAGCCCTGATCCAGCAGTTGTTGGTGCGTTCTGCAGCGCCCCCAGTCATCGAGAGCACAAGCAGCTCAGTGGCCCCCGTTCCAGCGCCTGAAGTGACCCGATCGGAAGAACAGTCCATGACCGGCGTGCGTGGTATGCCGCAAGAGTTGCTCCCGAATCTCGGCTTGATTGGAGCCTCGAGCAGCTTCTCGGCAGGAGTCCATTCCGGACCTTACTCCGGTGGCCGAGGCACTTACCTGAGCGGTGGTGTTTCCCTGCCCCTGATGAAAGCCCCAGGTGGTCAGTTACTTTATGAATTCTCTGCCGGCCTCACAAGGAGTGATACCCAGTTGAGGATTACATCGAACGTCGCACAAGTGGCAAACCTGGCAGTATTGGGCCCGGGGCAACTGACCGACGCGCTGCAGGGAACCGGTGCCGCTCCCTTCCCCGTGCGGGTAGACAGCCAGTCCAAAATCGATCTTCTGCAGGTTCTGCCATTTGGGCTGAAGTATCAAAATACTAGTCTCAGCCGCTGGCGATTACGGCCTTATGTCGTGATGGGGTTTGGCCTCTACGTTACGATCAGCAATCAGACGACGCTCACCGGCTTGCGTAACGAATCTGCACTAACGAGCCTGTTTGGCAATGGAGCACCCTTTGGTGGAGCGCTCATTGGAGGTCAGATTGCAGCGGCAAAAGAACTCACCGCGCTCGGGATCCCTTCAGGTCAAGGCGGCATCTCACCGGGCTTCCAAACGGGTGGAGGACTGGAATGGCGCATGAAGCCACGCTTTTCCTGGGGCCTAGACCTGCGCTGGAACATGCTTGGCAGTGGAGCGAATTTTTATACAATCGCCCCGCGCGGCACATTCCATTTCTAGAAACTAGATCGCGCCGAAGAGCAACTTGTGTCCGCGGGCAACCACACTCCCGCCAACAGGCTCGTCTGTGATGGCAAAGCCAGTGGCATCATTGAGCGCGGGGGTTGGGGGAGATTGCAGGAATCCGCGACCCTGCGAATCCAGCTTGATAAGCCCTCCGCTGACAATGGAGGGGGAGCCTTTACGCAGGATCCAAAGCTGGTAGCACTTCTGCCCGGGCAGTTTGGGCAAATCATGAGCCACAACCAAAAGTCCGCCCTGCTTTGAATACAATGCGCGGGCAGATGAGTTTTGGGCGGCACGGTCTACACTGGCCAGTTCAACCTGCCTCATGCCGATGGACTCAATCGTCCGGAAAGCATTCCGGTAGTCTTCGAGGATTTTCCTCTGTGCAGCGGCCTCAACTTCAAGACCAGCGAGGCGGCCGGTCATCTGTTCGATTCTCTTATCCTTTGTCTGCTGTGCCTCAGCCAGGAGCTTTTGCTGACTTTGATACTGCGCCTCAAGTTGCTGGAGCTTCTCGCGATAGAAACTCAGTTGCCTGTCTTTTTCGGGGTCTTCCACCTTGACTACGACCGGTTCCGGCTGTACAACCGGAGCAGCCGGAGTGGCGGCAACAATAATTTCAACTGGCCTTTTTTGGGCCAGACTGAGCTCCAGCTCACGAATGCGCTTTTGGAGTTCTGGATTTGGATCGACAACTCGTTCGATTTCGATCTTCTGGGGGATGGAGACGGTCACAGGCACTGGCTGCTGGTAGCCAATCCATGCAGCAAAAGCAAGACTGGCGGCAGCTAGCATCCAGGGTGCCCAGTTGTTCTGACGGGGGGGCGGCTTAGGGGCGACGCTGGCTTTGCGAACGTATGCGGCAAGCTTGTCTTCCACCAGTTGGCCCGGCGCTTGACCGGGCAAACTTGCGCCGAGTGCCAATGCTACCGCCTGTGATTGCGAGAACAAGACCCTACACGGATCACAACCGGTACGCAGATGCGCGACAAGGGGAGCAGCCTTCTGGGGGGGCAGCGCACCTAGCGCGAGGCCATCCCAGTCAGCGTTCTGCATTTCACAGTTTGAGTTCATTTCGACTGCAACAATCCGAGGCTCATCGCATGCTTGAGTTTTTGCATGCCGAGGCGGATTCGAGTCTTGACAGTACCAAGGGATTCTCCGAGTGTTTCGGCCAACTCAGGGTGAGTGAGCCCCTCGAAGTAGGACAATTCCAAAACCCGCCTTTGCTCTTCGGGCAAGGTGTCCAGGACCTGGCGCACCGAATGGATGGTTTCTGCGTCCAAACGGCGTTCTGTCAGCGACGCAAGTTCCACCTGAGTCTCTACATCAGGGTATACGTAGAAACTGGCCCTTCGGGATTCTTTTCGCTTATGATCCAGCGAAATATTTCTTGCGACGGTTAATAGCCAGGACAAAAGCTCGCCTTTTGACGAGTCGTACTTCTCGGGATGATCCCAAAGTCTCTGAAAAAGGTCTTGCAAGACCTCCTCTGCCGTACAGCGATCCAGCAGGATTCTCAGGACCAGAGCAAAGATTCTGAGGCGATAGCGGCGATAGAGAGCCATCAAGGCATCTCCGTCTCTCGATCTAACATGGCTCAGAAGATCTGCATCACTGAGCAGATTCAGATCAGGGGTCATCAAAGAGGGGATGCTTGAAAACTAAGCGGCGGTGTATAGAAATTCTGTAGTTAGAACCAGAAGCGGTAGCGGAGAGAAATAGCCCGGGGCTGCACAACTCGAGTACCGACAAAAGCACTCTGAAAGTTGTACAACGCAGTGCGATCCGTCAAGTTTGTGACCTGCGCCGCAACCTCCCACCGAGTGCGTTCGCCCGACCGGTGACGATAGCCGGCAACGACATCCGTGATGGTGCGTGGACGCACTCGCGCGGGGCTACCCGTCAGGTTTACGTAGGGCAGTAGATCGGAATAGTCGGGATCGGCCGCTACTTCTGCCGGATCTGACGGATTGGCGACCAAGCCCGAATCGTAGCGGGAAGAAACCGTGCCAAACCAGCCGAGCCGGCTTGAATAGGCAAGCAATGCGCTCACGCCGAGCTTCTGGTCGTGGTCTATCACAAAAGGCCCTTGAGAAAGAGCCTCGACAGCATCATTGCCAATGAAAAGACCACCGGTAAAGGGTGGCGTAGATATCGCCCTTGCGTGAGTCAGACTGAGGTTTGCCGAGAATCCGCGGCGCTGCCGGAACTCGATCCGGCCTTCTGTGCCGTTGACGCGGATGCTAGCCAGGGTGATCGGGAAAATGATGCCGGTATTGAAGAAGTTGTTGTTGTCCTGTTGATCACGAGCATCCTTATGATAAAAAGTACCCGCGATGCTGAGCCATTTTCCGGCTCCCTGCTGGAAACCGAGCTCGTAGAAATTCTGCCGTTCCGGTTGCAGCGTGACTGCGGCACTGCCCAGTGTCTGCCGAACGATGGGAGGCGCCAGTGCACCTGCCGCCTCGGAACTCGAAAGCAGCAGATTCTCGTTTGGAGGAGTCTGGTAAAGCCGATTGTAGGCCGCCCGGAACACTGTATTCGTTTCTTTCAGGTGGTAGGCAATTCCCAGGCGCGGCTGCCACTGGCCACCGTTGGCCAGGAAGCGATAGGAGTCATAGCGCAGTCCGATGGTGGCAGTAAATCTACCCATGCGGAGATGATCCTGGAAGAAGCCACTCCGCATGCTACCCCGAGCCTGTGCAGAAAATTGGAAGTAGCGGCCACCCAGAGGCAGAGTAAAGGCAGCCAGATCCGGATCAAAAGCGGGATCGGTAACGGCAAATCGAAACTGTTCGCGCAGTGGGTAGGCCTGATAGTCGAGCCCCATCCGAAGTTGATGACGGCCCCAAACTTTTGAATAACGGGCATTGGCATTGAGCGTGGCCGCCCTCCGGTCCTGCCAGGCCGTAACCGGCGTATCGCCTTCACTTGGCAGCAATTGCGCACGCGATGGACGCCAGCTCAGGTTCACTTCTGTGGTGCTGGTGGCATCGAGAACATGCAACCAGGATCCGGCGATGCTCGCATCGCTCAGGGCCTGGCGCT
>Ga0105047_10012270_pt1 | contig 13807 bp, 10 predicted proteins | sample MAT04_FD_78384 | JGI IMG/M metagenome (GOLD analysis project Ga0105047, IMG submission 78384) | Freshwater microbial communities from Lake Fryxell liftoff mats and glacier meltwater in Antarctica - MAT-04 (megahit assembly) | ecosystem: Environmental > Aquatic > Freshwater > Ice > Liftoff...
AATTTCGGCACCCCGCCGGCCAAAGTGTTGGACGTCGATGAGGCAACCCTCACCACCAGCATGAAGGCCTGGGTGGACGAAGCCCTTGCCGCGCTCCAGTAGCCTTCCGCGTCGCCCGCTTCGACTCGTTGCCGGGGCGGCCCTCGCCGTCAGCATCGCCGCCCTTGTCGGGCTCGTCCTCGCGTCGATCCTCCGCGCCTCGACCGGCGCGGCGGCATCGAGCGTCGATGTGTGGCACCTCGTCGTGATGACGGTGACCCAGGCCGCCCTCTCCACCGTGCTGTCTCTGCTCGTCGGCATGGCCCTCGCCTGGTCCTTGAACCGACTGCGTTTTTTCGGCCGCGACCTGATCGTCGGCCTCTTCGCCTCCGCCATCGTAACCCCTGGGCTGATTGTTGCCTTCGGCCTCCTCGCCGTCTGGGGCCGCGCCGGCTGGGTCAACCAGACCTCGCTCGCACTGACCGGCCAGCCGCTCGAACTGCCGGTCTTCGGCCTCGGTGGCATCCTCGCCGCCCACGTCATCCTCGATGCCAGCTTTGCTGCCCGCATCCTCCTAGCCCGCCTCGACGCCATCCCCGAAGCCCGGCTGAAAATGGGCCAGAGCCTTGGGCTCTCGGCCATCCAGCGCTTCGCCGTCATCGACTGGCCGATGCTCGGGCCCACCCTGCCCGGCCTCGGCGCCATCATCTTCCTCCTCGCCTTCACCAGCTTCCCCATCGTGCTGCTGCTCGGTGGCGGCCCCGCCAACCAGACGCTGGAGGTCGCCATCTACGCCGCCGTCCGGCTCGATTTCGACCTCGCCGGTGCCGTGCAACTGGCGCTCGTGCAGATCGCCATCTGCTCGGCCATCATCCTTGCCACCGCGGCTTTCGCTCCGGTCTCCGCCGCTACCGGCCGCTCGCGTCCACCGCGCTGGCGCGACACCGGCCTCGTTCACGCCGCCCAATGGACAATCCTCGCCGTCGGTATCTTCGGCTTCGCCCTGCCGCTGCTCGCTATCCTGATCGACGGCATCGGCCCCGGCATCATCGACCTCGCCCAGCGTCCAAGCTTCTGGCGCGCCGTCGCCACCAGCCTGGCACTCGGCGCCGGCTCCGCCGCCCTGACCCTGCTGCTCGCCCTCACCATCGGCATGGCGCGGGCCGCCACCGCGTCGCGAACCGCCCGCACCGCCATCGGCGCCCCCGCCTACGCCTACCTCGCCGTACCGGCGGTCGTTCTCTCGCTCGGCGCCTTCCTCCTCGTCCGCGACATGGGCCTGTTCCCCGAAATCGCCGCCCCCGTCGTCGTCCTCGTCGCCAACGCCCTGCTCGCGCTGCCCTTTGCCCTCGCGACGCTCGCTCCGCCGCTCGAGGCCGTCGCCACCAGCCGCGGCCGCCTCATCCGCTCGCTGGGCCTGAGCGGCTGGAGCCAGTTCCGCGCGGTCGAATGGCCGCTGATCAGCCGCGACGCCGGCGTAGTCGTGGCCTTGAGCTTCTGCTTTTCGCTTGGCGACCTCGGCGTCATCGCGCTGTTCGGCACCGAGGATTTCACCACCCTGCCGCTCGCCATGTACCGGGCGCTCGGCGCCTATCGCAGCAACGACGCCGCCACCATCGCCGCGCTGATGCTGCTCATCACCATCGCGGCGTTCACCCTGCTGCCGCGGCTCTTCGGAAGGTCGACCGATGCTGCAAGCTGACCGGCTGGCCTTCACCTATCCCGGCACCACCCGCCACTACGAGTTCAGCTTCACCGCCCTCACCGGCGAAATCACCGCCGTCAGCGGCCAGTCGGGCGCTGGCAAATCCACCCTGCTCGACCTGATCGCCGGCTTTCTCGTTCCGCAGAGCGGCAGTCTCACCCTCGACGGCACCAGCCTCATCCCGCTGCCGCCCGAGCAGCGGCCGGTGTCGATCCTGTTCCAGTCAGAAACCCTGTTCGAGCACCTGAGCGCCGGCGGCAACCTCGCCCTCGGCCTCCCGAGCGGCACGCCCCGCGAGACCGCCGACCAGCGCATTGCCGCGGCGCTCGCCGAAGTCGGCCTCCCCGGCATCGAAAAGCAACGCGCCGCGACTCTGTCCGGGGGCGAGAAACAGCGCGTCGCCCTCGCCCGCACCTTGCTCCGCAACCGCCCGGTCCTGCTGCTTGACGAGCCCTTCTCGGCCCTCGATGACAGCACCCGCGCCACCATGCGCGATCTGGTGCGCGGCCTCACGGAGCGCCACCGCTGGATCACCATGCTGGTCAGCCACCACATGGACGACATCGACGCCCTCGCCACCGGCCGCTACCGGCTCGAGGACGGACAGTTGCACCAGGGCTAACCCCAAAATGCAAAGGCCCCGGACACTGCCGGGGCCTTCAAATTCTCTGCGTCTGCGAACGGCTACTGCGCCGAAGCCGCCTTGGTGGTCCATGCGCCGACCACTTCGTTGAACAGCGCCACCGCCGCCGGGTCTTTCTCCAGCGTGATGATGGCGCGCTTGCCGGTCGCGTAGATCAGCGCCAGGTCCATGTACTTGCGCGACATCAGCAGGTTGCTGTTCGCCTGGATATCCTCAGGCGACGCACTGAGCGCGAACAGGAACGAGTTGCCGACCACACGGGCCGAAGCCCCCACCAGCGGCGTACCCTGGACAAGCTCTTCGTTCTTCAGCAGCACACCCGGCAGCCCGGCGATCGAGCCACCGACAAAGCTGTCGCTGACCTTGAAGTTCACTTCCATCAGGTGGCTGGCCGGCAGGCTGGCATCGGAATTCTTGCGGATCAGCACGTCCACCGCCAGGTTGCGCGCCGGGATCGAGGCTTTGCCGATCAGCGTCGGCAGGCCCATCTCGTCGGTCCCCTGGCTCCAGTCGATGGAGCCCGAGAACGGCAGCGCGCCGGTCTTGCCGCTATCGGAGGCCTCGAGCAACAGCGACTGGCCGCCGACCGTATTGGCCGGATCGACCGCCGCGACATTCTCGGTCGCTTGGTCGGCTGTGGATGCATCGGTGGGCAGACGCCCTTCTTCCGGCGTCGGCAACAACGGCAGCGCCGGGGTCTCGTTCGTCGGAGTTTCGTTGGGCAGCCGCGACCCGTCATCCGGCTGCAGCACCTTGGTGGCGTCCGGCACGACCGGGGTCTTGGTATTGTCCGGGCCGACGATCGGGTCTGCAACCGTAACCTGCGCCGGAGCCGGCACCTGAGCGGCAACCTGCTCGGTCGGCGCGGCCCGACCGAACATCTGATCGAGATTGATGAAGCCTTCGCGCCAGGCCCAGAAGCCGGCGCCACCAGCGCCCAGCAGCAGCACCACGAACACGATCAGAAAGACCGTCACCGCACCCATGCCGCGGCGTTCGCCTTCTTCGCGGGCCTTGGGGAATGCCTGCTCCGCTTCGCGCTTCGATCCGCCCTGCCGGGCGTTCTTGGCGAAGCTCGATGGTTTCATCGGCTTGCCGCTATTGCGGCCATTCATCGGCACCGCCGACGGATCGGCCCGCAGCATGCCATTGGCGAAACCGTTCTTGCGCGGCGGCTCCGTCTCGTCTTCGTCCTCGATCTCGGGCAACTCGTGCTGAGCGCCGTTCATCTCCGCATCGTCGGGTTCACCACGGGCCTCGCGATCGAGCGTCGCGATGGCGCGGTCGATCGAATCCTGCGGGTCGACCTGACGTGGCTCGACCTCGACCTCGCGCACGGACGACATCGCTGCCGACACTGCCGACTGGTTGAACAGCGCGACGGGCTCGGCGTCCATTTGCCGTGCCATCGCCTGGCCGCCGCGTGCCGCCGGCTCGAGCCGGGGTGCTGGCGCGCTCAGTTCGCGGCGCGGTGTCAGTTCGGGACCACGCGTCGCCCCACCAATAGGGGCGCCGAATGCGGCCGTGCCGGTCCGGCTCTTCGCTGCCTCGGCGCGGGCGACGATGGACGGCAGCGGCCGGCCGGCCTTGCCGTTGGTGCGCGGCGGGGCGGCGACCTGCTCTTCTTCTTCCTCTAGCTCCGGCTCTTCGAAAACAGGCTGGGGCGGCGGAGGCGGCGGTGCGGCCCGCGTCGGCGCGGCAATCTGCGGCCGCTGCGGCACGGTGCTCGGCACCAGCTTGGGCACGGGCTTGCCCATCGGCTTGCCTTCCGGCCGCGCCACGCTGCGCCGCGCTTCTGCTTGCGCGGGCTCCGGGTCGGCATTGGCGGCGGCGATGATTTCTTCGATGCTGCCACCTGGCGGCAGCGGCTTTGGCGGCTCTTTCAGAGCCGAACCTGGCGGGGCCTTCGCCACCGGACGCGCCACTGAAGTCGGCACCTTCTTGGCCGGCGGTTCGAAATACACTGGCGGCGGCGGCGGCGCCTCTTCTCGCGACGAGCCAAGCCCGGCAATCACCGCCTCGCTGGCTTCCTGCTCGACCTGGCGGATGCAGTCTTCGAGCTGCAGGCGGTGCGCCGTGATATCGCGCGCCGCGAGCGGCGGATTGATCGCACGCAGCTGTCCGACGAGGGCGGCGCGCGCCTTCTCGTAGACCGCCCGGCGCGCGGCGCCGTTGTTCTCGGGCAGAGCTTCGACCGCCCTACGTAACAGCTCTTTGTAGTCCGCCATTCGCTACACGATATCCGTGATTTGGAGCCTTTTTAGCGAAAAAAACTCAGTCTTGGAACGGGTCCTGCACAAGTATGGTATCCAGGCGCTCGGGACTGGTGGACAGCATCGCCACCGGAGCCCCGATCAGCTCTTCGATGTACCTGACGTACTTCACCGCCTGTGCCGGAAGTTCTGACCAGCTTCTCGCCCCGGCCGTTGTCTCCGACCAGCCCTCGAGGGACTCGTAAATCGGCTTAACAGCGGCTTGTGCTCCCATTGAGGCAGGCAAGTAGTCAATTTTTTGACCGTCGAGTTCATACCCGACGCAGACTTTGATCTCTTTGAGGCCGTCCAGAACATCCAGTTTCGTCAGGGCAATGCCGTTTATCCCCGACGTTTTCACCGTCTGGCGGACCAGAACCGAGTCGAACCACCCACAACGACGCGGCCGACCGGTGTTGACCCCCACTTCGCGACCGACCGTGGAGAGGTGACGACCGATATCGTCGAACAGTTCGCACGGGAACGGCCCCTCCCCGACTCGCGTCGTGTAGGCCTTGGTGATGCCCAGCGTGTAGCCGATCGCCGTCGGCCCCAGCCCCGAGCCGGCTGCCGCCTGCCCGGCCACCGTGTTCGACGAGGTGACGAACGGGTAGGTGCCGTGGTCGTTGTCGAGCAGCGCCCCCTGCGCCCCCTCGAACAGGATGCGCGAACCGCCCTTGCGATGCTTGTCGAGCAGGTCCCACACCCGATCGACATAGGGCAGGATCTGCGCGGCCACCGAGGTCAGCTCGTCGTACAGCGATTGCGCGCTGATCTCCGCCATCCCCATGCCGCGGCGCAGCGCATTGTGATGCGCCAGCAGCCGCTCGATCTTCGGCATCAGCGTCTCAGGCTCGGCCAGGTCGCACACGCGGATGGCGCGGCGACCGACCTTGTCCTCATAGGCCGGCCCGATACCACGCTTGGTGGTGCCGATCTTCAGCCCGGAATTGGCGTTCTCCCGCACCGCATCGAGTTCGCGGTGCAGCGACAGGATCAGCGGCGCATTGTCGGCGATTTTCAGCACGTCGGGAGTGACCTTCACCCCCTGCCCGGCGAGCTTTGCGACTTCGGCGACGAAGTGGTGCGGATCGACGACGACGCCGTTGCCGATGACGCTGAGCTTGCCGCGCACCACGCCAGACGGCAGCAGCGCCAGCTTGTAGCTCACCCCGTCGATCACCAGCGTGTGGCCGGCATTATGGCCGCCCTGGTAGCGCACCACCACGTCGGCTCGCTCCGAAAGCCAGTCGACGATCTTGCCCTTGCCCTCGTCACCCCACTGGCTGCCGACGACGATCACATTTGCCATTACGCGTTAAGCCCCATCCGGGAGCGCCGGCCCCGCCGCCCGCGCTCAGTTACGACAAAGAAGGGCAATGCCGGAGCGAAGCACCGGCAATTGCGGATTTCCCATACGCCAGTCGGACGCCGATGACAAATCCGCAGCACCCACCTGAGGCCTGCTTCCACCATTTCTGACTGGAACGTTCAGCTGCGGTTCAGCCAGCCGGAAGGAAAAGCCGCGCCACCCCGGGGGGCAACCTAGGGACAACACACTATGGACAAGCGTTTTCCGATTGAAGATCAAATCGAGATGCTGGGCTCGATGATCCGCGGCACTGTCATTCCCCCGCACCATTCCTCTTATGACGCGGCGCGCATGGTCGCACTGGCCCAGTTCGATTGCCGTCCGACGGCTATCGTTCGCGTTGCCAACGCCGCCGATGTCGCCGCCGTGCTGAACTTCGCCCAGGCCACCGACCTGCCCGTCGCCGTCCGCTCCGGCGGTCACAGCACCGGCGGGCACGGCACCGCCGACGGCGCTCTGGTCATCGACGTGCGCGACCTCAACCGCATCGATATCGACGCTTCCGGCCGCACCGCCTGGGCTGGCGCCGGCATGACCTCGGGTGAAGTCACCCGCGCCGTCGAGCAGTACGGCCTCATCGTCGGCTTTGGCGACTCCGCCGGCGTCGGCATTGCCGGACTCACCTTGGGCGGCGGCATCGGCTACCTCGTGCGCAAGCACGGCCTCACCATCGACTCGCTGCTCGCGGTCGAGATCGTCACGGCTTCCGGCGACATTCTGATCGCCGACGAGCATCACCACGCCGAGCTGTTCTGGGCGCTGCGTGGCGGTGGCGGCAATTTCGGCGTCGTCACCCGCTTCAAGTACAAACTGCACCCGCTCCCGTCCTTCACCGGCGGCCCGCTGGTCTTCCCCCCGACGCCCGAAATCATCGCCGGCTTCGCCGCCCTGGCCGATGCCGCGCCGAACGAACTCTCGGCCATCGCCATGATCATGCCGCTGCCGCCCATCCCCACCATACCTGTGCAAGCCCACGGCAAGCTCGCCTTCGTTGCCATGATGGCCTACGCCGGCGATCCGGACGCCGCGCAGCAGGCGCTGGCCCCCTTCCGCGCCCTCGCCACGCCGCTCGCCGACAAGGGCGCCACCGGACCGTATTCTAGCCTCTACATGCTCGACCCGCCGCCCGAGATGCGGGCCATGGTCTCCATCCGCTCGCGCTTCGCCGATCGCTTCGGCATCGAAGAAGCACGTGCCCTCGTCGCCGCCGCCGCAAGCTGCAGTGCCCCGATGAGCATGTCGCAGATCCGCGTGCTGGGCGGTGCCCACACCGCCGTGGCGGCCAACGCCACCGCATTCGCCCACCGCAACAGCCGCTTCATGGTCTCGTTCCTCGCCATGTATGGCGGCGGGCCGGACGTGGTCGCGGCGCAGGAGCGCTGGGTCAGCGACGCGCTGAAAGCGGTCACCCCCTCGGGCGACGGCACCTACGTCAATTTCCTCGGCGCTGGCGATGGCCCGGGCGGGGCCGCCGCCGCCTACCCCTCGGCAACGCGCGAGCGCCTCGCCCGGGTGAAGCTCAGCTACGATCCGGACAACCTGTTCAGGCTGAACACCAATATCCGCCCGGCCGCCTGATCGGCCCCTAACCTCTGCCGTCGGCGCCCGAACAGCGCCGGCGGCATTCGACACTGCTGTCGGGGCTGGTATCGAACTTCAAAACCGTCGATAAGTCCGGCGCGGGCCTCCCTCCCGCCTTCCCGCTCCACCAGTTCGGCCGATGACCAGTACCAACGCTTCGCCGCTTTCCCGCGCCTTCGACGCGGTGATGAGCCGGCCCTATCTCATTCTTGTTGTCTGCAACATCTTCTGGGGCGGCAACACCGTCGCCGGAAAGCTGGCGGTCGGCCATATCGATGCCTACTCGCTCACCATCCTGCGCTGGGTCGGAGCGCTGATCCTCGTGCTGCCGTTCGCCATCCGCCCGCTGCGGCGCGACTGGCCGGTGATCCGCTCGCGCTGGTGGCTCTACCTGTTCTATGGCGCCGTCGGCTTCACCAGCTTCAACATGCTGATGTACATCGCCGCCCACTACACGTCCGGCGTAAACCAGTCGCTCGAGCAGGTGGCGGTGAACATCTTCGTCATCCTGCTGAACTTCGTCTTCTTCCGCTTGACCGTGAAGCCAATGCAGATCGCCGGCGTGGTGATCACCATTGTCGGTGTGGCGCTCATTGCGACCCACGGTGATCTGGCCCGCATCCTCGCGCTGGATGTGAATTTCGGCGACCTGCTGGTGATCCTCGCCTGCCTGATCTACCCCGTCTATTCCGTTGCCCTGCGCTGGCGTCCGCAGACGAACTGGTTGAGCTTCCTCGTCGCCACCTTCATCGGCGCCATCCTTGCCGCCATCGCCTACGAGGCCGCGATCGGTCCTGGTCCCGCCGCCTTCTTCACCGGCCTGACGGCCATCGACACCGAAGGCTGGCTGATCGTCGCCTACGCCATCCTGTTCCCGTCGCTGATATCGCAGATGCTGTTCGTCCGCGGCGTCGAACTGATCGGCTCCAACCGCGCCAGCTTGTTCGTCAACCTGATCCCGCTCTTCGGCACTATCGGTTCGGTGATCGTGCTGGGCGAAGCCCTGCAGAGCTTCCACATCCTCGCTGCCCTGTTCGTCGCTGCCGGCATCGTGCTGGCCGAATGGAGCGCAAGGCGCGTCGAAGTCAGCGGCCAGCCGGGTTAGGCGACCTTTCTGGACGGCTCTGGGACTGGTCGGCCAAGGTCCTCGGCGGCTTCGATCCAGCACAGGATGGCATCCTGCACATTGACAATCGCTTCTTCGGGGGTCTCGCCGTCGCTCATGCAGCCGGGCAGATCCGGAACGGTCGCAAGGAACCCGCCCCCATCGTGCTCGGACAGCGGTTCGATGATCACGACATAGCGGAGCTGGGTCATCACCCTCACGCGATCGATGAGCTCGACTGCCGAATCTATACTGGTTTGATCGGCCGTCTGAAGGGCAAGGTCAGCACTGATCCAGTGGGAGGGTGTTTGATCTTGTAGTGCGAGCTGCCGCCTCGGGACGGCTCGCACAGCACCTCGAACTCGCGGCAGAGCGCCTCGACATCCGCGATCTTCCAATCCGCTCTAGGATTGGCCCGCATCTGTTCGAGGCGCTTGCTCACATTCAGAACGCCAGGGTCTTCGCCTGCTTGACGCCCGGCAGGGCGGCGATTTCCTTGAGCTGCGTGTCGTTGACGACGCCGTCGATCGACAGCAGCGCAATCGCGTCGCCCCCCACCTCGGCCCGGCCGAGGTTGAAGTTGGCGATGTTGACGCCGAGATTGCCGAGCAGCGTGCCGAGCCGGCCGATATGGCCCGGCTTGTCCTCGTTGGTGACGTACAGCATCTGCGGGGTCAGCTCCGCCTCCATGCTGATGCCCTTGACCTGGATGATGCGCTGCTTGCCGTTGCCGAAGATGGTGCCAGCCACCGACCGTTCCATCTTGCCGGTCGTCACGGTCAGGCGGATATAGCCCTCGTAGGCGCCCTGCTGGTCGCGGGTGGTGACCTCGACATTGATCCCGCGATCCTTGGCGATCTGCGGCGCGGAGACCATGTTCACCGTCGGCATCTGCGGCTTCAGCACGCCGTTCACGGCCGCGGCCGTCATCGGCTTGGTGTTGAGCAGCGCGACATTGCCCTCATACTCGAGCTTGATCGCGGTGATCGGGTCTTCGGTCAGCTGGCCGGCAAAGGCCCCGAGCATTTCGCTGAGCTTCACCCACGGGGTCAGCCGCGGCGCTTCCTCGGCACTGATCGAGGGGAAGTTGAGCGCATTGGCGATCTCGCCGGTGTTGAGATAGGCCGAAATCTGCTCGGCCACCTGCAGCGCCACGTTCTCCTGTGCTTCCGTCGTCGATGCACCCAGGTGCGGCGTCGCGATGAAATTGGCGAGCTCGAACAGCGGGTTGTTCTGCGCCGGCTCCTCGACGAACACGTCGAACGCGGCACCGGCAATCTTGCCCGACTTCAGCGCCTCGTACAGCGCCGTCTCGTCCACTAACCCGCCACGGGCACAGTTGATGATGCGGACGCCCGGCTTCATCTTGGCGATGGCCTCGGCGTTGATGATGTTGCGGGTGGCGTCGATCAGCGGCGTGTGCAGCGTGATGAAGTCGGCGCGCTTGAACAGATCGTCGAGTTCCACCTTCTCGACACCCAGCGTCTGCGCCCGCTCGGGCGTCAGGAACGGGTCATACGCCACGACCTTCATCTTGAGGCCCAGCGCCCGGTCGGCGACGATCGAGCCGATATTGCCCGCGCCGATCAGCCCGAGCACCTTGTTGGTGACCTCGACGCCCATGAAGCGGTTCTTTTCCCACTTCGATGCCTTGGTCGACGCATCGGCCTCGGGCAGCTGGCGGGCCAGCGCGAACATCATGGCGATGGCGTGCTCGGCCGTGGTGATCGAGTTGCCGAAGGGCGTGTTCATCACGATGATGCCGGCCTTGGTGGCCGCCGGAATGTCGACATTGTCGACGCCGATGCCGGCGCGACCGATGACCTTCAAGTTCTTGGCAGCGTTCAGGATTTTGTCGGTCACCTTGGTGGCCGAGCGGATGGCGAGGCCATCATACTGCCCGATCACCTCGAGCAGCTTTTCCTTGTCCTTGCCGAGGTCCGGCAGGTAGTCGACGTCGATATTGTTGTCCTTGAAGATCTGGACAGCGGTCTTCGAAAGCTTGTCCGAAACGAGAACCTTGGGCATGGCGCCCTCCTGATAACGCGCGCGTGATCGCGCGAATGAATGGAGATGAACGGAAACTGAACGGCGAAAGAGCCATCCGGAGCCCCGCTGGGCTCCAGATGAACGTGTCCTAAGCGGCAGCCTTGGCGAGCGCGGCCTTTTCGGCGGCGAAGGCGAAGTCGAGCCACGGCACCAGCGCTTCGAGGTTGGCGGTGTCGACGGTCGAGCCGGTCCAGATACGGAGGCCCGTCGGCGCATCGCGGTAGCCGCCGATGTCGTAGGCGACGCCGGCCTTGTCGAGGCGGGAGACGATCGCCTTGGCGAACGCCGCCTGCGCGTCGTCGGACAAGGCGGTGATCGCCGGGTCCTTGATCACGAGGCACATCGAGGTGTTCGACCGCTCGGCCTCGTTCTTGGCGAGGAACGCCGCCCAGTCGGACTTCGCCACCCAGTCCACCAGCACCTTGGCATTGGCGTCGGCGCGGGCCTGCATGCCCTTGAGCCCGCCGACGGTCTTGCCCCACTCCATCGCATCCACCGCATCCTCGATGCACAGCATCGACACGGTGTTGATGGTGGCGCCCTCGAAGATATCGGCCATGAGCTTGCCGCCCTTGGTCATGCGGAAGATCTTCGGCAGCGGCCGGTCGGGCTTGAAGGTCTCGAGCCGCTCGACGGCGCGGGGGCTGAGGATCAGGATGCCGTGCGCAGCCTCACCGCCGAGCGCCTTCTGCCAGGAGAAGGTGACGACATCGAGCTTGGCAAAATCGAGGTTCTGCGCGAAAGCGGCCGAGGTCGCGTCGCAGATGGTCAGCCCGGCCCGGTCGGCCGGGATCCAGTCGGCGTTCGGCACGCGCACGCCCGAAGTCGTGCCGTTCCAGGTGAACACCACGTCATTGTTGAAATCGACGGTCGAAAGGTCCGGCAGCTCGCCATAGGGAGCCGTCAGCGTGCGCACGTTCTGCAGCTTCAGCTGCTTTTGCACATCGGTGACCCAGCCCTCGCCGAAGGATTCCCACGCCAGCATGTCGACGCCGCGGGCGCCGAGCATCGACCACATCGCCATCTCGACGGCGCCGGTATCGGAAGCGGGGACAATGCCGATCAGGTAGTCGGCCGGCACCTCGAGCAGCTCGCGGGTCAGCGCGATGGCCTTCTCGATCCGCGCCTTCGCCGGCTTGGCCCGGTGCGAGCGGCCAACGAGCGCGTTGGCAAGCACATCCACCGTCCAGCCAGGACGCTTGGCACAGGGGCCCGACGAAAAATTGGGGTTTACCGGTTTAACTGCCGGCGCAGTGAGCATATCAGCCATGGCGACCCTCCCAGGTCGAAAGCCTTGCGTTAGGGCAAGGTGTCCTGAGCCGGGAGATACGCCCGAGCCGGGGTGGCCGTCAATGGATGTTTTGTGACGGGATGTCAGACCATCGGACGATTTCCTGCACAAGCCTCCGAAGCGCGACCACGGGGACTGTAAAGTGGTCTTGTCCAGTCATTGAAAACGGCCGCTCAGCGCCCACAAGCGGTCGTTCAATACCATCGAGGTGCATTGGACTTGGCCGTCCCCTGCACCTCGTTGAACTCGCAACTGCCCTGACCAGCCGCGGGGCTAGATGTGGAGCCGCTCCTCGAGCTCGGAGATGGCGCCCTGGTGGCCCTGCTTCGCGGCCTTCCACAGCCAGGAGAGGCTGGCCTGCGGGTCTCGGGTGTAGTCCTTGCCCAGCACGAACTGGGCCTGCGCATCGCCCTGACTAGCGGCGACGGTGAACCAATACCTTGCGGTGTCGGAGTTGAAGGGCACGCCACGGCCTGAGCCAAACATGCCGGCGAGGTTGCGCTGCGCCGGCGCGTAGCCCATTGCGGCCGCCTTCAGGTACCAGCGAGCCGCGAGCGCTTCGTCGTGCTTGCCGCCGATACCGGTGTGGAGGCTGTAGGCAAGATCGAAGATGGCCTTGGGGTCGGCCGGCAGGTTGCTGTCCTGCAGCGCCTCCCAATAGAGAGCAACTATCGGGTTGTCGCCGGCCAGTGTCTCGCACCACTCCTGCGCCGAGCGGCTGTTGAGCGCCGACCCGACCGAGCCGCCCTCGCCGTTTGCACGGACGAAGCGGGTGTAGGCTTCGCTGGCGAGGAAGGTCTTGACCCCGACCAGCCCATCGGGGAAGCCGGCTCCAAAGCCCAGGGCGTTGAGCTGCTTTTGGACGCAGCGGACGGCATCGGTGGCGGGTTCTGCGGCGCCGGAAACGCTCGCCGAGCATCCCAGGGCGAGGCTGATGGCGGTGGAGAAGAGGATGGTCCTGACGGTGGTGTTCAATTGAAAGCTCCCTTTGGTTGACCTTGGCGGGGGATCCGCCCGGGTCCGATGAGTGGAGCTAATCGTTTGAACTGGCAGGCCGCGAGTACAGCCCGGTGGCCCCCCTCCAAGCCGATTGGAGGGCGGCCCGCCGGCTACTGCGGCGACGGGACCGCCGCCGGCAACCCGGTGAGCGAGATGGTCTGCTCGGTGAGGATATCATTGCTGCGGACAACCACTCGCATAGTGACGGAGTCCAGCGAGCCGGTATGTGCGTTCTTGTCGAGGTCGACCATCGATATCCGCCACTCGCCGCTGACCTCAGCACCGACAAAACCGTGTGGCCCGTCCGCACCCCCGGTGAACCTCGTCGGGGTTCCCGAACAGCGGTTGAGGCCACGCTCCATCACCATGAGCGAAGCACCGGCAGGCGAGGTTATGATGATCCGGTGATCGTTTTCGCACTCCGTTGTGAAACTGAACTGGAGTGCCCAGTCCTCGATCTTGCCCTTCAGCGGCACTTTAAAGCTGGCGAGAAGACCATCCTGCGGCGTGGCCGTGACGCGCGTCGGCCCGACCGAACGCGCCAGCAGTTCACGCAGCGCCACTTTGGCCATGTCGGAATGGAACCCCTTGGGGTAGGCCTTGAGGAACACCTGCCAGGCTTCGATCGAGTTGAGCGACCGGGCGACTTCGAACGCCTCGGCCGCCGCCGGCGCCGTATCCTCGGCGACCTGTATGGCCTCGGGCTCAGGGAACAGCACGACCTCCTGATTGAGCTCGTCATAGTAGGCCGGCGATTGCAGGTGGCCGACACTGTCGGCGAGCGCCGCGACCTCCGTCCGCACGCCGCGCGCAATCTCGCTGATCGAGGCG
>Ga0105047_10012272_pt1 | contig 13806 bp, 14 predicted proteins | sample MAT04_FD_78384 | JGI IMG/M metagenome (GOLD analysis project Ga0105047, IMG submission 78384) | Freshwater microbial communities from Lake Fryxell liftoff mats and glacier meltwater in Antarctica - MAT-04 (megahit assembly) | ecosystem: Environmental > Aquatic > Freshwater > Ice > Liftoff...
CGCGTCCTGGGCCGACGCGGCGCAGGCGAGGAGGAAAGGGAGGAGGAACTTCACTGTTCAAGGTCCTTGAGGAGAGATTGGATGCGCACTGCCAGTTCCGGGTCCGTGAGCGGGACTTGTGCGCCGGCGAAGGCGGCATTGAGCAATCGGTCCAGTTCGGTGGCGCGGGCGGAAAGCGATGCGGCATCCGGCGACGGGCCAGCGGCGCCGTCGAGAATGGGCTGGAGGCGTGCGCGGAGGGATTGAACGTGGCGGTCCAGCACGGCGCGGTGAGCGGAGACGATTCCATCGATGATGGCGCGATCCGGCGGGGAGAGCGGAGCCTTTTTGGGAAATAGGGTATCCAGTGTTTCGATAGCGTGGGCGCGGATGGCGATGGTGTCGCTATCGTCAAGAATGGCATTGGCAAAGGATTCCACGGCGGCAGCGCTGCCCAATCGTTTGAGCAGATTGGCTTCGAACAGCTTTGGACGGGGCGTCTGAGGCACGGCGGGCGCAAGGGCCGGGGCGCTGTTTGCCACCGTTTGCAGCTCACTGCTTTCGAATGCGACACCGGGGAGCTTCGCCAGCGCGTCCTGAATTGTTTGACGGCGGCGCGGATCGAGGGCGCGTGTGCGGACGATGGCGTGGGTGGGCGATGGCACAATGGCAACGGGTTCGCCTAGGTCGGCACCGAGCTTGTGAAGGACCTGTGCGGCGAGTACCTGACCATGCAGGGGGGAGGGCGGAGCCGTCGGTGGCTGCTGCGCAGTGGGGGGTGGGATGGGAGATGGTATCGTCCCTAGAGTTGGCGGCGGTGTGAGTTTTGGTACGGGCGTTGACGCCATTGGTATCGGTGGCGGGACGGTCGGCTTGCGGAGTACGACAACGGCGGCGAAGACGGCTACGACGATTACGGCGGCGACAGAGGCGAACTTCAAAATACTCCACCATCGGGTCGGCTTGGGGGTCGCGGGAGGGGGGTAGAGCTGGTCAAAGGGCATCCATGGATTGGGCGGCGGCGGATCGGCGGCGAACTGGACGGTTTCGCGGAGGCGTAGAAAAGCGTCAATCGTCCCCTGCCATTCCCCCAAATTCCGGCGGCACTGCCAGCAGCCATCCAGGTGACTCCGCAGTTCGGCGGCCTCGCGCCCGGTCAATTCCCCATCCAGGAAACGCAGCACGGTGGATTCGTCCGGGTGTTCCCGAAAGTTGTTATTCATATATGGCTGTGCGCATGCGCTTCATGGCGCGTTGGAGGAATTCGCCGACGGTGGGGGTGCTGATCTCCAGCACGGCGGCGATTTCCCGGTAACGGAGTCCCTCAGCGCGCAAGTGGAGACACGCGCGCTGCTGTTTTGAAAGGCCCGCAATGGCATCGGCCAGTTGGCGGGTTCGTTCTTTCCCGATTACGACAAGTTCGGGGGTGTCTAGATCCAGTGCCGTGAGATAGGTGGAATCAGCCTGTTCCACAGCAAGAGCTTGGCGGTTTCGCTCATCGACGGCCAGGTTGTGCGCCACACGGAAAAGCCAGGCACGGGGATTGCCGATGGATGTGCCGGATTCGATTGCTTGGAATAGCCGCAGAAATGCCTCCTGAACCAACTCCTGTGCGTTGGCGGCGGGCAGCCGAAGCGTCAGGATGTAGCGATAGATTTCGGTTCGGCGTTCGTTGTACAGGGTCTCGAACTGAGAGCGGGAAGGGGTCATGGGATCGGGAGGGGGATTGGCCCAGAGGTCCGCGTGGCCCTTAGCGCCGTCGGAAACCGTGCATTCACGTTGCCATGTTTCTTTGTCCTGTATGACGGGAACTATGAGCTTTTGATGACGGCGCATCGAATCTTTTTCCTCTGAACGATTGATTCGTCCGAGGCAGCCGAGATTGCTGCTGGGGGCGAAGTTGCGGAATCGTTGGCCTGCGGAGGTAGCCGGTCAATCTGACACATGCATCCGTGGCGACAGATGGCGCTGTACGGCGGGTTGCCGGCGGACCGCTACTTTCCATTCAATGCGCGGCGCACCAGCTTGTTCTTTTCGAGGATAACCAGAAATTCCTCGACATCCTGCCCCGCCTGCGCTTCTGGGACGCCAAATTCCTGAGAGAGGCGTTGCGAGATGGCCGCCTTGGTCAGATTTCCCTTGAGCCCGGCCCGGATGAGTCCGCCCGTCGGATTCAGCGAAAACATAATGCCTTGTTCAGAGTCGATGAGAATGGCGCCATCGTCATTCACCACGGCGCGGGCTGAATCGACCGGTTCCAGGGCGGCGCCGTTGTTTGATGGTTGGCCGGATGAAAAAGAAAAGGATGGTAATCGGAATCGCATAATCGGACCTCATTCGTTTCGTCAAGTTGTAGAAAAGCGCAACGGACGGGCGTGGCCCAAGTGACAACATTCCTTTCAACCGATCCACGTCGGTGTCCCTTTTGCGCGGGTTCGCTAAGTACGTCCTCTGGTCCCGCGTCGGCCCGCGAAACTCAGCGGCCGCTGTACCGCTCGACAGCGGTAGCCTAACGTGTGACTCAAATTATCTGGATTTGATGACACGAGGCCTGGAAAAAGAAGCACTGTTCCCCAAGTCTCTCTCCGCTGGGGCCACATCAGGCCGCATTCTCCGACTTTTGCCGCATTCTCCGCATTCTTTTCCCTAGATTTCCAGCTCTTTTCCGGCGCATACTCTCGCTTGACATGGCACCGTATTTCCATTTCAATCCGCCAGTCTGTTGGTCGTCGCCGGCTCCGTGTTGCGAAGAACATCCGGCTTCCGCTACGGCTCCATCGGAAAGAGAACCACTATGTTGAGCGTTGGAGAACGTTTTCCGGACTTTCGACTCACCGCCTGCGTGAACCGCAAACCGCAGACGGCATTTCAGCCCGTTGCCCACGATTCCTATCCAGGGAAATGGGTTCTGTACTTCTTCTGGCCCAAAGACTTCACGCCGATCTGCGCCACCGAACTATTGGCCTTCGGCGATTTGGCTCCAGACTTCGCCGACCGCGATTGTGTCGTTCTCGGCGGCAGCATCGATTCAGAATTTGTCCATCTCGCCTGGGCCATGTACGGCATCGGCCCCGAAGTCCTTGCCGTTCCCTTTCTCTCCGACGTCAAACGCGAGCTCACAACAGCCCTCGGAATTCTCGATTCTCGCGAGGGCGTCGCTGCCCGTGGAACCTTTCTCGTCGATCCCGGCCAGGTAATTCGCCACGCCTCGGTAAACGACTTCTCTGTCGGACGAAACCCGAAGGAATTCCTGCGCATCCTCGACGCTCTGCAGACCGACGCCCTTTGCCCCTCTCGGTGGGAGAAGGGTCAACCGGTAATCGAACGCGACACCTCCTTCATCGAGAATATGAAACCCCTGGAGCTGACGACGCGATGACCGCCGACGAAGCCCTCGCCCGCATTGCCGAACAACAGATTCCTGAGACCCGAACCGCTTACATCTGGTGTGCCCTCGGCGAACTCCTGCTATTCGATTACGTGGTCCGCGCCCGCGGCTACAAAGTCTTGGCGAAATGGGTCGGTGAGCGGCGCCCGGTCGAACCGGCGCCTAATGTCCAAGCAGAGTGGGTTGCCGCCGTCGACCTCGCCTGCGTCTGGTATTGGAAATCTCCGGCCTGCCTGCAGCGTTCCACCGTCCTTGCCCGGCTCCTGCGCCGGGCCGGCATCGCGGCGGAGGTGGTCATCGGCGTTCAGCAATTTCCCTTCAAATCCCACGCCTGGGTTGAAGTGGACCGCATCCCCGCCAATGAGCGTCGCCGCGTCGGCGAAGCCTACATGCAAATCGACCGCTGGAACTAAAGGAACCAATCATGGAAAAAGACCTCATCATCTCTCCGCGCGAAGGTAAGCCTTTCACTATTTCGGAGTTTATCGGCCGGGTTACTGTCATCGCGTTCATCAGCAAGGCTGCATGCCACACCGGTCGATCTCTCGAGCTTGTGGATCAATTGCTCCTTGAAATCGGCCCCACTCATATCATGTCCGCCGGCTGCATCGTCGATCTGGAACGGGACGAGAAGCTGCGCGAATACGCGCCATTCCTCATTCCCATCGGTGCTGCGCCCCGCCGCCTAGTTGCGGACTTCCTCAACGTGCCGATGTCCGGCTTCGCTTTGCCACAATTCCTGCTTCTTGATCGGAATGGAAAACACCGCTTCCTTCTCTGCGTTCCGCAAGGGGACGACTTTTGGGAGATGGTCAATGGTCTCCGCAAGATGGTCGATATCCTTCTCGCCGAGAAGGCCGTGGAACACCCAGCCGTTGCGGAGCAGGTTGCATGAGCGCCCACGCCGGCATCTTCCATCGCGACGGTGCGCCGTCACACCCGTCGGAACTCGAAATCTGCCTTCCATTCCTCGACCGTCTTGGTCCGGAAGGAGGAGACACCTACGTGGCCGACAACGTCAGCTTCGCCCACCGTATCTACCGCGTCACCCCGGAGTCGTTCGAAGAACGTTCGCCACACGCCGATGCACGCGGCCTAGTCACAACCTGGGACGGCCGAATCGACAATCGAGAAGATCTTGCGCTGCAACTCCGCGATGCGCCACCGACAAACCTGTCGGACGCCGCTTATGCTCATGCCGCCTTCGCCCGCTGGGGTGCCGAGGCTTTCTCCCGTCTGCTTGGTGAGTGGGCGATGGCCGTTTGGGACCCCTCTGCGCGCGAACTCACTCTTGCCCGCGATTACACCGGCGCCGGACCGCTCTTCTACTACATCACCCCGCGCCTTGTCCTCTGGTCCTCGGAACTGGAAGCCGTCGTCGCGATGGCCAACGAACATGGACTATGCCTGAACATCGACGAAGGTTGGATCGCAGGAGCTCTCGGCCGCGGTCCAGAACTCACGGAAACTCCTTACTGTGAGATTCGCGCCGTCGAGCCTGGCCACTTCGTCCGCTGCGGCCTCAAGTCGCTGACCTCGCAACGTCACACATACTTCGATACGCGCACCGTCATACGCTACCGGAACGACGCCGAATACGAATATCACCTCCGCCACCTGCTGAAGCAATCCATCGCCTGCCGTCTTAGGTGTGTAGGAAAGGTCTTCTCCCATCTCAGCGGCGGACTGGACTCTTCGACCGTAACCGCCATGGCTGCCCACCTTGCCCGCAACGCCGGACCATCAGTAGAATTGGAGACGCTTTCATCTGTCTACAGCGACACACCCGCCTCTGACGAATCGGAATATATCGGCATGATGGAAGAATGGCTCGGATTGCCATCCCACCGGATTTCAGAGAGTGATTATCCCGCTCTTACAGCGCCAGAACTTGGGTATGAACCAGCTTCGCCGTCAGCCATCGATGTCTTCGCAACGAGCCAGAAAGCCGTCCGACGGGCCATGCAAGAAGCTGGTGCGCGGGTACAACTTAGCGGTGAAGGCGGGGATGAACTTTTCGGAAACGCCGTAGGCGGCGTACTTCAAATCCGCGACCTGCTGCAGCAGCGATCATGGCGCCCGGTTCGAACAGCCCTGCTCCGATGGAGTCTATCCTCGAAGTGCACACAGTGCAGGGTCGCGTCGGACGTGCTATTGAGTTTCCTTCCGAACCGATTGGCTGCACGGCTGGAATCCAACTCGCCGCTAAATCATGTCGGATCCGTGCTTACTGATGACTTCAAGCGGCGGAATAGTTTTAGAACTCGCCTTCATCAGGATTCAGACCCGTTCGGATTTGAGACCTATAGTCAGCAGGCCCGCAGTGCGGCGCTCTCTTCTATCGTCAATCGAATCTCAGCGTGTACGTGGAGACGCATCGGGCCGATGGTGCCTACATATCCGATGTTGGACCGTAGACTTGTGGCCTATCTGTTCGCAATTCCGATGGATCAGATTGCGCTGGCTGGCAGTCCACGCTCTCTACAGCGAAGAGCGTTCCGATCTTTGTTGCCGCCGAAACTACTCATCCGGCGATCCAAGCGTAGTCCCGATGCAGCACTCTACCGGCGCTTCCTCGCTAACACGAATTTGCTGGACACGGGATTGCGGTCCACGCTCACTTCCGAGTACGGGATAGTCGATATGGCGCGACTGGAAATCGCGATTCAGGAAGTCAAGCGCGGTATCTATCCAGTAAGCCTCATCCTAGGCCTTCTCAGGATTGCATTGTGGCTGAGGTGGTGGACCACGATGCGAAAAGCTCAATCGAGCGGGGAGACCACACCCCTCTTGCGAGGAAAGGAGGTGAGAATATGACAAATCTGAAACCTGAACTGTCCGTGCTCGGCACGGCCACTAATTTAGTCCTCCGGGATAACGGCAAGAAGATTAATCCCGGCGGCGACAATCAGTGCGAAGTAAATGAGTTCAACTGCAGCGTGTCGGAAAGCGACGAGTAGGATGGCTCCATTTACCCTATCGAAAGAAAGGAGGTGAAATCATGCGATACGAAGTGCCGCGCCTTGCCAATCTTGGATTGGCATTAGACTACGTTCTGACCGTTGGAATCTACAAGAATCCGATCGGATCGGACAATCAGGTTGGTTGTACGGCTGCAAACGGCTATTGCCCTGGCGAAATCGACGAGTAAGCCTGCAAGTTCCACTAGGAGCCGCTTGGCTCCTAGTGGAACCTATGATCCTCCGGCAGAGCCGGAGCCATTACGCTTGCTGGCCCCTCAACAAGACTCGGACCGCCATCGCGAAGAACGCAGCCCCGAGAAATTCCTAAATCGCGTAACAATCCCGAGCGCGGGTGCGCTGGACGATGGAATTCTACGGTAGCGAAACATACTCCCGGAAATTCAAACTGCGGCGGCCCGCCGGCAAAGCGTGGGGGATCTCCTATGTTGATTTAGCCAAAGGAAATTCAATGGATACCGACGACGAAAACGCTTCTCTAGAAAACGGCATTAGCGATGTTACTCGCCAATGGCACTTACGACAACAGCGCACGCTGAGCATGGAATTATCAACACACTCAAGCAGACACTCAGTAGAGACGCTTGTGACGGAGCTTCTGTCCACGCCAGCCATGGACCTACCCTTTGCCATAGGACGGTCCTCGGTATTTAACTTTCGAGCAGCCGGCGAGCCGCTCGCATCCACTTACTGGATTGATGGAGTTGGAGCATCACCTAAACTGATTGCTCAGCCTACGCGTCGGGGGAGGGCTCACCTCACACCGAATCCTATTTGGATATCCCCGGATGAAGAGCGTGTCGCGGTTACTTGGAGGGTCGACGGTCGTGATGAAGTGGAGCTTGAGATTCGCGAACTCCGCAACAACAGTTCACTCCCAGTCAGGATCCCTGCCAGCCAAGATTTCCGAACGGCGTTAAACCTTGACCTTCGCTCCTACTATTATTTTGAGTCAGGCGGCTCTAGTCTCCGACTCCTGAATCAGGGCCTCACCGACAAGGGGTCGGCCCCAACGGTTATCCACGAACTGAATGTGCCAGGCACCGAGTTGAGAACAGTTTCGCTCACGTGCTTACACGGCGGCCGATACATGGTACTCTGCGTGCGGAGCGTGTCCCATCGCAACCAGTTCACTTATCAAATTCTATCCACAAGCCCAGGAGCATCCATTCGGACTATCTGGAAAGACCAACCGTACCGCGCTCGATTCTCCCTGAGTGGCGAGCGCCTGCTCTTGCTAACCGATTGGGATGCTCCAAATCAACGCGTCCTAGTGTACTATCTCAATGGAACTGAATTCAGCGGGCCATACATACTAATTCCCGAATCACGGCATCCAATTCGGATGATGAACCTGGCAGGTGACCTGATCCTCCTGGTATATGGGACCACACCGTGGACAACGGAAGTGAAAGCATTTTCGCTGACTGGAGAGCCGGTTCCGGTGTCCGGATTGCCGGCGGATGGAACTATCGAGGATATTCGAAGCGTTGCCGAGGAGCGATACGCCTACGTCGAGGCGAGCACGGTCTGCCTACCACCGAGTATTTTCAAGCTCGACACGCAAACCCAACGTGCGCACGTTCATTTCCGCCCGTACAGTCGCTCGACTTCATTTCCAGTAGAGACCACGACGACGTGGTTCTCCTCGTTCGATGGAACGCAGGTTCCCATTCGAATCTCGCGTAGGAAAGATCTACCGTGCACCGCTCCGGCTCCAGCGATATTAACAGCATACGGTGGATTTGGTTTGGTTGACACCATGCGCTATACAAATCGCAGCACGCTCTGGCTGTCAATGGGCGGTATTTATGTGCATGCAGGAATCCGTGGCGGGGGAGAGCTAGGGCGTGAGTGGCATGAAGCAGGCATGTTGCATCAAAAGGAAAACAGCTTTCGGGATTTTGTCACCGCGGCTGAGTGGCTGATTGAAACCGGCTACACCACTACGAGGCAACTTGCCATTGCGGGTGGGTCTAACGCAGGGCTTCTTGTCGGGGTCGCAATGACGCAGTGCCCCGAACTTTTCGGTGCGGTCATCTGCTCGGGTCCATTGCTGGACATGATGAATTATCATCGATTCGCGGGCGGTGCGATTGGGCTGCCAGAATACGGATCACCTGACGTACCGGAGGACGCCGAAGTGATTCGGCGCTATTCGCCTTACCAGAGAATTCGTGAAGGAGTTCCTTATCCGGCTGCCCTGTTCCTTTCAGGGGAAGCGGATACCCGTTGTGACCCGATGCACGCTCGAAAGATGGTTGCCCGATTGCAGGCCGCTACCTCCTCGACTCGACCGATACTCCTCGACTATCGGCCGAACAAAGGGCATGCGGGAATGATGCCGCTGCCAGACAGAATTAATTCCTTGACAAACCAAATCGTATTCTTGCTCAATGCAATCGGATTGCGTCTCAACCACAACCATTTGCTTGAAGATGATGTTGCTGGCACTGAGCCGATTGCTACTTCAACGCAAAGGTAACATCCTCTTGACTCTCCCGTTCCCCCACACGCAAGATGACTGCACCGTTCACCGCAGAAGTCGGCACTCGGACATTGATCTGAATTGCACCGCTCGCTAGACCCGGTGCAACGCCGGCGTATAGTACTTGGCAATCGATTCCGTCAATGAAGACACTTACGGGCAACTCTAACCGATCCTGCGCCAACGGTCCTCCGCCCGTACCGTAGAGTACAATGACTGTCCCGCGAGCTGCAGGATTGGACGAAGAATTCACCGAACCGTCTTGATTCAGTATCGCCCCCGGCCCCCTGCCCGAAGAATTCACTGTAAACAACCCCGGTCGGGCTGGCCAGACGGAAATTTGCACGGGAACAGAACGCCTTCCGGGAAACGCTTCGACGACAACCTGCGTAGTTCGTGCACCTGCGATTGTGTATGGCACAGTCACACTCAGCTGGTTATGAGCGATGTAAATTGGCGCGGCGGGAATGCCGTTGAACAACACTCGCATGTCCGACTCAAAATTCTCTCCAAAAATGGTTATGATCTCGCCCGGAGATAATACGAGTCCTGCGAAACTCGCGGCGCTAACAATACCGCCATCCCCAATCGCAGGTGCAGGCAGCCCCACCGATAGACCCATGGCTTTGGATATGGCAGAATCGGCATTCTTCACTGTAATGGAAAAGTTATTCTCCGCGGCAAAATATGATCTCGGCATCACGAATCGGATCGTCGAGGCGTCTACAATCCGGACTGCCGACAAAATCCATGGATTGGTGTCCAGCATCACGGCCGTCTGATTCGTAAACCCGCTGCCGTGGAGAGTAATCTCCGTGTCCGCCGAACCGATGCCTAAATGAGATGGCTCTACACTACTTATAAGCGGCGCGGGGGCGAGAGTGTTCACCGTTACGAGGATACTGGCCGAAACCCCCATAGTCGGCGCGATAGTGACCGTTGCTTGCGACGAACCTGGACGCAACGTCGTGGGATCGATCGATACTTGAAATGTTCCTGACGTAGTCAGCGAATTGGCCGAAACTCGTACCCAGGTTTCTGATGCTTTAACAGTAACAGTCTGAGTTAGACCATAAACCGCGATACTAACTGGCGGAGGAGGGGTGGCATCGTTCTGAACATATCGAAACGTAAGGTTACTCGGCGAGACTGTAAACGGCGCCAGCGGGGGAACAGAGTTATCTGACATTCGCCCATAGACGCCGTCGGCAGCACCACCGAATCCTCTTTGGTAAGCCATTCTAGACGGATAGTCGGTTGAGACAGTTTGACCAGCAAAATAGATTCGTCCGACACCATCGCAAGCGACACGAAGTCCATTTTCATTGCCTCTGCCGCCGATCACCGTCGAATAACTTACAGCCCGCGCCTCCGGAGCTATTCTCATGACAAAATGATCGCTATTCAGAATACCTCCTCCTCGGAATTCTTGTATCGAGTTCTTTAGTGGAAAAGTAGATGTCGCGATCCCTCCAATATAAATGCCGGTATTCTCATCAATACAAATCCCAGTTGGTATAGCGCCAGGAAGGAATGTTGACAATTCAATATTCTTACCATCCGGGGAAAACTGTGTGAGAAATCCATTGTTTGACTCATCGGCCGGCCCATCGTAGAGCGGATTTTTAAGTAGGAAAGTGCGCTCCCCGACAGTTCCAAGCACGATTATCCGGCCTCGGGAATCAACAGCCACACGAGACGCGCTGGCCGTGGCGGTTCCTCCGAAAAACGTCGAATAGGTCAAGCGCTCTTTCGCCTGGTCGATAATTGCGAGGACGGCGTTTGGATAACCGGTTCTGGAAGTTGTTTGAGTTTGGATAGGGTCCTTCAGCGGGAAATCAGGCCGATTCGAATATCCAACAATAATCAGCGACCCGTCACTCCGCCATCGAATGTCTGAGAGAAGATCTGCGCCAGTGCCGCCTAGAAAAGTCGAAAAAAGCAACGTCCCTGTCTTACCAACCTTGGATATGATCCCGTCGTCGATTCCACCAGCATGCCGTCCTTGGATCGGATTCACTGTCGGAAAGTCGCTACTCGACGTTTGGCCGACGAAATACGCGTTCCCTGAGTCATCGAGTGTTACCGCGCTGATACTGTCGGAGTATGATCCACCCAGGTAACTAGAATGCACCAACGATCTGCTGTCAGCTGATAGCCTAGTGACGAAGCCGTTATCCCAAATAGCTCTAAATTCGGACTGGAGCGGCTGCTTTAGGGGGAAATCCGCCGATCTTGTAATTCCGCCAACCACGATCGACCCATCCAGATCGACAGCGATAGTCCTCCCACTACTAAATCCACTTCCAAGGATGCTGTAAAAGATCGCCCGCTGGCCGTCGGCAGCCATTTTTAGCACAATCGGGGCAAGCGCAACAATTGACGGCTGCTGAAAGGGGTCAAGCGTTGGTGACTGCGGCGATTGCGTACTTCCTATTAGCACGGGATTGCCGTCTGGTGCGATAGCAATTCCCCAGATCGCGTCCTCCCCTGGCCCCCCTAGGTAGGTCGCAAAGTCCAACACCGGATCCACGCGTAGCGAGATCAACCGGTCATACTCCCCCACGTCCAAAACCACGTTCCCCCGTTCCGTCAACCGATAAGAGGCCTCTATCTCCTCCGACCCCTGAAACACCCGCGGCCGGTGCTGCCGAAACGACTTCCCACCTGCCGAAACAACCAAATCCCCGCCCTGATCAACCTGCACCCCCGTCACCCCGTCAAACCCCAATTCAATCTGGCCCGGATCGCCCCCTGGCTCCACTAAAAAGTCGAACTCCACATTCTTCCCCACCGAATAATAAACCAAGTCAATACCCGCATACACGCCCTCATACCGCACCCGCCCAAAATGCGGCACCCCCGTAAACCACTCGTCCTCATTCTTCCCCACAAAATAGTTCGAGTAACTTTCCATCCCCTCCTCTCCCCGCCCCTTCACCCGCTTCCCACCCACCAACCGCATGTGCACGTTAGTCGTCTTGAAGTTCGGTACCCCGCGCGTCTTCGCAGGATCGAACTTCCCCTCCGGCGGCAGCGCATACACCACCTCGTTCGACGTCAAGAACAGCCACGCCCCCGCCGCCCGCGCCGTCCACTCCGTCCGCCCGCCCACCTGCCCCTGGTTAGGCTCAAACCATATCGGCATCGATGATGCCACAGCCTCCAGCTTGACCGGAGGAGCTTTGACCATCAAATTCTTGGCGGCGGGCGCCGCAGCGGCCGGAACCAGCAGAGTTAATGCCAGAAGTGCCGCAACCACGGACGATGAACGGATGATCATGAATTGTTCCTCTTTACTTCATTCTCGGTAATAGCGGGCTCCCCGCCATCCTTATGCAATGCCCGCTCCGCCTTGGCCCGCTCGCGGAACTCCTTCGGCGTCATGCCAAAGACCGCTTTGAAACGATGGCAGAAATCGCGACTGTGGCCGTAGCCGAGTTCGGCGGCAATCTGTTTGACCTGTTTCCCGGTGTCGAGCAGCAGCCGGGAAGATTGAAGCAATCGGTGAGCCATGGCGAAGTTGCGGAACCGTTGCCCCGTAACGCGAACAAACAGGCGGCTAAGCTGACCAGGAGAAATGCCGAGCTGCTGAGAAAACTCGTTCAAGGTGAGTCGTGAATCACTCGTGCCGGCCGTCAGTTCGAGTACCCGTTTGAGACGCCAATCGGAGTCGCCCATGAAGCCAGCCGACGGTTTGCCCAGTTCTATCAATGCAGGTGAATGATACATGGGTCAACACTGCCTTCCATTCCGCGACCAGCGAGCCGGCTTTCGGGTGAGGAAGAGCATCGCATCCTGTTCAGATGTGACAGGCACAGCCCGGTCATCGTTGACCGCAGCGCTGGCGGAGGCGAAAGTTTCCAGGGCGACATCGTTTAGAGTCGGCTGGCCGGAAGCAGAGCATAGGCTGGGGATTCTCATATCGAACCTCATGTCTTTCATCGGTTTGTAAATTCGCTTGCCGGTCCCGTGTCATCCCGGGAGAACCCAGCCGCAGTCTTGCCATCTCAAATGGGAGTGGTCTGCAACGTAAGACTCAAAATATCCAGTTTTGATGACACCCGACCCAAGAATAAGTTAGCTCGCCGGGGCGGGGAGTTGACGATCTCCTGCCTGTCGTTCCGTGCCGGACAACGGTTCAATGCAGCCGTCACGAATGGCAATAACGCGGTTGGCGTATGCAAGTGGCGCAGTGCGATGGGTGATGAAGAGACAGGCTTTATTCCCGAGGTTCTCGCGGAGGTTGTCCATCACCTGCATTTCGGTGGCGGGATCGAGGGCGGAGGTTGCTTCATCCAGAATCAAAATGGCGGCGTCTTGCAGCAGGGCGCGGGCCAGCGCCAGGCGCTGCCGTTCGCCCGCGGAAAGCCGGCCAGCAGTGGGGCCGATGGGTTCATCAAGACCGAGTTCCAGGGCCGCGACCACAGGCTGGAGCGCGGCCAGGCGAAGCGCATCCCAGATTTCGTTGGAAGTAGCCCCAGGGCGGGCGGTACGGAGATTGTCGCGCAGTGTTCCGCTGAAGAACAAAGGCGCCTGCGGGCAGAACGCGATGGCTCCCCGTAAAGAGCGGAGATGTAGTTCCGGCAGGCGAACGCCGTTATAGCGAATGGAGCCATGCTGGGGATCGAATTGGCGGAGCAGGAGGCGGCCTAGCGTAGTCTTGCCGCTGCCGGAGGGACCGATGACGGCCAGGATTTCGCCGGAGTTCAGGGTTAGCGAGTCGATCCGGAGTATTGGGGCGGCGGGCTGGAAGCCGAAGGACAAATCTGTTACGGCGATGGCGATGGGCGGCGTGAGGGGTTGCGGATTGGGCGAGTCCGAAGGGTTGACCGGTTCGGCTAGGACTGCTATTTACCCGTAATATTTGACTGGACTTTTACTACTCACCTTTTGCACAATAGTCGGCATGAAATCGCAGAATCAAATCAAGCGCACACTGTCGACACCCGAGGCCATCGAATATGTCC
>Ga0105047_10012273_pt1 | contig 13806 bp, 11 predicted proteins | sample MAT04_FD_78384 | JGI IMG/M metagenome (GOLD analysis project Ga0105047, IMG submission 78384) | Freshwater microbial communities from Lake Fryxell liftoff mats and glacier meltwater in Antarctica - MAT-04 (megahit assembly) | ecosystem: Environmental > Aquatic > Freshwater > Ice > Liftoff...
CCACCATCCCCCTCGACCTGCAACGCAACCTCTACATCGACGGCATCACCGTCACCCGCACCCCCTGACGGCCGGGGGCACCACCGCAAGGGCCCGGAAGAGCCCGGACGAGGGCCGAGCGGGTGCTTCCGAACGGGTGACTCCTCACGCCCGAATCGCCCCGGTTGCAATCGCAGGGAATCAAGACGCTGCGCCGGAAGGCCCGAAGAGCGATGTCCGACCATGTCCGCCGATGTCCGTTTTGCCCCTGTGAGATGCGACACAAACGATTCACCCGAACGGTGTGTCGCACGTACGGTGGTCACTCGGCCGTTCCCCCGGACCGCCACAGGCGCGGCGATCTCGCCCGCAGCGGCTCCCGGGGTCAGCCGATCGGCGATCAAGGACATGTCCGAGTCTGCCGACTTCGACCAAGTGCCGACAACGACAATGGCAAACCCGCCGCGAGGCGGGGACGCAAAGCCATGGAGCCCCCCGGGGTCCGCCAGGCTACCGAACTGACGGAGATCAAGTGGACCGCGCAGCACCCTCGCTTCATGCACCGCACCTCGCGACATCCGCGGGGCGTCCCGCCCGGGCCTCCGCCGGCCCACGCCTCAGCCTCCGGCTGCTCTCCACCTCGGTGGTCGCAGTCCTCGCGACGCTTCTCGTCCCGTCGGCTGCCACCGCCGCCCCCGGGCCGTCCGCCCCAGCCATGGCGGCCCCAGCCATGGCGGCCCCTGTTGCCTTGGCCGTGCCGACCGCGGCTCTGCCGCCCGGCGCCGACGTCTACCTGCCGGTGGACCCGCGGCGCGCGATGAACCGCGTGGCAGTCGGCGCCGGGGCAACCTACACGCTGACCATCCCGGGCGTGCCCGCAGGTGCTACGGCCGTAGAGCTCAACGTCACGGCCACCGGTGCCACGCGATCGACGTACGTGTCCGCTTGCGCAGCCGGCACCGCGCTGGCCACCTGCAAGGCGAGCTCAGCGCTCAACCCGGCTCCGGGGCTCAACACCCCGGCCGCCGTCCTCGTGGCGCTGGGCGGATCTGCCGGCAACCAGGTCACCTTCTACAACAATGTGGGCTCCGTCCAGCTCATTGCCGACGTCCAGGGCTTCTACGTCCCCGCAGGCACCGCGGGCGGATCGGTGTTCGTCCCCCTGAGCCCCACCCGCGCGCTCAACGCGCAGGGCATCGGCGCCAACTCCTCGTACACGCTGACGCTGTCCTCGGTCCCCGCTGGCGCGACGGCCGTGGCCCTCAACCTCACCGGCACGCGCGCCACCCAGACCACCTACATCTCCGCATGCCCCACCGGGCTGGCGCTGGCGACCTGCAAGACGGCGTCCGTGCTCAACCCCACACCGGGGCTGGACTTGCCGAACCTCGCCGTGGTCAAGCTGGGCGGCACGGCCGGCAACCAGGTGACGCTGTACAACAACGCCGGCAGCGTCGCGATGATCGCCGACGTCCAGGGCTACTTCGTCAACCAGACCGCCTCGCCCGCCGGTGGCAGCTACCTCGAGCCCGTCGCCCCACAACGGGTCCTCGCGTTCCAGCCCATGGGGCGCGGCACCACCTACACGCTCACCCTGCCGAACGTCCCAGCGGGCGCCACGGCCGTCGCCCTCAACGTCACCTCCACGGGCAGTGCCGGCACCTCCTACGTCTCCACGTGCCCCGCGGGCACGACGGTGGCGGTGTGCACGCGCGCGTCGACCCTCAACCCGCGGTACGGCACGGACACTGCGAACAACGTCCTGCTCAAGCTTGGAGGAGCGTCCCGCAACCAGGTGACGCTCTACAACAACGCCGCGTCGACGTACCTCATGGCCGATCTGCAGGGCTACTTCATCGGGGACGGCACCGTCGCCCCAGCACCCGTCGTCCCGGCGTTCCCGAACGCGAGCACCACGGGCGTCCCGGACGGCACGCCCCTGACCGTGCACAACGGCGACCTCGTCGTCACCACGTCCGGCGCTGTCGTGGAGAACATGGACATCCGGGGCTTCGTGAAGGTCTCGGCGGCCAACGTGACGATCCGCAACACGGTCGTCCGCGGCCGTACGCCCGGCGGCTCGGTGGGCCTGGTCACCGTCTCGGGCGCCTACTCCAGCGCGACGATCGTCGACTCGACCCTCGTCGCCTCGACCGCGTCCCCCTACGTCGACGGCGTGCGCGGCGCGAACTTCACGCTGACCCGGGTGGAGATCGCCAATGTCATCGACCAGGTCCACATCTACGGCGGCAACGTCCAGATCGAGGACTCCTGGCTGCACGACAACGCGCACTTCGTCAACGACCCCAACTGGGGCGGCGGGCCCAGCCACGACGACAACATCCAGATCCAGTCGGGCAGCAACATCTCGATCACGGGCAGCTCGATCAGCGGCTCGAACGGCGCCGGGATCATGCTGACCCAGGACGCCGGGGCGGTCTCCGACCTGCGCATCGCCGGCAACCTGTTGGACGGCGGGGCTTGCACCGTCAACGTCAAGACCATGGCATCGGCACCGCAGAACGTGGCCCTCGCGGACAACACGTTCGGCCGCAACGCCACCTACTGGGGCTGCGGGATCAAGGTAGCGAACAGCATCCCGCTGGACCTGCAGCGCAACTACTTCACCGATGGCGCGACGGTCGGCCGCACCCCCTGACACGGGCTCAGTAGGCGCCGGTCGGCTGGACGACCGCACGGAAGGTCTTCCACAGGATCATGACGTCCATCGTCACCGACCAGTTGTCCACGTAGCGCAGGTCGAGCCGCACGGACTCCTCCCAGCTGAGGTCGGAGCGGCCGGAGACCTGCCACAGGCCGGTGAGACCCGGCTTGACGCGCAGCCGGCGGTGGGCGGCGTCCTCGTACTTCTCGACCTCCGCGCCGAGCGGCGGGCGGGGCCCGACGAGCGACATGTCGCCCCGTACCACGTTGAGCAGCTGAGGCAGCTCGTCGAGCGAGTACCGGCGCAGCACCTTGCCGACCTTGGTGACGCGCGGGTCGTGGCGCATCTTGAACAGCACGCCGGCACCCTCGTTCTGCGCGGTGAGCTCCGCCAGGCGGGCGTCGGCGTCGAGGTACATGCTGCGCAGCTTCCACATCGTGAACTGCTCGCCGTCGACACCCACCCGGGTCTGACGGAAGAAGGCCTTGCCCGGCGATGTGAGGCGCACGAGCACCGCTGCCAGGCCGATGACGGGCGCGGCGGCGACCAGCAGCATGGTCCCGGCCACCCGGTCGATGAGGGTCTTGGCGATGAGGCGTCGGCGCGGGGCGCCCACCTCGACCTCGAGCAGCGACAGACCGGCGGCCGGGCGCATCGTCAGCCGGGGGCCATTCACCTCGACGAGGTCCGGGGCGACGATGAGCTGGGACCCGATCCGGTCCAGCGCCCAGGACAGCCGCCGCAGACCGTCCCCCGACAGGCTCGGCCCGGCGACCACGACGACGTCGATCGCGCGGTCGACCACCACCTGAGGGACGTCGGCGACCGCGCCCACGACGGGGACGCCGGCCATCGCCAGGTTGTCATCGAGGCTCGGCAGGCAGACCCCGGTGACCTCGAAGCCGTGATGGCTGGCGCTCGCCAGGTCACGGGCGACCCGCGTGACGTCAACGAGCTCGCCGACCACAAGGGTGCGCTTCATCGCGTGGCCGACGCTGCGCGCCTTGTGCAGCCGCCGACGGTGGGCGTGACGCAGGGCCATCGCGAGCAGCACCGCAAGGGGCAGTGCGACGAAGACGAGCATCCGGGAGACGTGGAGCTGGGTGGAGTAGCTGACAGTCATGAGCAGCGCGGCGGCTAACGTACCCGCACGGACGAGCCCCTGGTACTCCCCGGGGCCGTCACCGAGCAGTCGTGGCTCGTACCCGCGCAAGGCGGCGACGATCGTGACGAAGCCGACGACGGCGAGCAGCTGGAGCCCCGCGGCCTCGGCCTGCCAGCCGTACAAGGAGACGAGGAACGGGGCGCCGACGACGACGATCGCGATCCCGTCCAGGGCCATGGTCGCCCGGCGGTACCTGCGCGCCACGCGGACCCACCGTTGGGAGAGCGTCGCGGCGTCGTTGTACTGCGTCCCGCGCACCTCGACGGGCTCCGGAGACGCCCACGAGCGTCGCGGTTCACCTGCAAGCCCTCGCCGGTCCATCCGAATGGGCCACTCGAGCCCTCGTTCAACGGCCAGTGTCATGGGATCACCTCATCTCCACCAGGGACCGACGTTAGCCGACTGGCCTGTCCCGTGGTGTCCTCTATGTCCGATTTCACCCGGTTGGACGGTGGTCGTGACGGTTCTGTGACCAAAGGGGAGCCGGAAGATGGCCGGGAGATGGCCGACGCAATACGTCAGGCCGGGGCGTGGAAGCGCTGCTGCGCGGCGAGAAGACCGCTGACGACAACCATCTCGACCGCGTCGGCCGCCGCGTCGACGAGCCACGGGAGGTCCGCCCGCTCACCGACGGCGAAGTCCTTGAGCACGTAGTCGGCCGGGTCCATCCGCCCCGGCGGGCGGCCCACGCCGATCCGCACCCGCAGGTAGTCCCGCGACCCCAGAGCCTGGCTGATGCTGCGCAGGCCGTTGTGACCGCCCTCGCCGCCGCCCGCCTTGAGCCGCACGGTGGCGAAGGGCAGGTCGAGCTCGTCGTGCACGACCAGCACCCGGTCCGCAGGCAGACCGAGGTAGGTGGCCAGGCCGACGACGGGTCCGCCGGAGACGTTCATGTACGACGTCGGCTTGGCGAGCACGGCGCGCGGACCGGGTACGCCACCGGCCAGCATGCCGACCCGCACGTCGGCGACCAGCGCGCGGCTGCGGTGGGTCGTGAAGGTCGCACCCGTTCGTCTGGCGAGCTCGTCGAGCACCCGCTGGCCCACGTTGTGCCGGTTGCCGGCGTAGCCCGGACCGGGGTTGCCCAGGCCGACGACGAGCCACGGCGTGCTCACGCTCGACCCGCCGGCAGCCGTCGTCATCGTGACGTCGTCGAGGTCAGGCCTCGGCGGCGACGACGTCGTCGGTGGGCTCGTCGACGCCCTGCGGCGTGCTGATCGCCACGATGATCGCGTCCAGGTCGCCGACGAAGGTCGCGCCGGCCGGGAGCACGAGGTCGGAGCCGCGCACCTGGGCGCCGTCGACCAGACCCTCGACCGAGACCTCGATGGACTGCGGCAGATGGGTGGCCTCGGCCTCGAGGGTGACCGTCTGGGCCTCCACGACGTGGATCGTACCCGGGTAGGACTCGCCGACGATGTGCACGTTGACGTCGACGGTGATCTTCTCGCCCTTGGCGACGATGAGCAGGTCGACGTGCTCGATGACGTTCTTCACCGGGTCGCGCTGGACGTCCTTGGCGACCGTCAGGACGGGCTTGCCATCCAGGACGATGGTGAACAGCGCGTTGGAGTGCTTGAGCGCGAGCATCGTCTCGTGGCCCGGCAACGTGACGTGCAGCGGGTCGGACCCGTGCCCGTAGAGCACGGCGGGGATCTGGTTGGCGCGGCGGATGCGGCGGGCAGCACCCTTGCCGAACTCGGTGCGGGTGACGGCGGCGAGCTTGACCTCGGACACGAAGACTCCTGGGCTGGTCGGGCTGAACGGCGGGTACCGGGAGGACCACGGCGGTGGTGGCCTCGGCGCGGGACGCGGGACGGACGCGCACACGACCACCGCGTCGATCACGGAGTCGTGGGGTGGGCCTGAGCGGCCCCACCGGCCATCCGACGTCCCTCGCCGAGGCAACCCGGAGAGTCTACCCGCTCCGGGGGTGCTCGCCGAACGCCGAGGAAGTCGACCGAGGCTCAGGCCTCGTCCGGCGGGAAGCTCCAGCCGTGGCGCACGACGAGACGCACGGTGACCTCCTGCTGACCGCCCTCGAGGGGGAGGTCGGCGACCATGGCGCGGGTCGCCTTGAGGGCCATCACCCGCGGCGCCGGCTCGGACTCCTCGCGCACGTCGATCACGCGGCCCAGTGGTCGACCGGTCAGGCCGGCGAGCTGGGCCGCCGCGGCCACGGCCTGGTCGAAGGCGAGCTCGCGGGCCTGGGCGACGGCGGGGCCGGGGTCGGCGACCTGGAAGGTGGTGGCCTCCAGTCGACCGCACGACCCGCCAGCCACCACGGCGCCCGCTGCGAGCTGCCCGGCGGTCGCGGTGTCGCGCAGGGTGGCCTCGACGGCGATGCTCACGGTGGTGCGCTCGCGGCGTCCGCCTTGGCCCGCGTCGTCGGCCGCCTGCCCCGGGTCGGTCCAGGACGAGGTCGAGACGGTGCGGATGTCCCTGCGCTCGGTGCCGGCGGCGACGAGCGCGGCGATGATCGCGGCCGAGGACTCGCCGGCCGCCGCCAGCGCCGTCGCCGCCTGGGGGTCGGTGCTCTGCGCGGCGAGCCGGACCACGACGACGTCGGGGACGGCCCTGACCGTACCCACGCCGATGGTCGTCAGTCCGCCGCGCGGGTGGCGCGGCCCGTGAACCTCGGTCATCGAGCGACCCCCTCAGGACGCGCCGTCGAACAGCGAGGTGACCGAGCCGTCGTCGAAGACCTCGCGGATCGCCCGGGCGATGAGCGGCGCGATGGACAGCACCGTCAGCTTGGGGAACTGCTTCTCCTCGGTGATCGGCAGGGTGTCGGTGACGACCACCTCGCGCGCGCCGCACTCCTGCAGCCGCTGGGCCGCCGGCTCGGAGAGCACACCATGGGTGGCCGCGACGATGACGTCCCTGGCGCCGGCCGCGAGCAGCACCCTGACCGCCTCGGCGATGGTGCCACCGGTGTCGATGAGGTCGTCGGTGAGCACGCAGGTGCGACCCTCGACCTCACCGACGACGCGGTTGGCGACGGCCCGGTTGGGCTTGGTGATGTCCCTGGTCTTGTGGATGAACGCCAGCGGGCAGCCGCCGAACTTGGCGGCCCACTGCTCGGCCACCCGGATCCGCCCGGCGTCCGGCGACACGACGGCGACGTTGGTCGGGTCGACCCGCGTCCGGACGTAGTCGACCAGCAGCGGCATGGCCCACAGGTGGTCGACCGGACCGTCGAAGAAGCCCTGGATCTGCGCGGCGTGCAGGTCGACGCTCATCAGCCGGTGCGCGCCGGCGGTTCGGAACATGTCGGCCATGAGGCGCGCCGAGACCGGTTCGCGCCCCCGGTGCTTCTTGTCCTGGCGGGAGTATCCGTAGAACGGCATGACGACGGTGATGGTCTTGGCGGAGGCGCGCTTGAGGGCGTCGACCATGAGCAGCTGCTCCATGATCCACTGGTTGATCGGTGCCGTGTGGCTCTGCAGCACGAAGGCATCCGTGCCGCGCACGCTCTCGCCGAACCGGACGTAGATCTCGCCGTTGGCGAAGTCATAGGCCGTCGTCGGGACCAGCTCGACCCCCAGCGCCCGGGCCACGTCGTCCGCCAGCTCGGGATGTGCCCGGCCGGAGATGAGGACGAGCCGCTTCTCGCTGTCGCTCGAGGTGATCCCGGTCATCGTGGTCAGTGCCCTTCGGTGGTGGACGGGTCGGCGAGCCTGTCGGCGGGCGGTGGGGTTCGGGCCAGCTCGGCCAGCGCCTGAGGGGACAGCCCGGACGGCGCGTCCTCGAGCAGCCCGAGGGCGGCGCGTGCGGCCAGTGCCGAGTCGGTCGCCGGACGGCGGCGCAGCACCCAGCGGTCGATGGTCCGCTGCGGGGGGGTGCTGAGGCCGAGGGCGCCGGCCGGCACGTCGCGGCGGATCACCGATCCGGCACCTGTGTAGGCGCCGTCACCGATGCTCAACGGGGCGACCAGGGAGTTGTCGGAGCCGATCCGTACGTGCGAACCGACGGTGGTCGGGTGCTTGGTGACGCCGTCGAAGTTGACGAAGATCGTTCCCGCGCCGATGTTCGAGTGCTCGCCGATCGTCGCGTCCCCGACGTAGGACAGGTGCGGCACCCTGGAGTGCGCCCCGATGGTGGCCGCCTTGGTCTCGACGAAGGCGCCGATCTTGCCGTCGGCACCCAGGTCCGTGCCGGGGCGCAGGAAGGCGAAAGGGCCGACGACGGCGTCCGCGCCGATCCGCGAGGACGCAGCGTGGCTGCGGACCACCCGGGCGCCCGGCCCGACGACGACGTCGCGCAGGGTCGTGTCCGGTCCGATGACGGCGCCGGTCGCCGCCGTCGTCGCCCCGTGCAGCTGGGTGCCCGGCAGCAGCGTGACGTCCGGCGCGAGCTCGACGTCGGCGTCGACCCAGGTGGTGGCCGGGTCGACGACGCTCACCCCGGCGAGCATCCAGTCGGCGAGGATCCGACGGTTCATCTCGGCGGCGATGGCGGCGAGCTGGGCCCGGTCGTTGACGCCCTCGACGAGCACGGGGTCGTCCACCCGCAGGGCACGCACCGCCCCGCCGTCGGCGCGCGCGATCGCCAGGACGTCGGTGAGGTAGACCTCGCCCTGGGCGTTGTCGCGGCCGAGCCGACCCAGCGCGCCGCGCAGCACTGTGGCGTCGAAGACGTAGACCGAGGAGTTGACCTCGGCGATCGCGCGCTGGGTGGTGCTGGCGTCCCGGTGCTCGACGATCCCCAGCACGGCACCGGAGCCGGGCTCGCGCAGGATGCGCCCGTAGCCCAGGGGATCGGCGACCTCGGTGGTCAGCACGGTCACCGCGTTGCCGTCGGCCAGGTGCGCGGCGAGCAGCTCGGCGAGGGTGGCGCCGTCGAGCAGCGGGATGTCGCCGGCCAGGACCACGACGGGGCCGGTGATCTCATCGGGCAGGTCGGCCGAGCCGGGGTCGGCGTGCACGGCGACGGCCTCGGCGTGCGCGGCGGCGTCCAGGGCGCCCAGGCCGCAGAACACCGCCCGCCCGGTCCCGGGGACCTCGTCCTGGTCGGCGACCAGGACGGCCGGGTCCAGGGCCAGCGCGTGCGCCGCCACGGCGTCGCGCTGGTGGCGCACCACGACGACGGTCCGGCGGGGGTCGAGTGCCGCGGCGGCGGTCAGCGCGTGCCCGAGCATCGTGCGGCCGGCGACGGGGTGCAGCACCTTGGCCGTGGCGGAGCGCATGCGGGTGCCCTCACCCGCAGCGAGGACGACGACGCAGGGGCGTGCGGTGGTCACGGGGACTCCCGTCAGGTCGGCGGCTACGACGTCCGGGGGGAGGACGACGTCCGCTGTGGTCTGGCGTTCGGTCACTCTACCGTCGCCGGGACCTCGCCAGGTCGGGCACCGCTGCTCCGCCCCCAGGATTCGAACCTGGACTGCAAGGCTCCAAAGGCCTGCGTGCTGCCGTTACACCAGGGCGGACCGGGTGGTCCTCCAGTCTGCCAGTGCCGCACGGCATGATGGGCCAGTGGCCTCCTCGAGCAAACGACCTCCCCGGGCGCGGATGACCGGCACGCAGCGCCGCGAGCAGCTGCTCAGCGTCTCCCGTCAGCTCTTTGCCGAGAAGGGGTTCGAGGGCACCTCGGTCGAGGAGATCGCCGCCAGGGCGGAGGTCTCCAAGCCGGTCGTCTACGAGCACTTCGGCGGCAAGGAGGGTGTCTACGCCGTCGTCGTCGACCGCGAGATCCAGGCGCTGACCCAGGCTCTCATCGGCGCGCTGGAGGCCGGCGGCCATCCCCAGGTGCTCGTCGAGCGCACCGCGCTGGCGCTGTTCGACTACATCGAGTCCTCGACCGACGGGTTCCGCATCCTCGTCCGCGACTCGCCGGTGACCCAGTCGACCGGGACCTACTCGAGCCTCATCGGTGACGTCGCGATGCAGGTGGAGCACCTGCTCGCCGACCAGTTCACCCGCCGCGGCCTCGACCCGCGCACCGCCCCGATCTACGCCCAGATGCTCGTGGGGATGGTCGCGCTCACCGGCCAATACTGGCTCGACGCCCGCAGCCCGCGCAAGGCCGAGGTCGCCGCGCACCTGGTCAACCTCGCCTGGAACGGCCTGTCCGGACTCGAGCGCAAACCGGCGCTGCGCGGGTCGACCCCGTGACGGACGAGGTCGACGAGGTCGATCGGATCGTCGCGGCCTGGTTGCGGGAGCGGCCGGACCTCGACGTCGAGCCGCTGCGGGTGCTCTCGCGCGTCAGCCGGCTGGCCCGGCACCTCGATCTCGCCCGCCGGACGGCGTTCGAGCGGCACGCCCTCGAGCTGTGGGAGTTCGACGTGCTCGCCGCGCTGCGCCGGGCCGGTGAGCCCTACCAGCTGTCGCCCGGGGCCCTGGTCACCCAGACCCTGGTGACCAGCGGCACGATGACCAACCGGATCGACCGGCTCGAGGCCGGTGGCCTCGTCGAGCGTCGCCCGGCCCCGGACGACCGCCGAGGCGTGCTCGTCCGGCTCACCGCGACCGGACGGACCCGCGTGGATGCGGCCCTGGAGGACCTGCTCGAGGTCGAGCGCGGGCTGCTCGCCGCCCTGGAGACCTCCGAGCGCGCGCAGCTGGCCGCCCTGCTGCGGGTGGTCGTGGCACCCTTCGACGCCTGAACGGGCCTCAGCCGACCAGCTCGGCCGCGACCAGCCAGGACTCCTCGAGCTCCGTACGCTCCGCTGCCAGGGCACGGAGCTCACCGTCGAGGGCCAGCACGGCCGTGTGGTCGGCCGAGACGGCCACCATCCGCGCGTGCAGCCCCGCCTCCAGCACAGCGATCCGGCTCAGCCGGCGCTCGATCCGGGCCAGGTCCTTGCGCGCGCCGTGCAGGTCGGCCGCGCTCGGGGTGGCGACCCCGTCGGTCGGGGTGGGCGGCGACGGTGTGGCGGGCGGGCCCGCGGTGGCCGTCGCCGCCTTGCGCAGCCGCAGGTACTGCTCGACGCCGCCGGGCAGGTCGCGCAACCCGCCGTCGCCGAGCATCGCCCACTGCCGGTCGCAGACCCGCTCGAGCAGGTACCTGTCGTGGGAGACCACCACGAGGGTGCCGGGCCAGCCGTCGAGGAGGTCCTCCAGCGCGGCCAGGGTGTCGGTGTCCAGGTCGTTGGTCGGCTCGTCGAGCAGCAGGACGTTGGGCTCCCCGACGAGGAGCCGCAGCACCTGCAACCGGCGCCGTTCCCCGCCGGACAGGTCACGGACCAGCGTCTGGGACCGGTCGCGCGTGAAGCCGAGCCGCTCGACGAGCTGCGCCGCCGTCAGCTCGGCCCCCCCGACGCTCACCGTCCGCCGCTCGCGCTCGACCACCTCGACCACCCGCAGGTGACTGAACGGGTCGAGCTCCTCGACGTCCTGGGACAGCGTCGCGACGACCGCCGTCGTCCCACGCCTGACCCGACCGACCTGCGGTCGCAGCGTCCCGTCGAGCAGCCGAAGCAGAGTTGTCTTGCCCGCGCCGTTGACACCGACCAGGCCGATCCGGTCCCCCGGGCCCAGGCGCCAGGTGACGTCGTCGAGCAGCACCCGGTGCCCGCCGCCCGGCACGTCGAAGCCGATCGTCACGCCCTCGACGTCGAGCACGTCCTTGCCCTGGCGAGCCGTGGCCAGCCGGGTGAGCTCGAGCGGGTCGCGCGGGGGCGGCTCGTCGGCGATCAGCGCGGCCGCCGCGTCGAGCCGGAACCGGGGCTTGGAGGTCCGGGCCGGGGCGCCGCGACGCAGCCAGGCGAGCTCCTTGCGCAGCAGGTTCGCCCGCCGGCTGCCGGTCACCGCCGCGGACCGCTCTCGCTCGGCCCTGGCCAGCACGTAGGCGGCGTAGCCGCCCTCGTAGCCGGCGACCGCGCCGTCTCGACCGGTGACCTCCCACATCCGGGTGCACACGGCGTCGAGGAACCAGCGGTCGTGGGTGACCACGACGAGCGCGCCGCGCGCCGCCTGGCCGCGGCCGCTGAACCGCTCGACGAGGTGCTCGGCCAACCAGGCAACGCCCTCGACGTCGAGGTGGTTGGTCGGCTCGTCGAGCAGCAGCACGTCGTGCTCGGCCACCAGCAGGGCGGCCAGGGCGACCCGGCGACGCTGACCGCCCGACAGGGTCGCGACGTCGGTGTCGAGGTCGACGTCCCCGAGCAGCCCGGCGTGGATCGCCCTGATCCCGGACTCCCCGGCCCACGTGTGCTCAGCGTCGTCTCCGTGCACGACGTCGCGCACCCGCTGGCCGGCCACCAGCTCGTCGCGCTGGTCGAGCATCCCCACGCGCAGACCACCGCTGTGGGTGACCCGGCCGGAGTCCGGGTCCTGGGTCCTGGCGAGCAGACGAAGCACCGTCGACTTGCCCGCGCCGTTGGGCCCGACGACGCCCACCCGCATCCCCGCGTCGAGGCCGAGGCTGACCGAGTCGAGCAACGTCCTGGTCCCGACGGCCAGCGAGATCGCGTCCGCCCCGAGCAGATGCGCCATCAGCCGGCGACCACCCGGGCGCCGACGACCGGGCCGGCCGCGTACAGCACGTCGTCGGCCACCCCGGCCGCGGTCATCTCGGCGGCGATCGCCAGGGCATGCGCCCGGGTGCGTCCCAGGGCCGCGACGGTCGGACCCGACCCGCTGACGAGCACGCCGAGCGCCCCGGCCCGGGTCGCCACCGCAAGGGTCTCGACGAGGTCCGGGGCAAGGTCGATCGCCGCGGCCTGCAGGTCGTTGCCCAGGGCGCGCCCGACGGCCTCGAGGTCGGCCGAGCGCAGGGCGCTGAGCAGGGCGACGTCGGGCTCGGGCTCGCTGCTGCCCGCCGTCCCGTCGGTCTCGTCGAACCGGGCGAAGACCTCGGGGGTCGACAGGCCTTCGCGACGCAGCGCGAGCGCCCAGTGGTACTGGCCACGGGACAGGGCCGGGCTGAGCAGGTCGCCGCGCCCGCTGCCGACCGCCGTGTGCCCGAGCAGGGCGAACGGCACGTCGGCGCCCAGCGCCGCGGCCAGCTCGCCGAGTCCCGCGCGGGACAGCCCGGTGCCCCACAGCGTGTCGCAGGCCACCAGGGCCGCCGCCGCGTCCGCCGAGCCACCGGCCATCCCGCCGGCGACCGGGACACCCTTGTGCAGGTGCAGGTGCACGTGCGGCTCGATGCCGACGGTCTCGGCAAGCAGCTGGGCGGCCCGCAGGGCGAGGTTGCTCCCGTCGGTGGGCACCAGGTCGGCGTGGGCACCGGTGACGCTCAGACCGAGGGTGACGCTGGGCCGGGCGGTGACGTCCTCGTAGACCGAGACGGCCTGGAAGACCGTCGCCAGCGGGTGGTACCCGTCGGTCCGCCGGCGGCCGACGCGGAGGGCGAGATTGATCTTGCCGGGTGCCCGCACGGTGACCCCGGGGACAGGCGTGCGGCTCATCGGGCCACTCTGTCACGGCTGCCCGGCGATCGGCGCACCGAGCGGGCCGGGCGGACGGGGCCTGCCGGCCTCACCGGTCCAGCGCCTCGGCCACCCGGGCGAAGGCGGCGATGTCCAGGGTCTCGCCGCGTGCCGTGGGGTCCACCCCGGCGGCCACCAGCGCCTGCTCGGCCAGTGCCGAGGACCCGGCGATCCCCGCCAGGGCGGAGCGCAGCATCTTGCGGCGCTGGGCGAACGCGGCGTCGACGACGGCGAAGACGCGCTCACGGGAGGCCGTCGAGCTCGGCGGTTCCCGACGCTCCAGGGCGACCAGCGAGGAGTCGACGCGCGGCACCGGCCAGAAGACGGCGCGCCCGATGGACCCGGCCGGCCGGGCCGAGGCGTACCAGGCCGCCTTGGCCGACGGGATGCCGTACGTCCGCGAGCCGGGTGGGGCCACCAGGCGGTCGGCGACCTCGGACTGCACCATGACCAGCACACGCTCCAGGCTGGCGAACCGGGCGAGGAACGAGAGCAGGACCGGAACGGCGACGTTGTACGGCAGGTTGGCCACCAGCGCCGTCGGCGGCGGCCCGGGCAGCTCGGTGACCGTCAGCGCGTCGGCCGGCAGCACGACGAGCCGCTCGGCGGCGTGGGGGGCAC
>Ga0105047_10012275_pt1 | contig 13805 bp, 12 predicted proteins | sample MAT04_FD_78384 | JGI IMG/M metagenome (GOLD analysis project Ga0105047, IMG submission 78384) | Freshwater microbial communities from Lake Fryxell liftoff mats and glacier meltwater in Antarctica - MAT-04 (megahit assembly) | ecosystem: Environmental > Aquatic > Freshwater > Ice > Liftoff...
AAACAACTGGTTCTGCCATGTGCTTCCATTGTTAAATTGATGGTTCACTAAAAGGTTAGCATTGTATCTTTCTGTATTACCACCTTCGGTTGGGTCTATGCTTCCAAACCTGCTGATGGTTCCATCTTCCACAGCTCTAACTGGTATTTGTCCGCTGGCATCCCACCTGCTTTTAAAAGCAGATGCAGAAAAACGAAGGCTTGTTTTTAAAGAAAGCGCATTGTTGTATTTACCAAAAATATTAAAGCGGTTAAAACGTTGTTTGTTTTCTGTAGGACCATCGCTGTAAAAAAATTCGCTTGCTATGTAAGCGCTTTGTTTTTCTTTATTCTTTTTTAGCAGATCAACCATAGCCAATGTGCGGTAGCTGTTAAAGCGCCCTGCTTCTACCTGTACCCTACTTTTTGCAATATTATTAAAAGTAGAAAATGCTACATAACCTGCAGTATTTAAATTACCTTGTTCTGCATAGTATGGCCCTGCACCAAAATCAATATTATTAATCGTTTCCGGAATAATAAAATGTGCATCTGCATAACCTTGTCCATGTGCATGGCTTACCATATTTACCGGCATTCCATCTACACTTACTGCTACGTCTGTGCCATGATCAACATCAAAACCCCGTAAAAAAATTTGCTCAGCTTTACCGCCTCCGGCATGTTGCGCTATAAATAAACCAGGTACCAACCGCAATAATTCCTGTGTATTTTTTACAGGGTTAAGGGCAAGATCTATTTTTGCAAGCGTATTAAATTTGGCTACGCCAGATGATTGAAGCTGTACATCCTGCAGATTAATAGCATCCGGTTGCATTTCAATTTTTAAAACCGCATTGATACCGGTGGCAATATTAATGCTGGTATAACCGATATGTGAAGCAGTAATGTTGCCGTTTTGCGATGAAGTTTTTAAAATAAAATTTCCATAATCATCGGTAATAGCTTTTGCGTTTTTTTTATCATCAGTGTAAATAGAAGCAGCGCCAAGTGGCTGTTTGCTTAGTGCATCAATCACTGTGCCTTTAATAATTTTCTGGGCAGTGGCTGTTAGTGAAAAAGAAAGTATAGTTAGAAGTATAAAAAATATACGGGTGTAATTGTTGTTCATATAAAAATTTAAACAGTAATAAATACAGCAACTGCTTTCTTCAAATCTGAAAAAGCAAGGCTGTTAATAAAAAGATTATGTCTGTTTAAATGCGGGGAGGGGGATAATTGTATTGCAAACTTCCTGCAGATAAATTATTACCTGCAACACCTATATATTTTTGAATATTTGAAAATATAATAAGATCATTTGTATTGGCTTTGCAAAAAATATGATCAGTGGAAGTATTTTCTTTTTTAAATATTGGTACGCTTTTGCTAGAGTTTTCTTCTTTGGCATTTTTAGTAACCTCAGCATGCACGTGATATTTTCCATTTTCTAAATGCACCGTAGCCATGTGCTGCTTAAAAAACAGCAAGTGATTTACAGCATCCTTTAAATAAGGAAATGCAGGCTTAACTATTACTATTGCGTAGCTGAATAAAATAATATGTAGCAATAATTTTTTCATTTATTTAAACCTGCACCCTATTCTCTCTTATAATTTTGCTGCATTAATCATGCCTGCCCTTTTTAATAATTCAGGGTTTTTACTACCCGTACTTAAAGCTGTTTTTAAGTATTCTTTTGCCTGCGGTATTTCTTTCTTATTATAAGCTATCCATGCAAGCTCTTTGTTTACGTCAATATTTTTAGGGCGCATATTGTACTCCATCATGGCATATTTATGCGCACTGTCCCATTGGCTTGTTTTTATAAATGATTGTGCCAACTCAAACGAAACTGAATGGCCAGGTGTAGCTGCATCAACTATTAGCAGCTTCTGCGCTTCTGCATATTTATCCTGTGCTTTTTTTGTATCGCCCATGGCTGCATATACATCTGCTTTTTCTTCTTCAAAAGAATTGTTCTGCATAATGGCATTAGCAGAATCCAACAACGCCAATGCTTTTGAGTAATTTTTTCTTTCTGTCTCAATTTTTGCAAGCCCTGCCATGCTCGGTGCGTAGCTAGGTCTCATCACTAAATTTGCAGCATACGCCGCTTCAGCTTCCTCCATTTTACCGGTTCTAAAATATAAGTCTCCTAAAATATTTCTGCTCCAGCTTTGAGGTTCGCTGCCTTGTAATCCTGCTACTACCGCCAGTTTCATTGCATCTATTGCACCATCGTTATCCCCGTAAATTTCCCGGAGGTACGATGCTCTTGAATATGATTCTAAAGATGGTTTTATAGCCTGCATTTTATCTGAAACCTTTACTGCTTCGTCATAGTTTCCAAGTTCTACATTAGCATCTACCAATATACCATAAACGTAGGCATTGTTTGGGTTTATAGCCAATGCTTCTTCCGCTATTTTTTTAGCATCTGCAAACTGGTGCTGGCTCATTCTCAAAGATGCCTTGTACACTTTTGCTTCAAAATTATTAGGGTCTAAACTTAATACACCGTTCAATATTTTTTCGATAGCAGCATAATAAAAATGATGCTCTCCGGTAATACGTTGCTCTGCTATAAAAATGGTAGCAGCCTGTAAACGCAATTTGGTATCCTCAGGTTTTTTATCAATTTTCTGTTTTAGTTCTGCCATTTTCTTCTGGGTTTTTTTCCATTCAATGGCATTGGCCAATGCCCCCTTTCTTTCTAAAAGATCAGGAATATCCATTGGGTTTTGCTCGCTGTTGTATTGTTGAAGTTTTTTTTGATTTGCTTGCGTATTGCAACTGCTTTCAGTTATTGTTCCCATTACTAAAATAAAGGAAACAAGCAATACGTGAAGGTTAAAAGAGATTTTCATGTATAGTTTGTTTTTAATACTTACGAAAAAAGAAGAACCGAAGTTCTCCTTTCAAATTTATTTATTCTATATCCATTTAGTATGTTTGATACAATTATGTTATTGGTAAATTGTGAATGGTCAAATGCACCATTAACAATTTACCAATAACTGTTTTTACTAGTTTGTTTTTACTATTCCGATTGTAGGAGATTTAAGGTTATCTACATATACTCTTACATAATAAGAGGCAGCTGCCAGGTTAGGTTTGTTCCATACAAAATTATATTCTCCGGCCGCTCTTTTTCCCTGTTCCAGTACATCAATTCTTCTGCCCAGTGCATCTGTAATTTCTACACGTACATTGTTTGCTGCATTTGTAAGTTTGTAGCGAATTCTTGTAAATGTTTTAAAAGGATTTGGATAAGCTGATAATCCAAGAAACCCAGGTATAATTGCTAAACCAATATTATCGCTTTTTGGACCTACAAAACTTGCACCTCTAAATCCTCTCCATGGTGTTTGTAAAAAAGGAAATGCTGGTCTAAGCGTAGTATCATTTTTACCAACACCTTCTTTAAATGTAAGTGTATTTAATAATTGAGGTGTAACAGGGTTTCCACCTAGGGTGTAATCATCGTACCATAAACCAATTGCTGCTAAAACTACTCCACCTACAGCCTGTAACTCAATTGTAGTTACATCATCTTCCAATCTTCTTCCGTTTGGAAAACCATCCATATTAGGTATGTTTTGTAAAGCTGCGCTAGCATTAAATCTAGTATCTGTTAATCCTAATACTGCCGCATGTACAAGCCCTAATGGATTAAAGTCAGCGCTATTACGTGGCGTTACAGGAACTGCCATATTCAATCTTAGATAATCGCCAAGGGTAGGTAAAAAATTATTTATAAAAGGCTTACCCGCTGCCAATGGATTACCTACAGGCTTACCTGTAGCTAGTTGGTAAGGGCGCAGGTTTGGAACCCCTGTATAAAATATTGGTAAGATATCCACTGCTCTAGGGCTTGTATTATTTGGTAATAAAATATGACCAAAACCGCCGTTTGCTGGTTCTGCCAAAGCTGTACCATTTAATGCAGGACTATTTTTAAGCGGGAATAAACCAGGTTTTCCATTTCTAAAATCAAATGTACCAAGCGATGCTGTTTGAACTCTCAGTTTTGAAAGACCCGGAACTGCCGGTCCAAATTGTGAATCATCCATATACAAAGCCAATTCAGGATTATTAAAGAAAGGAATAAACTGGCCTTCACCGGTACTTGATGGAATCACAGCATTCCATCTGTCTTTATTACCGATTGGTATAATTACTTCGTTTGTTAACGGCATACCAAGACGAGAAACCTGTACCCATGGACCTGAAGCTGTTGGCTTATCGCCATTAGCACTAAGCGTTGTAATAGATGGGCGACTTGCATTTGCGTACACACCAATAATAAAATCACCATCTAAAATACTTGTGGCAGTAGCGGTTGTTCTACCTGTTTTTTGTAACGTACTGATAGGAACTTCAATAGCTATTGTATGACAGTTCATTTTAGCCAACCCATCTCTAGCGCCAACAGTTCTAAATCCACCTGCATCAAATGCACCGCCAAGATCTACAAAAAATGGATCATCTCTTGGTCCACAAAAAACCTTTTCTCCTGATGTTGCAGTGGCAATAGCCGCAGCAGCCAATGATTCGTAACTAGCCGCTCCAAGACCAACGGAAGACTCTATACTACGTGGCCCAATATTGTTTGGCGGTACGGTACCTGCCGCTACAATAGTTGTAAAAGTAGCACCATTGTTAATACTTCTTTCGCATCTGTATGTGGTTTTTAAGTTTTGCTTACCCAAACGTATGTTGAAAAAAGTTGTACCATCTTCATTTACCTGTGTAAATGTGAAACGATAGATTATATCATCGCCAGGTGTTGCTGTATTGTTATCTACATGAATTTCGTAACGGATATTTTCGCCGAAATCATAATAGTTTGGTCCACCTGCGGGATGCTCAAATGGAATATAATTAGCAATTAAGATAATTTTGCTGCTATCTGTTGGACTACGAAATGCATACACATCTGTATTATCTGCCAGCGGATCGTTACTGATCAATGGAGCTTCACGATGGCTAGAAGCCGAAGCGTTCATTGCAAATGCTGTAGCGCAAAGCAACATCGCAGTAAGTTTTTTAAAATATTGTTTCATATTATTAATATTAAAATGATTAGTTGTGGGTTAATTAAAAACGTGGTTTAATGGTGTAATCGAAACCTCTCCAAGGTGTTTGTACATAAGGGAAAGCTGCTTTAAACGTAGTATCATTTTTAGTAGGACCTGCATTGAATGATAATACATTTACAAGGTTTTTTGTAACAGGACTTTGCCCCGGAATATAATCATCATAAAATAAACCGATAGCTGCTAAAACCACACCACCTACCGCCTGCAATTCTATTGTTGTTACATCATCTTCCAATCTTCTACCGTTTGGAAAACCATCCATATTAGGAATAGCCTGTAATGCTGTACTAGTGTTAAATGCAGGATCTGTAAGACCAAGCACTGCTGCGTTTACAAGACCAAGACTACTAAATTTAGGGTCGTTACGTGGTGTAACCGGTACTGCCATATTTAAACGAAGCATATCGCCAAGTGTTGGTAAAAAATTATTAATAAACGGTTTACCTACAGCTAATGGATTACCAATCGGTTTGCCTGTAGCCAATTGATAAGGCGCAAGGTTAGGAACACCTGTGTAAAATATTGGTAAAATATCTACTGCTCTTGGGCTGGTAGCATTTGGTAATAACACGCCACCAAAAGCATTTTCAGCCAATGCTGTACCTGCCACAGCAGCTGTACCTTTTAAAGAAAATAAACCTGCTTTACCATTTCTAAAATCAAAACTTCCTTGCGAACGAGCCTGTATACGAAGTGCATTTAAAGAAGGTACGGCGGTACCAAACTGGCTATCATCCATATAAAGTGCCAACTCAGGATTTGTAAAATATTGTGCAAACTGAACATCTTGTGCAGGGTTAGATGCGTTCCATTTATCCTTCATAGCTATTGGAATAATAGCCTCGTTTACCAATGGCATTCCAAGGCGAGAAACCTGTACCCAGTTACCTGAGAAGGTTTCTGTACCACCTGAGGTTGTACCAAGTGTTTTTATTTGCTGTCTGCTGGCACTAGCCCATACACCAATAACGTAATCGCCATCCAATATATTTGCCGCCTGGTTTACCGGTTTACCATCTTTCTGCAAAAGATTAATCGGAATTTTTAAAGCAATGCTGTGAACATTGTACCTGTTTAAACCATCAATTGGAGGATTGGTAGTATTACCTTCCGGGCGAAAATTACCAACATCAAATGCACCGGCAAGATCCACGAAGAAAGGATCATCTACAGGACCACAAAATACCCTTTCACCAGTTGTAGCTGTTGCAATAGCTGCTGTAATCAATGCATCGTAACTAGGTGCACCTAAACCAACCGGTGTACTGTTGATAGAGCGTGGGCCTATATTTGCAGGCGGCACAATTCCACCAGTAACTATAGATACAAACGCACCACCATTTACACTCTTCTCGCAGGTATAAGTAGTTTTAAGATTTTGTTTATTTAAACGTATGTTGAAAAACGTTGTAGGATCTTCATTTGTTTGCGCAAATGTAAATCTGTACAAAATATCATCTGTAGTAGTGTTTGTTTTATTTTTGATGTGTATTTCGTAACGAATGTTTGTACCAAAATTATAGTAATTTGGGCCACCTTCCGGTAACTGAAAAGGAATATAGTTACAGATAATAGTGATCGTATTTGGATCATCAGGACTGCGAAATGCATACACATCCGTATTATCGGCTAATGGATCGTTAGAGATCAATGGCGCCTCCCGGTGGCTGGAAGCAGATGCTGAAAAACCGCCTGCCAGTAGTGCAAGGGCCATCATCAATTGCTTAATCTTCATTATAGATTTTTTCATTGTAGTAAATTTTAGTAATTGTTTATTTTGAAGTTGTATTATTATTGCTGCCAAATAATAATGATAATCTGAAAGTATTTTTCAGCGCATTATTATTGGTATTATTACCTGTAGGTATTAAGTAAGAAAGGTTGAAACCAGTTGCTTTATATTTAAAGCCTGCACCTGCAGTTGCATAATTTCTATTACCCTTCAATTTGTTTTCGTAAAAATATCCTGCACGTAAAAAGAACTGGTCTTTAAAAGAATACTCACTTCCTAAGCTTAGTAGCACTTCTCTTAATTCTTCTTTACCACCTGCAGGCGCATCGCCGAACGAACTAAACCAACTGCTAGCTACGCCCATGTTTTCGTAGTCTGCTACTTTTGCCGCATCTGTAGGATCAGGCGGTGTAGGTACCAATAATTTGCTTGCTTCAAATGCAAAAGTAATTTTGTTATCTGCATCTATTTCTTTGTTGTAAGATGTACCCAATGCAATGTTTGCAGGTATAAAAGTTTCGCCGCCACCATAGTCCATTTTGTTACCAAGGTTTGTCACGGCAAGTCCAAAATTCCATCCGCTTTTTAATTTATAAAAAGCAGAAATATCTGCAGCTATTGCGCTACCATTTTTGTAAGTACTGTTTGCACCTACATTATCTGCAAGTCTGCTGTTTATATAACGGGCAGTTAAACCAATTCCAAATTTGTCAGATAGTTTACGGGAGTAACCAAGTTCTACCGCAAGATCGTTGGGTCTAAAACTCTTAATGTCCTGGCCATTATCATCTGTGAAATTAAATTCGCCCTGGCTAAAATTTCTTACACCAAAACTTATTGCCTGGTTGGCATCAAACTTATAATAACCGGCAAGAGCCAGCTGATAAAGGTTTCTGATATCTAGTTCGCTTAACCAAGGTGTGTAGGTTACGCCTATCCCAAATTTGTCTACATTAAAAGCTGTTTTAGCTCCATTGTAAAAGGAAGAATTTGCATCTGGGTTAGTGGCTACGCCAACATCGCCCATGGCAGCAGTTCTTGCATCTGCTGATAATCTTAAAAACGGCACGGCTGTAGTTATAGGGTTTTCCTTTGCAGCCTGGCTAAATGAAGTGTAAGAAAACATCATCAGCATCAGCACCGGTAAGATTCCTCTTGTAAATCTTAAACTCATGATCGGATAATTTGTTGAATCACATTTACGGGGATAAGTTGTGAATGGTTTTAGTTTTGTTAATTAACTTTTATGGGGGAGGTATAAGTGGATGTAAAATTATTTTCATGCTTGAGCTGCTGTTTTCTATTGCTTAATACTTGTAACAAACCAACTATCCCGCCAATATTTAACAAACGTAAAGTTTGATGCCAAATTTTTATGGAAAGTGTTAGATTTGCGCTTCTTTATTAAAACAAGGGGGAATTTTGGGTAATAAAGAGTTGAAAAATTCCCAAATTGGAAAGGAACAAATATGAAATCTCAATGTAATGCCAGCATTGCTTTACTGACTGGGTTAAAAATAGCCAGCTGCTAAGAGGGAAATTAATATTTGAGCTAAACTCTTACGAGGAAAAAAAATAATACTGGTCCCGTAGTTCAATGGATAGAATAGAAGTTTCCTAAACTTTAGATCCAAGTTCGATTCTTGGCGGGACCACCGAAACGGACTTCAAAGAAAAATCACTTTGAAGTTCGTCTTTTCCTCCCCCTGTAATGCCCTTCAGACGGGCGTTTAGAAGAAATACAGCATTTAAATTTGTGGTTCGAGTTTGGTCTTTTTGCTTATTATAATAGATTCCATCCTTAAAGAGCAATTTCTGAATTTTTTGCTTTGTTTGAAAATTACCTGAACTCCATAGTATATTGAGTTTCGTTGAAATTTCTATAGAGCGATTTATGTAATATTCAAGGTTCGAGGCGCTAATTGGGCAGTTGCTTATTTGTTGCTCGATTTCCCATGTTTCCTGTTTAAACTTTGTAGTAAACTTGCTGTACAGATCAGTGGTTATTTCTTCATTTATGTATCTTTCCTCCAGTCTCTCCACCTTCTTTTTTATCTCTATCAATTGCTTTTGGAACGCTTCATTCACCTTATCTCTATCCTCATTTATTTGACTGTAAATCGTCTTCATTTGCAATTTAAACAGGGGAACATATTTCTCATCTAAACTTATCTCACTTAATATTTCCTCAAATTTTTTGTGCAATTGTAAAGCACTTTTATTGCAGGAGCATTTTTTACTGTTATCACATTTATAGTAATAAAGACCTTTGGCTTTTACCAAATATCCTCTCATGTGTTCTCCACAGGTATCACATTTAAAAAATAATTTTAAAGGAGTCTTTTCAAAATGAGGGTTTTGGGTTAACCCATAATCCCTGAATTTAACATCATTCACTTTTAAGAATATTTCTTTTGAAACCAGTGCTTCATGCTTACCATCCACCATCTCTCCTCCCAAAGCCTTATGAGATAATAAACCACAGTAAAAAGGATTTCTAAATATTCCTCCAAGGGTTTTTACCGATGTTTTTACTCCATGTGCATTTAACCGGGCAACTATTTCTGTGTTACACATATTCTCATTAGCTTTCCACAAAAATGCTTTACGAAGTACTTTACCTTTTTCATTTAATTCTATGAAACGTTCGCCATTTCTTCTAGCATTGTCATATCCAAAAGGGGCTTTGGTACACCATATACCCGTTAGCAATTTCTCTCTCGTACCCGCCATAGATTTCTGCTTGCGCAAATCATTATCATACTGCCCAAAGAGAAAAAGAATGTTTTGCTGTAAAATGCCTGAAGGGTTGGAGGTATCAATTGGCTGTGTTACAGAAATGATAGAAATACCCAATTCCCTCAACTGCCTTGAAAGCCAGATAGCATTATCTCCTGTACGGCTGAATCTTTCTAAACTGTAAACAATGATGTAGGAAACTTTTGTTTTTGCTTTCTTGGAGAAGTCAATCATCTTTTGAAACTGCTTTCGTTCATCGCTTGCAGCAGATTCATACGTACCACCAAAGTATGATAGTACATCGTAACCATGCTTTACAACATACGCCTCACAACCCTTGCGCTGTGTTTCTAAACTGAGGTTATTATCTGCCTGCTCTTTGGTAGATACCCTTGTATAAATAACACAGTTATTTGATTTTTTCAGCTTTGCAACTTCTGCACCTTTTGCAAATTTTATAAGCGATTCATTTTGTACCATAACACGTAGTTTTAAAACACAAATATATTGATAATCAATACATTAAGTTCTTAATTTAAATTTTAAGCTGCCTCAGACTCCACCATTTGCAGGTTTAGTTCTTTGGTGACCAATTCGTATGTAATCAAAGAGAGTATGTGAAGGCTAGTGATGATCTGTTGCACTTCATCGTTTGTGGCATTTTCAAAACCTGAAAATGATCTTACCTGCTTTTCTGTTAGAAATAATTGTTTGCCTTTCTCCGTTTTGTTTTCTGCAAGCCAGTTGTCTAAATTGATAATATTTGCCATTGTATGTTTGTTTATAGCAAACATACAATGGCACAAAATCGAACTTTACAGGTTTGGGAAGGTTTAGGAAGGTTTATGCCAAACAATTCCTGTTTGTTCCAAATTATGCCATTATGTTTCACATTAAAATTGAGAAACGCCTCTCAAAAAAAGATTGATAACTTTTGCCAGAGAGCCTCAGATTTTGTATAATAAACTTTTTAAAATACAAAATACTTTAAGAGTTCCTCCCGCTATAGATGAAAGGCTAATTATAAGACTTGTGACTATAGAAAATATAGCTAATCTAGTAAAATATAAAGCTTCCGAAAAAAGAGGTTATCAAAAAAAAGCGATATTTATTATAACTTAATATATTAGTTTATCCTAATAATTAATGAATAAAAAAACCGCTCTTTTTAAGCGGTTTTTTTATTCATATCAGGTGGAATAATAAACATTTTTTGAATCACCGCATCATGCATATATACTGACCAAATTTTCACCATTTCCTCTCTCTCATAACTCATTTTCGCAGATAATGCTTCACCTTTTGGAATTGGTGGATTTCCAGTATCGTAAATATCGCAATGAGAATAATTTAAAACGCTTTTATTTAATAAGGGGGTATGAAATATTTCATATTTATTGATAGAAAATATCATACAGACTTTTGAACATGCTATTCCATAATATTCATTTTTAGGAGGTCGTGCGTTTAATACTCCTATCATATTACAATGTTTAATAGATTCTAATTCAAACCTATTGCAGGACAATTCATTCTTCCCACTTATATCATTATATACAAATTGAACGAAGTTAGATTTTAACTTTTTTGTAGAAGGATTGTAATTGTGAGGGCTATAAATGTGTCGTACTATTCTCTCTTCTTTGTGAAAATAATTAGGAAACTTCTTTGCTAACCAAACTATTGATTTCGGAGGTAATTTCTGTAATACTAGAAAAAATATCTGTACCATCAACAAATTTTGGGGTTTTATTTGAGTATTTAACGAAATAGGAATAGCTGTTGCTACCAATCTCTAAAGAAATTTTTTCACATAATTTGTTTTCCCATTCCAATGTTATAGTTCCATGTGGGTTTGGAAATATATCTGATATATTCTCTATAGATACATCATCTAAATTAGTTATGAAAGTGATTGTATTCTGTTCTGATTTTTTTGTTACGGGAATAGAACCATATCCATCCCAATTTTCATTTAAACTTTTATACTCATTAATTTTACTCAATGTGTGTAAAAATGGGTTATTGACAAAATCGAAGTTGTCATGTATAACCGTCATGTAATCACTTACAAAATAGCCAATAGAGTTTGTATTCATTCTACTGTTTTGAGAATTAATAAAAGGCTGACTTATACTTGTTAGAACATCAAAAATATTAACATCGTCATTTGTTACATCTGGGAACATAGTATTATAATTCGCTTCTTAATTTTTCTGTGATAAGAGATTCAAAAAAATGGTTTATCGGTTGGTGCGTATTATTAGCTTGCTTAATCCAATCTGCATCATTCATATCCAAACTATTTTTATTAATAGCCCCGCACTCAAAGTTTATATTAAAGTAGTTATCATTTTGAAGTTGAGCATTAAATTTTGATATTAATAGATTGTCTTTACTCTCAATTACTCTTTGAATTACAGTATTAACTTCAGTTCCTAAATTTTTTGCAAGAGGAGAAACTAAATTAAAATAATCAGAAAGATTCTCTTCTTTACTTTTTTTAAATCTATTCAAATAAACAATGTTACATTGCCTTTCCCCGTGACCTAATCCTAATTCTTTATAAATTTCCGTAAACGGCTTTACAAAGCCTGTTATGAAATTTTCCCAAATTGTATAATTACTTGTAACATGAAATGAAATTTTATTCCTTCCCATTAAAATTGCACAACCGTTATTGTTTTTAAAAATAACTTGGTCTTCAAAATCATTATTTTGAGTAATTACAGGAACATTTCTTTGAAGACCAAAGGTTAATTGAATACCCTTTCTTTCCTCTTTTTCTGTAAAGCCTCTACTTAAAATTTTTTCATAGAATCTGCCGAAAAAAGTACTATCCCATTGTGTTGTCTCTTTATTAAATTGGAAAGCACAATTGACCTCAATTAGATGCTTATTTTTATACTGCATAGATGTTTAGAAGTGTAGATTTTGCAAATCTACATCAATAATACTTTATTTATATCAAAATAAACACCAGTTATCAAACACAATAAAAAAATAAATTTTTATTAACTAAAATAATTAGCTTTTTATTTGGGTGTTTTAGTTTAGGAATTAAACTGTTTACTATTCAATTTCATCTGTAGTAACTTCTAAATTCAAAAGTTCAGCATTATGTAGAATTGTTTTTTCTATCTTATGATACTTATCTGGTGGGCAAGAATCATTAATATTATAAAATATTTGATGCGGAGAAGGCCATCTAATTTGCATAATTAAATAGTTGCCAAAATCGGGAACCACCATCCCCCCTAGCGCAGGTTTGCCATCATCAACGACTCTAGGCAGATTTGCAACACTCGTGCAACTCTCGTTCAGACATGCAGGGTTGGGTATGTGTGTGGGGTGTCTGGACGGCGAGTTAAAAAGAGGTAAGACAATAAAAAGTTCTTTAATTTTAGTTTATTTCCCTACACTGCCAACAGACTAAACTCACATTATCATCGGGTCTAGCAAAATAATATCTAACAAACCTTTGCCACCATTATAATCTACAGCACTGCTATACAACCAAGCATTGGTATGTTTTACAAAGCCTGTTTCCACAGGGTTGTAATGTATGTATTCCAATTTTTGATGAGCAATTTTAGCTGTAACTAATGCTACTGGGTGGCTTTCCGGCTGCCAAAGTTGAAATTTATTATTATTCGACTCGCCTTCATTTCTAAACATTTTTAACAACCATTCACGCCTGCTTTCTTTTGCATTTTTGGCAATAGCTATGTGCAGCATTTCTGAACTATGCCTTTTTAAATCTCTCATTATATCTGATAAAGAATTGCCTTTGCTCCCAACTATCATGTGTATGTGACTTGTCATCATACACCAACCGTACACTTCTAAATCTTTGTTTTGTTGGCAATATCTTATACTTTTCAAAACAATTTCTTTGTATTCGTTTCTTATAAATAAATCTACCCAATGTGTAACGGTAAATGTTACAAAATACAATTGGTTGTTATCGTTGAATTTGTATTTTTTGCTCAAGGTTAGTTTTTTGTCAATTTAAAACAAAAATGTTGGTGGGCAAGTTTGATGATTTAATTCTGCGTCATTTTTAATTGTGCTTTTGAATAACTACAAAGTATTGTAAAGTTTCTGGTGCAGCTTTGCCGCATGGTTATTTGTGTGTTGGCGTATCTGTGCCCGTGTGGTGTGGCATCTTTTATAATTTGCCGCACAGACACCCTGCGCCACAAATGGCTCGCCCTGCATGTCTGCGCTAGGGTCGTTGAGGATGGCAAA
>Ga0105047_10012276_pt1 | contig 13805 bp, 11 predicted proteins | sample MAT04_FD_78384 | JGI IMG/M metagenome (GOLD analysis project Ga0105047, IMG submission 78384) | Freshwater microbial communities from Lake Fryxell liftoff mats and glacier meltwater in Antarctica - MAT-04 (megahit assembly) | ecosystem: Environmental > Aquatic > Freshwater > Ice > Liftoff...
AGAAGTCGGCCGGCGGCCCGCTGGCCGCTCTTGACGGCCAGGGCAAAGTCGCTCCGCCGACGCATCCGATGAGCGGACGGCAGCATGAGCGCCTCGATCAGGCCGAAAGCTCTTTGCGACCCTTACGACGGCGGCCCGCAAGAATCGAGCGGCCGGCGCGGGTGCGCATGCGCAGCCGGAAGCCGTGGGTCTTGGCGCGGCGCCGGTTGTTCGGCTGATACGTGCGCTTGCTCACTGAAGCTCCCAGGGAAGTGCGTGCCCGAATCGTTGGGCACCGGAACGAAAACGACGGTAGAACGCGAAGTGGCGTGAGGGGCGATTCTCGAACCGTCCTCGGACGCCGACGACCCTGCCCGCAAAGGCAGATCGCAGGCACACGACGATGGTCGAAGAATTTTCCGTGCTTACGGTACGTGGCCCCTCGAAAGGGGTCAAACCCGGGTCCGACCTGGCCATAAGCGCAGCCCCCCGCGACCTGTTCGCACCAGCCAACCGCCTATCGTCGGCCATGAAGTCAGGCTTTGTGGTTCAACACGCCGATCAAGGGCACGTCCGGTCGAATTCACCATGTGGAAAACCTTGAAGCCTGGGTTCGACCCCCGGTAGGTTCGCCCCTTCCGGCCTTCCCTCACCGCTTCGGTGCCGCCGGTTTCTGCGCTCTCCTGTCACATCGTTCACAGCCTGTGGATAACTATGTGGACATCGGCACAGAATCGACGGGTACGCCCGATTTTCGCACCATTTGACGGAGGATTCCTGTGGCCGAGTCGGTCGACGAAACGCTCGATCTTGACACGCTGTGGAAGCAGGTTCTTGGCGATCTCGCCGAAACCGACCTCCCGCGCCATCAGCACGCCTTCCTGGATCTGACCCAGGCCATCGCGGTCGTGGGCGACACGGTCTTGCTGGCCGCTCCGAACGAATTGACCAAAGAGGTCCTCGAAACCCGACTGCGAGACACCGTCATCGGCGCACTCTCACACGCGCTGGGTCGCGACATTCGGCTGGCCGTGACGGTCGAAGATGCACCGCCCAGCGAAGATCCGCCGGTGGCCACGACCAAGGTCGCCGCAGAGGCGGGCACGGTCATTGATCTCAATGCCGCGCGCCAACACTCCACCAAAGACAACGCGCCCACCACGATCCCTGGACAACGCGGCGTCGACACCAGCCGCCTGAATCCGAAATACACTTTCGACACCTTCGTGATCGGCTCGTCCAACCGATTCGCTCACGCCGCTGCAATCGCCGTGGCCGAAGTGCCGGCGCAGGCCTACAACCCGCTGTTCATCTATGGCGAATCTGGTCTGGGCAAGACCCACCTGCTGCACGCCATCGGTCACTACACACGCAACCTCAATCCCAAGACACGCGTGCGTTACGTGAGTTCGGAAGAATTCACCAACGACTTCATCAACAGCATCCGCGACGACAAGGCGCAGGCCTTTCAACGGCGCTACCGCGACATCGATGTGTTGCTCGTCGACGACGTGCAGTTCTTGCAAGGCAAGGTGCAAACGCAGGAAGAGTTCTTCCATACGTTCAACACTTTGCACAACGCCAACAAGCAGATCGTCATCACCAGCGACCTGCCCCCCAAGCAATTGCAACAGTTCGAGGAACGTATGCGGTCGCGCTTCGAGTGGGGCCTCATGACCGATGTGCAGCCCCCTGACCTCGAGACCCGCATCGCCATCCTGCGCAAGAAGGCGGTTCAAGAGAAGCTCACAGCACCGCCGGAAGTTCTCGAGTTCATCGCCTCCAAGATCGCCACAAACATTCGCGAGCTCGAAGGTGCGCTGATCCGCGTCACTGCCTTTGCGAATCTGAACCGTCAGCCGGTCGACATGGCCTTGGCCGAGATCGTCCTGAAAGACCTCATCCCCGATGGTTCAGGACCAGAGATCACTTCGGCGACGATCATGGCTCAGACAGCCCAGTACTTCGGTCTCTCGATCGAAGACCTGTGCGGTTCGTCGCGGTCGCGTGTCCTCGTCACGGCCCGTCAGATCGCGATGTACCTGTGCCGCGAGCTGACCGACCTGTCGTTGCCCAAGATCGGGCAGCAGTTCGGTGGTCGCGACCACACCACGGTGATGCACGCCGACCGCAAGATCCGCACGCTCATGGCTGAGCGACGCAGCGTCTTCAACCAGGTCACCGAGCTCACCAACCGCATCAAGTCGCAAAGCCTGCAGGCCTGAGCCGGCCGCTCAGCTTTCGTCACATGATTCCCATCAGCCCCGTACACACCCTGGGGACAAGGCTGTGGATCTGTGGACAAACCTGGGTGTCCCCCCGGGACTACCTGTGGATAACAAAGGTGGTCAACCCACCGTCCACCGACGGGCCGGGTCATCCACACCTTCATCCCCACCCCGCCGCGCACCTCGCCACGCGTCCTGACCTGGCTTTTTGTCGTTCATCCACATCGTCCACCGCCCCTACGACGAGGACGAAAGTCATTCTTCATCCAGAGTTCAAATCACGAACATTCACAGGCCGGCCCACTGGGGACCATTGTCTGAAGAACACGAACCGCCCCTGCGCTCCCAGCGTTGTGGGTCGAGTCCGGCATGATCGCGGTGGACCGCGCGCTCGTAGCCTGCGGTTCAGTTCGTGGTGCTGGTCGCCAGTGCTGTGTGTTTCAGACCCGAGGTTCGGGTCGTTGAGAGGAGTCCGGTGAAGTTCCGCGTCGATCGCGACACGTTGGCCGAAGCAGTGGCCTGGGCCGCGCGCAGCCTTCCTGCCCGTCCGCCGGCTCCGGTTCTTGCCGGCCTGTTGATCGAGGCTGACGGCTCGACGTTGACCCTTTCCGGTTTCGACCTCGAAGTGTCGGCGCGCGTGGTCATCGAGGCGGACGTGGAAGAAGCGGGTAAGGCGTTGGTGTCGGGTCGGTTGTTGGCTGACATCGCGCGCTCATTGCCGCAACTTCCGGTCACCGTTGCCAGCGAGGGTGCTCGCGTGGCCGTGGCCTGCGGAAGTTCGCGCTTCACACTGTTGACGTTGCCGGTTGAGGATTACCCGGCACTTCCCTCGATGCCCACCATCTCGGGTGTCATCGACGGCGATGCGTTTGCAGCTGCGGTTCAGCAGGTGGCGATTGCAGCGGGCCGCGACGACACGTTGCCGGCACTCACCGGAATCCGCGTCGAGATCGAAGGCGATGTGTTGACCCTTGCTGCGACTGATCGCTATCGCCTCGCTGTACGCGAACTTGCCTGGAAGCCCGAACAGTCATCGGTGTCGGCCACGGCCTTGGTGCCGGCGCGCACCCTGAACGACACCGCAAAGTCGTTGGGATCTGCCGCGCAGGTTCAGGTCGCGTTCTCGGCCAAAGACGGAGCCGTTGAATCCCTCGTGGGTTTCGAAGGAGACGGCAGGAGCACCACCACACGCTTGATCGATGGTGAGTTCCCCAAGTACCGCTCGCTGTTGCCCGACGACTCGGCCAGCACGGCCCGTATTGAAACCGCGTCGTTGATCGACGCGGTCAAGCGGGTGGCGTTGGTTGCCGAGCGGAACACCCCCGTGCGGATGGCGTTTACCGCCGACGGCCTCACGCTCGAAGCTGGCACCGGTGATGAAGCGCAAGCCAGTGAAGCTGTTGAGGCGCAGGTGGTGGGAGACGACATCATCATTGCCTTCAACCCGCAGTACCTCCTTGACGGACTCGGTGCAGTGAGTGGCGACTTCGTCACGATGGCCTTCACCGCTTCGGGAAAGCCCGCCGTTCTCACGGGTGCTGCTGATGCCACCAGTGAGGCAGACCAGACGTACCGCTACTTGTTGATGCCCGTCCGACTGGCCGGATGATTCGGCGCCAACGCGCTGCATCACAATCGGCTCGCTGATTCACGGTGTACGTCGAACGACTTGAGCTCATCGACTACCGCTCGTATGCCCATGCGGTGCTCGACCTCGGACCCGGCGTCACGGTGTTCGTGGGATCCAACGGTCAAGGCAAAACCAATCTGGTCGAGGCCCTTGGTTACATCGCCAACTTGACCAGTCACCGCGTGGCCTCGGATGCACCGTTGGTGCGCGAGGGCGCTGACCGTGCGTTCGTGCGTTGTTCGGTGATGGGTGATGGCCGCTCGCTCATGGCCGAACTTGAAATCACGTTGAGCGGTGCGAATCGCGCGCGACTCAACGGTGCACCGGCGACGCGACCGCGCGAAATTCTCGGCCTGGTGCGTACGGTGCTGTTCGCTCCCGAAGACCTTGCCTTAGTGAAGGGTGATCCGGGGGAGCGACGTCGATTCCTCGATGAACTCTTAATCAGTCGCGCGCCACGGATGGCTGGTGTTCGCGCCGATTTGGATCGCGTGCTGAAGCAGCGCAACGCGTTGCTCAAGTCGATGCGCACGTCGCGCGGTGGCGAACACGCTGACTCCACGTTGCAGGTGTGGGATGACCAACTCGTTGACGTCGGCAGTCAGTTGCTCGCGGCTCGGTGGGCGTTGATTGATGAATTGCGCCCGGCCGTCGAGCGTGCGTACATCGATCTGGCCCCCGACTCGGGAACGACCGACCTGCAGTACCGCAGCTCCATTGATCTCGATTCTGAAACTTCGGCCACGGAGTTGCTCAGCGTTCCTGACCTTGCATCGATCCGTGCGCGCTTTTCGGCTGCACTGACCGCGATGCGAAAGTCCGAGATTGAGCGCGGGCTGACGTTGGTCGGACCGCATCGCGATGACTTGTTCCTCGGCCTTCGCGGATTGCCGGCCAAGGGTTACGCCAGTCATGGCGAATCGTGGTCGATCGCGTTGTCTTTGCGATTGGCCTCGTACGAACTCATGCGAGCTGATCTGCGCAGCGGCGGCGATCCCATCTTGATCCTTGATGATGTCTTCGCTGAACTCGACGTCAGCCGGCGGCAGCGATTGGCGCAGGCGATCGTCTCGGCCGAACAGGTCCTCATTACGGCTGCGGTGGCCCAAGATGTTCCCGAGGTGCTCTCGGGTGAGCGCTTCACCGTGGTGCGAGGCGACGTGAGCAGGTCGACATGACACAGGACGACACCGAGCCCGGTGACGGTGCGGCGCCAGACGGTGCGGCCCCAGAGAATTCAGCTGAGACGCCGCCCTCCGGTGCCGATGCGGCCCGGTCGGCCTTGGCGCGGGCGCGGGCCCAAGCGCGCGAGAAGCCCACCTCGACGGGGAACAGTTGGAGTCAGCGAAAGCGAACAGCCGGTGGCGGGGGGCGTCGCGATGAACGGCGTTCCGGGCCGGGGCCAGACGACCGTGATCCTCAGCCGCTCGGATCGGTGGTCAATCGAGTGGCCGCCGATCATCACTGGATCGATCCGCTCTCGATCGGCACGGTCATGGCCCGTTGGGCGATCGTCGTGGGCGATCAGGTCGCCGAACACGTCTCTCCCGAATCCCTGCGCGACGGTGAGCTCGTCGTGCAAGCCGATTCAACGGCGTGGGCCACGCAGATGAAGTTGCTCGCCGCCACGGTGTTGCGTCGCCTGGACGAGGAAATCGGACGCGATGTGGTGCGCAAAGTGACTGTTCTTGGGCCGGCGGCGCCCTCCTGGAAAAAGGGTCGGCGCAGCGTTCCTGGCCGGGGTCCGCGCGATACGTACGGCTAAGCCCACCTTGTGGAACTTTTCCCCCACAGGAGTTATCCACAGGCTGCTGTGGGGGGACACGTGAAATGGGGGTCAAACGCTCAGAATGGCCTTCAGGGGCCTCAGAATGCGAATCGCTTCCGTTAATCAGGTAGGATGCTGGAAGTTCCGGGCCGTTCCCGGCGGTTTTGATCTCACCGATCAGACCCTCCAGGCGCGGCCCTCTTCATGTGTCAGCACGAGTTCCACCGTTCGAACCTGACACGCCTCGCGGCACCTCCGCGGAGCGGTCTGTGACTTACCTGTGCCGGGAGGCAACGCCCCGTGTCTTATGACGCCAGTGCGATCCAAGTTCTTGAAGGCCTCGATGCGGTGCGCAAGCGCCCCGGCATGTACATCGGCTCCACCGGCGAGCGCGGTCTGCATCACCTGGTTTACGAGGTTGTCGACAACTCAGTCGACGAGGCGTTGGCCGGTCATTGCGATCGCATCGAGATCACGCTCATGGCCGACGGTGGCGTGCGCGTGCTCGACAACGGTCGTGGCATCCCCGTCGGCATCGTTGAGACCGAGGGGCGCCCGGCTGTGGAAGTCGTTCTCACGGTGCTCCATGCCGGCGGCAAGTTCGGTGGCAGTGGCTACGCGGTATCCGGCGGTCTGCACGGCGTCGGCGTCTCGGTGGTCAACGCGTTGTCGTCGACTCTTGATGTTGAAGTACGCAGCGAAGGTGCGCGCTACACCCAGTCGTATGTCCGCGGTGTGCCGCAAGCCCCGCTGAAGAAGAACGAGGCGGTCGACACCACCGGAACCCAGGTGACGTTCTGGGCCGACAACGAGATCTTCGAGACCACCGACTACGACTTCGACACCTTGGCGCGACGCTTTCAAGAGATGGCCTTCCTCAACAAAGGCCTCACCCTCGTGCTGCGCGACGAACGTCCCCCGCACTTCGGCGACGATGGCGAGCCGCGCGAGACCACGTGGAAGTACGACGGTGGCTTGGTCGACTTCGTCAAGCACCTCAACGCGAGCAAGGGCCAAGCCCACCCTTCGATCCTGTCGTACGAAACCGAAGACACCGTCCGTCGCATCAGCGTTGAAGTCGCGATGCAGTGGAACGGCGGCTTCAACGAATCGGTTTACACCTTTGCCAACACCATCAACACCCATGAGGGCGGCACGCACGAAGAAGGTTTCCGTGCCGCGTTGACCACGCTGGTCAACAAGTTTGGTCGTGACTGGAACCTGTTGAAGGAGAAAGACACCAACCTCACCGGCGATGACGTGCGCGAAGGCTTAACCGCCATCGTCAGCATCAAGATGAGCGAGCCGCAGTTCGAAGGCCAGACCAAGACCAAGCTGGGTAACACCGAAGCGAAGTCGTTCGTGCAAAAGGTGACGAACGATCGGTTGGGCGCTTGGTTCGAGCAGAACCCCAGTGAGGGTCGCGACATCGTGCGTAAGGCGGTGGCTGCCTCAAGTGCGCGGATGGCGGCACGCAAGGCGCGCGACCTGGCGCGCGGGCGTAAGGGGTTGCTCGAGTCGGGCGGGTTGCCGGGCAAGTTGAGCGATTGCCAGTCGACCAACCCCGAGGAGTGCGAGCTCTACATCGTCGAGGGCGACAGCGCCGGCGGCTCGGCTAAGGGCGGTCGTGATTCGCGGTTCCAGGCGATTCTGCCGATCCGCGGAAAGATTCTGAATGTGGAGAAGTCGCGCATCGATCGGGTGCTGCAGAACAACGAGGTGCAGGCGCTCATCACCGCGCTCGGCACGGGCATCCATGACGACTTCGACATGGCCAAACTGCGCTACAACAAAATCATTCTGATGGCTGACGCCGACGTCGACGGTCAGCACATTCGCACGTTGTTGCTGACGTTGCTGTTCCGCTTCATGCGGCCTCTTGTCGACTTTGGCCACGTCTATCTGGCGCAGCCACCGCTGTACAAGATGAAGTGGTCTGGCCGAGGCGATGTGCAGTACGCCTACAGCGACCGTGAACGCGATTCGTTCATCGCCGCCGGCGTTGCCGCTGGCAAGAAGCTTCCGAAGGAAGACGGCATCCAGCGATTCAAGGGTCTTGGCGAGATGCCGGCCAAGGAACTGTGGGACACCACGATGGATCCGGCCGAACGGATCCTGCTGCAGGTGACCCTCGATGACGCGGCGCAGGCCGATGAACTGTTCAGCGTGCTGATGGGTGAAGACGTCGAGGCCCGTCGATCGTTTATTCAGCGCAATGCCAAGGACGTGAGGTTCCTGGACATCTGACGCGCTGCTGCTGTTGGCAGCGCGCCGCATGTCTGATCCGAACCCCCGAGAGGAACCCCAGTGGCTGACACACCGATCGTCGAAGACATCGATCAGGAACCGACCGAACGCATTGAGCCGGTCGACATTCAGGTCGAGATGGCACGCTCGTACCTCGACTACGCCATGAGCGTCATCGTCGGGCGTGCCTTGCCCGACGTGCGAGATGGCCTCAAGCCCGTGCACCGTCGCGTGCTCTACGCAATGTTCGATGGCGGCTACCGCCCCGATCGCGGCTACTCCAAGTGCTCGCGTGTCGTCGGTGACGTGATGGGTCAGTACCACCCGCACGGCGACAGCGCGATCTACGACGCCCTCGTGCGATTGGCGCAGTCGTGGTCACTGCGGTATCCGTTGGTGGATGGCAACGGCAACTTCGGTTCGCCGGGCAACGACCCCGCGGCCGCCATGCGATACACCGAGTGTCGGCTGGCTCCTTTGGCCATGGAGGCCATGCGCGATATCGACGAAGACACCGTCGACTTCTCGCCGAATTACGACGGCCGCGCGCAAGAGCCCAACGTCTTGCCGAGCCGGTTTCCCAACCTGCTGGTCAACGGCAGCGCCGGCATCGCGGTGGGTATGGCGACGAACATCCCGCCGCACAACCTGCGCGAAGTGGCCAGTGGCGTGCAGTGGTCGCTCGAGAACCCCGACGCCACCGCAGACGAACTCCTGACGGCGCTGCTCGAGCGCGTCAAGGGACCGGACTTTCCGACGCGTGGCTTGATCGTGGGGCGTTCGGGAATCGAAGACGCGTACCGCACCGGCCGTGGTTCGATCACGATGCGCGCGGTGGTTGAAGTCGAAGAGATCAACAACCGCACCTGCTTGGTGGTCAGTGAACTGCCGTACCAGGTGAACCCCGACAACCTCGCGCTCAAGATCGCCGACCTGGTGAAAGACGGTCGCGTCGCCGGTATCGCCGACGTGCGCGACGAAGGTAACGAGCGGTTAGGTCAGCGCCTGGTCATCGTGCTTAAGCGCGATGCCGTCGCCAAGGTGGTGCTGAACAACCTCTACAAGCACACGCAGTTACAAGACACCTTCGGCGCGAACATGCTCGCGTTGGTCGATGGCGTGCCGCGCACGTTGCGCCTCGACGAGTTTGTCTCGCACTACATCGTTCACCAGATCGAAGTGATCGTGCGTCGGACGAAGTTCCGGCTGCGCAAGAAGGAAGAGCGCGCGCACATCTTGCGCGGCTATCTCAAGGCCCTTGATGCACTCGATGATGTGATCGCGCTGATCCGTCGAAGTGACACGGTCGAAGTGGCGCGCAATGGCCTCATCGAGATGCTCGAGATCGACGAGATCCAGGCCACAGCAATTCTCGACATGCAGCTGCGTCGTTTGGCTGCTCTTGAGCGCCAGAAGATCATCGACGAGGCGTCAGAGATCGAGAGTGAGATCGCCATCTTGAATGCGATCTTGGCCAGCCCCGAGCGTCAGCGGCAGATTGTGAGTGAAGAACTCGCTGAGGTCGTTGATCGCTATGGCGACGAGCGCCGGAGCCGATTCGTTGCGGCCGAGGGCGAGATGCGCGCCGAAGACCTGATCGCTGAAGAAGATGTGGTCGTCACGATTACCCGCGGTGGTTATGCCAAGCGGACCAAGGTCGATCTGTATCGCTCGCAGCGTCGCGGCGGTAAGGGTGTACGTGGCGCGGCGTTGAAGCAGGACGACATCGTCGAGCACTTCTTCACCACCACTACCCATCACTGGTTGTTGTTCTTCACCAACCGTGGGCGCGTGTATCGAGCGAAGGCGTACGAGCTTCCCGAGTCGGGTCGTGACGCACGTGGTCAGCACGTTGCGAACCTGTTGGAGTTCCAACCGGATGAGTCGATCGCTCAGGTGCTCGATCTTCGCGACTACACCGCATCGCCGTACTTGGTGCTCGCCACCAGCGGTGGTCAGGTGAAGAAGACCAAGCTCGAGGAGTTCGATTCGAACCGCTCGCGTGGACTCATTGCGATCAACCTGCGTGAGGATGACGAGGTGATCGGGGCCGAACTCGTCTCGCCCACCGACGACCTGTTGCTCGTCTCGCGCAAGGGCATGTCGGTGCGCTTCACCGCTAACGATGAACAGCTTCGTCCGATGGGTCGCGCCACAGCTGGCGTCAGCGGCATGAAGTTCCGTGCCGGCGATGCGTTGCTCTCGATGTCGGTGGTGCGCGATGACGCGTTCGTCTTCACCGTCACCGATGGTGGGTTCGCCAAGCGCACCCCCGTTGACCAGTACCGACTGCAGAACCGTTCGGGCCTGGGGATCAAGGCGATGAAGTTGGTCGATGAGCGCGGTGCCCTCGCCGGAGCCCTCGTGGTGGATGAAACCGATGAGGTGCTGGCGGTGACGTCGAATGGTGGGGTGATTCGCAGTCGCGTCGATGAGGTCAACCCGACCGGCCGCGACACGATGGGCGTGCGTTACATGAACCTGGCCGATGGCGATCTTGTGCTCGGTATTGCGCGCAATGCAGAGGCCGAAGACGACATCGACGACGAGGACGATGCGGCTGTCGAGGGTGAGGTCACCGCCGAGGCGAGCGTCACCAGCGAAAGCAGTGAATCCGACGCGCGCGATGCTGCCGAGGTGGACGGCGACGAGGCGGCAGGATCTACGACGTGACCAACTTGCCGCCCGCCGATGTTCCAGGGGGAGCACGACGGGCCCGGCTCCAAGTGACGCGGATCGATCCGTGGGCCACGGCCAAGGTGTCGTTCGTCATGTCGGTCGGCATCGCGTTGGCGATCATCGTGGCCGTCGGGCTGCTCTGGCTGGTGTTCAGCGTCGTGGGTGTCTTCGATTCCGTCGGGCGCACGATCTCTGACGTGATCGGGGGCAGCGTCAATCCCACTGATCTCTTCGGCTTCGGCCAGGTGATCGGGCTGGCGTTTGTCGTGGCCGTTGTGCAGGTGGTGTTGACCACCGCATTCGCGACGCTGCTGGCTTCGTTGTACAACTTGGCGGCCTACTTCGTCGGCGGTCTGCAGGTCGTCCTTACCGAGGACTGAGCAGCCGGCGCGTGATCGCTTGCGGCCCCTGATCATCACCGCGTCGCGGTGGGATAGATTCTGGGCCGATTCGGGCCTATAGCTCAGACGGTTAGAGCGCTTCCCTGATAAGGAAGAGGTCGGAGGTTCAAGTCCTCCTAGGCCCACCGAAGTTTTCCCTCCTCACAAGGGCGGATTCATGGCCATCAAGGCCCGCGTGGCGGCGGCGAAGGACCTGCCTTCGGTCGTCGAGACCATCACGGTGTCGTTCATGGACGACCCTGTCTGGTCGTGGATCTTTCCTGACCCCTCGACCCGCGCCGACGTGTATCGCCGGTGGTGGCCTTCGTTCGTGCGTGGCGCTTTGGAGCACGGTTGGGTCCGCGTGACGCCTGGATGTGAAGCGGTCGCCGTGTGGTTGCCGCCGGGGGCGGCCGAATTCACCGAGGCCGATGAGCAGGCCTTTGATCAACTCGTGATCGAGTGCGCCGGCCCGCGCGCCGACCTGGTCCACGAGGGCATTGCCCTCTTCGAGGCCAACCGTCCTAGCAACAAGCCGCACTTCTACCTGAGCCTGTTCGGCACTCACAGCGACCATCGCGGGCAGGGACTCGGCATGGCCCTGTTGCGCGAGAACCTTGAGTTGATCGACGCCGAAGGTTTGCCGGCCTACCTGGAATCAACTAACTCGGCGAATCTGGCCCGTTATCGGTCGGTCGGCTTCGAGAAGGTGGGCGAGTTCGCGATGCCGCAGGGCGGACCAGTCATCACCACGATGTGGCGGGCCGCGCGCTAGGGCCACGGGTACGTACGGGTGACTCCGTGCTCGGCGACGTCTACGGTGGGGTCAGTTGTTGTCACGCTGGGGAGGTCCGATGCGCAAGCTTCTGGTTTTGGTCGGTCTTGGGGCCATCGCTGCGTGGATCTACAAGCAGGTGAACGACTCGAAGGCGTACGACGCGATGTGGACCGACGCCACCGCGTTCCCCGGCACTCCGCCGGAGGATCTCGACCTTCGCTGATCTGCGCCGGACGGATCGCCGTTGATCGGGACACCTCAGGTCGCCGTGTAGCCCATCTGGGCTGAGAGTTCCTTGGCTGCGTTGACCACGGTGGCCACCAAACCCGTATCGGTCACCTTGAGCCTGCTGGTCGGTCCGACCACCGCCAGAACCGAAACGGGATAGCCGTCGTAGTCGAACACTGGCGCTGCGATGGCGCCGGCGCCAACCAAGCGTTCCTCGCGACTGGTCGTCCAACCTTGCTCGCGTGATCGCTGCAGTTCTTCGTTCAAGGCCACGGGATCAGTGAGGGTGCGCGAAGTGGCAGCGCTGAGTCCTTGCGGCTGACGCATCGCTCGCTCGAGGTAGTCGGCTGACTCGGTGGCCGGCAGAAACGCAAGGAAGGCCTTGCCCGCGGCCCCGACGTGCAGCGGAAACGCTCGGCCAAGTCCGAGGTCGATGCGGAGTTCGCGCTCGGGCACCGACTGCGCGCGATAGAGCACCGTTCCGTGTCGTCGGATGCCAAGGGCGGCTGTTTCGTTGGTGTCGCGCATGAGTGAAGCCACGGCCTGCGCAGCCATCGATTGCATGTCGTTGCGCGCCGCGTAACCCTGGCTCAACGACACGGCCGCTTGACCAAGGGAGTACTTGCGGGTCGTGGTGTCGTACGTGATCAGGTGACGACGGCTCAGGGTCTGCAGCACGCGGTGCACGCCCGACTTGGGCATCTGAAGTTCGTGGGCGATCTCGGTGACGCCCAACGCCGGTTGCAGCGACCGGCCAAAGAGCAGCAGCACGTCGATGGCACGGTCGACCGCGCCGATCGAGGGACTGAGTGCGGTCGCGAGGGGCACCGCGTCGCTCGAGATTTGGCTGCCGGACACCTCATGGGCGGGGGTCTCTGCGGCTTCGGTGGACACTCCAACGTTCTATCAGATGGAACGAAGTCGAGTTGACACCCTCACAAAGCGCACCTATTTTCGCGCAAATGGAACAGCGGGCAGTTGCGGGCCTCGAGTACCGCTCACTCGACGGCACTGGTAACAACCTCGCTCACCCGGCCCGCGCCTGCGCTCCCGGACTCATGAAGCGGGGGGCCGAGGGTGCTTCGTATGCCGATGGCCTGCGACGACCGCACGACCGCGGCAACGAGCGCACGCTCAGCCGCCGATTCTTTGGCCTGCATGAGGTTTTGAGCGAGCGGCCCCGACCCAACCTCAACATGATCTCGGTCCTCTTCGGCCAGTTTCTGAACCACGACCTCGAAGACAACTACTTCTTCGGTCACTGGATCGACAACAACAAGAGTTTTGTGACTCCCGATTCGCCGTACCAATTCGTGTGGGTGCTCGATCCGGATGATCCGATCGCCACGTTCCGTGGGCAGAACCGTTTGGTCGACGGCACGCCCTGTGGGATTCCGTTCAAGCCGAGCACCGGCGACTTCGTCGATGGCGTTTTCTATCCCGGCACATTGGCCAGCGGCTACCTCGACCTCACGCAGATCTATGGGCCGGAGGAAGAGACGCACCGGGTGCTGCGCGAATACGCTGGCGGTCGGTTGAAGGCCGAGCATTACCAAGGGCTGGCGACCTACCGCACCGAGTACGGACCGGTGAAGGTGGCGTTTGACGTCGACAACCTTCCCGTCAGTCGCGCGACAAGTGGACTCAAGGTCGACAGTTCGTTCAGCCGCTTGCCTCCGGGCGAGGTGGTGACGGCAGGCGATCCGCGTGCGTCGGAAAATATCGGCCTGACGTTGATGCAGATCCTCTTCTTTCGTGAGCACAACGATCGCGCAGCGTTGTTGGTGGAACAGCATCCTGAGTGGGACGACGACGTGTTGTTTCACGAAGCGCGACGTCGCACGATCGCGTTGTGGCAGCACCTGCTCTTTGACGAGTGGGCGCCCAC
>Ga0105047_10012277_pt1 | contig 13805 bp, 5 predicted proteins | sample MAT04_FD_78384 | JGI IMG/M metagenome (GOLD analysis project Ga0105047, IMG submission 78384) | Freshwater microbial communities from Lake Fryxell liftoff mats and glacier meltwater in Antarctica - MAT-04 (megahit assembly) | ecosystem: Environmental > Aquatic > Freshwater > Ice > Liftoff...
GCTTCCAGAGTGGCGCGCATCTGCTTAAATCGTTGCGCCGCCGGCCGCGTGGCAATTGTATCGACATAGGCAATCGCCCCTTCGATCTGTTCCAGCACCGCCATTGCATCTTTGGGCGCAAAGAGGGGCTTGCCCTCGACCAACAGCTGCACGGCACTCGTATGTGCGGCGATCTCCCCATGTTTGCCACTGTAACTGCCGCGCACGCGCAGCGCAATCCAGGTTGAATCGGTAATGGAAATTGTAGCGCTGCCACTGGCTGTCAATGCCTGCTTGACCGTTGTTTGCTCTACGGCCAGGCCACCCACCACAATTTCCACTTGGTCTATTGGCAGGCTGACCGATTCGACTTTCCAGGTGACATCTACGCTGCCGCCCGACGCAGGCAAGACAACTTTGCCGCCCGGTGCTACACTGTCGACCAATAGCTCGGCCAGGGGGCCCACAGTCACAAAGGTATTGCCCGCTTTGGTTGCAGCCATCCAATTTTCATAGGTAAACGCGCGGTCGCCCAACTGGGTATAGGTACGAATGCCGCCCAACAACGAAGAGGCGGACATCTTATCCGAGCCACCGCTAACCGGCAGTTGATAGCCCAGGTTGAGATAGCGATACCAATCGGCAATACCATAGGGATTGACCTGGATATTGTTCGGGTTGAGCGGGTTGAAGGTCATCAACTCGATGGCGTGGACCAGTTCCAAAACAATATCGGCGGCGCGCTCCAATTGTGGGTTGGGCGCATGGGGCATCACCACCAACCCACCTTGATCGATACAGCGTTGTGCCCATTCGGCCATGGTCACTTCTTGCGGATCGCCCAACGCCGACTCGGAAGGCCCACCCGTACAGAGCGGGTGAATCATCTGACCGCTGTAGCCCAACAACGAAATGTGCCCCAGGGTTTGCATACGATTTTCTGTGCCCACGCGCACCAAAAACTCACCGTCACCGCCAAACTCTTTGGCACCCAGCGTGGACTTGCCATCATAGTCGGTGACGTTGCTAAACATCTCGCCCCATTGGCTGGCCAGCAGATTGACCACATGCACGCCCTCGGCCTGCCCTTCCAACAGCGCCGTACTTGGGCTGAGGAAATGGACATGCGTGTCGGCGGTCACCCAGCCTTGCTCGCGCCAGCGTAACACCTTCTCTAGCGTAAAGGTAAGCACCTCAGTCTCTGGGGTAACGCTTACGCGTGTGCGTACGGGCTGCACCTCGTAGCCATTGGTGATCTCCACATAGACATCGCCCAGTGGCAGATCCACCACACACTCGCCCGGGATATAGGCATATTGATTATGCACATTGACAAACTCGCCATAGTTGTCTTCAAACCAATAGGGATTGACTTGCCGATGATTGCCCCGCGGCGGCAAATACTCGCCGTGTGCGCCATGCAAATGAATGCGTACGGCCACTGGTTGTTGACTGACTTGCTCCACCACGCGCACCGCGACCGGACGATGGGCAGGCGCGACCTCGATCAACTCGGCAGCCGACAGCGCAGCAAGATCGTAGATTTGCTGGGTGTCCGGGCCTGTTGCAACATATAATTTAGCCTGTGGGTGAGCCGTGTATTCTACAATAACCGCTTGCTCAGATTTGGCCGGTAGCACCACAGGTTCAGCGCCTAACCAGCGCGCGTGATCATAATCGAAGGCGGCGCGGGCCGAAATGACAACGCCCAAATCAATGTCAACGTTGTCTAATTCACCCAACTTGTTCAGCGTAGCGCCGGTGGGCAGCGTCAGGCGGGCTTTGCGGCGCATACTGGCGCGCAAGGGATGCTCGGTCAGGGTGGTGGCGGTAATGCCATAGATCAGCGCGCGCTCTTTTTGGGGCGTACAGACAATGCGCCGAATTGGTTTGGCCGGGTGTGGGTTGGGCAAGGCATAGAGCCAGAGTTTCTCAGCCGAGCGTTCGCGACCAGAGGCGTGGCGCGTTTCGCCATTGCCATAGGGACGGCGGGGCAGATTGCCCAGGATCTGCTCTTCGGTCAACGTATGGAAAACAGCGGGCTTGGTGGCGGGAATCGCCGCGAACGCGCTCGCGCCCCAGGCGATCCGGCTCTGTTGGATGGCAAAGCGGCGCAGGATCGGGGCCGTCTCGACTGTGCCGTCGGCATATTCCAGCGTATAATCGGCCACCAGATCGCCCAATTCATTGCCGTCAACCGAGAAGTCCGCCAGGCCCGGCCAATAGTTGGTCACACGATCCTCTACGGCGTGCAGAAAGATCAGATAGGTTGCGGTGAGCGCATCGACATCAATGTGAACCGCTTGGTTTTCTAACAAAATCACATTTTTTTCCCCCGGTTGGCCCAAGACAAAGGGCATGCCGCAAAAAGTCTGATGGCCAGTCAGCTCGCCGACACCGATGGGCGCGCGTAGGCCATCGGTCAGGGTTTGATGATCAAGCGTAAAGGCTTTGCTCAGGGTGACGGGTGTGAAATAAGGAGAGACAGGCGGTTTCATGACAACTCCTCCCAACATAGTAGATTGCATGATAGTAGGCTGCATGGATAAAAGCAAAGAGATAGCATCACAAGACGTACTTGTCTACATGATACTCTATTGACTATACTTGGACAACAACCAGTAAAGACCAATCAATTCCCTAGTAGATGATGGCGTACCTACCCCGGCAGCAAGTTGGCCGTTTACCGCTGGCCAGTACCGCAGGTCAATTTCCGCCGGAATTTACTAGCCAAAACCGAATGGACACGCTCATGGGCACAACCATTATTGACCTCACCCTGTCACTGTATCATGGCCTGCGCGGCGTCGAGATCCACCCGCACACGCGCATTGCCAGCGACGGCTACAACACAACCAACCTGAAGCTCTACAGCCATGCCGGGACACATATGGACGCGCCGCGCCATTTCCTGGAAGACGGCGCAACCATTGATCAGTGGGATCTCCAGAAATGTGTCGGCCCGGCGCGCGTGATCAATCTGGCGCACAAAGCACCCAACAGCTTGATCACTGTCGAGGATGTCGCCCCCTATGCCGAGCAGATTGGGCCTGGCGCGCGTCTGTTGCTGCGCACAGATTGGGATGCCCATGCCGAGCTACCCGACTATCGCACCCACTTTCCGCGCATTACGCGCGAATTGGCACATTGGTTGGTGGCACGCGGTGTTTGGCTGGTGGGTGTGCAGACCCCCTCGGTGGCGTCATTGGCGGATCGCGATGAGCTACGCGATGTCCACCAGATCTTGTTGCGCGGGTCGATTGTGATCGTCGAATGTCTTATCAACCTGGATCAACTGCCCGAAGTGGTGACCTTTATTGCGCTACCGCTCAAAGTCCAAGATGGCGACGGCTCGCCAGTGCGTGCCGTTGCCATGATATAGGCCAGTGTGTACTTGGTACGATCAAGTGTAGTCAAAAGGAGGAAAAATCAGCGCTAAATTAGTACTGAGGTAGCATTGTTTTACCTATATTCCCTAGGTATAATAGAACTGTATGCACAATCAATCTGTGGCAGTATCATCTACACTGGATCCATGGCAGACGATAGATGAACTGAATAAGCAAGCAGCTGCCCTACAATTCAAAGATCCAGTGCAAGCGCGTTCCCTTGCACAGAACGCGCTTGCACTGGCGCAATCTGTCCAGGAATTCGATTTTCCCTACCAGGCAGGCATGGGAGAAAGTCTGACAATCGTGAGCCGCTGTGCCGTCGAAGTAGCCGATTATTCATCAGCAATCGACTGTGGTCTACAAGCCGTTGCGCTCGGCGAACAACTACCCGTTGCCCGCTTTTTACCGCAGGTGTTGGGCCTTATTGGCTATGCGCATACACGCATTGGTCTCTATGTAGACGCGCTGCGTTATTTTATTCGCCAGCAACAGATCAGCGTGGCACAGGTTGATCACAAACACAAAGCAAGCGCCTATATGGGCCGTGGCTTGGTCTATTCCTTTAGTGGCGATCAAGAAAAAGCCATTGCAGTGTTCCAGGCCAGTCTCCAAATCTTTCAAGAGATCGGCGACCAATTTGGCCAGACAACCGCGTTGACCAATATGGGCAATGCCTATGAAATAATGGGCGACTCTGCGGCGGCGCTGCGCTATGGCTTTCAGGCGCTGAGCCAAAGTGAAGCTGCCGCGTTACAGGGGGTGATCCCGCGCCTGATCCGCACCAATATTGGCACAGCCTATTTACGGCTCGGTGATTTGGTAGCAGCACGCACCTATCTGAACCAAGCCATGACGCTGGCCGGCGCAGAGCAAGATCCGTATATCGCCTTGCTTGTCAATCTACAATTTGGCCGGCTTTATAGCATAGAAGCCAATTATGCAGAGGCGATTCTTCACCTGCAAGTTGCGCTGGCCGCGGCGGTGGAGCAAGGCCAAAAAATGTTTGAATACGAAGCACACAAAGTCTTGGCGCAGGTTTATCAAGCAACGGGTGAAGCAGAAAAAGTGATTACCCATCTCAAGCAGTTCTACACCATTCGCGACTCGGTTTTAAATCTCCAAAACAAAACGCGCCTGGGTGCAATGGAGCTGGAACAAGAACTTGAGACAGCACGGCGCGAAGCCGCAGTGTCGAAGCGCCTTGCCGCTGAGCTCGAACGACAAGTCGAGCAACGCACCGCCGATCTGCGCGCATCGTTGGATCGGGAAACGCATCTGTCCCACGAGTTGGAAAGTGCATTGGTGCATGAAGTCGAATTGCAACGCCTGAAAACCCATATTATCAACACGGCTTCCCACGAATTTCGCACACCGCTTAGCATCATCAGCTTGTCGATGGAGATGCTTTGCGACCGCCTGGAACAGCTTTCGCCCGAAAAACGTGTCCACTATCGGGAACGCATTCGAGAGCAGATTCTCTACTTGACGGATATGTTGCAAGATATCTTCACCATTAACACCTCCAACGATGTCGAGCCGGAATATGCGCCCTACCGGTTTGGTGATTTTTGCCGCCAACTAGAGCAGACACTTTTTCGCGAATTGCAGCATACCACTGGCATCACCTTTATTTATGCGGATCAACCAACCCGGCTCATCATCGATTTTCAAATGGTCAAGCGCATTTTGTTCAACTTGATCGTCAATGCCATCAAATTTTCGCAAACCGACACGCCGATCCAAGTCTACTGTGAACATACGGGGCGAGAACTGATTCTGCGCGTGGTGGATCAAGGAATTGGCATTCCCATCGATGAACAGACAAAGATTTTTGAGCTATTCTATCGCGGCAGCAATGTCGAGGAACGGCGTGGCCTGGGCCTGGGCTTGAGCATTGTCCAAAAATTAACCAGTGCCCTCAATGGCAAAGTTACAGCCACCTCGCTGGGGCCCAATCAAGGCAGCACCTTTGCGATCCAGATCCCCATCGGGCAACAGCCAAAGAATAGTCGCGTCTTGCTGGGCTAATACCGCCGGACCATAGGCCATTTTCATTGCCCCATCCTTATAAAAAACACAACTATCGCTCAATTGGTAAGCAATCGAGCGATAGTTGTGTTGCCCGTTGACTAGCGCGTTATGATTGGCAGATAAAGCGTCTGCTGTGCGGCTGTTCCACCAACGACAACCTTCAACAACGCCGTCACTTCACCACCAAAGCCGTCGCTCACCGTATAGGTGAAGCTGTCTTCGCCCACATAACCAAGATTGGGCGTGTAGAGAATACGATTCTCGACAATGGTCACGACCCCGTTACTGGCATTGCCGACAGCCAGCAGGCTCAGCACATCATGATCGGGGTCCTCTACAGTCGCCAGTATGTCGATCAGCATTGAACTACCCACGATGTCTATTACGATCGTATTGTTTACCTGAGGAGCACGATTGTTACCAGTTTTGTAACTCCCTTGGCGACATGGCTCCAAATTGGCCGTACGGTTCATTAGATGCACGGGCACAATATAATCCAACACGAGAAATTTGTGAGCATAGCCAATATCAGACTCATCGCCCAGCTCGTAGTAATAGGGCTGGAACCCATAGCGACATTGCGCCGGCCACTGGACCACTTGCCCTTCCACCACCCGAGGGAACCCCTGGACACCGCCATCAAGTTCAAAGCCTTTTTCCCAGGCTATGGTTTGCGTATGTTCGCGCCCAAAACCAGTGCCATATTCGTAGCTACCGCCGGTCTGGATTTTGACAGGAATAATGCCAGCCTCCACATCGAACTCGGCCCCAATCTTGGCAGTGTGGCTGGTGGCGGTAATGACGCTGCTGGCGCCACCGGTGGTTGTGCCCAGCGACCAAGTCAGGGTACTCTCACCGTCACCAATCTGTTGGTTGTTGAGAACCCCCTGATTGGCCCCATTCCACAACAAATTGCCGCGTGTGCGTACCGTTTCAAGCTGACCCGTTACCGGGTTGTGCAGTTGTACATTGAACCAGCCATCGGTACCGGGCACATAGTTACCTGCGCGATTGGTCTTGCCGTCCGGGTCCCACACCCCCACAGGATAGCGATGCGGGTCAACATGATTGGTGCCAAAAATTTGGACTTCCGCCAACGATAGCACCCCCAGACCGGCCAGTTGCACCCGTACATAGCGACCACGCGTGGGTTGGAAGTTGGCATCGAGCGTGCGGAAGGTGGTCACACGGCTGCCTACGCCCTCATGAAAATAGCTCACAACCCCCGGTGCAGTTTTGAGCACATTCGGGTCGTTGCTAATCGTGCCTGGATCGCTGTCGGTGATAAAGAGATGAACATCAGTCAGTTGATTCATGCACGACGGCAGGGTGCAACCCACATTATTGCGATTCCAGAGCCTGATCTTGGTTATATCCTGTACGGAACCGAGGTCGATTTGCCACCAAGGTGCAGTTTCGGCCTGTGTCTGCATGACCGAGCCATTGGCCAGGACGCCATCGGTATTACCATCGGCGGCCAAGGCCGCGCTGTTGTTAGCAATGGAAGGATCTATGCTTGATTGGCTGGCATAGAAATCGCGGAAGAGGGCCAGGTTGCTCCAATCGCGCACCACAGGTGTCCACTGCAAGTCAATATCGTCGCGCATATCCCAGGCATCCAGGCTGAGTGAGCGGTTTTTCAAGCCCTTATTTTCACAGAAACGGGCGCTCCCCTCGACAGCAACACCGCCCTGCATCAACTGATAGCTATAGCAGTCATAGGTGACATCATCGACGACCATGAAATCTGAGAAATTAGTCCAGCCGACGGCAATACTCTGGCCTTGGTTTTGGCTGCCAGCGCGTGTCTGAGTGGCAGCGTATTCATAGCCAGCCGTCAGCTTAACGCTGGTTTCAAAGGAGAAAACCGTGCCTTCTGCCCCCACACCCCCGCCGAAATAACCAGACGCGCTGTGCGAATAGAAACTGCTGAGCGCCGTTTCAGTGCTCTTTTCTTGCGATTCGGTCTTGCCCACCGAGCCATAGATATATTGCCCACCCTGTATCTGCTGCCAGAACGGTGGCACAAAAATGGCCGATGTAATCTGCGGCTCGATGGTTTGTTTGCATTGGAGCATTCCCCCCATCGCCGGCGCATATTGAGCCTTGAGCGAGTCGTTGTCCCAATCGCCCAGGCGCACGCTAATATTGGTAGCGCCCATACGGCCCTCGTCGCCGTTACGCCACGCGTCCACCAAGCTCATGCCAAAAGGCAAACCAACCGTGGTGGCAACTGTTGCTGTTATGCTGTCATTGACACGCACAGTTTGCAACCAATTTCCCTGATCACGGAAGCCAGCTACAATTTCGGCCAAGCCATCGCGATCCAGATCCGCCGCATCCAGCGCGAGATCGCGCACCTGATCGCGGTAATTTTCCTTGTTTTGCCACCAGTTGTGCGCCACAATCGTCGCCACTTCGGCATCCAACGACACTATGGTCAGGCCATCTGGCGCATCCTCATAGGCGAGAATCACTTCGGCCACCCCATCACCATCACTATCGGCTGCAGCCAGCGCCAGATTAGGATTGCGCACGCCAGGGTTTTCCCACTGTCCATGTTGTGTGATCAGCGCACCTTGGGGATACACGGTCATGCTATAGGTGCGCACGGTGATCTTGTTGCTGTAACCATCGTTATCATCATTGCCATGGTCATAGGCCAGCACAATCTCGTCGCGAAAATCACCGTTACTATCGGCTGCGGTCACTTGCAGATTGCGTGCATTACCCGCCTCGACGCGCAGGGTCGCTATTTCTTTCAGATTGTTTTGATAATTGGAAGGACTATGATTGTCCACATAGAGATGGCCAGGCGTGTATTCAAGCACAATGAGTTGCAGAAAATTGCCCCCGTCTTCCTGAAAAGCGACAATAACCTCGTCGTCAGCGCCGTCGCCATCCAGATCGCCGGTTGCTACATTGAGCAGAGTGGGGGCATTGCGAAAATTTTCCACCGAGCGCCAGAGGCCCAAGGTCAAGCCATCCGAGGGCAAGCCACCATGATTTGTCCCATTAATTAACTGAACGCTCAAGCTGTTCACCGGACTGCGGGAGACCAGAGCAATTTCTTCATCATCCAGTGCGCTGCGGGTGAGATTGCCACTGGCAATGGCAATGCCCTGGTGATTAGAGGCCGTCGATTGCCAAGTGGTCAGCCCCAGGGCATTGCTCTGTTCGACCAGCAGCAGTTGACCATCGCTGTTGCGCAACGCTTGGAGCAGTTCAACCTTACCGTTGGCATCAAGATCGGCCAGCGTCGCGACGGGTTCAGTGACATTGGTCAGGCTGGCAGCAAGCGCACCGCTCAACCAGGTCTGTTGCGGCTGGAGCTTACCCTCATCGGTCAGGTCCAGCCGAGTGGCGGCCAACCAGTTTTGGTAGGGAGCCGCACCGCCCTTGTAGCTTACAAAAATCTCGCGTTCGGCCCCCATAAGCAACAGATTGCCAAAGGGCGATGCGGCGCAAGCATCGGGTGCGCCACTGACGCGCAGGGCAGGCTCATCGGCTGAGACAACCGTAGCCATGGCTTCTTCGCTGACGGCTGCGGGCTCCACTACATCACCTGTTTGCGCGCCCGCGTCGCGCGAAGCCATCCATAACAACAATAAACTGATAATAATCACTACCACAATTTCCTGTACTTTGTGTTTCGTCTGCATGTTCATGTTTGCTCCTTGGATTAACTATTTTTTGGGTAGCTTATAACGGCTAATCGGGGTAGTGTGTGGGATGGCGCGTACCCGGCAACCCATCTTCTCGTTTCAATTGCTGCCAGAGCGCCACCACAAGTGTCATCACACTGGGAAAGTGTTGCGCAGTTGGCAGACCTGCCCGCCGCAGCGTAATGCGCCACGGTTGCCCCACATCGGTACGCCAGATGCGCAGGAGGTAGATGTGCGAATTACTCGTTGCCGGGCCACCCGGCTGCTCTTGTGTCGGCTGTGTCATTGCTGCTATCCTTCTACCGTGAGGCGGCGTGTGACGCGTATTCCGCCTGTTTGCTTGTACAGACCGATTATCTCGCAGGCGCGTTACCTGGGCGTTACCACATTGCGCACGCCGCGTTACCACCCATCGCGGCTTCATCCTCAGGTAATTGTAAGTTCATCCACGCGCGCCTAGTTCGCAACCCGTTGTATAATAAACCGCATGGCCCAACTGTCGATCCAACTGCTCGGCGGGTTGCGCGTGCACCGCGCCGAGCAGCCGATTACCCATTTTCGCTCCCTCAAGAGCCAGGCGTTGCTCGCTTATCTGGCTGTCGAAGCATCACGCCCGCACACCCGTGCAGCTATTGCCGGGCTGCTTTGGCCCGAACAACCAGAAGCACACGCCCAATTGAATCTGCGCCAATCGCTCTTTCGCCTGCGCAAACTGTTGGAGAACGAACAAACCGCGATCCCCTTTTTGCAGATCACGCCCAATATTCTGCAATTCCAGCCGAACAGCGATTATTGGCTGGATACCGCCGCCTTTACCCAGTTGCTAGCGGCTTGCACGCGCCACGCACAAAACAGTGCAGGTGCGCGCGTACAAAATCACCGTCGCCAGTGTCGCACCTGTATAGAGTGCTTGGCCCAAGCGGTTGACCTTTACGTGGGCGAATTCATGCAGGGTATCTACATTGACGATAGCCCGCCACTTGAAGAATGGCTACTGTTGCAGCGCGAGTGGTTTCATCATCAGGTGCTGGATGCGCTCTACGATCTGTCCATCTGGCAGGAAACCCAGGGTGACTATGCGCGTGCCTATGCCTATGCGCGCCGTCAAATTGAATTGGATTCCCTGCGCGAGGAAGCGCATCGCCAGGCGATGCGTGCGCTGGCGTTAGATGGCAAGCGTAGTGAGGCGCTCGCCCAATATGAAGCCTGCCAGCAAATTTTGTACAACGAGCTGGGTGTGCAGCCTACACCGGAAACCGACATGCTGGTACGCCAAATCGAGCGTGGCGAGATCAGCACAATGCGCAGCAACTCAGCATTGGCCACGCTACCAACAGCCGATGGACAGACACAGATCGCTGCGCCGCGCCACAATCTGCCCCAACTGGGGGTGACCTTGATCGGACGGGAAACGGAAACAGCCAGACTACGCGCAGTGCTGCTGGATCCAACGCAACGGATAGTTACCTTGGTCGGGTGGGGTGGCGTTGGTAAAACACGATTGGCTATCGCCGCCGCTGCTGATGTAGTAGGGGCCTTTACCGATGGCGTCTGGTTTGTTGGATTAGTTGGCGTGGAAGCACGGCCACATGTCGTCACGACGCTAGCGGGCGCACTGGGCTTTACCTTCCAGGGTATCGGTGAACCAGAACAACAATTACTCGACTACCTGTGTAACCAAGAAGCACTATTGATCCTCGACAACTTTGAGCAAGCAATGGCGGCGGCGGCGCTCGTCCAAGCGTTGATAGAGAGTGCCCCGCGGCTCAAGATATTGGTGACATCACGCGAGCGGCTGAATTTCCAGAGCGAAATCACTCTACCCATCACCGGCTTGCCAACGCCCCCGGCCAACAGCGATCAGCCAGCCCTGGCCCAAACTTTTAGCAGTGTGCAACTCTTTGTGAAGCGCGCCCAACATGGACCGCTGGGCTTTGTGTTGGACGACGAAACCCTGCCCGCCATCGTAGAGATTTGCCAATTGGTCGAGGGATTGCCCTTGGGCATTGAATTGGCAGCCAGTTGGACGGAACATTATACGTGCGCCGAAATTGCCCAAACTCTCCGTCAAACGCTTGATTTTTTGAACACATCCCAGCGCGATCTGCCCACCCGGCACCACAGCCTGCGCGCGGTCTTTGACTATTCCTGGCAATTACTCACCCACGCCGAACAACAGGCGTTGGCGCAGATGACCGTTTTCCGTGGCAGTTTTGGACGCGCGGCGGCGCAAGCGGTGACCACAGCGACCATTCCCCAATTGGTGGCGCTGGTCAATAAATCACTGGTGCGCGTGCTGGCACCGGGGCGCTATGCGCTGCATGAAGTAGTGCGCCAGTTTGCAGCCGAACAGGTTGCTAAACCCCAGCCAATAACCGAACACACCAATGTGCAGGCCCGCTATGCGCGCTATTATCTACAGTTTGTGCAGCAGCAAACGGGGCTTTTTGGCCAGCACCCGCACAAAGCGGTAGCCCACATCTTGCAGGAATTAGACAATGTGCGCCAAGCCTGGCACTGGGGAGTGGCCCACCAGCTGATCGATGAACTGGCCCAGGCTCTACCCAATTTAGCGCACGTCTACGATCTAGCCGGTCTCTATCAAGAGGCTGTGGCACTTTGGCAACTGGCAAGTGAACACTGGCAAGTTGCAACACCAACAGAACCGAAAGCAGTCATCACATTGCGCGCCCATCTCGCGCTGGAACAAGCACGCGCGCGCGCTGTCATTGGGCACTATGCGCAGGCAATTACCTGTGCGGAGCTAGCCCTCGCCCAAGCGCAACGGGTCGGGAATAGCTCGCTTCAAGCCGCGGCTTTGCATCAATTGGGCGTAGCACGCTATCGCCAAGGTGATCAGGCGGCAGCGTTGCCCCTGCTGGAAAAGGCAGTTACGTTCGCACAGACGACCGACGCCGCGCGCCTCACGGCCGATTGCCTGTTGAGCTTGGGCGAGGTGCAGATGTATCAAGGGGCAGCAGCTGGGTGGGCTAGCTTTAAAGAGGCCTTAGCGCTGTATCAAACCATAGGCGACCGCCGCGGCGAAGGGGCCGCGCTCAATAGCTTGGGGCTCTTTGCCCACATGCAAAGCAATTTCAGCCAGGGCAAAGAATTTTTTGAACAAGCCTTGCAAATTCACCGTGCCCTGGGCGATCGGCATAACGAGGCGGTCACGCTCAACTGCCTGGGCAACTTTTACAGTAAACAGGCAAATTACACAGAGTCCGACCACTATCTGCGCCAAACCCTACAGCTTGTACGCGACATTGGCTATCGCGTTGGTGAGATGCAAGCCCTAAGTGGGCTGGGTGTCAACCAGATGTTGCAAAAACAGGCAACGGCGGCCCGCGCGTATTTTGAACAGGCGCTGCCCATTGCCCGCCAGAGTGGCTATGTACGCGGTGAAGGTGTCATCTTAAACAACTTGGGCAATTTGGCCAGTGATGAACAAGCCTATGCACGTGCCGAGCAATGCTATCGCGCGGCACTAAGCGTCGCCCAGCAAAGCGGGGATCAATACTATGCTTGTGCGCGTCTCCACAATATGGGCAATATGCGCCGTTTCCAAGGCGAGTATGTGGATGCCCAGCGCTGTTATCAAGAAGCGGTCAAGATTGCTGCGGCGATTGGCGACCGGTGGATCGAAGCCAGTGCGCGTGCCGACCTGGCGCTGGCGTGCACCTTTCTTTGTGACGATGCCCAAGCTGGAGTCCACTACACGCAATCACTAATATTGGCGCGGGCGATAGGAGATCGCTGGTGCGAATGCAAAGTACTGGCCAACATGGGCTGGCTGGCCGTGGTACAACACTGTGATTCCAGTGGTCTAGGCATGATTGACACAGCCATTGAATTGGCCCAAGCCGCCAAAGAAATTGGGATGACAGGCTCGGCGTGTGCCAAGCAGGGCTTTGCCTTGCTGTTGCTCGACCAACCCGCGCCAGCCATGGTAGCCTTTACACGGAGCATCGATCTGTGGCAACGGGCAGGCAACCCAGTCCAGATCATCACCGCATGGGCAGGGCTGGCCGCCGCCTACCTGGCGCTGGGCCAACCCCACGACGCACGCAATCAGGTAGAAGTGATCCTGCAACAGATGGGTGATCGGCCACTAGGGGTAGCGGATGATCCGCTACGTGTCTATACGATCTGCTATCAAGTACTGCACGCTACCCAAGATCCCCGTGCTGCGGCGTTTGGGCAACGGGCGCGCCAGCATATGGCCCAACAAGCCAGCTACCTGACGGATCCAGACCAGCGTGGCCGCTTTGTGGCGCGTTACACAGCAGATTTGCCAACCTAATCAACGAAATGGATTTTATGGACAGAGAGAAACGAGCAGGCACGCGGAGAATCGGCCTCTGGCTACTTTTGCTGTGCGCCCTCAACTGGCCGACGGCAGTCACCGCGCATGGTAGTGGCACACCCCAATTGGTGAATGTGGCGGCTGGACCCTATCAGCTGTGGGTTTGGTCTATGCCAGAGCCGGTGCGGCTGGGCGAAATGCATATTAGTATGGCGATTGCGCAACCAGTGCCAGCCAGTGAATTGGATGTACAAATTGCCCTGGCGCCCCTTGACGCGGCTAGCCCAGCCATCGCCCAACCGGCCAGCAAGCAAGTGCGGCTCTTCCAAGCCTACTATGAAGCTGATTTCATGGTATCGACCGCAGGGGAATGGCAGGCCACCATCACCATCGACGGGCCTGCCGGTGTGGCGACGGCCCAATTTCCTTTTA
>Ga0105047_10012280_pt1 | contig 13804 bp, 13 predicted proteins | sample MAT04_FD_78384 | JGI IMG/M metagenome (GOLD analysis project Ga0105047, IMG submission 78384) | Freshwater microbial communities from Lake Fryxell liftoff mats and glacier meltwater in Antarctica - MAT-04 (megahit assembly) | ecosystem: Environmental > Aquatic > Freshwater > Ice > Liftoff...
CGCCGGGGGCAGCGGAATCGTCATCGTCCGTTACAAGTTGTCTGATGGTCTTGGCGTCGGTGGAACGATCACGCCGCTCACCATTGGGCCTGACCTTTATAACGTTCACACGTTCACAACTCCTGGCACCTCCAGCTTCATCTTCGCAATCCCCGAGCCAGCCTCGCTTGGCCTGCTCTGCCTTGCCGGGTGCACATTGATGCGACGTCGACGGCACGCCTGAACGTAAGCTGCTTGCAGAAATATCAGCGCCAAATGCCCCCGGACACTTGCCCGGGGGCTTGGCTTTTGACGTCACATCATGCTCCTGCTGACGCCTCAATCGTGGCGTGGTATGATCAGCACATGGAGTACCCCGGTGCGCATCAACCTGATCCCGAAGAACCAGCCAACACCGGAGAGGTCCATAGCGAGAAGCTTGCCCACACGCCTGTCGCAGCGCGGGTGCCCGAGCGGGTCGCGCGGGGTGTGTTGTGTAGCGGGCAGGTGGTGCTGGATAGTCCCAAAGAGTTCGTCGTGGACTTTTTGCAGGGATTGACCAAGCCCGCGCAGGTGGTCGCACGCGTCGTACTTGCCCCGTCAACATTCAACGAATTGTCAGCAGCGTTACGACAAAATCTGGACCTGTTCGCGCGAAACTTTGGCCCGCCCGCACCTCTGCCGACGCCGAACAACGCGCGAAGGCCCACGATTCAGGAGATCTACGAAAATTTTCGCCTGCCTGACGACATGTTTAGCGGCACGTACGCGAACTCGGTGGTCATCACGCATTCGCCGACCGACTTTGCATTCGACTTCATCACCGGCTTCTATCCCACCGCCTCCGTCTCCGCACGGGTCTTCATGCCCGCCCAGCAAGTGCCGCGCTTTCTTCAAACGCTCGACAGTGCGTACAAGACATGGCAATCGCGGATGCAGAACGGATAGTTCAGATAAACACGGAGCTCACGAAGGCCACTAAGGGACGATTGGCTTGTTTCGTGTCCCGAAGAACCGGATTTCTTATTTTGTTTTGTGGTATTCCAACTAACGGTTTGGCTAGCCGAGCGTTGCTTCGTGAGCTTGGTGTTTAGTTAGCTCTTCCCCAGCGCTTTCCCCTTGGCAGATGTTGCCGGCCGGGGGTATCGCATTTCGGTCTTTGCGATTTTTGGAATGTTCACGATGACGAGGCCTGTTGCGCCGGGTAGTTCCACCGGGCTCACTTTGGCAGCGCCTCCCCCCAGATGGTGAAAGACCTTCTTGGCTGCGGGCAGTTCGTCGGTGACGCGCGGGCCTTTCATGGCGAGCATCACGCCACCTTTTTTGACGAGGGGCAGACACCATTCGCCGAGCCAGTCGAGGGTGGCGACCGCGCGGGCGACGGCGACGTCGAAGGTTTCCCGCAAGGGGGACAGGCCTACGTCCTCCGCACGCTCGGCCAGAACTGTAACGTTGTCCAATTCCAAACGCATGGCGAGGTCACCCAACATCACTGCCTTTTTACGGGTTGATTCGATCAATGTGACCGAAACCCCCGGCAAGACGATCGCAAGCGGAATGCCCGGCACTCCACCCCCGCTTCCGACGTCTGCGAGCTTTTGTAAGTTCGGTGGGAGATGAGGCAGAAGCGTGAGCGCGTCGCCGATGTGCTGCACCCGGGCTGCGGCAAGGTCGGTGATGCGCGTGAGGTTCATGCGCTGGTTGGCGAGCACCAGCAGTTCGAGATATCGCTCCAGCTTTGCGTCCTGAGCTTCGCTGAGCGGCACGCCTGCGCGTTGACAGAGCGACGTCCAAAGTTCATTCATGGGGCTGATCTTTCGGATTGCAATCGCGCGATCTGGCGATGAATCGAAAGGGTATCAGCAAATGACTTCGTAAGCGATTGGATAGGGGATGAGATCAGGCCGGACCAGATGCAGCTTTCGCAAGCGCACCTCCGGATAATTTGCCGCTGCGAAGCTCGACGCGTCCGTACAGGGAAGCGACGCAGGTGGGGCGGCCAGAAGCGAGAACACGCTTAAGGCGATCATCGACGCGCGTTGCAAGACCCGGCGGGGCATGGGTCACACTCGTTGCTGCGAACGACAGGATTCACGAGACATCAGCCGAAACGAACGACCGACATTCGTAACAGCACAGAAGCTACCCCGTTTGCGCTGTGACTCCAATGGAAAATCCGTGGCGCGACAGGTAGATCCCCCGATAAATGTGAAGGGGGGCAAGTGGTGTGTGGTATGCGGGAGGAAGCGCGTCAAGTCGGTCGAGGGGCCGGGCGTCAACGCATCAGATGTAGGTGTATGCTGCGATAAGCGCGAGGACGACGAGGACGAGAAGGAGCATCCGGTTCCGCTTACCGTCGCCAGCCCCACTGTCGCCACCGCCAGTCAGCGAACCCTTCAACCGACCGAGCAGGGTGCCCGCTTTTTCTTTCTCACGACGGATTGAAATGGTCAGACAACCCTGGCAGATGTATTTGTTGCCGTGCTTGATCAGCTGAACGGGAGGAAAAGACTGCAGGCAATCCGGGCAGACACTGCCGGATGAGGAGGACGAAGAGGACGAGCTCACGCCTTTTTTGGCCTGGTCGGCCTTTCCGCATTCGATGCACCAGTACTTGCCCTTGGAGTCTTTCATCCGCTTGGCGGACGTGACATCCTTGGAGCATTGCACGCAAATTTTACGGGATTGGGTGGAACTCGATGAAGCCAATCCTGAAGCGGATGAAGGCAAACCCGAGCTGGATGACGACAGTCCCGCCCCCGACGACGACGGTAAGCCCGCTATGCCCACGCCGGTTTTCTCTGCGACCGCGACGCCCGTACCGCTGCAACTGCACTTGCGTCCACCGACCATCTCGTCGGCCGAGCCTGCGAGGATTCCGCCACAGGATGGACAAAATACCAATGTGGACATGCATCGCTCCTCGTGCCTGACAGAAGGGGTCGATCCAAGGCAACCACTTGCTCGGCACTGAGCGTCGCCCGCGTACGAGAGAGGACCTGACGGGCGACGAGACTACGCGTGAAACAAATAGAACCGCCAAAGGTCCCGCGCTAAGGCGAGAGCTTCTGCTGACATTCTGCGATTCCCGCGACAGAAAATCAAGTTGATCTTTCGTTTGGGACAGAGAAGGGGGGAGGGAGGGGCACAGGTTGCTGGCTAATGGTTGTTGTTTGTCGGTGAGGAATGCAACGATCTGCCGCCTTTCCAGCGCTCATCAATATTAACCAATACTTAACAACTAAGAAGCAACAAACAACGACCCCTCCCGCCGCCCATTCCTCCGCCTTGCCACTACCGGTATGATGCCTCGCTTCATGGCCAAAAATATCAAAACGCGCGCTCAGGATTACGCCCAGTGGTATCTCGATGTCATCAAGGCTGCCCAGTTGGCAGATTATGGGCCGGTGCGCGGGTGCATGGTGATCCGACCGGAGGGATATGCCATCTGGGAGGCCATCCAGCGCGATCTGGATCGCCGGTTCAAGGAGACGGGGCATGTCAATGCTTACTTTCCCCTTCTGATTCCTCAGTCGTTTTTGACGAAGGAAGCGCAGCACGTGGAAGGCTTTGCGATGGAATGTGCCGTCGTCACCCATTCGCGCTTGCAGAAGGATCCTGCCGATCCGACACAGCTGAAACCGGCATCGCCGCTGGAAGAGCCGCTCATCATTCGTCCGACCAGCGAGACGGTCATCGGGCACATGTACGCGCAGTGGATACAGAGCTATCGCGATCTGCCGGTCTTGATCAACCAGTGGTGCAACGTGATGCGCTGGGAAATGCGCACGCGACTGTTTCTGCGCACCAGCGAGTTTTTATGGCAGGAAGGTCACACCGCCCACGAGACGCCCGAGCAGGCCGAGGACGAGACGCGCCGCATGCTCGACGTGTATGCAGATTTCGTGCAGGAGATTTTGGCGATCCCGGTGATCAAGGGACGGAAGACGGATGCGGAGAAATTTCCCGGCGCCGATGTGACGTATTGCATTGAAGCATTGATGCAGGATGGCAAAGCCCTGCAGGCGGGCACGTCCCACAACCTCGGGCAGAACTTCAGCAAGGCATTTGATATCAAGTTTGCAGGTAGAGATCAGAAGCAGCAGCACGTCTATACGACCAGTTGGGGCGTCAGCACGCGCTTGATCGGCGCGATGATCATGGCCCACAGCGACGATGACGGGTTGGTGCTCCCGCCACGCGTTGCGCCGGTGGTGGCTGCTGTGGTGCCAATATGGAAGACGGATGAAGAAAAGGCCACCGTGCGATCTTTCATCGAGTCAATCATCGTGCAGTTGGTCGGTAGCGATGAGTTCAACCGCGCCGCGAAACGTCAGGGGTCGGACGACCTGGCCAGTTACTTTTTTGATCCGGTCACCCATCAAAAAATCGTGGTTGACTGGCGCGACGTGCGGCCCGGTGACAAGCATTATCACTGGGAACAACGCGGCGTTCCCTTCCGTATCGAAGCCGGCCCGCGCGACGTCGCTGGTGGGGCGTTTGTCCTGAAATCTCGGCTGGATCGCGCTGCCAAGGTCGGCACGCCGGTGATGAACGTCAGCCGAAGCTGGCTGGAGGGGCTGCTGCTGGATATGCAGGCAAAAATGTTTGCGAGCGCCCAGGCATTTGCGACGTCCAATATCCGCGACGCGTCGAGCTATGAAGAAATGAAGAACCTGCTAGCTGACAAAGGTGGTTTCGTGCGATGCTTCTTCAAGCCTGACAAAGCTGCCGAGGCGCGGATCAAGGAAGAAACCAAGGCGACCGTCCGTTGCATCCCCTTCGAGCAGACTTCTACACGCGGGAAATGCATCGTCAGTGGCGAGGACTGCGACACGCAGGTTCTGTTCGCGCAAGCGTACTGATGGGCGGCCTTGGGGGCTCTCCATCGCTGCCGGTTGCGAACTTCAAGCGCGGGCGCTTTGCATTGCTCGTCTGTCCGCCGGTCAACACGTGGTACAACTCAGTCATTCCAGGTTACAAGGGATACGAATCCTCGCATCGACCGGGAAACATCTTCGTCTTCGGTGGATCGATGAAACAGGCCGGCTATACCGCCACCGTCGGCTTCACGGACGGGAGCGCCCAGTTTTATTCCGACATGCGCCCCGTGCCCATCTACAAGCTGCTGAAGCCTTGAGAATCGTCCGGCCCGCACACTCAAGGCAGGCAGAGGCTAATGCGTGCCTGGTAGTACAGGGGCCTGCACGAGACTTACATCGTCCTCATCGTCTGCGAAGGCCAAGCGTCGCCGCACATAGGACTGACACCAATCCGGGCAATGCAGGTTCCGGGACGACCGCATTCACGATCACGTCATCCAGAACCAGCTCGGTGGTAATCGCTCGGCCATACGCGTTGAGATCAAAGTGCCCGTAGTTAATAAATTCGATCGACACATCGATTGATGGGTTCAACGGGACGAACTCATAATCAAACTGAATGGACGCGCCCAGCGGGTTGTTGGGCGCGCTGGGGACGGCCAGAAATTGCCGGGGATTACCAGCCAGCACGTTGGTCATGCGGAGAGCGAATATGCCTTCGAGCAACCCGGTCGAATCCAGCGTGCTGCGCGCGCCTTCGCCGGACACCCAGAAACTGAGAGCGTACTTGGGCGCAGGATTGCTTGAAGTAGGGATAGTCTGCGAAAGCGTGACCGGCACCGTAAAGCCGGACGGGGATGTGACCGTGGGCGTACCGGCAAAACTCACTGTGCCGTTGGCATTAAAGGTCGGCGCGAGGGTTACGGTGGCTGTCCCACCGTTACCGAAATACATCGCGTAGTTTCCGTCGGGGAGATTGTCTGAATCACGCAGCCAATAGGCGGAGTTGTCGTCGTTGCCCCAGACCGCATAACTGCTGGCGTTCCCGCTGCTCGACCAACCGGTGGGCACGGCAAACGGAGTGATTGCGGTGCCTGTGGCCCAGTAACGCTGGTTGGTCAAACCGTTGCCAAGCGGGCCGCCACCGGTCACGTTCTCGAAGCTACCGTTGGTCACCAGATTGCCAACGTGCGTTGTATTCGCATTCGCGACGAGGGTCAGACTGGCTAGTGCAATGTTCGGAACAAATACAGACGCAGCGGCCACGCAGAGTGTCGAGATACGCATTTCAGCTCCCGGAAAAGATCAAGACGTGTCAAGCCACGATGGATCCAGGAAGGAGCACACGCCCCTCCTGTCGGGCGTGGTTTAAAGCATACCTCAATCCAGTCAGAAACCATGTCCCAGCGAGATTTTTCTGAGGGGTGACGTGACCGAAGGAAGGTCAATCTACTTCCGGCGCATCAGGCTGGAACTCAATTCGCTCGTAGATTTCCGCCAACGCCGGCAACGCACCCACACCCGCAAGCGGGATAACCGCCTCTTTCCCTAATTAGCTAAACGGCAAACCCGAATCAACGCGTGCCTTGCCAGTCGTGCATTCCTTCGCCTGGTCTTTTGCAATTCCAGGACGACCGTGCTCGACACGTGCGGGTTTCTCAAATCGACCCTTGCTTCAGGGCTGGCAGGTGACCGATGATGGGATCGACAATGTCGGTCGATTCCACCTTGTGCCCATATCCCGCCCTCCCATCGCCCGCGCGGGTGAAGCTGACAGTGCTGCCGTCCTGTCCGTGTCCGTATCTCCCTGATCGGACCGAGACGATCCGCGCGTTGTATGCCCGGGACGACATGGATCCAGACATGTATCACGCATTCATGGATGCAGGCTTTCGGCGCAGCGGGCGGATCGTATATCAACCAGTCTGTCGTGGATGTCGCGCGTGTGTGCCGCTTCGGGTGATCGTGTCTGACCATCGACCGAGCAAAACCGACAGGCGGGTGCTGCGTCGCAACGAAGATGTGCAGCTATTTATCAGTAAGCCGGATGCGACCGACGAGAAGTATGCGTTGTATCAGGCGTACCAGTCGCAATGGCACGGGCGTGATCTCGCGGGTGACGCGCGCGACGACTTCGAGCAATTTCTGTATGACTCGCCTGTCCAATCAATCGAGTTTTCGTACCGCGATCAGGCAGGTCGGCTGCTGGCCGTGGGGATTGCTGACGTGTCTTCGCGCGCCTTGAGCAGCGTCTATTTTTACTTCGACCCCCTGGCAAGGCAGCGGTCGCTGGGCGTGATGGGCGCGCTGCGAGAGATCGACTTCTGTCGTCAACAGGGTTTGCCGTTTTACTATCTTGGATACTGGGTGGAGGGGTGCCGGAAGATGGCGTACAAAGCCGGTTATCAGCCACATGAACTCCTCCTGTCGACGGGTGAATGGATGCGCAGGCCAGCGACAGGCGACGCTACCGAGGCCATAGCCGGGCATCGCTGACTTGACGTCACACGGTAGTCTGCGTATTGGTGATGGAAATGATGTACCCACTTCCCTTGCGTTCGACACGTTATGTCAAATCCTGAGAACGAAACGAAACTGCGTACACGCGTCCTTGTTGTCGAGGACCACGCTCCCACCCGTTTGGCGATGACCAAGATGATCCGCCAGACCGGTGCCGAAGTCATCAGTGCACGCGACGGAGAAGAGGCGCTGGGCTTTCTGCTGGGGCAGAAATTCGATGTGCTGCTCACCGACTTGCGCATGCCGGTCATGGACGGGTTTGAACTGCTCAAACATTGTCACAACCTCCCCGATTCAAGAAGACCCGAGCGCGTCATCGCCATCAGCGGCGAATACGAAGCAAGTGCGCTGAGCGGAAAGCCTGTGCAGTTCCTCGCCAAGCCATTCAACCTGCAATCACTGCTGGATATGTTGAGCGGGAAACCAAACTAATCGTCAGGCGTGCGCCAATATCAGTGGTTGCTGTTGGTGCTGTTGTTAAACCGCGCCCGATCACCAACCACTCAACTCACCGAGTTTCGCCGAGGGGCTTGCCCCTCGCTTTCAACGCGCGACGGAAGCGAGGGGCAAGCCTCTCGGCGAAACTTGTTCTGGACACACGATTAAAAGAAAGGGTGCTTCCATCCCAAGACTATTCGATGACGGGCGGACAGGCGCACACCAGATTGCGATCTCCGTAAGGATTATCCACGCGGCCCACGTGCGGCCAGAACTTGCGGTCCTTTAACCATGTTGCGGGATAGGTGGCCTGCTTGCGCGAGTAGGGGTGGTTCCACGTGTCGCCGGCCAGGTGCATCGCGGTATGCGGGGCATTTTTCAGGGGGTTGTCTTTGCGATCCAGCTTGCCGGATTCGATATCCGAAATCTCCTGGCGAATAAGAAGCATTGCTTCGCAGAAGCGGTCCAGCTCGGCCTTATCTTCGCTTTCGGTCGGCTCGATCATCAGCGTGCCGGGCACCGGCCAACTCATCGTCGGGGCATGAAACCCATAGTCGATGAGGCGCTTGGCAATGTCTTCAACCTTCACGCCGGCTGACGCTTCAAACGGGCGACAGTCGATGACAAACTCGTGGGCGACGCGGCCATTTTTCCCCTTGAATAAAACGTCGTACGCGCCTTCTAATCGCTTGGCCATGTAGTTGGCGTTGAGGATCGCGATTTCGGTTGCGCGTTTCAAACCCGAGGCGCCCATCAAAGCGATATAGACCCAGGGAATCGGGAGAATACTCGCGCTGCCATACGGGGCGGCGGAGATGTGGATTGGTGAATGTTGATCGTTGTTACCTAACGGTTGACCGTTAATAGTTGATGGTTGGTTGCCAGCGGCCTTTGCCTGTCGACCCCCAACGTTCGACATTCCACATTCGACATTCGAGCTGCGCTCCGGCAGAAACGGTTGAAGATGTTCCGCGACGCAGATCGGCCCCATCCCCGGCCCACCGCCGCCGTGGGGGATGCAGAAGGTTTTGTGGAGATTCAGATGACAGACATCCGCGCCGATGTCGCCGGGCCGACAGAGGCCGACCTGCGCGTTCATGTTCGCGCCGTCCATATAAACCTGCCCGCCTGCGTCGTGAACCATCTTGCAGATGTCGCGCACGCTTTCCTCGAACACGCCATGCGTGCTGGGATAGGTGATCATGATGGCAGCGAGCTGTTGTCGATGCGTGTCGATTTTTTCGCGCAGGTCGCTCAGCTCGATGCTGCCTTGCGCGTCACACTTCACGGGCACGACTTTGAACCCCGCGATCACGGCGCTCGCGGGGTTCGTGCCGTGCGCACTTGTGGGGATGAGGCAGACGTTGCGGGCAGAATCTTTTCGCGAGAGGTGAAACGCGCGGATCGCAAGCAGCCCGGCATATTCACCTGCACTGCCGGCGTTCGGTTGCAGGCTGCACGCAGCGAATCCGGTGATCTCGCCCAGCCACGATTCCAGTTGTTCAAAAAGTGCCGAATATCCGCGTGTCTGGTCGGCTGGCGCGAAGGGATGAATCGCGCCAAACTCCGGCCAGGTCACCGGAATCATCTCGACGGTCGCATTCAATTTCATCGTGCAACTGCCCAGCGGAATCATGCTGTGACAAAGCGAAAGATCGCGACTCTCCAGGGTCTTGATGTACCGAAGCATGGTGGATTCGGTGTGATGCGTGTTGAAGACGGGATGGGACAGGAAGTTGGAATGTCGCGTGTGGATTGTTGGCTGTTGATTGTCGACTGTGGACGAACCGACCTTGGACATCCGACGCTCGACCTTCGACATTCCACCTTCGACAACTGCCGTCGCGAGTTCGTCAATGTTGATTCTGAACGTGCTTCCGCCTGCAAAGCACATGAGGATTGCTTCGACATCGGCCCGCGTGGTCGTTTCGTCGAGACTGATCCCTACCTGCTGCTCGTCGTAATGGCGAAGATTGAGACCGGCATTTTCAGCCGCAGCATGAATAGCGGCAGCGGGCAGACCGTTCGGGCGAACTTTGAGCGTGTCAAAAAATTCGCCCGTCCCCAGATCGTGACCGAGCTTTTGTAGTCCGCTTGCCAGCGCGTGCGTGAGAGCCTGTACGCGCTTTGCGATTTGCTTCAAGCCTGCCGGCCCATGATACGCAGCATACATCCCTGCGATGATCGCGAGCAGGACCTGGGCGGTGCAGATGTTGCTCGTGGCTTTTTCGCGACGGATATGCTGTTCGCGCGTTTGCAAGGTCAGACGCAACGCGCGGTTGCCATGCGAATCCTTGCTGACACCAACCAGTCGGCCGGGCATGCGTCGCACGTGCGCAGGTTGAGTCGACATGAACCCTGCGTGCGGCCCGCCGAAACCCATCGGCACGCCAAACCGTTGCGAGCTGCCCACCGCGATATCCGCGCCGAATTCGCCTGGCGGGCGGATAAGCGTGAGGGCAAGCAGGTCGGTCGCAACAACCATCAACGCGCCGGCCTGATGAATTTTTCCCGCGAGCTCCGCATAGTCCAAAATCGCGCCATCCGTCGTGGGATATTGCACGAGCACGCCGGCGACCTCGCCTGTCACCTCAACATGCTCATCCGATATCGGAACGACCCGGCAGTCGATGCCCATCGACTCGGCCCGCGTGCGAACGACTGCAATCGTCTGCGGATGACAACGATGATCGACAAAGAAAACCCGCCGCAAGCCTTCATGCGCCGCGACGCACATTCCCATGGCCTCGGCAGCGGCAGTGGCTTCGTCGAGCAGGCTTGCATTGGCAAGCGGCAAGGCGGTCAGGTCGGCGATCATCGTCTGAAAGTTGAGCAGCGCCTCAAGTCGTCCCTGCGCGATCTCTGCCTGATAAGGTGTGTACTGCGTATACCACCCCGGATTCTCCAGGATATTCCGCAGGATCACGCCCGGCGTGAGCGTGCCGTAATAGCCTTGGCCGATGAACGAACGATTGACCCGATTCCGCGAGGCGATTGCCTTAAGCTCCGCGAGAACCTCAGACTCCCCGCGCGGGCCGGTGAGTTTCAGGGGTTCACGCAGCCGGATGGACGCCGGCACGGTCTGTTCGATCAGCTCGTCCAGCGAATCAACCCCGATGGCATCAAGCATCGCCTGCGATTGGTCGGGATCTGGACCGATGTGCCGACGGACAAATGTATCGGACGGATTGAGATCACCTGCCAAAGCGTCCGTGCGATGTTCTGTTACTTTCGATTGAGTCTGTTCCATGAAAACCTTGGCTTCGCCGTTGCTCCATTCGAATTCACTTTACTTGCGTCGCTTCGGCGAGCGGTTTTCCTTCGATTCAATGTCTGACATTTCAACGATGTGCGCCAACGCGACCGTCTTCCATCTCTTGATGATCGGAAAGCCATCAGGATCGTTGGTCATTTCAATGGGGACGATTGCGCTCGACTCACCCACGAAGATGGTACCCCAGCTAGGAATGTTGACCGTCGAATTCGTCGTTAGCCGAAGACGGAATGGCTTAAACGGGACGTCGTTGAGGCGGTTATACAGGTCTTGTCGACTCATGCCTTTACTATAGCCTCGACAGGCCTCACTGCCCAATCCTCTTCAGATACGCTTCCACACTCAAAAGTTTATCAATCGCGGACGAATCGGAGGCTTTCACCTTGATCATCCAACCCTCCTCATGCGGCTCGCGGTTGACCAACGCCGGGTCGTCGGTCAGCTTCTCATTGATCGCAATGACCGTGCCACTCACACCTGAATAGAGGTCGCTGGTGGCCTTGACCGATTCAATCTCGCCGAAGGGTTTGTTGGCGTCGATCGTCGAGCCGACTTTCGGAAGTTTCACGTAAGTGACGTCCGTCAACTCATCGGCAGCGAATTGCGTGATGCCGATGGTGATTGTGTCGCCTTCGGGCTTATGCCATTCGTGCGTCTGCAGATATCGTCGGTCGGTGGGGATGGGCATTTTTTCGCTCCGTGATGAGTAACGAGTATTGCGTAACGTTCGCCTGGAAGATGCGGATTTTCGGGCCTTACGCGGTGCGCTTGTAGAACGGCAATTTCACCACCTGGGCAGGGTTGAGAGTTCCCTTTAAGTCGGCCGCCAGCGTTGTGCCGGGTAAGGACGATTCAATATCCACGTATCCCATGGCGATGCTTTTTTGCAAGGTCGGCGAGAACGTTCCGCTGGTGACGATTCCGACTGTCGTGCCAGCCGTGTTCTTGATTTCGGTTCCCTGTCGAGCAATGCGTTTGCCTTCCAGTTCGATTCCGACAAGCGTTCGCTTCGGGCCCGCCTCGCTGATCGCGCGCAGGGCGTCGGCACCGATGAAGTCCTTATCCAGATCGACCACCCATGCCAGGTTCGCGGTCAGCGGGTCGATCGTCTCGTCCAGCTCGTGCCCATAAAGCGGCATCCCGGCTTCCAGTCGCAATGTGTCCCGCGCGCCCAGTCCGGCTGGCTTGATCGACGCTTCGGGGCGATCCGTCTTCCCGGCCAGCAGCTTCATCGCCAGCCCCGCCATCTTCGCGGGGATGATGAGTTCGACCCCGTCCTCACCGGTATAGCCCGATCGAAAAATCGTGAACTTGATCAGCATGTAGCTGTCGGTGACGAACTCATATCGCTTCAGACTCTTCAGATCGATGGGCAGCACATTCGCGATCTTGTCGATGACCAGCGGGCCTTGCAGCGCGACCATTGCAGTGGCCTCGGTCTGGTCAGCGAGATCGAGGTCGAACTTCTCAGTCTCGCGCACCGCATGCAGGTGGGCGTTGATTTTCTCACGATTGGACGCATTGCACACCACGATCCAGCTCTTGGTATCGCGCGATACGATCACGTCGTCCATCACCCCGCCAGCCGGATTGCAAATCAGGCTGTATCGGGATTGCCCGACCCTCTGCTGCGAGACGTTGCGAGTCAGCACACGATCCAGAAAACGGACCACATCCTTGCCTGAAAAATGCAAGCGACCCATGTGGGAGATATCGAAGATCGATCCCTTTGTGCGGGTCTGCACGTGCTCGTCAACGATGGAGCGATAGAGGATGGGCATTTCCCACCCCGCAAAGTCAACGATTTTCGCACCGGAGGCGATGTGAAAGTCGTAGAAAGGCGTGCGACGAAGCATGGACGAAACGATAGGAGGGTCGCGCGCAAACTGCAAGCCAGAATCACTTGCCGGGGCAGGTTCAATCTACTGGTGTATTGGTGAATCAAACAGTGCCGGATGATTTGACTCTTTGTTCGCTAACAAAGGCTTATTGAAAATCAGACCTGCGCTTGTCACCAAGCAAATCAGGGGAAGCGATAGTACCTGCCGTCGCCAGTCTGGCTTCGAAATGCTAACCGCGTTGTCTGAAAATTGCCCTTTCTAAACGAAAGGCGGGAGAAAAAGATGAAGAGTTCGACTCGTTTGATGTTGTCCGCAGCCATCTTGGCGGGTGTGAGTATCCATGCCTACGCCGATCAGTCGGCGTTGTCTGCGGGGGACATTGTGTTCCTGCAGGCGTCGGCGGATTCGCTGGATACCTTCGCGTTTTCACCTCTGGTGAATATCGAAGCGGGGACGGTGATTCATTTTGCCGACGAAGCACGTCTGGACACCAACCCGTCGGCACTGGCTAGCTGGCGCTTTGGCGGGAGCAGCGGTCCCGGAAGTTTCGGTGAGCGAGGGTATACATACGTTGCACCCAGCAACATCACCGCAGGTACGGTGATCTCCCTCTCGGCAACGACGCACAACCTCGAACTCTCCACCGACGGCGAAAATATCTTCGCCTATCAGGGTACGGTCTATCGCCCGCAGTTCATCGCGGCTGTCGGGTGGGATTCGACCGATCCGTTCATCACCACGGGTACTGCCAGCACGAACAACACCTATCTCCCCAGTTCGCTGATACAGGCTACGACTGCCATCGAAAAGAACGTCACGGGCGACAACACCGGATATACCGTTGGCACGACCACGGGGACTAAGGCAGCACTGCAGACTGCCGTTAACAATCCCACCAACTGGACCACAAGCAACACGGCGTTGATTTC